>Ga0179593_1438837_pt1 | contig 16250 bp, 12 predicted proteins | sample CZODoug2_1_08_16_FD_185931 | JGI IMG/M metagenome (GOLD analysis project Ga0179593, IMG submission 185931) | Vadose zone soil fungal communities from Angelo Coast Range Reserve, California, USA - CZODoug2_1_08_16fungal (PacBio error correction) | ecosystem: Environmental > Terrestrial > Soil >...
GCGTGCCTTCATCACCTTCAAACCAAGAAACAGAACAAAGTGTCATACGAGAAGCCGAATTTTTGCCTAGGGAGGACAGAATCGGCCATCCGGAGTACGGGGACCGGGCGAGGGCTTAGGAAACTGGATGAAGGACGAGGGGGGTACTAGCTCATCGTCGAAATCCTCAGGATCGGTCACGCGAGGTTCCGACGCGCTGGGGGCTGGCAAAAAAAGACTTGAGACATGCGCGATCTGCGGACTGGCAAAGGTGTAAACCCCAGTTACATAAAAAAAAACCGTATGATGCCATCACCGCGCGACTCTTACAGAGAGAAAAAAATGGAAGAAGGGGAAATGGTGACGCTTCTCTTAATGGGGGGCCGATTTCGTGGGAAACCCATGTACAAGAAAGAAGGGAAGGTGGGGGCTAGGCTGCCGAAATACGGTCTCAGGAGTGCGTGAACACACAAAGCTTGCATCCGCTTCTGCCAAACTGAGACTGACAATTCACACCTCGGGGAAAGAAGGCGGGACAGTGAAAAGGCAATCCAACTGGCAACACGCGAGAAAGCGAGCTCTCCAACCCGTCGTCGAAGGAGACACACTTCGCCTTTCCAAGGCGCCCCGCGAAGGAGAAGGGCAGAATTGAGGGTAATCAAACGGGACGGTCGAAAAAAAATGGTCCATTCATACTCGATAGTGCTCGTCTAGCAGACGAAAAAAAAAAATTCGGTGGGAAGGTCGCGAAAAGTAGATGATGTAGTGGGTCACACTGGGGGGTCTTTCGTGCGCTGTTGGACAGCCTCGAACGTCGGCGGAGAGTAGAACAAATAGATTTCTAACAAGACTTTCAAAAAAAAACTGCTTATCGTCATCTTTCTTGGTCATACCAGTAAATGAACTCCGTCTAGTGATACCTAGCGATCACGTCGCCACCTATTCGGGAGGAGAAGATCTGGGGGGAGACAGGGTAGGGGAAAAATCTTTCGCATTGCTAAACCAATAAAGCGTGGCTGCGAGTCTCTTAAAGGGGCGATAGCGGAGGTTTCGGCACACGGTCGGTAAAAAACCGGGCGGCCTCCCTCCATTTTGGAGATCAAGAGGATCTTTGCCTCGCAACTGAGGAGGGCAAGGACACCGCTTATTGACAACTCGAAGAAGGGAGGGAAAGTTGACAGACGACGCCTGTAAGGGACTTGAGCTCCTGACGGGTCAGACCTTAATAAAGACTAGTACAAAGCAATCGCAGTATCCTGCAGAAATGCGCCCTGGCTGAGAATCCTCGGGGAAAAAGAGTAGCCTTTAGCGGGTCGCCGTGAGGATAGACTGCTCAAGACATGACCTGGAAAAGGCGCATGCTCGAGGGCGGGCCGCGAGTCACTCGAAAGCTGTTCGTACGACGCTAGGGAAACTGAAAGAAAAAAAGTCGGCGAGCCAATGGTCAACCTGACAGTCTTGCGCGTGAGAAAGAGAAAAGCGCTTCTGAGACCAGACACGACGTAATGTGCGGAAGCCAGGGAATCCGAGAAAAACCGGACGCCAGTCCAGGCGTAAAGCCGGGAACATAAGACTAAAAGGTGCGATCGGAGGGCAAGCCTTCGCGGGACGGGGTCCATCTGTTACCCGCGGGGTGGAGGAGCCAAGACAGAGCGGTCTCTCGACTTGTATGACAAAAAATGCTCTGGTGAAGGGAGCCAGGTAGTCCTTCAACGGCCGCGAACGCTTAGAGCTCGGGCGAGGATACCACGGAAAACCGGGGCAAAGCGCGGAGGGAAAGGCTCGTTCGGCCTGCGTGCGCTTGTCGAGAGGACCCGGGTGCTGGGAAAGGGAGGAAGCGACCTTGCAGCATAGAGGCTGCAAAGCGAAACGCCAAGGTAAGTAGTCCTCGCCTTGTGCCGCCGCCCGGCGCCTGATCGTCCGGCGAAAGTGGAAGGAGGAACGCCGCTTATCGGCATCGAAAGGCGGGTTGACTACAAAGGCTCTGAAAGGGTATCCAAAGCGGCGAGGAACCTTGAAACCTAGCCCAAGAGGGAAGGATGTTCATCAGGCTCATAAAAAGCAGGAAGAGAGGGGAAAGGGAACGAGAAGTCAGTATACCAAAAAGAAGGGGGGGATTAAGAAGAAAAAAGAGTCTCACCGGAAACGATCGTCTCCGAGATCATGCTTCGTCGCATACCTTGACGGTCGGTCGAAGGGGAAAAATGTTTAGCAGCAGAGGGGAGGAAAAAGTGCCTAAACCGGGGGGTGGCTTCGGACCGGGGCCAAAGGTCAAAAAAAAGACGATCGGGGCATCTCTGACATCGGAAAAGAGTTCAGTAGAACTGGGCGTGACTTGTGTCCATTGCGACCGGAGGTTGCCCTTCGAGAGAAGCCGTACGGTGGGGATTAGCGGGTTTCTACCTTCAGCCTCTCCGCCTGTATCAGAAAGCCCGAGAAAGATCCAAGGGTCGTCAGAATATAAAGTCAGAGAAAAAAAGCACCTAACGGGGTGGCGAGCGTTTCGGCGAATCCATTCAGCACACGAATTCCCTTCAAAGATCTTGAAAGAGGATGCAAGCGGATCTAGCCGAGGTGCAACCTCGAGATAGACTGGTCGAAAGGTCGGAGCAGCCGAAGTCAGGCCGGCGACAACCTCGATAGAAGAGCCAAGGAGAGCGACTCTTTGACTAGCAGGGAGAAGCGGTAGATGTAAAGCATAGAGAAGAGGAAAAGAAATTAAAAGGGAGCTTGTCAACAAAAAAGGGGGGGGAGGTCTAGGTAACTTCTTACTGCAGAGTGGGAGCCTATCTATGACTTCTAGGATTATTCCGAAAGGGGAAAGGCGTCCAGGTGGAGTAACGCCGAGGAGCGCGAGGGACGGGAGAACTCGTCGTTCAAAAGGAAAGGGAAAAGCACAGGCGGTCATCAGGTAATGCCAACCGGTCGCGGGCTGATATGCACCTGTATACACTCAACCCCAAAGATGAAATCAAGCGGAACCGCTCATGAAAAAACGCCAACAGGAACAACAAGGAGCACAATTCACCGTATCTATCGATTATAAGAAGTTGAAAGGTCATCTACGGCTCCCTACCATAGCAGCAACTCGACCACGTCTAGAGACCAGAAATGCGCCGGCGCCGATGGAACGAACGGAAACATGTCAACCTGGATGGACTTGATTTCTAAGTGGCAGAAGAAAAAAAAAACGTCTCTCAGACACGAGGCTGCGTGTCGAATCGCGCGGCTAGCCGGGTTTTTTTGTGGGGTGGGTAGGAAACCATATGGAGTGTCTGCGAGGAAGAGATATCTCAGAGAACCCAAAACGGAGGGGAAAAATACGGTCGTTAACTGATCGAGGGCAGATGAAAAAAAAAGCCCTATTTGGGCATAACAGTCGGAAGCGCGATTGGCTGACAGCGAAAACGGTATGGCCTCGGAAAACGCCATACAGGCCCATAAAAGAAAAGTGGCCGGGCGTTCTCGATGTTAGCCACTTGAAATGGATGATCGCCGTTGCGACGGTGTCGCGCAAGGTAGACGCGAGAGACCAACCCCGCGCCGCGCCGAAAAGATAAAAAGGGAGGGCGGTGGAAATCATGCGAGAGGAATGGGGCTGCAAACGTCAAGACTTCATCTTGAGAGGATTAAGAATACAAAAAGAGAGGGGGAAGAATGCGAGTCAGAAACGAACCCCCCGGGCCTTTTGCCATAAAAATGCGAGACGCGCCGGCTTTGGGAACATCTGCGCCGTGAAAGAAAAAATAGGTCGAAAGAGGAAGAGGATCACTCTCAGATAACAGAGGCGGCGTTACCGGAAGAAGGAGACGTCCTCAGAAGAGGAGAGAATCGAGGAGATCAGACCGTAACACTCGCAACTACCCGTGAAGGGAAAGAAGCAAGGAGGACATCTAAAGAAACTGAATGTTCAAGAAAGAAATCCTGAAAAAAAAGAAAAAAGCGGACGCGCGCCAATCGGTATGAAGGAGCGGTTTAAAGCCGGCCTAAGGAAGGACGACGGAGAAAGAGAAAAAAAACGTCGAAAAGAGTTGACCGGAAAAACGGCCTGAAGACATGCCGAAGATCAAAAAAAAATTTGCAGAACTGCGTGTGAGAATGACGGGGAACGAGAAAAAACTCTCGCAATAAAAAAGAGTGAGAAAGGGGAGGGGGGTACTAAAATTCAATAGCGAATACCCCTTGATGCGATCGAAGTGAGAGGGTGCAAAAAAAAAAAAAGTCTGTCCGGGATATTCTCAAGAGAATCCAAAAAGAAGTCCGGCTCAAAGTGAAGGATGAACTTCAAACACAAACGACTGGCCAAGCAAAATATATTGGTAACGCCGAACTACGAAAGGGGGCAGCGAACTCGTTTGTCAATTGGTGCCAGAAAAGGAAAGCCCTAAACGGTAAAGCGACATGGTCTCTCCTAGGACCGAGCTGCCAGTCGGCACCTTGTCGACTACCTTCAGGCATGGAGAATGGAGACAGGCGAGGTGCGCAAGAGCGCGGGCGGGGGAGGATTCTTATCAGTACTATCAACCATTTCTTTTTCGCCAGCCCTACCTCAACTTGCGCGCACGTCAGGAACGAGATCTAAGGGAGGAAGGAGAACATTCCTACTAAGGGAGACGTGTGTGCGATTAAAGGGGACTCGCCGGCTGTTCGAATGGAAAGCTGAAAAGAAGGCCGGGCGAGTCGTCCAGCGTAGGAGGTCCGGGAGGGAGGGGGAAAAAGACGTATTAAAAAGTCTACCTAGTAGCCAGGGGCTAAGCGGGAAAGGACTAAATCAAAATTCGATCTCGAACATCTATTCATGCAAGGCTGGCTGAACCAAAAGAGAAAAAGACCAAGGGAATCCCATCATACGAAGCACCCAAGCCTCAAAAAGGAAAAAAAACCTGCCGCCCCTTTCGAGCGAGAAATCGACAAGCCTCATCAGCGGAAGGAATTAACCTGAGCAGTCCAAAGAGGGGAACTCGGCAAGAAAACAGACCAAGTCCGTCCGAAGCCATAGAGAAGGAAAAAAACGCTGATCAATGAATGACTCCTAAGGATGGGTCAGGGATTAGGAAGGCCCAGCGGAGGGGGGGGGGGAAAAAATGCCGGGAGAAGGTGAGCCTGGTCGGTATGCGAGCACACATTGGGGGCAGAACGAAAAGGGAGTCGGGAGGGGAAAAAAGCGCATTTCGGAGAAAAAAACGTCCCGGTACCATTCTCTATGAAGGAGGGGTGTGAGTACCTCTAGTCTTCGTAGCCACTCGAGAAAAATGCCGCAAAGAAGGCAACTCATGAAAGCCGGGCATCTGAGCTCTCTACGCATCGTAGCACGCACCGGTCTCGACATGGAGCCGGAAAAGGGGGAGACAACTGGGCGTATGCCATGGACCAAACGGGGGGGGGGGGGGGGGGGGGGGGGGGGGGAGGGGGGGGGGGGGGGGTCAAGAGTATGGTAAAAAAAAAAAGAAGATCATTCATGACCACGCGGCGACAATTCGCAATCAAGAAGCGGTAGCATGAGCAAAACGGTCCCCAATGGAGTCAAGGCTAGAGGATAAAGAAGAAAAAAACCCCAAAAAAAAAAAAACGTTTCATCTGACGAGCCGGAACCCCTCTCGAAAACGCCTAAAAAAGGGAGGGGACACTCCCGGCTGGTGTTGAAAACCCCCCCCGCCCTCGGAAACGCTATTCGGGGGGGGGGTCAACTAGGGGGGGGGGGAGGAGATGAAGCGAAGAATCCTGTTCTGTGTGCCAGACAAAGTAGAAGTCCTACTTGAGGGAACAAAACAATCAGGCCGCACTCATGACTGCTATTTCGGTGCATGGGGAGCACCACGGAGACAACCAAAGTAAGGGCTCAAACGATCCAACGTAACCGAATCGCAAGGAAATCAATGTAATCTCGTAAATTTTGGTCTGTACGCGAAGCATCAGGAGAAGTGGACTATGAAAAACAGTCAGACATAAAAAGACAGACAAAAGAAGAGATTTCCCTAAAAATAGACAAGTAGATCTCTTCTTACTAACAATCGGGGGCCCCTCTCATAAACCTTCTCCAGGGCAGACCTAGAGTTTCAGAAAAAAGGCCGGCGATACGAGGAAGGGTGCGGGATCACTGGGCATCGAGCTGACCTAGTCAGAAAATGACAGATCTCCCGCAAGGAGGGAAAATCAAAGGAAGGTGGTGTAGCTTGCTCGCAGTGTCGGGCAAAAGAAATACAGCAGACGCTTCGAGATATGTCGGTCAGCCGATCTGATCACTGGGGTAGACAAAAAATCGAAACAGCAAAACGGGCAGTCGCATAGAATCATCCGCACTAGTCCAGGAAGCTTTTCAGACAGAGGGGGAGCATAAAGAGGCCTCTGCGTATATCGTAAGATCGGAACGCATATGATCGCGTCACACTGTCGTGAACGCCGTTTTTCCGTCCCCATAGGAGGCGGAAAAACAAGCGAGTGCCATAATAAAGAGAAAGGGGGTTCTCGAGAGAGAGAATGACCTAAGGACTTCAAAAACTCACCGAAGCCGCTTTGTCGGACAAGGGAAATAGGGCACGAGTGCAATTCAAACCAAAGGTCACAAGGGCGAGTCTCCGATCGACAATGCCGTTTTCATTGGGGTTTGCAGGGGGATGAAAGTGAGACGTCCAAAAGAACGCTAACAACGGATTGGGGAAAAACGAAAGATTGAGCGTGAAGCATCACCTGCAAACAAGGCCAATCCGTTCGTCCGGAGAAGACGACGGGGGGAAAGCGGGTGCAAGGACGGCCTCCGGCGTACGAGAAACCGCGGCTCTTTGTATGATGAGTTACGATAGTCCAAGAGACCAAAAAAACATCTCCTCAATCAGAGAGGACGATGCAACGCGGGAGGGCCTCGAAGGATTCGGCTGCACAACTAGGGGGACAAGTGCGATATCTATAAATAGGTCCGATCAAACCTTCAGAAGGGGAATGCGAAAACGCGACTAAGCGGAAAAAGCGAGAGGAAGATCGGAGGATGTTGAAGAAGAAAACGCGCCCGTTTTTTCGGGTTGCACAGAGGGATAAAAAGGTAAAGAAAGGGCGAGCCAAAGAAGACTGAACGAGAACAGGCGAAAGCTTGTAGGACCGCTGAACCAAAAAAAAGGAAAAATTCGAGTCGCGTAGAAGGGCGGGAATGAAGGTGGTCAAGAAAGTACCGCAAGCGGCAGAAGAACCTGAGAGGAGATGGGGGAAAAAAAGACTCGCGAAGCGACTATACACGGAGGAAGGAACAGGGGGGGCCGGCGGAGCCGGGGGAAGAAGGGTTTACTCCAACTCGATGGTCTTAAGAACTAAGCCGCGAGAGTCGATTCTCTAAGCAGACTTCAGTCAGCTGAGAGGGAAAGGCGCGAGGTAGAGCCTCGGACCATGTCAGAAGATGGCGATTAGGACTCAAGGTCTACCGAAAATGGGAACGCGAGGCAAAGTTCGGCTAGTTGTCTGAAATCAAAAACGCCTACGTCGATGTGGGATCACCGATCCTATGAAAAAAAAAATAGCCAATATATGCGTAGAGAGGGGACTAGAAGGAACCTCTGCTGGAGAAAAAAACTCCGGCGGTCTGCGGGGCGTCATCGGCACGTTTTTATATAGGAGAGTTCACGGGAAGTCAACAGGGAGGGACGCCCGCATGGGGGAGCCGAGGCCTTGGCCGCGCCAGGTCTGAGTAGCTCGCAATCCACAGTCGAAGTCAGCCTCAAGGCTGAACGTGGGGGCAGAAACGCCATCCAGGCATTGTCATGAAAAAACCCGGGGTAGAACGCAGTGGGTCATAAAAAGATCGAGTAACCCTAAAGAGTAAAGAATGGAATTCGAAAAATCAGGAGAGATGAAGATTCATCTGAGAGAAAGGGGGGGGATTTGCAAAAGGGCGGGAGATCAATGCCTTATTGACTACGCATCGCGATGTGCGTACCGCTCAGGGGAAAGACAGCTTTGGGGAAACTAAGAGCTAGGGGTTCTGAAGCGACACACAGTGAAACACGACTCTCGGCAGGGGTCACCTGGAAGAAAACGTGATACGATCCCATGCGCTTCAAAAAAAAAACTCGCCTCCATTTTGGCGGAGCACAAAAAGGGAAATCCTAACCCTTTGGACTAAAAATCCTGAGGTCCCGGCCATGCCAGAGCGAGATTCGCATCGTCTCTAAGAAAATTCTAAAAAGTGCCTTGAACACTACTAGGAGGCCAAAGTGCTCAAAGTTAAGATGGGTTAGGAACCTGAACGGGGCTGCGCCATTAGTCCTTCACGAAACGGGGGCTAGCTCTTCTATTCCGCTCCACGAAGTCCTTAAAAAGAAACGATGGTCGGAAGGAAAAATGGCGCTTGAGGAAGAGGCTGGGAGACCAAAGTGAATGTCAGATTCTTAAGAGCCTTGCCTTCCTCGCTGATTCGATCCTAAGGGGGGACTCGAGTCCAATTCCTAGAGAAGAGTGATCGGAGGGGAGGGAAAAGTTATCCGAAAGGGTCGCCGACTTTCTTGCATAAAACGGCGTACTAGACGCCAGGGAGACTATCTCATCAGGTCACGTGAGAGACAAAGATTAGGAATTGGAAACATGCGCCGAAGTCCGAACTTAGTCTATGTTGAGAATTCATCATCATCTCGTACACGTGCGCGCCGTCTATTATGGGGGGGACGGAGAAAAAAAAAACTGGGGAAACGATCTAAAAAATCTTAAGGCATCGCTCATAAGGGACGATCTTCTCAAAGCAGCCTTCTCCGAGAACTGAAAAGGACAAGGTGTCAAGAATGTTACCAGAGGGTGAGATTGCCTAAAAAGGAGAGAACAAAGTGGAGGGCGTCACCGCGGAAAAAAAGGTCACCTCGAGCAGAAGAAAACGAAATCGACTGGAGTTCTTCTTCAAATTCAGTGCTTGAAAGGGCGACTGCTGGGTTCCCTTATAATCTAAGAGACAGGAAGGTGGGATACGCTGGCGCATGCTCGCTTCGAAGCAGGACGCCATCTCGCGACTTCGATATCTAAAAAAGTCGGGGGGGAGATAGAATACCCTCCTTAACCTATTGGAGAGAGCTTTAGGAGCAACTCATGGAAAACGCAGACGGGCACGAGCTTCGTAAAGGGGGAAGAGCGCCGACCGCTCAAAACTCGGATAGGTGACGGGATTGGAGAGCCTATGTACTTCGGCAGACTGAAGAAGGAGAAAACGCAGAACACAAGAGGGGCTGCGCGAAAACAGCCGGGAGCCGTAGAGGAGTAGTCAAGCGGATGGACCATCTGAAAGCGAGGCGATGAGACTTGGCGTCTTTGACCTGAAAGGGGTGGCTTGGTACAGGGGGAGATTATCAAAATTTGAAATCGAAACTGATAGAGGAAGGAATAAGGTCGCAAGGAAGGAAGGGGAATCCTGGGAAACGAAAGAGGTCTCGAGTACATGTCGACCAGTCACGGCGCGATTGCAACTCCGCGTAATTGCAAGGTCGGGAAGAAAAAGGGGAGGCGTGAGGATCCTGCGAAATAAACGCGAGAGAGGAAGAGCAGCTTCAAGCTGCCGGGGCTCAGGCAGCAGCAAGTCGCTCGCTCCTGCTCACCGAATTAACACCGTAATCGATTAGATTCGCTCGAAATGGGGGGGGGGGGAAAGGACTCGAATCTACCGAAAGGGGGAAAGAGACACCGACGCCGTACAGGCAATCATCCAAACACGGCGCCGGCGAATCCTATACGCAATTCAATATTAAAACCGTTATGAACGTGATTGTAGGAGTTGTCAATGCCAAAGAACTACCGGAGAGCGGAAGAAAAACAATCTCCGGCTAAAACATAGGGAGTCAAATAGGAATCATGAACGCAGACAGAGAGAAAAAACACAGAAATAGAGATCGGCGTTCATTAGTAGCAGCTGGACGCCCGATTGGTCAAACGGTCTATCCGGGCTATAGGGAGAACCTAATCCTATATGGGGGAAGGGGGAACTAGAACAGTGCCAGACCATCCACGTGCATCAATGAAAGAAGGCCGGCGTCTCGATTTCGCCTGAGAAATTGATGGGATCTGAGAAGGGGACAACTAAAAGGTGCTCAGAACGAAGCGCCGAGAATGCCAGGTAAGACCAGGAGAGACTCCACTCCTAGACGGTGAATGAGGGGGCGCATGCTCGGGTAGTGTGCTGCGGCAGTGATGCTTCCTCTATCTGGAACGCAACGCGGAGGAGGTTGAAAGCCATGCATATCACAACGAGACCGGTGCTTGTCCATGAGTGATGACCGACTGGCGTTGCCATCAGGAGCAGGAACGACGAGGTTCCCGCGGCCTCGGCGGAAAAATCATTCGTCCCCTATAACAGGGGGCCATGAAGTGAAAACGCAGACGAGGACGTCCCATCTGCAGAGAAACAAGCGATGAACTCCATCCTTTCACCCGCGAAACCGACAGACAGGAAACAAGCTCAAAAAAAGCGCATTTGCAGGGAAAATAGGACGGGTACAGAAGAACGGGTGAACCGAATGACGACGGCTCAAAGGCAAGAACGTCGGCGCCCAATCAGTCTATAGTCGAGTAGATGGGGAGGAAGAAGATAAAAGAAGACATAAGCCACACGTCAGGATCAGAGGGAAAGGGTGAACGGAGCACTGAAGAAGATCCGCTCCTAAGCCAACAAGGAAGGAGGGGCGGAATGACTGTTAAAGGACGCAGCTCGCCACCACCTCGGGGGTGTGGAAGGGTCAGGCCAGGAGGGAGGAGAGACCGACCCTTGAGAGAAGAGCGCGAGATGCGGCTGCAAAAGCGAGGCTAATCTAAGCGAAGACAAAAAAACCGTAATGGATCAAAACTGTCAACGCAGTAGAAAGGGGGAAAAAAAAGTGAAGAGGTCCGCCGAACTCTTCTCCTGAGGACAAACAGCGCGCTCTCGAGGTTTACACTTTGTTGCATGATGGAAAGTTCTTGGAGAAAACCGCCAAGGTGGTGAGAAACTCCATGGTCTCTTCAAAGCCAAGACGCGAACCATTCTTACCCCTTTTTCTAAGAAAGAAAAAAGGCGTGAAGTATAAGATCATGGAGAAAGAGCAGTCAGGGCGGCGAAGAGTATAGACGTGCCTATCAAAAAGGAATGTTTCTCCGCCCTAACATCTATGAGCGCATTCCGCAAATAGTTATCTGCTGATGATGAACGCGGGACCAGGCCGACGACGTCGGAAGGGGCGAAAAGGTTTCCAGGCTAAAAGCGAAGCTAAGAAGAGAGAACAGAGGAAGCCGAAAAAACCGTGGAGAGGGAAGAACGCGGAACCGCCTTAATACCGTCTAAGCAGATCAAGGAAAGGAGGGAGAGGAACAATTGAAAAATACCCACGCAGATAGGACACTAAAATCTAGGCCAGGCGGATAGCCTCCCTGCTGAAAAAAGAACACTTGTAAAAAAACATCCCGAAGACTCAAAAGAAATAAAGAAAAGTCTGAAAGAAGGAGCCCGAAGACCGTACGCGGAAATCTGAAGAGCTCTCCTCCCGCAGGCGTCTAGGGGTCTCCTTGGGAAGTGAACCAGAAAAAGCGCCAGAAAACCAATGTCTGAGAAAGAAAGCGCCGGAGACAAAAAAAAGCTGTAAGAACGCGCAGACGTCTTTATCGAAGATGAGCCAAAGGACTAGAAAGTGCCGAGGCCGGTAAGGGCACGGCGTACACTTGGAGTTAGGGACACCGTTTTGGGGATGAAGGACCATACGGATGTTTTGGAAACGCCTCAGCTCAGGGGAGCGACAAGGGAGAATTCGTCAACTGGGGGTAAGTGGGAAGCTCTGTAATGGGTGGCGAGGCTACCGGAGCGAAAGGAATACAAGCTTCCTCGTGAAAAAAAAAAAAAAAGGGGCAAATCCCCGCGCTAGAAAGTTCTCAGGAGTCCGGCGGGGAAAATAAAAACTGCCTCAATGCAAGCAAGAAAAGGTATAGGACTAAATTAATGCAGGCAGAGGACTTCGATGCTGGAACTCGCGGATCTGGGTCATACTCTAGGGGATGTATCAACTCGGGGGATACCCAACCTGATCCGAGAAAAGGCTCAAAATGTTGAAAGGGAGGCGATCCCCAAGTCAGCACTGCTCGAAGGAACATAAACGTGGCGTATCTCTCCGCCGAAAACGGGAAGGGCCCCAAGAAAACTCACCATAGGGGGAGGGAAACAATTAGGGGGACACCACGAGCAAGCGCGAGACGACACCGGACGATGACTAAACAGCGCCCGACCTCCTTGGCCATAAGAAGCCGTAGGAAGAAAAAAACGCGATCGCAGAAAACAAGGGTGCATATGTCGGTCATCGAGCCGTAATCAATCAGGAAGTCAGAGAAAGATCAGGAATACGAACAAATCTCCGAATAATCCTGGGGGGGAAGACCAACCGAAATTGTCGTTGAAAGAAACGGAGGCGACAGCAAGTTGCAACGGAGGAGGGAAGACCTAAATGACGAGAACCACTACGACGTCGAAAGAGATGGGGAAAAAAAAAGCGATCGCGGAGATCTCGAGACGGACGGGCCCGGGGGGGGACAAAAAAAGTCTCACGCTCGACTGGCGCAGGAGAAAGGGAGGGAATGGAAGAGCAGCGCGAATGTCAAGGGGAAGGGCCTCGCGCTGGAAAGGTCGCTTGACCACAGTCAGACTCAAGCATAGGGGGACACGCCGAGGGGGTTAGGGAACGCATTAGGGGAAGGAAACCGCCGGATCGGGGATGTCGCACACGAGGAAAGTTACCTGGGTATCCAGAGAAACCGGAAAACAGGAAAAAAGAGAATAAAACTGAATCAAGAACGAAGGAAGACAGCGGGAAACTTCAAAAACATAAAAAAAGGGTTTTCGCATCACCGGGAAAGCCGGCGTAGAGAGGATCTTCCGGATATGAAGGGATGACAACTGGTCAAACGCGTTTGTAAAAGGACATCGCGGAGGCAACAGAACTCGTGCCATCGGCTAGAGGGGGGCGAAGAGTAGAGATCAAGGGAAGAGATGGAACTCAAAAAGAGACACCCCTACGGGTAGAGAAGCAGGAGTGCCGATGCGAATTAACCCGAGGTAAAACGTCGGCTTCTTCCGACGAAGGGAAAAAATTCCGTGTCGGGGGCCGGGATTCGGCCAGCAGAAGATCTAACAAAGGATCTGAGGAAAGGGAGAGTTGAAGACGTGCCGTCAACGGGGCAAAAAGAACGGCTCCTTTAGGGACCACCTACGTTTGACATAGGGGATCAGACGTGAAAAGAAAAGAATTCTGACTACCGCGAGGAGAGTAGGAGTTCCGCGATGTCAGGAAAATCAAAAAGAGTCCTCGATGTCTATGGTCAAACTTGCCGACAAGCTGGTCGGGTCTGGGAAAAAACTATGTAAAAAAGGGGAGAGAAAAGATTCTGGGCCCGAGGGATCAGATCTAACAGCACGAGGTTATGCCGACAACGCTCTAAAGAAAGCTGGTCGGAAGAGGTGGCGAGGTGGGGTACGTATTCAGCTTGAAATGTTGGAGGGTTTGAACGGTACCAACACTTCAAGGATTCGCGGCAAGGGGGGAAAAGACGAACGCCGCGCGCCTTAAGGGAAGATTCATTCACGAGGGACTAAACGGGCACCACCATCGATCTCTCCAGCTTGAAGGGGAGATGAATGGTTAAAGAAAAGTACGAAAACGGAAAAACTTCGAAGCGGGAGACAAGCTCGCTAAAGGGATCAGGCCAGTCGCCATTTTATCAATCGACCGGACAAAAAAGAAGGGGCGAAATTGGCAGAAAAAAGATATGGTCCTGAAGAGAGAAGGAACGCGCATATAGAAAGTTCACGAGCGAACGGCTAGTAGGGAGGAGCTGGCCAGCCTAAAAATCGACCTATTTCGCTTTCAGCGGTCTAACTCAATTTACGCGGAAAGGGTTAAGGCGGGGGAAGTCGGGAAGGAGGGGCGGCCGCGTCAGATGGAATCCCGATCGTGCCGACGACACCCAGATGCGTTCTTGGAAAGCGTTGGCTGCGCGAGCCCGATAGGAGGTATGGCCAATCAAGAGTTTCGGCAGGCTGGCAAATAATAAGATCGTCGAGTAGGAGAGGGGACCAAGAAGTCTTACTCTCAACCAGAATGGAAGGATGCGCTGGTCCGCCGAAGGAAGTCTTCCTCCGACATCACCTGGCGAGACAAGAGAGGGAGGAAATTGGGAAAGAAAAAGCACCAGGGAGAAAGATGCCTTGATCGTCATAAGGGGGTCTTCCCGCTGGGGCAAACCCAGAGTAAACTAAAAAATCGCACCGGAAAGGGGAGACCCTTCAGGCGCGCTGCAAAAATAAAGTCTATACCGGGCGTGCTCCGATGGAGAAGCGATCTCAACGATTCGAAAGACAGATGAGGAGTTCGGCCGCTCGTAACGCTGGAAGAGGGAAGAAAACTCAGTGGCGAATAGGCCACCCATGAAAAGAAAACATGTGATAAAACAAAAGACTCTGGGAAGTTATGGCCGACCATTAGAGGAAAAAAACAGCCACTACAGGAACGGAATTGGGACGCACCACGGTGAGAGCCGACGACCGTTACCTCACCTGCCTCTTCCAGGCCTGAAAAAGCTCGCGGACTTGAAAAAAGCGTTTCAGGAAAGCAGAAGGGGCGCGTGCAACCTGAGCGGGTAGCGCCGGGCGCGCGTGACAAATAAAGGGGATACCTGCGATAATTTCTATGGTCTGCGAAGAAGGAAGGACATAGCAGGAGGAGCGAGATAGGAGGGACTACAGCGGCGGCGCCGGCGTCGAAACAAATCGTGCGCTGAGGGCAGCTGTTCTGGAGCGGGGATTCCGGAATGGGCCGCTCCTCAGAGATGGAAGCATAAAGATAGATCGCCTTGGAAGTCGCCCGCACATGTTTCAAAGAATCGCACTTGAGAAGGGAGGCGGAAGGGGGGGGGTAAAGGTCAAACTCGAGGGAAGAGGGAAAAGAGGGCGAACGCACCAAAACCCTTATTCGAGCGCAAAAACTTCGTCGAAGAAGTCGAGGGAAGATCCTTTAAACAGTCCTAAAGAGAAAGAGTCGGGAATTGGGTCAGCTTGGCAGAAAATCAGACGAATAGGTAGAAGGGGGCCCACGTAGAGAGAAAAAAGATACACCAACTGTTGGAAAGATGGGAATCTCGAAAGACGAAACTCAAAAAGGAGGCGGCCAAAGAGGAGACCTTCAGAGGCGCCGGGGGAAGTGAAGGGTCCGTCGACAAGGGGAAAAAGACTGGTTACGCCGCGATTGTCTCGTTCTAAAAAGGATCAAGGGGCAAAAAAAAGGGGGGGAGGGAGCCAAAAAAAGTGAAAAAGAGGGAGGTCTAGATGAGACCTCTCGATAGAAATCCAATATCGTTCTTGGCCAAAAGGAGAAGTCGTTTGGCCAATTATCAAAATTAGAAGAGGGTTGGTGAAAGAGTTATAGTTCTCTTCTACTTGCAGGGGAAGCCGAAGAATCTCGCGAAAAAGACGATCGAAAGCAAAGGGTCCGGGAGCAGAGACGCGTCTCACCTCACCGTCAAAACGGGGGGGGGGGGCGAAAGGGTTTAAACAAAGCATCCTCACACAAGTCGCAGGAAAGGAGAGGAGGGTTTAGGTGGTTGGCGACTGGATCGGGGCGAACCGTCGGGGGAAAAAATCTAGATCGACATGCTTTGCTCGCTGGAGGAGAAAAGCCTCCTTCAGTCCGCGAAAACGGGAGAGAGACTAATACTGAGGGGGGGAGAAAAACGGGAGAGGGAATTTATTAGTAAAGACAGGAGATTACCAAGCGAGCGCCGGCGAAAAACGAGCGCTGGCCGGAATTTGTCTTTGCGAGGTGGAGGAACGAGGTGAGCTGATCCTGGGGATTGAGGAAACGTCATCGGTGGGAAAAGTAAGGAAGGTTCATCTATAAAAAGGAAAGGAGAGAGATAGGGCTAAACACGTATCGACAGATGGCAACGCTGATTCATCAATTCTTTCACAATCACTTTCGCGGACGGCTCGGAAATTCGAAAAAACTAAAGTAAGGGATCAGCTCAATTTCCGGGGACATGAAAGAAAAAATGCACTCAGAGCGTGCAAATGAATCACCGTATAGGGAGCGATGCGCGCAATTGGTGGAAAAGAACGGTAATCGCGGACCCGAAAAGGAAGAGCACCGAAAAAGCGATCGAAAAAAAGACCGCAAAGTCGAGAACGACAGGAAACGCTTAAAACTGAAACTGAGGGCGGCGTTCTGAAGCACGGCCATACCGATGCGGCGTTACGGAAGAGCCGCGGAAGTGTCCAAAACATCGGGGGAGGCGGCGAGCTACAG
>Ga0179593_1476409_pt1 | contig 16250 bp, 20 predicted proteins | sample CZODoug2_1_08_16_FD_185931 | JGI IMG/M metagenome (GOLD analysis project Ga0179593, IMG submission 185931) | Vadose zone soil fungal communities from Angelo Coast Range Reserve, California, USA - CZODoug2_1_08_16fungal (PacBio error correction) | ecosystem: Environmental > Terrestrial > Soil >...
GCCGAAGAAAAAGAAAGACTCTCTGCAATCCGATCGAAGCGTAGAGGCTTGTCTTTGATCCGTGACGGGGTATAAATGTCCATGACTAATCAAAAAGACCAAAAAAACCAAAGGCAAAATTATCAGAAGCAAAAAACGGGGGTCCGGGGGAGATTTGGCAGACCCTGGGGGGAGTGGAAAAGAAACCTTAAACGAGGGGAGGGGAATAATGAGATAAATCCAAGCAAAAAGGCACAGCAAAAAGACGTCGACAGTCTCAACCCGAGGATGTTTGTAAATTACCATAAAATGAAAAGTTGCGAAACAGGTGAGTTGCGGAAATGCAACAGCGTGCACAAGAGAAGACGAAAAGTTGGTGGGTTGGAAACGGGGAAGTGGGTTGGTCATCTGAAACCACGAGGGAGGAAGTGAATGAAGGGAACCAAAATAGCGGGGAAAAAGGGGGAAGGACCCCGGATCCAGGGGGGCCAAGGAAGTCAGGGTGGGTTAAACTTAGGGGGCAACCTATGGGGAAGTTCCGGAGACTGCATTAGGAAAAAATTCAATACGGACGGGGGGAACCAGGATAACATTGGTATAAACTAAGGGGGGAAAGGGGCGAACGTATGAAAAAAGCTGGAGATGACGGTGTCCAATAAAGTGTTGTCAGAAAACACGGAGCTGAGGGCGGCCGAGTGGAGATTAAGAAACATGGATAAGGGGCCAATATCACGTTAGGGGTTTACGAGAAAACCCTAAGTGGAAGGATGTCTAGAAGGATTAGGAAAGACCTAGTGTGGAAGAAATGTACATTATCTTCAAGAAGTAGGGAAAGATTATAAAAAGAAGATCATCCCGCCACTTACCAAAACAAGGGAACCTCCCCCTAAGAAAGACAGGGGGATTGGAGAACATGGGGTTACGTGAAAGGACACTCGTAACGGGAAAGTGAATGACCATAAGAGCGGGATAGTAACGAGTATTAAGTTCAAGCGGAGGAAGAGTGTATTGGGGGGGGGAGGGGTTCTTGTGTAAAAAAGACAACAGGTCGAACGATGGCATAGGGGTGGCATGGCGGTGGGGGGGGTTACATCCTTTCTGTCTGGGGGAGGAAGAGGGAAATACAGATTTTTGTCCTACAAGAAGCGGGTGTCTTCTGGGGGGGGGGAATGCGTTTGCGAAGGGACGCCAGGCAGGACGTGCAATTTGAAAAATCGAGGGGGTGTATATGTGGGGTTGAAAAAAGTCCACGAGAACCGTTTCAGGAAAGTTGGGGGGGGGATCATTCAGTTACAATAAGCGAGACGGGGGGGGGGAGAGTGCCGTCCTCACAGCCCAGAAGGAGGGGACGTCGTATCGTTCAGTGAAAAGGGTTTGGGTGGGAGGCGAAGGGGAGAAAGGGTAGCCGTAGGATTAGAAAGAGCAGACAAAAAAATGATCGGAATGAGGTCCAGCATGCATTTCACTGTGGTCAGGGGAAAGTGGAAATGGGAAGGAGGAAAAGAGGGGGGAGGTGAAAAGGAGAAGGCGGTTCAAGTCGCATCAAAAAAGGAAAAGGAAGGGGAAGGGATTGTGTTGGGAAGTTGTATCACTTAGGGGAGGCAGAAGTACAATTCCAGAAAAAGATCATAAGTGTCGGAAAAGGTGAATGGGATTAGAACTGGGAGAAAGGAGCTCGACCCGTAAAGACAAAAAAAATAAGGAGCGGGGCACGGAGAAACTCAGGTGCTAGAGGACCAGGGAAAAGAGCGAAGGGTAAATCCGTAATTCTGGTAACTAAATCAGGGTGGAATATAACAGGAATAGGGATGAAGGGAAGAGAGGAAAAAAGAAAAAGGTATTGAGAACGGATTGTAAAACAGACGAGAAAGAAAATACAATTCCATGTCACATCCGTGGCTTACTGTGAATGGTGAACGGTATGAAAAGTAATTCATCAAAAACAAAACGTCAAATAGAACCAGGGTGGCAGGGTGAAAAAAGAAAAGATGGGGGAGGCGGATGGCAAATGTTGTTCCGACAATCTATTGGGAGGAGGGGGGGTTGGAACATGGAAGGGCTATACTGAAAAGAAAGTAAAGCAAACAGTCGTACAAGAATGTGGGAAAGAGCTCTCAAACAAAGGATGAAGAGAGATGAAAAAACCGACTGGGACAGGTGACTTTTGTAGAGAGTGGAACGAAGAAAAGTACCCTTTCCATGAACACAGAATATCTGAAAGATGGGTGGCGTCGTACCAAACGAGCGTTAAAAAAAACAGAAGAAGGACTCAAGCCATGAAGTCATGGACGACCTGGGGGGAAGGAGTGAGAACAGTAACCGTCAAATTGGCTGGATGCCACACAGGAATGGGGGAAGAGGAGGAATACGGAACTGTGTGGGGAAAATCGCTCCGAGCAGTTTCAGGAAATCTGAGGGGAGGGTACAAAAAGTTGCTAAACGTAGGGAAGAGGAAAACATGTGGGAGGAGACAGATCTTAAAGATCTGCAAAGAGGAGGGGGGGAAAGGGAGGACCTGAGTGAAACGTTCCAGCCATTTACCATCTGGGCGTTTACTCTTCTTTGGGAACTAATTCGGAAAAGAGAAAGAAAGGCCAATCACGGATGAACAGGGTGGGAGACGGCCTCGAAGTGAAAAAAAAGAATCAAGACCCTGATTCAAGGTCCTCTGAGGAGGGGATGGACGAAACAGAAGGAGCAGGAACAAGAACATCTTGGGCGCTCCACCTGTCAACAAGGGGGAAAAATGAACCGTGAACGTCATTTCTGGACGAATTTTCCGAGAAGGGAGGCGAGGTCCTTAACGGCAATCGAAAATCGAAGCTAACCAAAAAACCGTTTCCAAGGGAACGAGAAGAAGGTACCCTCCGAAACGTAAAATTATGTAAAGACAGAAATAAAAGAACCCGAGAGATCCGCGGGTAACAGGAAGAGACACAAAAAAAAAGGCACACGGGAGTACCTGCACCCTCGCAACAGATACACCAGCGAAATGAAGAGGGAAAAAGAAAAGGAACAAACCGGAACCAAGTGGCGGAAACCGAATCAGAACTCTGTACGCTGCTAAAGAAAACAAACATGAACTGCTTCGACACACGAATGAAGGAGTCTAAAAACGAAAAGAATCCTCCGAATGCACTCGGAGGATCGAGAGAAAGAAAACAATAACCCACTACGACACCGAAAATCTCTACGAGGAAAACAGACATACTCAGCACGAAACCACCTGCAGGGAGAGACCGAATAAACTATCACCAGACTAAAGAAAAGACTTGTGATATTAGACGCTCACAATTTGCCCATTTCGGACGGGGGGTCGTGGGGGTTCGGGTGACCTGAGGGGATAAAGTTATTGTATGCTCAACTTTGAATGGAATTGAATTTTAGACGGAAGGTTCAGTTCGAGTCGAAAGAAGAAAAGACTACTTTCCGTATCCTACAAACCCGAAGGGATGGGTGTCAAAATAGAAAAAGAGAAGAGGACATACAACATGTTTCCTTAAAGCGAGAAAACCGAAAACGGCTGGCGCACTTATGAAAGAAGGTGGAGAAGGAAAACCTGGACCCTCGCAGAGAAAGAACATGGGCAACATAAAGAAGGAGGATTAATAATAGAAAAGGAAACGGACGTAGTAGTTTTTACTGAAGTTAATAATAGCGGTGGAAACAAGAGGGCCCAACTACGAGGTAACAAACAAAGAAGGAGGGAAAATCGGGAAAAAGAACTCTAGGTGTAAGCAAATTGACAGATCCTTGAGGTAGCCACTGATGATGGGGGGAAACAGGAAACCACCCACGAAACGGAGAAAAAAACACCCAACTTTGAAGACTGGTCCAGCAACAAAGCGGGGCCTTTAAAGCGAGCCAATGAAGTTGGGGCAAAAAAATCGGGCGTTAAGGGACCCATCTCGGGGGGGGGGGTAGAACAAAGGCTCGTCTATGTTTCACTAGAGGGACAGGGTACAGCATCCCAATGGATAAACCGCTGTATTTAATTGAAAGGTTATATAAAGAAACAGGGAGGCCGAGATAGGCTGCCGGGGGGAATATTTGATTTGGGGCCCAACGGACATTCAAACTTCCTGACATTTCCTGCTATAATAGAAAGTAAACGCTCGAATTGAGACCAGCAGATAGTAATGAGGGGTTTAAATGGGGGGTTGTTGGGGGGTTTTGAGAAATCCGGAAAAAACACAAGAGGAGGGAAAGGAGAGACAGTGATACCAAAAAACCATACTTAAGGGAAAGCAATCTCTGAGTTCCTCTTCGGGGCGGATGCAGTGAAAGAGGAAGAATCAGTTTGAAAAGCCAAAACAGAGGTGTAAGGTATATTTATACTTACAAACTTGGAAAGCAGCAACAGCGACATGGGATGCTTAGATAGGAAAGAAGGATGTCAGAGAGTGGGTTATACCACAACTATGTTTGAATGACAGAGGATGATTGGGTGAACTACCTGGAAGGAGAGGACCGGATCATGACCAAAGTTTTGGGGGTTTTGGGGAACGTTTAGGGGGTGGGTCATCGGGACAACTGATTCATGACGAAAGTGAATGACCTCCTCAAGGGCGTCTAAAAGCTGCTAACAAGAGACGATTTAGGAAAAAAAAAGTCGGGGGGACCTTCAATTGAACGTAGCGTGGAAGTTTAACATATACCCTTATAGAAGGACAGGGGGGGGAGAACGACCGTCGTTGTAACTATTACGGAACTAATTTTATCATGGGCTACAGTAGAAGGGGAAGGGCGAGGGTCCAACAGTCCAAAGATACGTACAGGATCGGGAGGGCGAAGCCTGGGGGAGGTATCTAGGGGGTGGAAAACAATTAAGGAGGGCTATCCTATTTAGTAGGGGGGGGGAAAACACAATCAATACTATTGTGGAACAGGAAAGGAGGGAAACAGTAGTCCGTTATGGAGCTATGAGAGCAATAAATAAAGGGCATAGCACTATGAATATAAGTATCAGGTAGGGGTAAAACAAGTGAAACAAAAGAGAAAAAAAGCAATCGGGGGCTGAAGCGTCACACTTTTTCTGGAATGGAACGTCTGTAACGGTGGAATGTTGCATGAGAGCCGAGGTAGGCCAGAATTCTTCAGTAGCAGAGGGTGAGGGGGGTTGCATGGGGCGGGACAGCTGATCTCCAAAAAAAGAGGGGCATAGGAAGGAGAAAAGGGTGGGTTGTAGACTTTGGCTGGGAGATGAGGGAGTTTGTGGGAGTCCGCAGCGAGAACTGGTGGATTGTGAAGTCAAAAGGAAGGAGCATTCGGACGCCTGGGGGGGGGAAAGTTTGGGCATTACGGGGGAGCTGGGGTGGTTGCAGGGTTGTAAAAGAAAACCGAAGTTCCAGGGGTGAAAAGGAAAAAGCAATAGGAGGAGTCGGGGGAGGTGTCCTTTATAAAGAAAGCGTCGGTTAATGATGGCAATCGTTGGGGAAAACGGAGGGGGGGGAGAGATAGTACCGTCTTAGGGGAGGGAGGGACAGAATCGGAAATTCATGGAAGAGCAAGGAAAGGAACTGTTGGCAAGTTGTTTTTTGGGGAGAGGAAGAAGGAGAGGTGAAGGAGACGCGTTCACGTACAAGACATCCAATAAGGAGGTCAGGGGCTTGATTCTATGGCCTTTTTAGAAAGTTCGGGCCAGAAGATAAGAAGGGGGCAAGGTGTAACTTCAAAAGGGATGGAAAGACATGGTTCCCGAATGTTCCCAAAAAAGTAAAAGGAACAAATGACTCACGACCTCCGTGTTAGTAGAAACTGGGCAAATAAATGGTAAAGAGGAGAAGGGAATAAATACATGTGTAGGAATAGATGGAAAGTAGGAATAGACTCAAGAAGAATAGGTATGCAATAACGATGCGAGGGGCAATAAAAAAAATCACTTTCGAGGCCATACCATTCATTCAGAGCAAGTTGGAAAGTAATACTGTACCAGCAATCTCGAGGCGTAAATAAAAAGGGTGGTTCCTGGCTTGGAACGCTGTGGGCTGGGAAAAACGGACGGTTGTTTACGACAATTAGGGAGGATGAAGGGGTTGAACAAGTAACGTTACACTGATGGAAAAGAAAAAGATCTGTCCCAAGTAACGGGCTGCAACAAACAACGGGGGGGAGAGGGAAGGGGGGCAAAACAAAAAAAAAAAAAAAAAAAAAAGGGGAGAGAGAGCAAACACCCGAAATGCTTTGGGGGGAGTCTGTGAAAAAGACATCATGACCAGAAAGGGGGCAATCTATACATAGATGTGTGGCATGCTACAACAGCAGGGTTAAATAAAGCCAACAGAACATCAATAAACCCGGAAAGGGAATTACGATCTTGGGGCTCGGAGTTCCCAGGTCACATTGACGAAGAACATCGAAAAAATGGAGTGTTCTACTGGAAGACTGGGTGTTTTATAGGCAAGAGACAGTTTTTAAAACGAATACGGGATGGACTATGGGAAAGAAGCTATTCCGTTAGAAATCATATTTCAAGAGACAACATGGTATGGGTTTGTAAGGCTACGATAGGAAAAAAATATTACCCACTGCACGGTTGTCCAAACGAAGAGAAGGGGCCAGCAAGAAGGGAAAACAATAACTTCTGAAGCGGAGTAGCCCGACATTCGGGAAAAGGGAGAACATTCAAAGGAAAGGAAAAAACGTGGACTCGACATGGGGGAAGACTACTGCCTCGCTGATACAGGAAAGAAAAGCCCCCTTCTGAGCTTGGATGGAGTTTCAGATGCGCCTGCAACTCCCGTGCGTCGCAGAGCTCTCCCCGTTCAACACGGGAACAGGGAAATAAGTGGGCTTGGACATCATGTCCGAAATTAATTACACGATAAATCTAGCTAAAAAAATCTCGCCTCTCCCCCTATAAAAGACGGTGGGGCAATCCTCCAAACTAAAAGGGAAAGGGTGAAATACCCCCCACCGTCTCTCTACCAAGGAAGGAAACACTGAAGGGCAAGGGAAAGGTCCAAACCCTCCGCACCAACAGACAACGGACAAAGACAACAAGAAAACCCATCGCAGGGTCGTAAATCCCCAAAAAAAGACACCAGATAACTCTGCAGAGACAGACCTGTAGAGGACGACAAGAGAATGATAACCAACAAAACGAAATTGACTCCACCAAATGGACATAGATCAGCTCTGACAAAGACAGACCGGGGGCCTAAAAACCGACGACGCTCACGAAAAACTTAAAACATGGAAGCAACCGCCTACGGCGCGCAACAACGTGAAAACCGGTCAAAGGAAGGACAGAAAAAATTGTGAACTATTACAGAAAACACGACTGCAAAGCATGTGAGGTTTTCTGTGTGGGTTCTGGAGGTAAGGTATAGGAAGTCAATTCATATGGAAGGGGGGAAGGGGGGGATGGCTAAAGGAAAAGGGGGTCGCTCTCAAACTGATAACTAAGGGCAGTGCAGCGTTATCCGGTACAAAGTTATGGGGAGGCTGTGTTTCGCCAAGGATTGGGCACGCAACTGACGACATGTTGATAGAGGACCTCAAACTACCCCTGTAACGTGTTTACTTACCCAACGCCGGAAGGACCGCGCATGCCAGAGAAGACAGGTAGCAAAGTGCCATGAAGTATATAGAACCCATAAAAGGGAGGAGACAGGTAGCTTGATTCTAGCAGGGAAACTTAACCGTGGAACACGAAGCAAAAACAAGTGAAGGGAAAGCGAATCGATAGGGTGGACCACTCAGGTTTCCAGGAAATTGAGCTGGAAGCACTGAAAGGGCAGGGGGTGGGCATGAACACCCACCTCCGTAAAAAAAAAAATTTGTTCAATTGGAAACACCAAGGGGGTGCAGGAAGCGAACGCAGACCAACTCGGCAGTTGGAAACAAACCAGACTGGGAAAAGGGCGCCGATATCTTTAGAGGAATAGGCCAAATAGCAGCAGTCCCATGGAGAACCGTGTTGGTCTGGGTCCCAGGACCTCTAAGAAAGCCAGACTCAGCGCCTGAATGTCGCCTTTCCTTTGAAACCTGAGGATTGTGCCACGAAATGGGAATTCCGACAGTCCAAGTTCAGAGGAAACGCACGGTATTGATATTTCCCCGGCAAGAGGAAGTATGGGAGATCGAATCAAAACAACACCGTAGAAAAGAAAGGGATCAGGGAGACCAAAAAAGACACTGCTAAACCTAAAAGGAACACTCAGCGGGGGGACTGATTCTTGTCGTTATATGCAGTGGGCCGAGAATGACTGTTGTGTCCCAAATCCCAAGAAGCCCGAAGGAGACGAAGAGAAAATGTAAACCAGAAGCCTTGGAAAACCACCTTCCACCAGGGGGAAAACGGATCTGAAAGAATCCAGGGAAAGCCGAGAGGCGAGCCTTGTTATAAAAAGGTTTAAGTGGTGGTGACAGAACTCATTGATACAACACAAGTGAAACTAAAAAAAAGGGGGTGTTTTGGGGGAGCGCAGGTGGGGGGTTCACGCCGGGAGAAAAGTGTTACGTCAAGGAAAGGAGAGACAAACTTCTGACGAGGGGTATCCAAGACGGGAGAGGTCCAGTTATGGTTCAAGTCCTTCGGGGGCACAAAACAGGGTAAGGGAAACGTACAATGGAGAGGGAAATTAGGGAAATACTTCCTGTTTGGGTAGTCAGTAACATGAGTCAGGAAAGCTGGTGATGGGAGGCAGGTCCGGGCGAAAAAAAAAAAATCTGTCTAAGTTCAGAGGGAGGGGGATATTTAAATAAAGGCGTAAAGAAATCCGAAGGGTTAGATGGGAAACAAAAAAAGAAAATGGTGGTTGAAAAAACGGTCTTACCTTAGAAGTGAGAAGAGACGCGAACTTCTCAAGAAGAAAAAGGCAAAGGGCCGGAGAATGAAGGATAGCCATCCGATAAAGGGTAAAACAAAGAAACCAAGGAAACTAAAAGAAAAAGGCAAGGGTAGCGTTTTTCTGTAGTCATCAGAATCGGGGATTAACACGGGAGAAGGGACGGGTGCGGCCGAGAGATATGGGGTTCTCGAGTGAAGGGAGGGGAGCGGTGAACGAGGAGTGTCCGGTGTGGTCTTGTGGGGGTAAGAGCTGATCGCATGCCTTGTGCAGTGGAGGAGGCAAGGGGGGGTTGAAAAAAGGCTGGGTTCTATAAGAGAAGGGATGTTGGGTCACAATACGCCATCTTGTGAGGAGGGAAAAAAAATTCGGGACGAAAAATTATTCTTTTGTTCAAGGGTGGGACCGAGAAAGAGGGTTGGATGGGAAAGGACGGAACCTCGAACCAGTTTCAGTGGTGGTGGTCTTCTTGGTCTACTATCTCTCGGGGGGGGAAAGGGAATCACAAAGAAAAGCGCTGCGTTAAGGGTGAAAAGGCAAGTGGAACAGTGGTGAGTGGATGCCGTAGGAGGGAGGTGAAAGCCGGAACTTTAAAGTGAAATTCCAAATGCGACTGGCACTGGAATGGAAATGGGACAGTTCGCTTCTCTTAGGAAGGAAAGGAGAGAATCATCGAAAATCCCCACACACAGAGAAAATTAAGGGCAGGGTGACTGTTCTAGTGACCCTGGGGACCTGTCATGCCAAGTAAGTAAGGCTGCAGACGGGAAAACCGTGGGCGTCAACTGTGATGAATTGGGAGTCCCGGGGTAGAAAAAACAAAGTAACTACCACTTTAAACGGAGCGGGGCAACGGATTGAAGGTATAATGAGAACCCTGCAAAACGCAGGGTAAATCAGGAATGTAGAAACAAGTGGGATATAAAAACATGAATTTATGGCTAGAAGTGAGCGGAATAGCGTTCGAAGGCTCTTGAGCGTTGGAACTGACAGTATCCTTCAGAAACCAGTAGAGAATTCATGGGGCAAATGTAAATGTGGACGTAGTAATACGGGCCTGAGCAGCTCCCAGGATTCTTAAAAAGAACGGGGGGAAGTGAGACGTTCGTTGCTTCAAGGTTTGTGACGAAGTAAAACATCGGGAGATTCTGGGTTGAAAAGGAAGTGACGAAGGGTCACAGATCCCACAAGGACGGGCCGAGGGGTTGGGTTGTCCTCTCTCATCAACAAAAACGGAGAGAACACCCTCCTTGGAAAGAGGACCATTGTGGGGGGACGAGGAAATATCAGTAAAGGGGAAACACACCTACTAATCAAAGGGGTAATTGACAAAAGAGCAGGTTAAATACGAGCCACAAGAAACCTCTTACAAGCTGACCCCAGGGGGAGCGCTTAGGGGAAATGCATTATTACCATGCACACGGTGCCGACCGGAAAATGGGATTGGGCTCGAGGGCATCCTGATACTGGGGGGTTATCCAAGCGCATCAAGCATAACAATACCTAGTTCCAGAAGAGAAAGGAAGGGGAGGATATTCATAAGATTGATCTGTAGGTAAAGGTCTCCAATATAACCCGGCGCGTGGACCAGGGAGGACAACACTAGTTGAGAAGAAAAAGCATAAGAAAGGTTCGGTGACCGCGTGGAGCGATTCGTATAATACCATCCAGACAGTGCCACACGGATGCCCACTGTGGATTTGTGAGACGGGGACTTCGTAAAAAACAAGGAAATAGCAACCTGCACTGCCTTTGACAAGTCTAGGGAGGTCAGGTTCCGGAAAACGAAAGGTCCCACCTCCCAGCTTCCTCGAGAGAACACCCGGGCACACCGCAGACAGGAGGAAGGGGCGAGGTGGGATAATGTCCCGTAAAGGACTTACTTGAAAGGCCTACCGCCGCTTAACTCCATCTCAAACCACAACAAGGGGGGGACAAATGATTCACTACTACCAGAAGACAGTCGAGAGGCCCACAATCTTCAGGTAGAAAAGAGATCAAAAAAAAAAGGGGTTTGAGAGGTTAAATGTCAACCCGAAAAACGACACAACCACGGCGAAACCTGAAAAGACGCGCAAAAAATCAAAACATTTGCCGAAAAGAAAGAACAAAAGAAAACCAGATCAACCACAAAATCCTGTATCTAAGGTCGAACACAGAAAGAAATTACCAAAAAATCCTAGACCGCACGGGAACAACACATAGTAATGGAATCATCTCTGCCAAAACAAGAAACCACTAAAGACACCCTCCCCGCCTCGGAAAGAGAAAACAGGACCTCGGAGACACGACAAACCTGGACCGAGAAATCAACAGTCCCAGGGAACGAAAAAGGGAGGGGTTACAAAACAAAAGGAGAAAGGGGACCGGAGGTTCTTTTTTCGTTTCAAACTTGGGGGTTCTTTTCCAGCGGTTAACTTAGATAAGATGCTGGCACTCAATATGAATGAATTTGGGAACAACGCATTCAAGGAGAGAACGCAAACTGAGGACTACTAACAAAACGCTTGACAGAAAAATAATCAGTACCCCTAGGTAGGACGTTCACACTATAAAAAGAATCTATGCAACCGCAGTGCATAAAAAAGAGAAAAAAACTACCCGGGAAAGGCAAATGAAAGAGGGTTTTAGCAACAAGACTGCGGAAACCAGATCATTCGAATACATGTAGGCAAAGAGTCCAGTAGAGTATAGAAGGACAAACCGGAAAGGGGTAGTAAGGTTTAATAATGAATTTGATCCTTCACACTTACCAAGAGGTGCCAAACTACCTTCCACCAAAGGAATTGGGGAAAAGGGAAATACGAAAAACAGCGAGGGTTAAGCAAGCGGGGCAGCAGGAGGGCTATTCGGCACTGGGTGTGACGAAACAATCCGTGGGGGAACAGAAAAAACACAACAAACTCAAAAGAGCCTCAAAAAAACAAACTGGCAGACTTCAATTGCAAAAAAAGAGTGCCAGAAAAACAGCAATGGGGGGGGGATCCAAATCAGAGGCAGGGAAAGCACCGAGAGGGGTGACAAATGGGCCGATAGGATGCTTTCCTCAGAAGGGGCCCATCAGCCGCCAGGTTACAGAGGGGTGATGGTGTCTTGTTCCAGAATTTCTGCTAAAAAAAATACAACCGAACCGTCTCTCACTGAGATCTGCTTTCCTGGGACCTCTGGATTGGTTCTCACCAGGGCAGGGACACTCGACGAGAAACAAATCAAAAAAAGAAGAGACGCATGCAGATTGGGGTATTACGGGGGCTGAGTATGAGTTTTTTGTATCACTGACTCTAAAAAAAAAAACGGAAGAGGGAAATCAACCAAAAACAACGTTAAGAGGGAGGGGGCAAGAAGCAATCTTCTCGGTTGGTAGGTTGATAGCATGATAGTCACGAATGAAAACCGGGGGAAAAGAACAGGCAAAAGGAACACCTCCGGGAAGGCAAGATTCCGGGTATAGTGAGAAACCAATTGAATGGGGACAATAAGAGGTATACCTGTGAAGGAGGAAAAGAATCCCGGGTCCATAGAGGAAGAAGATAACGCCAGTGTTATACCAAAAGATGAGGGGAACAAAAGAACTGCCGAATGAGTTTGCGGGAAAGAAAGAATTGGATCAGTACCGGCACAGTTGGGGTGTGCAACGGGGGAGAATCAGTTGTGTTGTGTTCTCAAGGGGAGTTAATCGGACAAACCGCGCATTGGGTTGAGAGGAGGGGACCGAGAAACGGCTGACAAAAGGATCGTAAAAAGAACATGGAGTTGCCAGTGTGAAGTCGTCTTGTGGTAGCGGAGGGGGCACCTCGGGAAATTAGAGAAACTGCTAGTTAAACGGACACTACGACGGGGTTGGTCAATTAAATAACCGGGTAGTAAGAAAAATAATCAGGGGCTACATGGGGAGGCTATGCGTGGGTCAGATGTGGTAAGTAAAAACAAGCTGTCTAGGACAAAAAGGGGGTGTAGATTTGGAAGAATGAACTGTAGGAAGGCAGAGCCTAGGTATCAGGGTGAAACAAACCGTCCAGTAATATGGGGTTGGGAAAGGATATCGAAGATTATTGGTTAGAGAGGTACGGGAAAAACAAAAACGTCAACTAATAAAATGGGGCCATTAAGATGATAAATCTCATAAGGGGGGGGTACCACAAAAAAAAAAAAAAAAAAACGAGGAAAAAGACCATTAAACGGCAAAAGAGAAAAGAGGGCATGGGGAATAGAAAAAAGCATGTTTCTTGGATTCCAAATGTGATAACGGTTGACGGTGCGTCAGCAAAGGGAGTTGGCTAAAAAACGATGTGTAAGTTGCTGGACAGGATCTCTGTTGGTGGTGGGGCTTGTCTTGGCAGGTCCAGGTCACTAGTTGGAAGTTGGGGGAATGGAGTTGGTGTAGACATCCAATTCAGTGACGAAAGTACTTAGATAAGTTGTGCTATCAGGGAGAGAAAAGTTCTCGGTGGTATGACTTCGATGAAGCTGGCAGACGGTGTGGTATGTGAGAGTACGTTGTGCTCTGGTCAGACGGTAAACAAGGAGGGACATTGCCGGTCTTGTTGATCACGTGGGCGGACCTGACGCTCGATAGCTGGGGGGGGAGTATTCCCAAAGATCAGAAACGGCGTCTGGAGTGCGTAATCTTTTCATGAGGGGGGAGAGGGGGGGAGAGGCGAGAAGAGTAAGAGGGAAAAGATGGGAGCCTGCAAAGATGTACAAGAGGGAAAGATTTCACTGTGTCATGGGGAGGTAGGAGAAGGGGAGGGGGTGAAAAGGAAATTCTCAGACGACATCAAACTGCGGAGGAAGTGGGCAGGTTCCCGATAAGGGGTATCAGGTGGGGGGGGGCGTTAAACAGGAACAGATATGCCATGTTCAGATGGCATCCGTTCCGGGGAAAAGGGGAAGGGGGAAATGGTATTAAATGTCCCAGAAAAAGACGCGTGAAAAGAAAAAAGGAAAAGGAGCGGGCGGCTCAATAGGTTAGAAAAGGAAAAAACCCAAGGTAGAATTAAGGACATGGGGGATATAAATAAGGGGGGGGAGTTCTCTTAACGTAATGGATAGAGGACAACCCCTACAGGTGGAGAACGGGCAGGTGGATGCGATTGGAAACAAAGAAAAGTCGAGGCCAAAGCAAGCAAGGAAGTGGGGAGCCTTTTCGGGACTGGGAATAGGTAGAAGGCCGAAATCAGCTCCAATGATGCCCCCTACGGGGGCATGTGCTGAAAACTTTAGGTTTGGACTTACGACCGGAACTCGTTTTTAACAGTAATACATCTAGGTTGTATAGGAGAAAAAAGGAAAGGTCAAACTGATACGTTCAAAAACAGACAGTCCCATCCAAGGGGGTGGGGAAGCACTCTCAAAAAAACACAGGGAAGGAAGGAAAGAGATCAAACAAACTACTGAGTACCCTTTGTGGATCGGTGACCGGGGAAAAAAAAAATATCTTTGCAACACTAATATCTATAAATAGGATTTTATTATGGACGTTTGAATACGGAGACCACAGAACGTCTGACACAACCCGGAATGGCAAACATCTTTGGACGGAATTCAGGACGTAGGTAATATTTCCATTCAAAGGGGACGCAAATGAAATGCTTAAAATTAATTGGTCGAAAGCGGAGACTGGTGAAAGTTACAATCGAAGGATCCTTGGAAGAAAGGCTGATTGTACAGAACTCTCTGATGCCTTGAGCAATAATATTAACATAAGTCTTACATAGTCAAACATGTATTTAGATCGGAGGAACGATTGAAGGAAACTGGCGGTGAGGGCTAATGTATAACATGCAAGGGAGCAGGGGGAAGCAGCCTGGTTAACATACGAGTTAACGCGGTGAGTCCGATGAGGAACACGTCAGAAGGGGGGAAATAAAAGTTTTGCACGAGGCCTCGAACAGGTGGGAGGGGGGGGAGAGGCCCAGACCTACAAAGACATAGGGAACCTCAAAGACGAAAGGGGGAAGAAATTGAGTCTTGGGGCGGTTTCTGAAAACGACAGTCGCATGACACCAAAGATCTTCAGCGGGGATCGAAAAACAACAACGTTTCCAAGGAAACATGGAAACAGGAAGTTCGAAAAAGGTAAAGATTAAGACGCTCAAAAGTCATTCAAAAGAAGAAAGCCTACCTAAAAACGAAGTCTCCCTACCACCAAGTGGGCCATGAACGATGACTAGTGAACCCCAGACGCCTTCTTTACTGATGAGGAGAAATCCACCCAGGTCGACCAATGAAGATCAACACACAAACAGGCACACGATGTGGACTGGACACCCTCCACCATCAGAGTACAAGGGGATGAAGTCAAACATTAAACAAAACGGACGGCAAAGCTCTTTCATGAACCTAATAAATCTTACGCTGCTAGGACCACATCCTGGGGGAGAAGTAAGGCAGGAGAAAGAAAGGATGTGAAAACACAACGGAATTGCCGAACTGGAAAGGCAACAAGATGGACGGAGAAGGAAAAGACCGAAAACCTAAGAAAAAGACCCGTCCCTCGAGTAAACCGAAAATGTACTCGGTAACTAACTTCCGAGGACGCAAGCCGTCCACCGTTTCAGAAAGGTAACAGACAGAAATGCGTGGAAAAAACGAGATTGGGGGGTCTCATTGTCGTTTTTGCACTTGGGGGGACTTTCACGGTTACCTTGGATATAGCAATCTTTTAAAGATGGAACTTTGATTAGTGACGGACTATGGGTGTCGCCGAAACTCACATGTAGAACTCATAGAAGAAACGTTAGGAAAAGAACTCGTTATGGGCCTTTCACTGGGGTTCAAAACCAAAATACCACTAGACATGCACAAGCTACAATACGTTTAACTTAATCTATCACAAGCAAAGGGAGGCTCAATGGGAGCAGAACGTGTTGTAAGGAACCACTACAGGACCCCATATCCATCTATACTGGAACGGACTCACATAGGCAATTCTTGGATAGAGCAGTACAAAAGACTAGTAACGAGCATAATATAGTTATAAAACGTAAAAGCAATATGGGGTCCCCTACATTACACAAGGAAAACCATAACTCTCTAAAAGATAGTTTAGGGGCCCTCCGTGGGGAACTTGGGGGCTAGGAAGGGCTTGACGTAACCGAAGGGGGTGAAGACCACCCTCAACTGATCCGAAAAACCAACCAAAAGACAGACTTACAGAACAGCTGGGTGGAGGGGCGAAAACTAAAGTAAGAAAACTATCGCAGTTAAAGCTGTGGATAACGGATAGCTGAGGCTTTCCTCTATGGCAAAATCGATAAGCACCCGGAGAAAAACAAGGAGGGGGGTGGGAAGTAAAAAGGCCATGGTCAAGCCAAGTACCACGGAAATCTCTGACTCAGACATGAATTCGTGAGGCAGGGAAGCGGGTGAATTGGTGCAAAAACGTAGTCAAGGGACAGACAAGAGGACTGGAATATAAACAAGAAAGAGGAAAGGCAATGTGGGGGAAAAAAAAGAGGAAGTATGTAGGTTTTGGGT
>Ga0179593_1607848_pt1 | contig 16250 bp, 19 predicted proteins | sample CZODoug2_1_08_16_FD_185931 | JGI IMG/M metagenome (GOLD analysis project Ga0179593, IMG submission 185931) | Vadose zone soil fungal communities from Angelo Coast Range Reserve, California, USA - CZODoug2_1_08_16fungal (PacBio error correction) | ecosystem: Environmental > Terrestrial > Soil >...
TTTCTAGCCTTCAAAAAGAAGAGGTCGAGGGGCAATAACTGTTGCCCGACAAGTCAGTGGAGAGGGGTATCTTCAGAAACATCTTGGGAAGAGGGAAATTCATTCTTCTTATAAAAAGGACGATAGGGGTAATGGCGGAAGGCAGGGAGGTTACCCAGGGTGCGTATGGGGTTAGGCACTTGCGGTTTAACCGAGGGATGCTTAAGAGGCTCCTTTTGCGCCCCGAGCCGAACATTGGCGAGGGAAGTTTTAGGCGACCGTTTCGGGGAAGATTTCGGGAGGCGCCTTATTCGCATGTTCGGATCTTACAGCGAAACTTCTGCAATGGAGAGCGCAGAGGGGGGGGGGCTTCTGAGAGAGGAGGAGATGCCGAGGAAGGTGCACGACGGGGGAGCGTCTCAGGCAATGGGAACCTTCTGTCCCGTACGAGAAGGTTTCCGTGTGGGGAAAATCGGGGGCAGAGAAAGGAGGAGAAATATTGGCCGGGAGAAAATTCTTACGCACGAATTGGTAGGGTTTAGAGAAACGATTCGTGAAAAAAGTAGAAAAAATCTGGTTCTATATAGGGAAGAGGGGGGTGCGAAGGGGAAAGAAGGAGGGGGCAGCTGAGCATTTCAGAAGGGGTCGAACGGAGGCTCCGGCCCTGAGGTCGAAAGGGAAAGGCAGCTTGCGGTGGAGGCGGCATAAAAGGGAAGAGCTCATTGGAGAAGAGGCGTCCACTAAGAGGAGGATGTCTACAAGGAGGGTGACAGGAAAAAGTCCCTGGTAGAAATGAAAAGGGGGTGGGGTTCCTATCTAAAAAAAAACTGAGGCGGAGAAAAAAGGGAGGAACAACCTTTCATTGCAGAAAAGTCCGGGAAAAGCTCAACGGCGAGTAAACAGGGATAGCGGAGTGCCTCATGAGAAACTAAGATACCATGAGCTCTGGAAAAAGCCGATGAAACACCGCAAGAGACGGGCGATTACGAAAAGTTCATCTGTGAGGGCGGCGCATCGTCAAAAGAGGGAGGAAGGGGGGCTATCTTCCCAAAGGAGGAATTCCTGCTCCAGAAAAGGGGGATCCCGGAAGCTCTCCCCTAAAATCTATGACCAGAGGGAGGAACGTACAATTGAGGGTTGGAGGACCTTTTGAAGAAGCCAAGAAACTTCCGGGGGGGGGATGCCTATTGAAAAAACCGGAGCCAAGGAAAATTTCAAGAATGTGAGCACAGTTCTACCGAGGAAATTCCGAAAACTCTCTGAAGAGAGGCTAATCTATACCGAAGAAGAATGCTCGACATAGAATGGGCCTCTGTGGCAGGCTTGCGATGAATTAAAACCCTTCGAAAAACATTCCTTCTGATAGACATCTTAGGGAGGGACCTTCTACTAATACAAATTTCAAAGACGAAAAAAAAAAGGCTGTCTTCGGGACTCTATCAGAAGGAGCACTGCCCCGTAGGAAAACCCAAAATCTAAAAGGAAAAATCTACGTAAAAGAACCAAAAAAAGGAACCCAGGAGAAAACCCTACAAAAGCTACGGGACGATCTTCCAGAGGGAGGAACCTCCAGAAAGGAAGTTTAAAGTTCCTCTAGCGGAGCTCCGGGGATACCTGCCCTCTCTGCGATTAAAACTTCAATAACTTGGCAAAAGGGGGGGAAAGTCCTACCGAAACATCTTCTTGAGGAGGGTTATTGGCGGGAGGAATGATCACTTCTAAGGGGGGTAGTGAGGAGAAAAGAAATTCTTTGTTTCAAATATGGACGATGTAGGGGGGCTTCCAGACATTTCGAAAAGCCTAAAGGCATCTGCTTACAGACGGGAGGTCTACCGCCATAGGAAAGATCACCAGGGCTTGTTCCTCTGAGGAAAAAAAACAAGCGCTTTCTCCAGAGCGAAGGGGTCACTCGAAAGGGTCGTGAAGGGGGAGATAGAAGGGCAAGAGGGACTATATCAAAAACCCTCATCTCTCATACAGAGATCACCATAAAGAAGTGTGATCGTCGCAAAGACAAAAAATGATCTCAAAGGGAGAGGGGAGAGGGAAAAGCTTGAAGGGAAAAGACACGAGGGAGGGGACATCTAAAGGAAAATCAGGAAGGGAAGGGAAAGGCAGGATATGCAGAGAGTTAGGCTCAGGGAGTTCATGGACATCAAGAACAGGACGGTCTCAAGATGGTTCACTGCGACAACCAAGGAATCTCTTCGGGAAGGAAGGGTCTCCTTCAGGGGAATTTGCGGGGAGGGGATCTCTTCTACGGAAAGGAAGCTACTTCTAGGAGTCAGAATGCACTTTCTAAGACGCCTACCCGGAACCTTAGGGAATTCTTTGCAGGTAGGAGGTTTTCTCAAGGGCCGGAGCCTTGAGTCATCGTCCGAAAAGAATTTAGGGGGGCGTGGAATTGAGCTCCGAAGATAAAATGGAGCTCCCTAATTCATTCGAAGATATGTCACGAAAGGCGGGCGATAAATTTGTGAGCCTTGTGATCTAGTACGAGGAGTCTCCTAAACTAGTTTCTCTCGAACTTCTAGATTCTAGTATGAAGGAATTAGGCAGCCCCTATTCCGTAAAAGGGGGAGACTCTAGAAGGACCCTAAAGGAGGAGGATCTCCCTGTTTCCGGAAAAGGCACCTCAACGGGGGAAATAAAAGCCGTTCCGGGGGGGGGGCCGATCGAGGCAGCCCAAACGAATCTTCAATTCGGAACCGTGAAGGGTTGACACTCTAAAAACAGGGAAAAAAGAATCTCTCTTCCTTTATACTGGTCTCTCTGGGGAAAATGTTTACGACGCGAGGAAAAAGGGGGTTTCAGAGTTCCATCGTTAGGATCGTACCCTAAATCATCTCGAAAGAAAAAACATGGTCAAGTGGATTTCAAAGGGGAGGGGAGAAACGTAACAGCGCTGGAAGGGAAGGGCAGCGAGGAGGATATATAGGAGCGCAGGAAAAATATGATACCGGAGAGAAGAAGTATGAAGGGGTGCATAGGGAGGAGGGGACCGGACGATGCCCACGGGAAAAAAAGTTTTCAAGTGGCAGAGTTGTCGACGGAAGGAAGACGAACGCGAGAGGGGGGGGCGCCTGTATGTGAAAGCAGCGGAAACACTTCCGCAGAAGATAGGGGAGGATCCTGCGGAAGCTGGAAAAACCGGACTTGGGACGACCCCGTCGTCATCGAGAAAAAGATCGTTCCACCACACAGAAGGGGGGGGAGTGAGCCTTTCGGTTGTACCAAAAAACCTATCATCGGGGGGGAGGAACCGTTGGGCGGGGGCCTCGCCCTTTGAGGGGGTTCAGGGAGGGGTCTACTTTCTACTCGAAAAGAGGGGGGCCCTCATTCATGCAAAAAAAAAAGACGCGAGCTTGCAAGAGACCGAAGGCGACCCCGGCAAGGTCTGCGAGGGAAGGGTTCTCGGGGTCGCCTGGCGGTCAGGGGACTCTTCATCCGTGGCCGGAGGGAAAAGGGAGCGGCTGGTGCTTGGGGGGTGCTTAAGAGGGGGGGGGGAAGGGATGCGTGTATCACACTGAACAAAATCTGCCGATGACCCTGTAGGGTCCAGGAAGAGGGGCGGAATGGGAACGCACAAAAGCAGCCGCAGCGCGATAAAAGAAGATCGAGAAGAGGAGGCCGTAAAAAGCTGAGAGAGGAATAGTGCTTTATAAATTTTGAGGGCAAGGCGCCAGAAGACGATCCGCGGAAATCCGCTCATCAAGGGAAGAAGATACTTCCCTGGGAGACACTCAGCGGAAGGGAGGGAAGCACAAATTAATCACCAGAGAAAAAACAGATCATAAAAGGTCTCAGCTTCACCCGTCTATGGGCCTCCGAGGAACCCATCTCTTCCAATAGGGAGGGAAGGCCCTTTCACTGGGGAAGAGAAAGCTCTTTAAACTCTCGCTGGAAAAGGACTTTCCTGAGTGCTCGATGGGGAGGGGAACCGATCAGCTAGAGAGTCTCCCGGCGAAAGCCCATGCACGAAAGGTGCCGGCTCTGTAAAAGAAAGATTAAAAGGAGGAGTTGTCGGCAAGTACGTCGGAAAGGAGCTATGGGAAAGGAGTTCCTTACAGGAGGGGGGAAGGGAAAACGCTTCTATCGGCGGAAAATCGAACGAGGAAGAGGGAGGGGCGTGCTTCTACAAAGAGGCGCAGTGAGGGGGCTCGATACTCCCGTCACAGCTGCAAATCTAGTACCCGGGGCTTAACAGGGGGATGAAAAAAGGGGGAAAAATACCGAAGAAGAGGGACAGAGCTAACTGTTAGAAATTCTTTCCCTCTCAGGGGGATCATCGAAAAGAGAGAAGAGACGTTCGCCGCCTAGGGAACAGCGAGTAAAGGAACATTTACGGGGGTCGGAGAAAATTGAATTAGCAAAAAAGGGGGGCCCATCGGAAGTGATGAAAGCGGCGCCGGGCGCCTGTCCGAGGCCGATGCGGAGAAGCTGCTACCTCAAAAAAGGAGTCCAACATCGGAAGGTTCTCGAAAGGGAAAAAATAAAAAAAAAGAAAAGATTCCGTTAGGGGGAAGATGTTAAACGGCTAGGGAACCTGGTTCTCCGATGCGAAAAAATTAGGGTACCGAGAAAAAAAACCACAAGGAAGGGGGGAAAGAAGGAAGTTCTGGGAAAGGTCGTGACCCAGGTAATCAAAAGCCCGCGTCGGTCGAAATTGCGGGGAAAAACGAAAGTCGTCAAAGAACGAGAAAAAAGGCCTGGAAAATTCAGACCGAGGAAGGGAGAGGACGATCGCCTTCGGCAGGAGCCTGCATAACTCCGAAAAATTAAACCACTCCCAGGCCGCGAAAGAGAGGGGAGGAACTCCAGCTAAATCTCTTCTCGAACTTGAGAGAGGAAATCTTCTTCTTAAAAAAGAGGGAACGCGAAGGAAATCGTGTTAAATGGAAAGATGACGAACGGAAAACAACCCACCTCTTCCGAAAAAGTCCATGCCGAGGGAGGGTATGCGAGAATCGGAAAAAAGAAATTCAATCCGAAGAGACTTTCGAAGGGTACCGGGAAAAAAGCACTATATAGAATCCGACCATGTAGGAGGAGGCGCGGACTTCCTCGAAAAGAAGGGTAAGCCGGAAAAGAAGGATGCCTCCTAGCAAAGAAGAAGACATACTTTCGGAAAAAAAGGACTTCGTAGGAGAAGATCCCTATGAAAGGGAAGCTTGGCCGTAAAGGAAAGGATCGTATGGGACTTGACATAAAAAAATCTCCTCATCTATCCGGGACATTTTGGAGAGAGGGGAAATGGCGACGATCAACTTCCGAGGAGGAGGAGGGAAAAATTGGGGTAAGGGAGTAAGAAAAGGGGCTGCTTAATCCGGGTAGGCCTTGCGAGATGGAGGGACGATAATCAAAGGGAAAACGATCCGGAGAAGGATCCTTTTTGTGTGTTGTCTTGCGAAAAACTCTTCGGGAGCTTAAAAGTTCTGTAGAAAACGATCAACCTACGAAAGATTCCGATCGTCATTCTGGCGAGGTCAAGAAGGAAAATGACAGAGAACTAGTGGAAACCTATACCCGAAAATAGGAGGAGATGGTGAAGTGGAGGACATGATAGAATAAAGAGGCGGAGAAGGGGAGAGCGCGGAATGGGTATGCGAATAATGGAGAGGATGGAGGGAATAGAAAAGGGGGGGGATGGGGGGAAAACGGGCGAGAAGGAGAGGGGGAAGGAGAAAGGGCCTAGAGATCTAAAAATGTCCTTTCTGGAATTCTCCTCGCTAGAATCCAAGATGGTGTAATACGGGGGAAGGGCCCCTTTCCATCCCTGGGGGGGTAAATCCTCGGATCTAGGGGAGGAAGCGGGCCAGCTTGTACAATTCATTCGGAGAGGGGGAGCAGGAGGCCGAGGTGTTAGGGCGTCGGGGGAAAGGGGGGCGGACTTGTCGTCGAAGAGGGGGCGGGGAAGAAGTAATGATCGAGGATAGATAAAGAAGGAAAGATCCGACAGAAAGGTGAGAGAAGTAGGAGGAGACCGGGCTATTCGAAGAAAGGAAAGGCAGGGGGAGAGGTTTTGGGAAGAGGGGAGAACGCTGACAATCTTGTAATAAAGAGAGAGTGGGGGGGGATAGCTGGCGCGAATTCATACAGATCAAGGTCATCGTCAGAAAGGTCAAAAAAAGGTGCTGGCCAAGCCATGAAGATGGCTGGTGCCGGATGGCACATCGGCAAGGTCTATAGGGGGTAAACCTGTTCTTACGAAAGGGGGGAGTTCGCAGGAAGAGGGGGAAAATACGAGATCGCCCGCACTGGGGCTAGGAGGAAGCAATAGTTTTTCGGAAGTCAGCGGAAATGTGACAGTCGCCTCGGTGAAGGAATTCGCAAGGCCTGAGGGCCGGTCGAAAACGTATCGCAAAGGAAAAATGACAGTTAGTTCGCGTGGAAAGATCGGAAAGCTAGGGAAGTCGGCTTCGAGAGGAAATCCTCTATGCAAGAGGAGAAATCGCCGTTTGATGAGTGCAGAGGGAATCCTGGTCTCTGAAAGGAGTTCCGTCTCTTCAAACAACCAAGGGGAGTACAGAGAGAGGAGGAAAGTTTCATTGATAAAGGGAGGCAGCTTGACGGCAAAGGACGATTGTAGAAAAGAGAGCAGAGAGTGACGCATGAGCGAACGGAAAAGAAGAGGACTCTCAGAGGCGCGATGATGCTACCGAAAGCTGATTGCCGAAAGAAAAGGAAGTTCGTACAAGGGAGGGGGTCACGGGAGAATACGATTCAACGAAAGTGCTGCGAAAAGCCGGTGTCGGGAGCGCGCGCCACCTCTGGAAATCTCCGAAAGAGAGGAAAGACTCGATGATCCCGACTAAAAAGGACGAAACACTTTCGTGGTACTTATTGAAGAAAAACGGAAAGAAGAGCCGCAGGGATGGGGGGGGGTGTCCTAAATTGCAAGCAAAACGGGGGGGGGGACATCTTGAATTGGGGCGCATCTTGAAAGGGCTACGAATGAGGCTCACTTCTGCCCTGTTGCCGGAATAAGGAAGTACCGAAGATCTGCGAGAAGAGGGCGCCCTTTAGGACAGTTCAACAAAAGTTCTACACAGGAGCTCAGAGAAAATCTGTATGCCGAGAAAGGAGCTCCTACATCCTTCAAGAACATGGCCGTGAGGGCGAAAAAATAAGGGGAGGCCTATCAAAGACCAAGGTGCTGTACCCCGCAAAGAATTCCCCGCGAAGAAAGGGACCACCCTGGGCCGCCCTGAAAGAATACCACCAAGAAGACTTCATGAAGACCTACGGACGAGATGAGGGAAGATAGGGGGGAAACACGGGAAACTTCACCAAAACCGGCTAAGACCCTGAAATCCTAAGCGGGCAAAATTTTTCGAAAGCGAAAAAAGTGCTTAAAGTGCTCGAACAAGGGGATCGCGAGAAAAAGCAAATATTTCAGTGGCTAGTTCATATGCCAAAAAAGGGATCCATCAGGGAATGTCATCTTCGTTACCGTGACTAACGCAAAGAAGGGGGCCACCGGACTGATTGGAAAATAATTCTCTAACCTTCTCTAGGTGGAGAACTCCCTTAGAAGGGTCACTCAGGTAGGGACGATTTCCTGAAAAGATCGTGGAACGGGGATATTGAAAGAAAAAAACTCAAAAAGATGAGATGAAGAAAGCAGAGAAGGGGGGGAGACTGAGGAAAATGGAGAGGAGGGGGGTGGGAGTGAGAGACGAGGCGGGAAGGAGGGGGGGTAGGGATGGAGTAGATTAAGGGAAAAATGGAGGGGTAACTGAGATGGGAATGAGGGGTTAGGGAGGGAGGAAAGGATAGTTGGGAAGGCGGGGGAAGAGAGAGGGAAAAGATAGGAAAGGGAGGGGGGATGGGGGAAACCACTAGAAGATGGAGGAGGAGAGCAGGAGAATAAAAGGGGAGGGGGCGGAAAAAGGGAAGGGAGGAAAGAGGTCAGGAAGGGTGGGAAGAGGGAAGGGAGAGGGGGGGAGAGGGAGGACGAAAAAATCTCGATACCCAGGACGACTCCAGCAGCGGAAGAAAGCAGTCCGCCACGCTACATCTCCCAATCAATTAAACGGGATAGATAGAGAGGGGGTCTTCCCCTATGAAAAAGAAAATAAGGAGAGTAGGGGGCTGGCCAAGACCAGAAGGGGGGCTCGTGAAAAGAACGACGGCCGCCTCTGATCCTTGAATGGGAGGAGGGAGAAAGTTGGGTCAACGCTTTCGAGGGATCGCTGCGATGGGAAGCGTCCCGGACGCAATGGCGGCTTCTATCGATCTTCGAGATAGGGAGGACCAGTCCGAAAAGTAGGGGGCATGAGACGCGCAAGGGGTCCTCTCATACCCAGAAGATTTAATGAGACGGGCGTATCAGGATGGGAGGTTTCCATCATCTTCATCAGAAGAAAGGGGAACGATTTCTTTGAGGAAAGGGGATCTCACGAAAAGGCTCCCTGATTGGGGGCAGCGTGCAGAGAGGGAGCCCGGCGAGAGGGGGAAATTTGTGGAGGGGGGGGCGTTATGAAGCGTAGGAAAGAAAACGTTCGCTGAGACGGAGAACGCCGGGCCATGAAGTGGGGAAGTTCTTCGCCTATGAAACTTTTCGAAGAAGAAAGAATTACGAACCGACCGCAGTCGACAATAAACCTGGTCACGAAAGAAAAAGCACGGGATGCTCGAAAAAAAAAAGAGTGGGGGGGGGGGGAAAAGTACTAGCGTTCCCAGTTGGTCGCGACCCTTTCTAGGGATCACGATAAAAAAGCCCTTAATCTCGGGGGGGGGACGTCAGAGAGAAAAGGGGTTGACGATGTTTTACAAAAAGAACTCTATAATTGAGGGAGCGCGGTGACATCGTTGAGAAACTCGACAGGCAGACATGCGGAGGGACAAATGAGATGGGCAAAACAAAAAAGGGGTGCGAAAAAAAGTCTGAAAAACGTTAAACTCTGAGGGGGGGGGATGCCGCGAATTCGTAAAGAACGGAAAAGAAAAAAAATCGCATTTCTATTAGCCAAGGGACTTTAATAAGATTAAATTCGCTCTTAGGAATTGCGGTCTTCAAAAGACGTTATTCCGCCCTATTATAAGGGTTTTCTAATAAGCTGGGTCAAAGGGGTCTACTTGGTATACAGGACGAAGCGATCCAGAAAAGGGGGATAGGTAGGCCTACCCCGAAGAAATCGGGGAATTCCTCGGGGGAGGGGTCCGACGGTTGCCAAAAGCGGAATAAGCGCGCTCGTTCCTGCCGATAGGGACACAACAATCCCGGAAGAATTGTGAAGTCTGAAAGTGTCTGTTTACCAACCTAGCAAGGGCATTGCTCACCGTTGGGCGGGAAAAAAGAGCTATCGAAATGGGACGATTATGTCTCGGGGAATGGTCAGCTGAAAAAGGTGGCACTCAAACCAGGAGGGGGGGGAGGACTCTAGCGTGGAATTTTCCCTAGAGGGAAAATTCACGGAGGGGGATGACAGGCGATTTGTAGATGGGGGGGTGACATAAAACTGCGGTAAAAGAAAAGTTGACCGGAAAAAGGGCTCTGGGGGGGCGATGGCTTTCAGGGTGAGGTTTGTTGCTGAAGCCGCGACTGAGGGGAAACAGTCAGGGCTCGTTGCGTATGAATTTAAGGGAGCGGCTAGGATATTAAAGGGTGCTCTCACTACCCCTAAAAAAATCTTCCGAGGAGATACCGGGGTCGATCGAAAAAGGGATTATTAAACATGAGGAGTATGAGGAAAGGAAAATGCTTTCTAGACGTTCGTTGTTTAGCGAAAAAAGTCTAATCCTCTCCGCCTAAAAAAAGGAAAGGGGGGCATAGATGTGGATCACGAAGGGAGACCTGCGAAATCACCAAAAAATGTCAGCGCCCCCAAGAGTCTTAGCTTCCAACCTTCAGACCGCCCGAGGGTGCACCACCTCCTCCCCGAAAAAAATCTGCTTCAGAGAAGGAATGCCTTTGTCTAGCATCGAGAGAAGGGGGAGTCGCGAGATGGAGACTGTCTGAGTCCGCTCTTGAGTTCCCTTTCTAAAATAAAAATTCCCAGGGAGAAAGGAGCGAGTCCCGCCCAAGGGCCATTCAGCATGGGAAGGGCCGTCGCGAACAAGAACTGGAAATGACGGCTGGTTGGGCAATAAAGGGGACCATCGCATTAAAAGGAGGTGCCTTCCTTCAAAAACCGAAGGCTTATCGCCACGCAACGGAAGGCGCTGCGGCGGGGACCATCCGGCTACGACTAACTTCTGTAAGAGAACGTCGACAAAAGGCGGGGAACAATGAACCTTTGCTTCTTCGGGAGAATCAGGCCGGCAAGACAGGGGAACATAGGTCACTGCATAAGGGGTTCATCCAGGACGTAAAGGACATTATAACTTGGCTTCAATCAGCTCCTCCTATCTACGTTGAACTGCCATCACCACAGGAGGGACACGCGCTTAGAAAAAAAAGGATGATAAAGAAAAAAGTACATAGCTTGGGATAGCTGCGAAGGAACGTCGTGGCCGAAGCTTTGGAGAGAAAAAGCCTTCTCGGGGAGTAAAAAAATTTCGCTCTCAAAAACGCTAATGGTTGAGCGGCGAAAAGGGAATTCGGGGAAAGGAGGACCCCTCGGACAGAGATCGGCAAACAAAAAGGTTCCGGCGAAGGACGGAACGGGCGGTGAGAAGCCCAGGTTGATAGAGAGTAGGGTCGTAATGGAGCAGAAGGGAGGGGAATTCCTTCCCGGGAACTTCCGGGACGAGAATCGACTTCGGGGGGAGCGCGAGAAAGAGGCGAAGACGATGCCGCATAAGGACACAAAAAACGCAACTTTCTCGCCGCGAGTCGCCTTCCTTCGACAATCAGAGCTACCCTCTGCTTCGGAGGAGAGAAGAAGAATCGTTTCACAAGGGGAGGGGCCGATGACGATTAAGCCGAAAGGAATCTATAAAGCTTCGCAGTTCGAAAAACTGCAAATTGGCCTATGATAGAGAGACGTTAAGTGGCAAGATCGTATCCGATAGAAAGAAGACATGGAGGAAGGACTTCCGAGAAGAGGACCGTTGGCGGGAGCGTACAAAAAAGGGGGATACGCCATGAGCGTCAGAAACACTAGCAAAAAGGCCGTCGTAGGGAAAAAGATCTCATGAAGGGACTGGCACTGCCCTGGAATATCCGGGCTTACATAAGGAAAAAAACCTCGATCGAGAAGTTTCAGAGCAAGTGGGCTATTTGGAAAAGAGAAGGACTCTGAGGAGGAGAGGGGGGATGGGTGTTCGAATCTTATATAGGCAACGTCCGGAGAAAGTAATAACCTCCGCCGCCTACGGGAACTATCCCTGGGGAGCTCCTGGGGAGTTCGAGAGGTCTATTAAAAGGCGGGGAAGAAACAAGGATCTGAGGCCTAGCAAGGAGAGCCTATCGCAGCCGGAGACATGTCTTCGAACACATCGTGTGGAATTGAAACAGGGGAATTGAAGGGAAACCAGGTCTCCGTCTGAGCAACTAAGGGACCACGCAGAAGCCGAAAAATGCCAAGAGGTTGCCCTAATCAGGGGCGGGGGTGACGAAATTTAAAAAACGCCAGCTTGACAGATTAAAATTCAAAGGAGGACAGGGGGACCGGACGAATCCTCTATTTGTTGAAGGTATTCACCCAGGTTGCGGAGAGTACGTATGAATTGAAAGGGCGGGTGTGCAAAAGCTTGGCTGAAGATAAGAACTTTTCGCAAGCGCCGCCCTTGGCAAAAAATTTTGGTAGGGGGAGGCACTCACGTTCAGAAAGAGGTCGAGTGTTTTCGCAGGGTCCTCGACACCTACAAGGTAAAGGCTTCTGTAAGGGAGGGGTCGTTAGGGAAGGGCCGGATAAAAGGCCGGGAGTAAGAGGAAGGCGGTTTTTGAAAACGAGGCCCCTTTCTGGCTGTTCCGGGGGTGCTGGAAGCATCACCCCGGCCGGATATTGTGCGGTAGATATCAACATGAAAAGAAGAACGAACTTTTCTTTGTAGCGGTATCATCGAGGATCCGCAAAAGGGGGGCGAATGGAGCTGGAGAAGGGTCGTAATCATGACTAATGCTTAGATATTCAATGGAAGATCAGAAATTGAAGAAATGCGCCTGACTTCGAAAAGAGCCCTTAATCGGGAAAAAGCTGTATTGCGCGTCAGAGGGGGGAAAGAGCGTTAATATCTCATGGGGGGAAGGGCTCATGCTCAAATAAGCAGAAAAGAATGTGTCTACAATCTCGTTTGGGGGGAAGTCAATGCGGACGAGGGGGCCTGAAAGGTGGTTAACTATCTCGAAAAAAAGTAATGACAAAGAGAGAAATAGAGGACCAACCTGGAAAAAAAGGGATCCGCTTTGACAAAACTTGCGAGGTTTGAGAACAGATCATAGCGAGGAAAAGCAGGAGCGACTAAAGAATCTTCCCGCTACGGCAAAATATGCCGAACGCAAAGGGGGTCGACCGCACGGGGGGATCCTGTCGCAATCGGGAGAACCCGAGGAAGCTCTGCCAAAAAAAGGCGGGTAGACCTTCCCCACCAAGCCTGCGGCCAAAGAACGCTTAAAAAGTGATCCGAGCAAAAGAGACGAACAAGTTAGGTGTAAACCGAGGAAGCAAACCAATATCGCCGCAAAACTGGGTATGAACTACACCGGAAAACATAGAAAGGAAGGGAAGTGGTAATTTACCGACCGGTAAGAAGGGCCTGCGGAGGTTCCGGATCAAAAACTCTATAACCTAAAACCGCTGGAAGAAGAAGCTTCTGGAGAAAGAAATATGTTACAAGTACAAACAAACAACCTACAGAAAAGAAGAGACATATATCACGGGGGAACGCCTACAAAGGGGGGAAAAACCTAGAAAGGGGGGGGACCTAGGAACTTTCTCTTAAAAAGAGTTGGATGGGGGGACAAAAATGCTTCAAGAAAATCCTCACCCAGGGGAAACGAAGCCTGAAACAAAAGAGGCTATCGGGCAGAAAAATCCTCCGATATTAAGGAAGCTGGCGAGCTGCGAGAAAAAAAACACGGACTACAAAGACCTCAGGGATCCATCCTAGAGACACGCTGAGGCGGTCGAACTGACACGTCGGGGGGATCGGCCGCTCACAAGGGGGGGGGGGAAAATATTTCTGCCAAGAGTGGTGATCAAGGCGGGAGGCGCCAGGCGCAGCCAGAAGCGGCATGGGGGTCGGAGGGCGTCGTCCAAAGGAACATATCCTGGGGGGGGGAGAAACAAAGGACTTTTTCCAGCAGAGATCAGAAAAAGCTCGCTTTCAAACGGACGATGGTTTCACTCTTGTGCAATTGTCTTTCCTATAGGAGGCCTATGGACGAGATCAAAGAAACAGCTCGTCAAGAGTCAATACGCGTCTAACCTAAAGGCCTTTGAATCTTCAACTCGAAAAGTTAGCCACAACTGCTCGATCCGGAGGAGAGCTGCAATAACATCCGGATTACGAAAGGTCGGCAGACGTCAAAGTGATCTTTGTCTCGTGAAAAGCTACTACGGCGAAGGGGAATCTAGCACTTCAAGAGCGGGTGCAGGGTAATCCTCTCCAAAGGAAGTACTTCCGCAAGGAACATGCACGCCGACATGGATAGCTAGAGGAGGGGGGGCAAAAGGGAACGCTCGGGGAAGATTTCCATCCTAGATTTCAAATCCCCCGAAGCAAGGAAAATGTCTTATAGGGGCGATTGTTAAAACCTTAATCATCGTCATCGACTACAAGGGTTTGACAAGGGGGAGGGCACTCCAGGAAGATGCGGAGCTCCTAAAGGGGAAGTAAGTCGAGACTCTCGCGCGGAAGGTGCGTGGTTAGGGGAGGGCTTTATCAGGCAGAAAGGTCGCCCAAGTGATCTGAGCTCCGACGAGGGAGATCGTCAAAGGGTCGAATAAGAAGAAACTGGCGACGGGGGAGTACGAACCCGACTAAAGAACTCTCAAACCGGGTAAAGATAATTGCCCCGGGAATCACGGGATCGATGAGGGAGGGCAAAGGCCGGGGCCGATAGGGGGGAGGTACCCGAAGGGATTCTAAAAAAAGGTCTAATGTTCGCACTCTCAACGGGCGCTTTCCGGTAGGAAGAGGGTTGGACGATGTTGGCTATAGCGAAGGGGGAGTAGGGCGCCAAAGGAGCCGGCAGAAAGAATCGCTAAATAGGGCGGGAAAATTTCGGGCAGTTCAATGTGGAATTAAATCTCGGTATGGGTTGATTTCATCTACGGGGGAATTATCTCAAAGAGCCAAATTATACTGAGCGTAAAGAAACTTTTCGCGAGGGAGTGACCATGAAGTCCGTCCTGTCTGGGGGGGGAGGAAATAATATGAACTAAAAGGTTCCAGGGTTTATACAGTGTCCGAAAGGACGTCCACGAGACATATAAGGACAGATGCGTAGAAGGGGAGACGAACCTATCCTAAGCAGCTGCTCATGGCAGGGGTTAAAAAAGAGCCAAAAAGAAGGAACTTCCGAGAAAGAGCGACTGGCTGCGCGATCGGGAATCCGCCGCGAAGGGTGAGGAATGTCTCGTTTTCCAGGCACAAAGAGCATCTGTGGGCGAGGGCGGGCCACCTCTTCCGATCTCGTGTTGGGGATCTGTGTAAAATTGTAACCTGAAAAAAGATCAGCCAGTAAAAGGAAATCGAAAGCGAGCGGTTACATCACTTCTCGACAGTCACTGCTGTTTCTGGGGAGCTAGTGGCGACGGGGTTACCATGCGAAGAGTTGCGTAAGAAAAAAAAAGTTGCGCCTCTTTCTCGGGTTGCGCAAAATCGGAAAGCTTTTGCTTGGTTTTCTAAGAACTCGCGACGTGGGATCCACATGCACGTTAAAATATTACCAGGTAAAAGGAATCGGATTTAGATCTACCCCGCAAAAAGCAGCGCCTGAAACTGAAACCAACAACACGTAGGGATTGATATATATATAATCATTCGTGCTGGTTTGGTTCGCCAAAATTCCTCTCAGGAAAATCCCCGCAGAATGTTTAAGATACGGACCGTGTTTGTATCAAAAACTCCGCTCTGCGAGGGTTAAAAAAACCTAGCATCAGAACAATCGAAGTTTGACGCTGTGACCTGCGAATTAAACAAGGTCCTATCGAAGGGAAACTGACAGATGAATAATCAGACCCGAGAATCGCAAGAAAGCGGGAAATGTTGGAAGGCTCGGAAGATCTCGGCGCGAGAGGTACACTCTGACTGAAGTGGCCCAGAGAGGGTAGCTCCAAGAACCAAAAGCTCCATCTCAGGGAAAGCGGCGAGGAAAAAACTGTTGAGCCCATTAAGGCCTTCTCGGTAAAAGGGGCCCGAAAGAAAGGAAAAAAGAGGAGGGGAGAGTTGGGAAGATATCGCGCAAAAGAGCTATTAAAAGGTCTATGCCAGTCCGGAGGTGGGCTACACCGCTCTATCGGGGGTCCAAGAAAGTCCGGCAGCTTCTTCCAATGGCGCATCCCGGCAGGAAGGAGAGAGTTAGTCCGGGGAAAAAGGCCTTCCTACAAAAGGCGCAAAGAACCTTGCGGCTTCCGGGAAAGGGCATCATTAGGGGCAAGATCAAAGAGGTCAAAAAGAGAAGATTGGGACATCCAGTCTCAGCAATTTTGCTCATCGCCTCCTAATAAAAAAAGTGACGCAGACCATCCCCACAAAGGGAACCCGATCGGAGGGCGCCTCCCGCCGGGGGCCTCAACTTACAAGGAAAAATTGTTATGGAAATGTCTGCCGGAAGGAATACCAGGGGTGGAAGGAAATCTGCGACCTCCAAGGACTGGGCGATGAGTACAACAGAGGGTCTCTCTGCAAGGGGGTTGAAAGACAGTACTCCGGGAGTGGGACTAACCGGCGGAAACCGGGAGACAGGGAACTCTGTTCACCGGCTCGCACAAAAAAAACCTGTCCGGAAAAAAGACGCATCCCGTGGAAAAATGATCTTTACCAAAAAGTGAGAGCTGAAGGTACTTGCTCAGAAGAAGTATGTCACCGGATAGGAGGTGAGAGAGATCCTCGACAGGAAGGTTCAGAGCTATCCCAAACGGCTGGGCGACGTGCAGGCACAAATGCCGACAAAACTTTCTAAAAGCTCGATCCATCTGCCGCCTGGTCCCCATCGAAAGGGGAGCTCGCAGATCTGGAGCTAGGGACCTGGGGGTTTACCAATTGTCGACATGAAAAAAAGGCCTGAAAAAGACAGCGATCCGGAAAGAAGAGTTAAGGGATGACAGAACAGGGGACAAATTACGAGGGAGACGTTCGTAAATATCGAGAAGCCTCCATGGAAACGGCAAGGCGAAAAACAAGCTCGCGATAATTGGGACATAGCTTTACAAGCC
>Ga0179593_1425552_pt1 | contig 16247 bp, 13 predicted proteins | sample CZODoug2_1_08_16_FD_185931 | JGI IMG/M metagenome (GOLD analysis project Ga0179593, IMG submission 185931) | Vadose zone soil fungal communities from Angelo Coast Range Reserve, California, USA - CZODoug2_1_08_16fungal (PacBio error correction) | ecosystem: Environmental > Terrestrial > Soil >...
ACCCGGGGGTTCACTGTCGGGCATAAAAATGCGGTGAACTTTAAACTGGACTGTTCTGGTCGGGAAAAGTAGTAGCTCCGTGAATACATGAAACCGTGACGGGTTCTTACGGCACACTATGGCGGGTGAAAAGGACGAGTTGGGAAGCCACCGCCGATCTCTCGGCCAAGTCAAGCCCGGTGAACACACAAGAAGTTCTTCACTGGACCGAGGCCTGTTACGATAGGACGCGTGAGAATAGAGATGCGGCAAAGATGTTGAGTAAAAAAAAAGGTTATACAAGAAGCCTAACGCGCAGCTACACACTAGGGTGAGGGTTTGGATGAAGGAGGCCCAGCCGCTCTAAGTGCGGTCCTGTTTGGAAACGGGGGTAATGAGGCGCTATTGCGAGTTGCAAGACCTGAAAGGAGCTAAACAAAAAGTGCGTCAAAACACTACGTTCTTGACAAGCCATAACGTGGGGGCGGCGCCATGACATCTGAGCCCAAGAGCTACCACTTTAGAACGAAGGCAAAAGCGATTTCGGTGTTACACCCAGGCGACGCAAGACAAGCGTTTGTTCAAAAAGGCACGCAAGGTAGAAAGAAAAATAACCCGAGGACGTGGTTCTTCGCGCGATCCAGGTGTAAGCCATCAAAGGGTGGATTTCGGCAATTTGTGGAAAAGTGAATTGGGCGAAAATTCCTATTACGAAGCACTAATGAAGAACGACCCGAGTGCCTCATGACGTAGGCAGTGGGCGAGTTCCGGGGGTCTTTACCCTTTATTCCTTAATGGTTTTGGGAGTTTTCTCACGTGAAAACAAAGCCATTTAAGCCAACAATATACGGCCACGTCAACAAAGACGGACAGTGAGGAGGACAGGACGGGGAAGTCTAAAACGCGCAATCGGAGTTACAGCTAACACGATACTCGATTCGAACCATTCATCGAAATGGTGAGGGAACCGCACAAACCCTACAGCGAGGCCAACAAAACATATGGCAGGCAAAAGGGGAACGTGGGGATGCGAGTCACTAATCCTACTATCCGGAGGTGGTTGAAGAGATCCCGCAGCGCGATGTAGAAGGAGTGCCACGGAGAATGGGGAGAACACGGCCACATAAGCCTTTGGGGTACGCGCTTTGGGGGCTACAAAGAAACGTTAGCGAGGTTCAAAAGGGATGTAAAAAAAAAGCCTCAGAAAAAACAGAAGAGCTTGTCGGTGCGGGGACTGCCTGAAGGGGCGAAGCCAGGCTAACCGATTGCATCAGCTAAGAATTTGAAAAAGGACAACATTCGTTTTGAGGAAGAAGAAAGCAGTCCCAAAGCAGCCACCAGATAGGAAAGTGTAAGGGGAAGGGTGCCTGATCGCCGATGTTCCTTGTGTCGAAAGAGGTAAAGTGGAAGAAATCGCATGATTACTAGCAAGCGGTAGCAAGAAGTTGGTAGGGCAGGGGGTCGTGAAGGAAAAAAATTGGGGCGCATGGACGTAGAATTTCTTACGCCATGGAAGACAAATAGCCACCGTGGAAAGATAGGCCTGACTTAAAAAAAAGGAGCAGGAACATCAGCGAAGAATGCTATGTCCCCCTCGAACGGGAGCGCGGCGGCGGCAATCAGTCCGTGGTTTATGACGAATACGCAAAAAAAGCTTCTAACGTGCCGATAAGGTCGACGGCTCCCAAATTCGCCAGACAGGGGGACCTACGAACGATGGGGACGGCGGTGGGCATTATAAGAAAAAACACCAACGTGGAGTGAGGAAAAGAAAGAGGGGAGTAGCTGAACAAGCACGCAAAACGAGGGCCCGTAACACCCAGCGGTTCATTTCGCGGAATCATGGGGTCTAGCGTCAAACTTTAAAAAGGGACGGCTGTCGGCAGGGACATCGAAGGAAGAAAAAGTGTGGCTGAGCCACGGCAGAGTGCACCGAGGCGCAGAGACAAGCGGGGCTGGGGGGGGTCACATGACGATAGGAGAGATCAAAGAGCTCAAAACCATCTCTTTCGAAAAAAAAAGCATCCATGAGGCTTACCCACTCGGTGGGGAAAGAGCGGAGACATAACAGGAATGACACAACTGCGCTGATCGCAAAAAAGAACACTCCACTTTCTTGCGAAAAGTGAGATTGAGGAATCATCACGCTTGGGGAGGAACTGAAAAAGCGCGAGGAAAGAAACCAAACTTCAAGCCGAAGGGACCTGAGGGGGGAAAGGGGAACGATCGGGGCTTCAGATGCCCGCAGAACTATGGTTCTTCTAAATATCAAAGCGAGTCGCGAAAACGCGAAATATGCAATCGAGGGCACAAAATAAATAGACATAAGAAACGATCGGCCTTATGGGTACTGGGGTAGAGGCAAAAAAAGGCCGGCCACCTCATGTTTCAACTTACGTTTACCTAAATGACAAACGCGAACCTTAGGAGAAAACCAAGGATATGGAAACATCTGACGAAAAAGCCCTCCAAGAGGCCTTGGGGCCGCCGATGAATTGGGACCGGATACTTCGGATCAGTAATCGTACAAATCCGTTCTCCCTGGCACGTTCTTGGCTTTGGGGACAGGGGAACCCCGGCAAGAAGGAGAGAGGAGGAGCATCGAATGGGAAGGGGAGAACAAGCTTTGATCTTCGCAGCCGCCGCAACAGAACGTTCTCAAAATAGTAGGCTCTTAACTGTACTGGTGACGAGGTAGGGGCTAAAGAGTGATGGGTCATTAAGGGAGAACACACTCCTCAAAATACCCACCCAACCCAGGAAACCGAGAAATAACCAGACACACAAAAAGACCGGGGGGAAGACAAAGCCGTCCGCCATTAAATCGGAAAAACATTAACCTCACGGGATGTAAAAAATGAATCGGCTTGATGCAGACTTGCAAAACTATTAAACGCAAAGGAGAAAAAAGAAATGCTGGCCCCACAAAGACGGTGATTTTGGGGGCGTTCCTCCTGGGAGGGGAGTGGCAGTTTTTGAACCATTCTTGGGTTTGTTACCTCGGATAAAAAAAGGGATGCAATAGAAATTAAACCTCTACAGTTGCGTGAAGCTTAGCGGATTTGGGGGCAACAATGAAAGGGACGAGAACCCCAGCCACGTTCGGGAAAAGTCAAACTGCACGTATTTGGAGGAAGTTGTACCCTTTCTCTCATCGTTCTAGGACTTGAAAGACATGAAAACCGTGTTTGCTCCAACACAACAAGACCGATAGAGAAGTAGGGGGGCCTACCTTCAAAAAAAACCTAACCCGAGCTGCGCGGATGCTGGCGGGGTTGATATGACTTCTCACCAAAAAAAAGAGCAGAGAGGCCGCCTAGACCCCAAACTGTTGAGAAAAGGGGACACTAAGCTTGGAGGACGTTCTGTACAACCGATGACCGAGATGAAGATCGGCGTTGTGAAAAATACACCCGACGAAAGGGGGGAGGACAAAGAACCTGATTTGCGGCCGAAGGAGATTCAGAATTCACCTACGGCAACAACCTGACCAAAGAACAGCGAAAAGGTAACAAACTTCACCCTAGAAGTGAACCCAGGAGAGCAGATCAACAAAAATATAAGAAGGTCATTCAAATAGGCTGAGAGTGAGTCGGACGTGGTCCTTTGAATGGGGTTGTAAGGTTATTTTGGCAAAGACTTCGCCCTGGGTCACCGGCACTCATTTTTGCTTAAGAGGAACAAGATGGTCTTTTTGCACCCAAGTTGCGGAGGGGATGCGCAGATTCCATGCATCGCAGCCCTGGTTGGCACAAAAAGAAACAAAAAGGGGGGGGGGGCTTTCGATAAGTGGCCATCAACAAACGTATTACGCCGATCAGGGAGGGGAGAAGGCGAATAGAGATGCCGGATCTGATTTTTTGCAAGGGATAGCAAGCTCATTACGAAGACTATTCTACCGCTCAGCCTGGTTAGGTAAGAGGACCCCGAAGACGACCGAAGGGGTTCGTGCTGTTGTGGCGCCAAACTGGTATTAATGATTTTCCTAGGCAAAAGAAAAAAAATTCAGCCACGAACAAAGAAGTTCATGTGGAAAGGGCATGAACAAGACGCATAGTCGAACAAGGAATAACTATGGAAATGCCCAGCGTAGATTTTCTCTGGTACAGGGCAGCAAAAAAGGAAACACAGAGGGGTGGGAAAATTCCAAATGTGGAGAACAAATCCACCGGCTGTCCATCTGGTTAAAAAAATCATGACGCCACTCAGAAGGGGGTCCGGGTGTGTAAGTAAACCTTGCTGGGCGCTCGAACCTCACGTGGGGGCCTAAGAAGATCGCCACCCCATTTGCATCTTAATAAGAGAGGGGGCTACATCGAAGTGGAGGTTTGAAAACGGTAGGAGTGGGAGCAGGAGGGTGGTGTTGGGATTTTTTGACGCAGGAAAGAAAACAATAACTCAATTTATCCAAAGAAAGGGGAGAATGTCCCAGTAAAATAAAGAGCCGTCGTTCTGAGAAGCGTAGTGGGACCAGAGAAGAAGCAAATCGATTTCCTCAGACCTTGCAGAGAATCTAGAATAACTTAAAACATCCTCTGTGATGTACGGGGTTCACCGACAGAGTACCCTCAGCGATGCACCAAAAAGAGTCGTACAGTTCTAAAAAAGTAAGGCCCCGATCATACTCTCTAAAAGCAAGTAAGGGGAGGCTAGGAATAAAATTTCTCTCGCTATGTAGGGTGGATTGTCGGCGTGCGGAAAATAAAAAGAATTGGGGACAGGACGGTTACAGCTGATGAACCAGATCCCTTTGAAAGAAAGGTTTCCACCGGTGGTCACCGGCCAAAAAGAGGAGGGACTCCATAAGAAAAGAAGTCGCGGATTCGGCGCTGTCGGGGCGGCTATCAAGACCTACTCTAATCATGCATGAAAGACTCGGGAGATGTAGATTTATGGAAACAAATGATTGTACTTGACAAAAAACAAAATGAAGCGGTCGGAAAAGAAAGTCCCCGCTCAGAACTGTACCGGATTGAGGGTGGAGGTACAGAGCCGGGTTCCTTTTGTTGTAACCTCTTTTCAGGGGGAAAAAAGTAGGCTTATGAGTAATTCCAAGAGGTAGAAGTAGTTTCGAAGGCAGCTATTGTTGGACGTGGTTCACCCATGAAGAAAACTGGCGAATTAGGAGGGGGAAAGGAAAACAGTGAAAAAATAAACTGGAAACGGGATGAGGCTACAGGAAAATTTCTTCTAAATGAACAAATTAAACGGGGAGACAAGGCTGCAGCTTGAGCTCGGCGGCACCGAGGGATCGGAGAAGACTCGGCAAAATCTTAGAGATGCCTACGCCCGCCTGGACATAAGTAACGAAGGATCAATAATGAACAAAAAAGGAACAACCTTTTTGCGAGGGGACCGTAATGGGATCCCATCTCTCTCAAGGGATGGGGATGGAATAATGAACCGCCCGCACATCGCGTGATTAAGCAAGGCTGGTGAAACATGAAAAGAAATGGGAGTAGCCTTATAAACGTACCAACTGGGGAGTCATGCTATCTAAAGTGTGCCATGTAAGTGCACGATAAACCACTCCTGTCGAAGATTGACAGCCTGACAGCGCTTAGTGAAAGGGACATCACTAAGGTTTCAGGATAACATAGCAGGGGAGGGGGTGCAGCCACGTGCTGCGTAGTCCAAAGAGTTTAAGCTAAGTCGGCCGCCGAACCGAAACTGAAAAGGCGCTACGAGACGCCCACTTTGCTTTCTAAAGCGAAACTCTTTGCTAAAGAAAGGACGACGGGGTAACATAGTGCTAAACAAAGGGAACATCAGGAGGAAATAAAAAAGAAAAGATTAAGGGCCTGGGGGGATGGCTTCAAGTAAGGGATGACGGCCCGCAAAGCAAACGAATGGTGTCATCTCGATAGAGGGATACGACAGAAGGAGAGAAAGAAGACAATAGAGTGCCGGAATTGCTAAAAAAAGAACAAAAAGGTACGCCAATTAGATTGGTCGTAATGCGACCTGGCCGCAACTCGGGGGAAAACTGACAAGGGTTAAACTAAGTTGGAAGAGAACCTTCCTGAAACCCCAATCTGGAGAAAGGGGAAACTCAACGTCCCATTACGGCGGCTGAAGGGAAGAAACATCGATGTTGCTGGGCCGATATGAAGTGATACCTGGATCAAGAAAAAAGGTAAAAGTTCCTACCGGAAAAGTCACGGAAAAGCTGAGGTCTCGGGAGGGGGAATACCAAGTCAAAAACAGGCACAGAGACAGGGTAATAACATCTGATCTCGATGACAATCGCTGTGTGTATCGGAGAAGCCTAAAAGGGAGAAGGAAGTCGTGGGGCTGAGGAAGGTTGACGGGCAGCGAGACGAAAGGTGGGCTAAGGTGAAAGTGGCCATGGACGGAGCACAACTCCTCAAATAAAACAAGAAACCGTCTCAACTAAAAAAGAACTCTCAGGAAAGAGAACGGACAAAAGGCCTAATGCCTTGACAAATCGGCAGACCTCGGGGGGGAAGGCTTCGGCCCCTTCACGGGAGTTCGAGCAAGACTGCCGTTGGCAAGGAAGAAAAAGGAACCAAGAGGAGGGAAGTATAAATTCATCTGCACAAAACGAAAATCCTCGGAGTGTGGGGTCCAAGGAAGATGATGGAACCACCTCAGGGGGGGGTGGGATGTCCCTTGGGTGAGAGGGAGTTACAGCGAAGAATACGAGGGGGGAAGCGGGGGTTCCGACCTATGGAACGGCGTGGAAACAAAGGTACCCTGACGTAGTGTGTTCGTGGCTGATGGGGACCATTTAGAGAAGGAAATATTAAGAAAGCAGAAAACCGGAACCCAGTTGGGGCAAAACATCACGAAGGGCAGCATCAACCAAAAAACTAACCCGCGGAGCCCGAGAAAAGAAGAGGTCTAACTTGGGGACTCCAACCAGAGCGAGGCCTCAACTAAAGCCGCAAGACCCAGAAGAGGTAACTGTTCCCCACTATCTAAAGGGATGCGGAAAAAAAGGACTAAAAAGGAGAAGAGGGGGTGAGCCAGTCCGAAGGGGGAAGGACTCCCAGATGTTGGAACCTGAAGAAAAAAGAGGAAAGTCTTCATCTTGAAAACTCACGTCAAAAAAGGAAAAAAGAAAAGAAGCCCTACGGTTAGAAAGGATCAGACAAAAAAGGAAAGAAAAGAGAGACAGTTCCAAGGGGGAGCGTATGACTTGGATTTCGTCTTGGGACGGGGGGGAAGGGCGTTGAAGTAGGATGAGCAATAGGCCTGGGGGGTCGGAGAGGGGGTCATTAATTCACTCATGGGAATAAAAGGTCGGTGAATGGCGCACACAGGAAAAATAGAGGTAGTTTAACATGAAAAACGCCTTCCAAGCGGAGAGAGAGCTGAGAGATGATCTGAGAAATGGGCGAGATGGAAGAGGAAAAATGGCATAGCAGAAGCTCCGGGCACAGAGATACTCGCCATAGGGAATGAGATGCCCCCGAAAAAAGAAGAAGGTATGACCAAAGTGTTAGGGGTGAGCGCTATGCTGGGAAAGCACTAGACAAAAAAGAAGCGAAGGGTATAACAAAATTCAAGAAGGGGGACGACGAAAGACGGGGGCTGGGAAAAAACACTTTAGGGAGAAAGCACGCCTAGTCACAATAGGAGATTTCGATGGGGAAAATCGCCAAAAGAGGGTGATAACTGAAAGGTGGGAAAAAGCACCCGAGCGTTTTGTCCCATCTGTCTGCAATCTGAAGGAATGGGGGATTGACTCCATTAGAAAAGAAGGGTCTGAGGAGGGGCCAGGAGAAAACCCGAGTTTTCACCGTGTAATGCTTGGGCGAAAGCGGTGGGGGGGGGGGACCGGTTCCTTAAACCCGCTGATAGGAGGGTGTGATTGGGGAGGCGGGGGTGGTCTCAAGAACAAAGCACTACATTTTAGCCGCACCTATGCGAGCGCATCAAACATAGACGTACGATTTCAGGGAAGCGTCGGCCGTATGCGGGAGAAGAATAAGATAATCAAGAACGCTCGATGCTCGGCAAGCCGCGCCTGGGGACAGTTTAAACCTCACATAGACCCTCAGCTATGCACAAAAGAAATTCGGAAGTGGGAGGAAAAACGGGGAAAAAACGAGGACACGATACCAGAAATCTCATGAAATGGTTCGCGAGATATGGCCTCAAGGAGGGGCGTTGAGTCACCAGGAGATGGGATAACCCTTACCACATAAAATGGGGAATCAGCTACGTTTTCTCTTGGGAAGGAGGTAACCGTGCCTACAAACAATAAGGGGAACAGAGATCCCGCACTAAAGCCAAAGGCGGTGGGGGACTGGTGAAGCGGTACGAGAAATTACCGACCAGATAGGAGGAGCGCCGCACGGAATTCGTATGGTGGGGAAAAAAATACGTGGGGGGATGGGGGCGGTGCAAAAGTAACGATCGTTCCCAAAGCTCCCCGGGCGAAAATGCGCCACTTTCTGGGGGAGGGGTGCCTTCATCGCCGGTTTTCTTTTGTTTAGCATCTGGTCAGGTGTCCTCACCAACAAACGCTGATGAGTAAGCCAATATAAAGCGTTACAAATAAATTGGGGAAAGGGAATAAAGTTGGGGAGGAGGGGGGAGGAAGGGACAACTTAAAATTAGGTGTTACGCACCGATGGGACGAATAGCCACCGACCGGCTTGTCCAACGGAGAGGGAAAATGATGCGGGAGTAAAATACGACTGAAGAGATAGGGGGAATCTAGGCGCAAGGAACCTTCTCATCATCTGAAAGTTTAGGGGTCCGGAATGTACCACAGTACAATATGGTGACTCTACTGGATAGGTAAAACGTCCATACAGCCTCAAAGCAAAGACTTCGAGAATAATTCGAAGACTCATGTCTCGATCATTTCGGACAGGTCGGAAGCTGAAAGAAAGGGTTAACCGTCATTCGAGCGGAGAAAAGGGGAAAAAGGAAAAGAAATAAACACAAAGAAGAGATGGGATAATGGACCACCTCCGCCAAGCTGACGATTCAAAAGTCACAAAGGGAAATAATAAGGATGGGAAAGTCACTGACTATGACGGGGGAGAGATCAGATTTGCGAGCTTATTGGCATTGTCCAAAGAAGGTCGTACTATGGCCTAGGAAAAAAGTGACATGCGGGGGTCACCACTCCGAACGATGAGAACGAATGGTCAAAATAAGAAATAAAGAGGTCATGTAAATCATCATACATGTAAGGAAGGGAAAAGCGGTGGGGAAAATAATCTATAGGAAAAAGGAAAAAGGGTTTCTTCACGACACAACGCGCCGCTTCCTGGAAAGACAACCTGGGAGGGGGATTGTCAGGGATGACACTGAAGAGGATAGGATGACCTGGGCAGTAAAAAGGAGCGGATTAGTTCAAACATCAAATCACGGGAGGAAAAAATAAGGGCCTTAATAGGGGGTAGATCGGGTAAAGGCTGGGGGTTCCGAAAGGCAAACTAAGGGGGAAAAGAAAAAATAAGCAAAGCCTCGCGATCTCATAAGAAATCGAGGAGAAGGCTCGAAGGAAAAAACGCCATGAAGCCCTACGAAAGGATGGGGACTTAGCAGGATGACAGATCCTGAGGGACCGTGTTGTAACCACAAGTAAAGGGTAAAGGGGTTAGGATGTCCAAAAAGAAAAAAGGATGAATTGGAAAGGCCCGCGCACGGATTAAAGACAACATCGCTTAGAGCCTGAAGGGGTCTAATCGCCTAAGCTAGAGGGCGGGGAGAGAGGGATCGGGCTCGTAAAAAACAAAAGCCGGAAGATGATGGGAGGGTTTAGCGCTGAGAGGTGACCCCGTCACACACAGCCGAGGAGGAAAACATCTATATCGGTATTTAAAGGAAAACAAGGGGGGGATCTTGGGCCAAAATCGGGAAAAAAGTCAGGAAACGGAGCGGAGGTTACGGGGAGAGAGAAAGAAGAAAGTAGGGGCTAAAATGGATTGAGGTTGTCGGGAAAGTGACCACACTCCTCACTAAAAAAAAAAGGAGAAAACCAACGGGGTAAAGAATCCCAAGAAAAGCTTTAAAAAGATCCCTGGGAAAAAGAGGGGGGGTGTTCGTATTCGGCCCCTTCCCGTTGTTGGAGATCGAAGGGAACTTTGCAAAGCCAAACCCAATCACGGGGGAAAAGAGAAGAACAGGGCCACCACCTCGGTAGTGGGGGGAACCAATTGACTCTATTGCAATTTGAAAACCATCAGGATGTTGAGGGGCAGGTGGAACACAGAAATCGCTACTATGGGCATATTCTTGAATAGGTGAGCTGGGGAAGAGAAAGGGCTGGGGGATTTTTCTACCAAAAACTCTGAGCTATGGGTTTGGCAGAATTTTTTGACCCTTTCGCTGATCGTCTATTGCACTCTCATAGCGCCTCATCTAACCCCGTTTGGCCAAACGAAAACCTGAGCGGCAGACGGTGGGGTCAGAAAAACCAGAAAAAGAAGGCTGCGCGTAGCCTATCAGTGCTAGGGGGGGGGGGGTAGAAAAAAGGGAGCAAAGAAAAAGAGGAAGCAGACTTCAGAAAAGGGGGGATAGAATCTCGTAAAACTAATTTGAACACTAAAGGAGGAGGGGGGAGGCCGATTGTACAAACCGAGGCCCGAGGGATAGGGACTGTGGGATATTTACACCTGACCGGGCGGAAGAAATGAGTGGGGGCGCCGACTTAATAACCTGCAAGGGAGAGGAGAAAAGTCTTAGCCGTCAAACAAAAAACAAGACAAAGGATACAAAGAATCAGCCTACAGGACTGACTGAAAAACTTGAAGGGGGGGGCAAGAAGAGATCTCAATTTCACCAGGGGAAAGAGGACTTGATTGGGGTCATGTTGTTTGCCGTGGTGAAGGTAAGGGAAGACTTCGACAGAGGGGGAGAGGGGGGTAAGTCAGGCGCACCACACTCATGGGGGGAAGCAACCAGTCGGAGAGAAACATCAGATCAATCATCGAGAGGAAAGGGGAAAAAAGCCTGAAGAAGTGCTGTTATGGCAACGCGCCTGTTTTACGAGTCAAATAAAAAGGGCGGTGCTAAGGAGTGACGATTCTTCGGAGGGGGGAATTCATTTCATAGGCAGCGCCTTCACGCCGAATCAGCGCACGGGGGTAGGTTTGGAAAGAAGAAGGCACCCGACTGTCAGCGGGCAGGGGGGGGATTTTTGGGCGTGGTACGAGATGGGTCTCGTAGTTCTATTGCAAAGCACAGAAGGAATAAGAAAGGGCAACAAAGCCAGCCCAACTGTCAAAGCGAGTTGCTTGGGGTGGGGGAGGGGGGTGGGGGGGGGGGGGGGGGGGGGGGGTGGGGGTCGGGGGGGTGAAAAAAAAAAGGCCTAGACTATACGTTGCAAGAACGACGCTTCAAGCAGATTCACCGAAGAGGGCGATGAGACGGAGGAGTAGAAGAGGCCAGACGGAAAGCAAAATTGGAAAAACTCTGCAACTCATGTGCAAATTCTTGTGGGAAAAAGTTGTCGGATCATTGTGGACTCCACGAAGCATCGGGAATGGGGGGTTCCTGTGATTCTTGCGGTCGAAAGAGTGCATCAATGCGCGTGGGGGAGACTCGACAATGAATGGGGAACGAATGAATCCAAGGGAGATGGAGATTGGATAAGGGCTAAGGCTTGTGGGGGCGCTACTGTTATTTCGTTAAAATGTATTTAGAATTATTGGGGAGAATGAAAAACAACTCACTCCATTTTGATTAGAAAAAATAAAGGAGGGTCTACGTCTCTTCACCGTCACCACAGTAAGAGCTTGACGGAGTCGTGGAAGGCGCCAGATCAAGCGAGTTCAAGAATATTAAAACCAGAGGGCAAGTCATCACAGAAGGCTAGAAGTGGAGGGGGAGAGTGGGGGGGAGAGAAAAAACTCAAAGAAACGACCTCGATACCAATACAGCATTCTTACATTGTTAACTGAAACAGGGTTAGTGACGAGTTCCCAAGGAGGAAGATAGAAGTCTGCCAGCAAATGTACAAAGGGGGAGAGGGGAGGATATCCTGGGAAAAGTGGCGAAGCTAGATAGGGGTATGGGGCTTTGTGACAGAAAAAAGTAGGGTAAGGACCATTCCACATGATATCGGGGCGTTTGTAAGCAAGAGGAGGGATGGACGGGTCTTCCTGGGGAAAGATAGATTTTTAACAGAGGAATGGGGAGGGAGTAAAGGTGAGGGGAAACTGGAAAGGATCCGGGGACCGTCCGAGAGCCAGAGGGTACGTGCTTCGGTTCGGCGGGATAGGCGGGGGGACTTCTCAATTCAAGAAGTGAAGGAGAGACGGATGTAAGTTATAAGAAATTAGTTGAAAGGAAAAATGGGAAAGGAGAGGTCCCAAATACCCCTCTCGACCTTGGGGGAGTGTTGATGTCGGTCGCCGATGTTTCCGGGGTTTATCTCATGGGGGAAGCAAAAAGGGAGGATGAATTACCATATCAAGAGGTCTCAGAAAGAAGATGAAGGCAGAAGGGTTGAAAGGAACCTTGGGGGCGCAGTAGTCGGCAGGAAAAAGAAAGGAGTTCCGCACCTAGCACTTTACTGGCGGAATTAACAATAAAGGAGAGAGGGAAAAGAGGGAATATATAAATTATGGGTACACAAGTTACAAAGTCTTGAGGCAACGTGTTAGGCAACGGCATCGAAAAAATCTCTAGGAGGGAGAGACAGTTCGACTTCGCAGAAGAAAGTGAAAAGGGGGGTTCCCATCGTCGAAGTGCGGCGGAGAGGGACCATCAGAGGAACCACAACAACTGAGGAGGATAAAGTAAATAGGGGGTAAGGTAGAAACCAGAAAGACAGATAATAGCACCCACTCTTAGGAAGAAGAATCGACCTTATGCCAAGCGTCGGGGGATGAAAGGGACTGAAGGGGCCGAGCATGGGAAGGGTTTCCGCAGAAAAAAGCGATTAAAGGGGACGCCTGTGGGAGAGCAATAGTGCAGGGGGGCCATGAAGGAAAGGAGGGCGGTTCATATCCACTCGGGGGGTCAGCACAGCCTCAAGATTATCCGAAGATGTAGTACTCACCTCAGGGTCCTGGGCAGAAAGAAAAAAATGCGGGCTTTCGCGCTAATGGGGGAACACGAGGAAGTGCTGAAAGACTTTTGGGGGGGGGGAAGGGTGAAAAGTGCTAAAAAGAACACGCGATGAAAAAAGAGAAGACCGTAAAAAAGAAGCGGGGGGGATGGAAGGGGGGACCCGATAGGGGATGTCTTCGGGCAAAAAAACAAAAGCAAAAAAAGGAGTCTACAGGAAAGGAGCGAGAAGGACAGAAAAGATGCATCTGGGGGACGGGGCATGACGCCGAAAAAAAAAAAAGGCCAAGAAATTTCTTGGTCTTGTAGCTGGAGGACAGACGGCCGGAAACGGGAAAGAAGGGGAAGGAAGGTAGACTGGACAAAACGCAACGTCGCAGTTAAGGGGGGAAATCTCGGGCCCAAGCCCACATCGCTTCGGGAAAGGAAAACAAATTGCTGGGAATAAGGTCAGGGGGAGAAACGGGCCTCTCAAAGAAAGGGCCGTTACCTAAGGGAAAGGACTTTAGGGTCGAGATGTCTCTGTGAAGAACCCCGTCCTCGGGAGGCGAGAGGAGGGTGGGTGGGAGGATGCTGAACAAGTTGGGGGTCTGGAGGACAGAAAGGAAGACCGCCTTCTTGAGTCTAAAATCTTCCAAGTCTTAAACGTTGACGGGCAAAAAGGGGGGGGGGGGAAAAAAGGGGTGGGCTAAAATGGAGTTGGGGGTGGAGGTTATTGAGGCGACAAAAAAAAAGAAGGGCGCCCGGCAAGGGGGTTAACGGGGAAAGAAAAACAATGCTTTCCACCAAAAGACGCCATAAAATCGGGAAAAAAAGAGGGCGACTTCGTCTTCGGAAGACTATGTGAGAAAAAAGGGGGACATTGCCTCAAGGAAACCATGGGACGTAAATGGGCGCCGCACACTGAGCAGAGTGATTTGCGGAGACCACATGGTAATGCCTAGGGAAAGAATCTAGTAGGGAAGGTTATCTAGGAGTGTACAAAAAAGGGGAAGAAGGGAAGAGTTAGGCGCTTTTCGACTATGCGGCGAAGGGAGGGGAGAGTTGAAAACTGACGGCTTGGGGGGGGGGGGGGGGGGGTTCGGCTTACTTGTCTAAAAAATTATCTCGGTCGTGCACGAGAGAGAGTCCTTAAAAGAAAAACAGCACGAAACTACCTTAAGGCAGGGGGAGACCATATCTAAAAAAGAAAAGAGGAGAGAGAGCAAAAGGTCGATTGGGAGAAGGGAGGGACTGACCAGATCGGGCCGCAATACTCTGGAACGAGCAAGACTTTGGATATCGGCGTAACATTCAGAGGAAAAAAAACAAAAAAAAAAAAAAAAAAAAAAAAAAAAAAGCAAGTATAGGGCTTGGGACTTTTTTAGAAAAAGGGAAGAGAAGCACCGGGAGAAGGGGGGGCGCCATGCAAGGAATTGGGGGGAGGACGCAGTGGGGGATCCGAATTAAAAAATTAAAAGAAAACGGAGAGTCTCATCGTAGCAATTAAACAGAAACAAACCGGACAAGAACGAGAGACACAGGAACTGAAAGGTCTCCAAGAGGAGGAAAAGATCCGGTCATTTGAACTGTCGGCGTCTTGAAGGTCGGAAGAGGTTTTGGGACGGGGAGGGAGCTACGAAAAAGAAAGACTTGAGGCCGGAGCGAAACAAAAACCTTTCTTTTGCCAACCAAGGTCGGAGGGGATGGAGAAAAGGGATCAAAGGAAGAGGTCAAACCCGGTTGTACCGCAACGGGCCGACAATCTGGGTCGATATGTGTAGAGAGGGAAGCGATATCAAGGACAGGTTCTAAGGCGGCAATATGCAAAGGGGGGGGGAGAAAGGGCATAGCAGACCAAACGTCCTTCACTCGCAGCAAAAGAGCATATTGTTATGTGGAGAGAGGCCCAAGACTGCGCTCAGTTCTTGGTACAGTGGCTAGGAGGGGGGACGCGAAAAGGGCATAGTAAACTAAAAAAAGCAGGTATCACAAATTCAGCCACTAAACTAAGTTCAGTTAGAAGAAATAGGTTCGCACAAAGAATGTGCCAGCTAATTCACGATGAAGCAGAGAAAGAGAAAAATTGTACCGCCGCGACTCCCAGCCGAACAAGAGGTGGGCACAATACGGTGGAAATCAAAATCCCCTAGGCGGGGCCATCGTTGGTCCAAGGGGGTTGACGTTTCTGCAATGCTTGCACGCCGTGAGAAAAAAAATTAAGCCGAAGACGAGTCGGGACCACAAAGAGGGGACGATTGGATTAGGGGAGAAAAAAAAAAGGGAGGACGTGGGGTTCCGGAGTTCTGGGACCCGTTCCGGGAGGAAGGAAGGGGGGGGGGGGAGGTTGGCTCCGCGACCCGAAAACTAATTTGAGCCCCCTCGTCTCGCGCTGCCCGTCAACATAAGGGCCAAAGAGGATATAGCAGTTAGGGGAGGCACTCAGAGCAAAAATCCGTAAAGCGATCTCGTGACCTTCATCGCTACGATGTGGACAAGGGTTAATAATCACACCCTCAGCTATCACAGCAATGAAAACTGAAGAACGGAATGTGTCGTGGCTAAGAAAAAGAGTCCGGAAAAATGGACAGCGATGTTCGTTATAGTACTAAAAAGTCTCTCGGGAAGTGGCCCCCGTAGATGCAAAAAAGTCCACCTACTTAAGGGGAGAGGTGAACAGACCTTCGGTAACCGTGCGCAGTCACAAAAGTTGCTATTAAAGAGGAAGAGAAAATAAAGGGAGATTGGATTCGTTGAGGATTCTCAGGGGAAAAAATGCAAAAAAGCGATTGCATCTTCTTCGCTCCGCAGGGAGGAAATAGGAGGATGTGTAGCGTGTGGAAGGGAAGCATTGACTCGTCGGTCCCAAAGACCAACTCCAAAAGCCAAAAAAAAAGCAATGAAAAGATTGAAGTGTTAGGTGTCAGAAGGAGGGGGGGAGAAGAGCTTTTTCATCACCTAGAGGGGAGTAGAGCCAATAGCAAGAGGGTAAGAAAATTGAAGGGAGGCCGAGGGAATATCGGCAGGTGTGGACGTGAAGGAAACCATTTGGGAAGGAGAAACCTCAGTGGGAAGACGCCCCTAGATACAACTGGCTGACCGAAAGGTGATGGAGCAAAAAAGAATAAGTATAGCCGGGGAAATCTTTGAGCGCGGAGAGGCAAAGGGTGATCGACGGCAATACGCTCGAGCGGGGGCCAGGAAGAGCCGACTCGGGATCACAAAACAGAGGGGCTCCCGAAAATAACTAGATGGACAGCCGTGGGGTTACAAACTTCTAGAGGGGTAAT
>Ga0179593_1494962_pt1 | contig 16247 bp, 18 predicted proteins | sample CZODoug2_1_08_16_FD_185931 | JGI IMG/M metagenome (GOLD analysis project Ga0179593, IMG submission 185931) | Vadose zone soil fungal communities from Angelo Coast Range Reserve, California, USA - CZODoug2_1_08_16fungal (PacBio error correction) | ecosystem: Environmental > Terrestrial > Soil >...
CGGGGGAATCTGGAAAATCAGGGGGAAGAAGGAAAAGGAGGAAGGGACATCTCAGGCAATGTGGAGGGCTCGAAACAGGGAAACGGCAATAAGGAAAAGAGGGCAAAAAAAGCCCATACAATTCCTAGTTCCTACGGCAACTATATAAAAATCATAGTCAAAAATGACTAAAGAGACTCTTCTAAGGTTAAAGAAAAAAAGATGGGCGCGATCACAGCGATAGAAAAAGGATTAGCCGAGGGGAGAGGCGCCCTTCAAGGGGGCCATCGAGATGACCAAGGAAAAACTTCTAGCGGGGTTCTCTCATCACTCAGAAGGGGGGGAATTGCGTTATCCGGGGGAAAAAAGGGAATTGGGGACACTGCTTTCTGAATGGGGGGACTAAAAGGGGAGGAAAAGGCCTACTAATTGGGAGGGGCAAGGGGACGGGCCTTCGTGCGTCAAACATCGCTTCCCTAGCAGAAACTTTGAATCGATTTGGCGCCAGGGGGCGTCTTTGACGGGTAACGTGATATAGCCTCTTGAAAGACGCGTCAGTTGCAATACAGAAGAGGAGGGGAGCGCATCGGGAAAAGGGCAATGTCATTGTGGGAGCAAAGTTAAGTCTCCCTACGATGGGGCAAGGGCTCGACGGCCCCACCAAAGAACATGGTGGGAAAGAATACGCGAAGGCGTGACGCGGCAAAGTTATTTAGTAAAGAATACTTGTCGAAATGCGAGAAAGGGGCATCCAAAGGAATGCTTGAGAAAGAAGAGGCAGGCGTGAAGGAGTCGCCCGTAAACTGGAAAGACAGAGCGAGACGGAAAAAAAGAAACCGGTACTGGGGGGAAGCCAACCCAAAATTTAACGGGACACAATAAAAAATATCCAACTTCTAAAATAGGAATGTTTGGGAGGCCAACCAGCTCAATTCAACTCAAGACGTAGAACAACAACGAATCTTCCACCACGACTGAATACTTCGAAGAAAACCGAGTCTGAACAGATGCGGCACCAAAAGGCTGAAGTAGTGCATGAAAATGAAAATGAAAAAGTTTGGACACAGTCAAAGGAAACGAGGGAACGCAATTAACACCTACCTGTTCATGATGGGGGTTCCAAGTGGGAGTTGGAAAAGCTGAGAAAAAGGAACAACCGCTGTGTCTGCCGGGTAAAAAAACAACATTCGGGTGGAGAATCAGAGGGTGGCCAAGGGGAGAAAGACAAGGGGAAGAATGCACTGTCAGGGAGTCAAGAACTGGTCTTTGAAAACGAGGCTTCCAAACCAGAGAAGCCAGAAAAGTCCTGAGTACAAGAAGGGGAGAAAGCCATAAATGGTCAGAGCGCTATGACGATTTCTTCTCCGGGACAACTTCACGTCGCCAGCTAAAAAATAGCGGAAAACTTTCCCGGGCGGGGGTTATGGAGGCACCATAGAAAGGCAAAGAAAAGGGAAACTTGGAGGGAACGGACGTGGGCGTGCCCGCCTGGGGGAGTTAAAGGTTAATCCTGCGTAAAAAGCGACCTTCAAAAACACACGGGTATTTTCGGTCATAAAGGAAGGACCAAGGGGGGGAACGTGTACTGGCCCAAAGAATGGTCTTTGAGAACGCATAATAGAAAGCATCCAGCATACCAAACGATGCGAGCAGAATCCAGAAAAGAGGGGGAATCAGAAAGTTCAAATTTGAAGACCTCCAGGTTAGGAGATCAACAATCGGTGCAAATGGAGGGGAAGGGGTGTTTGGGGGGAAGTTACAGACCAAAAGAAACGGTTAAAAAGAGATGAAGGTTGCTAAGATCGAGGTTCATTCGGGGGGCTCCGCGTGGCAAAAGGAAAGGAGAACCGGGGGAAACGATGAAGAAGAGACCCGGCAGGATAAAAGCACATTCAGGCCACGATTCGCCCTTTTAGGCACTTAGAGCGCACGACTGTTCTGTCGTAAAAAAGGGGGGCCTCCAACGAGGATCAGAAAAAATCTAACTGCCCAGAAGAGAGATTTACAAGGAGGCGAAAGTAGCTTAATATCCTGTTCGTGACAGTCTAGCAGCTGAAAACACCCACGCAGATCGGACAAGCAGTACAATACGGACACGATTACGAAATCCCCAGGGTTGGAAGCAAGAAAGTGAACCACCATTTTTTCCGAAGTAAACAGTCACAGGCCGACAAGGAAGTACGCCAGCGTACACATGAAGTGGATCATTAAAAGCTGCGTAACAAGGACAAAAAGACTTTGTCGAGATCTCTACTCTCTCTCGGTCGCGTGATGCTGGGGTTCTACTGGTACTGGAGAAATCCACTGACAAAGATTAACAGCAGGGAAAACATAAGTAACACCAGCGAAGGTGGGGCCACGAACGGCTCCGCGAGGCACGAAATGAAAATACGAAATAACCTCCGTTCTGCTAAGCGAAAAACCAAGGCCACGCAGGGAACGCACCGCTAAAGGCCCACAACACCGAAGAGGTGAAGTACCACGTAAGGCCGCAGAAAAAAAGAAGGCACCGTGGCAGTCAGCAAAGAAATTGGAGTTCATTCAAATAAGCCCGACTGCGAAAGCCGCACTCCCCGCAATCAAGGTTTCAGAAGGTAGAGAACGGTCGACAAATCGGCGGAAAAAAAATGACGCTTTGCAAAGGGGAAGGAACGGGTCATCAACCGAATTGGCAAATCAAATTTACAACTAGATTGGGGCAAAAAAGAATGTAGGAGCAATAACCAACGAGAAATATGGCAACGAAAAATGACGAAGAGTTAAAAATCCTTCATCAACTGAGAGCAATGATCCCCTGCGGAGAACACAAAAGCCCTGCGAAAGGTAATGCGCATGGCGCGAAATCAAAAATGGGAAAAAAAACGAACAGGGGGAAACTGATCGCTCCGACCGCAAAAGCCAGGCGGAGGAAACCGGTGCAATAATTGTCCAGAGAGCCCAATGTCCCCCACAACTGAAGGAACGTTTTCCCAAGCAAAGTCCCCGATGGAGAAGAGGGATACCTGGTGATGCTGATAACCGGGGAGCAAAAAAAAAGGGGCTTGGCCAGGTTACATCCGCGAGGAAGCGGATGAAAGCCCAGATCCTTGAATCCATAGAAGCGGCAATGACGGACCGCAACAAAAACGCTCAATCACCGGCAAAAGGAAGACGCATCACCTCGTTCCCATCTTGAAAAAATGCCAATCGAAAAACCCACAATTAGAGAACGAAACTCGTCAAAGTTTCAGTTGCCAGGGAAACCCCACTCGATCGCGAAAAAATTAAAAATGGGAGGAAAGAAAAACAAGTCAGCGAAAAAAATACTCTTGGAACGGTAAGAAACTCTCTCAACAAACGTCTGAAAAAGAGAGAGACTAAGGGAAAAAAATTTTGAGCAAATGGCAATGAAGAATTTGGTGGTAGAGCGTGGTTGAAAGGGAACCAAGTGACAGGTTAGTATCGATTGGTGGGGGATCGATGGCATTGGGGGGGGGAAAAGTGGGAACCGGAGGTGCGTTAGGCGAATACGAGCGGGACTCTTGCGTCAGGGATTGGGAAAGATTCTAGGAAATAATGCTCTGGAATACACGCGGTCCGGAGGAAAAAGCTGCCGGCAAGCGGGTAGCCCAGTATCAGCATTCAAGGATAGTATGTACGCATCAAGAAGACTGGTGATGGGGGCATGAGGGAGTTCTCAATTTAGTGAAGTTGGGAAAAGTCAAATCAGCTGCACAAAAGGGTGGAAACGTCTTGGAGTTTGGGGTGGAGGAGGAAAGCATTTTCTTTCAGATGTTAATGCAGCATAGGAGGAAAAGGGAGAAGCAGAGGTTCCAGATCTTCTCAGGGGGTGGAGGAAGGAGTTGCAGGCTTTTCACAGAAATAAATCTCGTGAAGGTTCATGGGCCATCTTTCCTCGAGCGCGGAAGTAAAAATACTTAACGTGGCAGACGAAAAATGTACCTTATCGCAATGTGTGAGTTGAAGCAATGGAACCACTCAAAGGAGGCATGGTAGCGATGGAACACCGGATATAACAGGGAAAAAAGGAGAAGGCGGAGGGAGCTGCAACAGCCAGGGAAGTAACTTCGCTGACATGGAAAAAACCCACTGCAGCGTAACTTGTACTTGCTGGCGGGACTTCAGAAGGGTCTGGGGGAAGAAAAGAGAGTGGGGGGGCGACTGACTTGGAAAGGGAGAGGGGGGAGGGAAGACAGAAGGAGGAGTCGAATTTGGTCAGGGGCGTTAAATGCCCTTCTGACAACCTCTGGACTCAGCTTTTACGGATGGGGTGGAGGGATCGTGAAGAGAAAGGAGGGTAAAATTTTGCGCTGGGGAGGGGCATAACACAGCAACATGTTTCAGAGGCTGTACTTAGGTGGGCGGTGGAGTTGAAGGTGCGAACAGTGACGGAGCACAAGAAATGAGGGGGAAAGGGCGGCCTAAAGGGGAATAATTGGGTAGGCGGAAGTGATTGGGTGCTGGGGGGGCTGCTGCTGGATCACCACGGGTTTCTGGGAAAGGCTCTCCACTCGGAAACTGCGATCGGGAAGAGCAGAAGAGTCGGGGAGAGGAAGATTCGAGGAGGAAAAATCAGAGGGGAAACCGCACACAAAAAAACGTCACGAATACTGAACATCGATTGACAAGAAAAAAGAGAATTCTTGCTAATGGGAACTCCGCCAGATTCTGCAAGAGTTACAGTGGAGGAGGCGGGGGCCAGAGAAAAAGGACGAAACGGACCGAGCAGTCAACTTAAAAACGTAAAGCATCTAGGGTTAGAGGACGGTGTTTTCTGTGAAAAGGTGGTCGGCAACTGACCCCAAAACCCCACAAAAAGACGCCGCACAGCGGGGCGGCGAGAAAAGGTTAAAAAGTGAGGAACACCAAAACTTCTGGAGGAAGAGATAAGAGATTCGAGATTGGTAACCGAGGGACGGCAGGGCCATATTCAGACGCAAGACCCCTTCCTTGGAAGACGGTCAAAAGGGTTAGGTTCACGAAAGGCACATAACCGAGGTGGGGAAGAGCTTGCTTTCTTCTTTCATGAAAAGGCAGAGCACGACATACATACCAATCGACCTGTCGGCATCATCCGAATAAAAAAATTCGAAAGCAGATGGGGGGGGAAAAAAGGGCATAATGTGCGACCGGAAACAAAAAGAAGGACCCGGGGGCAAATAGTGCGAAGGGGAGAAGCAAAAGGGAATGGCCCCTCCCAGCAATCAGTCCGAGGCATACATGTGCTGAACTACGGTGGAAAAAAAAAAAGGACGGGCTTGATTGCGATGGGTGAAAGGGCAAGACATACTTTAAGCCAAACTGGAAACCGACGTAAGATCCAAGGGCAAGGAGTTATGAAAAAGGAAAGACCTGTGTGGAGGGGCAAGTCAAAAAGAAAACATCGGGAAGTTGCCATTCGGCAAGCGGGGGCCAATTTAATTTACACACTGTCCTGCCCCGGGGGGAGTTGATGAATTGGAGGGCAACCATACCGGTGAAAACTGAACGGGGAAATGGGGGTCATGAAATCGGCAGAACCGCACACGTTGACCTCAGGGTCAAAGAAGGGGTTTAATAAGGAGAGCATTTCCGAACGGGGGGAACCGAGGGGACGTTTCGGACGTGACCCGTGAGGATGAACTGTCCTGCGAGAAAAAATAAAAATGCAAGAAAGGGGGGGGGTCGAGTGAGGTCCCGCAATCACTGTGGGTGCCTAGCAAAAATAAAACTGGGCGGGAAGCTCGCTATTCTTTCACAAGGATCCAAAGGTTACCGAGAATTGAAAACGAGAAAGGTAGCGAAACCGCTCTGGGGACGGGAAAAAGACTACAAACAAGCTTATTTCGGCGGAGTGAATCACTTAACCCCGGCCAGAAGGGAAACATACGAATCCTCTCCCTTTATGTGGCAAAACCATTGGGAATTCAGTGGGGTGGGAAAGATTGAAGGCCCTGCGAATTTGGAAAGCCAAGATCCTAAATTGGAACAACTATGCGATCGATCGGGGAAGGACCAAAGGAATCAAAAATCGGGATTTTGCAAAGAGACGGGAAGCAAGAGGCCGATAACTGCAAACAAGCCGAAAAAGGCGCAAAAAAGAGATCGAGGCGCGACGTGTCTAGATGAAGGGAAAAAAACTGAACCGGAAGCCACAAGTTAGTGAAATGGCTAAGTTTATTACAAAACCCAGGTCATAAAGCAGGGGACGGGAAGGGGAAACCGAGCGCAAGTACAAAAAAAAGGCGAGGAGGGAGGAACCAAAAAATTCTTAAAACTTGGTACTTGGCCTGGGAAAAGCGAAAAAAGAAAGGTGGAAAAAAGCCATACGCAAGACGCCGCGCCATGGAAATATCGCCGGGGGAGAAAAAAAGATTGAAAAGGGAAGAGGGAGAAAAATCCCGCTCATGCAAGCTCTCTGACTGCGCCGGAAACTCACGCTGATTAAACGTGACATTGTGTTTACACAAGCCTGGTTATTCTGTTCAGGATCAGAACGAATCGAGCCCGCCAAGAAAAATCCTGTCGTTCTTCGGAGGTTTGGAACTTGGATTGCAAAGAGCGAAAAGGGAAGGGAGATCTCTAAACAAAAACCACGGGGAGGAAAAAAAGAAAATAATTCTATCCTTGGAAAAACAAGGGGAAAAAAAAAACAATCACGGCAAATCAACACTAAACAGGAAAAAAGGTGGGCAGAGGGATCTGCGCGTCCATCATAAAGGGGGACACCGCCCAGCAAAGACGAGATTCATGCCGGCGAAGCAAGCGTGCTGGCAAAAGGCGGGGAAGGAAGGGAGAAGCGAAAACGCTTCAAGTGTAAGTGTCTAAGCAAACGCGATGTTAAAAAGGAGGAAGATTGGAAAAAGGGCCACTGCAAGGAAGACAGAGAAAAAGTCCGCCGCTGATTAGTGAATTGGTCTCTCATTCCACCCACAAAAACCGCTGGTGTTGAAGGCGGGCTAGCCGGGAAAGAAGGGGTCCAAGAGGTTCTGAGGGGAAACAACGCGGAGCATCACTAATTGTGCTTTAACCCGTACGTTACTTACGCTAAAGCCACGAGAGCGGGAAAATCTCTGGTCAAGAGGGAGTTCCGTGGAAATGCGGGAAACACAGAGAGAGACCTCTTCTCACGCAAAACAAGGGGGCCAAAAGCCAAGCAGGATTCCTTTGGGGGGCTCGAGAGATACCGCAGGAAAGCTAAAGGTCGGGAGCTCGAGGGAGATCCCGAGGACAACGTCAATCATCTAAAAAAAAAACCACAAAATGGTTGAAGACCAGGGTCTCGCGAAAAAAGGCGGTAGTCAGTTCGGCTGGCCGGTGTAAGGGTGAAAGACTCCTCGAATTGTCTACGGCACCGGCTTCACACAATGCTGGGGAGAAAGAAAAATGAGGAAAAGAAAGAGATTACTGACATCACTATCTCTCTAGAAAAATTTCTTTTGGCTCAGGAAAACATACGTGATCACGTCCACACATAAAAAGTTCAAGGTAAAAAAAACGGAGGAATGCGGAGGGGTTTATGGGCCCAAAAGGCCAAGCTCAGTCCCAGAAATGACGTAAAAAAAAGGGAGCACTACATGAGGAATCTTAACCCACTCAATGAAAGGCACCCGGAGTCGTTGCCGATGCATTCACAGGGACAATGACAGATTTTCAACGTGAAAGGGGGAACGAGTAAAAAAAATTATAAAAATAACCTACCGGGGGGACAAGGGGGTGTCCCAATTGAAGTGGGCAACGCTTAAAGCGAATGGAAAAAAGCCCGAGGTGGTAGGCCTGTGAAACGGGCCCGCCCAAGATCGGAAGGAAAAAAAAAAAAAAAAGAATGGGGGGAATTGGAAAAAGACCCGAAGACCTGATGGTGCCTCTTAAAGAAGATCGGGGGAGGGGGTAACAATAGGGCGACAACAAGGGAGGGAACTCCCGAACAAGAATGCTGGGACAAGCTGGGACATACCAAGTCCAAGTGTTGCAAGCTCTCGTACGAGCTTGCCAGAGAAGGAGAGAAAAGCAGTCAGCGTCGGGCCATGGAAATAGCGGACAAAAGGGGGAAGGAGGTTGGTTGTCCGGGACAAGAGGAATCTGCCGGGACACCTTGGATGGAAAAATCAGGACATTAACCTAGGAGAGTGGTTAGGGGGGGGGGGGGGGAACGGCCGTAAGAAGAGGAAACCCCAAGCGGGTAGTGTCGTAAAACGTGAACTAAAAGGGTCCGGCCAAGAAGGGGCTTGTCCCGATAGAAGGCCAGTCCAAAGCATTCAAAACTCGTGCGACTACTGCGATAAATCGATTTAAGACAGATTGCCATCGTTCCGGCCACTTTTAATTGGGGGATCGTCCAGCACACTTTGCCTGGATCGCTTGGGTTGGGGTGGGTTTGGGGGTTCCGTTTAAAACACGGGAATAACAAAAACCGAGAGGCTGGACGGCTTGCGAAGCAAGGCAGGTCTCAGGTCGGGAAAGAGTGGGGGGGAAAAACGAGAACTCAATTGCCCAATCGGGCAACTATTCCAGTCGACAAGAGAAAAAAGCGGACAAATGCGACCAGGTCATCGCTGCAGCCTCTGAAGGAGCAAAGGGAAATTGATCACATCAGGAATTTGGGGGGTCCTCAAACAAAAAGTCAAATCTCTCCTCTACTGACACGAATCCGGGAGGGCTCCTTTCCCAAAAGAAGCCGGACGCGTGAAATAGCCGTGTCGGGGAAAGAAACCAGGTGTAAGAAAAAGAAAAAGAAAACAAGGTCACCCATTAACTAACCCCATACAGCTGCAAGAGGAAATGGACAAAAAAGAAAAAGGGGGAAACCGTCAACCTTCTCACCGTCGTCGAAATTCCACAGCACATCAGACCGGGCAGGAAGAGTGAAAAAAAGAACCTTGGCAGAAAAAATCGGAAGCACCAGAAAAAAGCGCCAAAAGCTCCTCGCACCCAGCTTCAACGAAGTAAACAAAGCACGCCCTTCAAGGGCCACAGGCTCCGAGCGTAACGAAGGGGCACATAAAAACAGAAGTAACCCAAAATAAAAATGCAGCGCCCTAAACGGAACCTAAAGACACGTACGCCAAAACCGGCTCAGACCCCAGCCCGGAATCTGTGAAGTCAAAACTGAGACCAAAGAACAAAGCAAAAATGTAAAGCCGGACATTTCCCGAACTAACCGGCGAAGAACGAACGCACAGCCGCTCAAGGGGTGTCTTTTTTCTCAGGTCTCGCAGGGAGCCGAAAGAAGGAAGGACATAGGTGGGAAGGGAAATCTAAGCTCCCACACAAAAAAAAAAAAAAAAAAGGTGGACAAAATCTCTTGTATGCAAGGCATGTATCGACACTGCCGGGAGGAGGAGGAAGGGAAACGAAAATGAAACGAGAGAAAGAAAAAAGGTCGAAAAGCAGTCCAAATATCCACTTCAAGCACACCAGACGCCCGAAAAAACAATTGTAGAGATGCGCCGGATGGCGGCGAAAATGAAAAAAACGAAGTACAGATGGAAAGGGAAATAATCGGGGGACACCACACCAAGACTTATAAAACGTTAAAAAGAGTTTCCCTAAGCAAGGGCCAAGCCACCGGAAATGAACGCCATGAAAGAGCCCCAAACAAAGAAAGGAGGAAATGAAAGGAAAAAAATATTGGGGAAACTACAACTGGAGAGACCGCTGAGGTGTACCATGCTGACCAATCTCGGTTAAGGAAACTGACTAAAAAGAATGAGGAAAGGAAAGGGAGCAAGGCCAAAACCGCACAACGAAATCTCCTCAGCAGGAACTTCCTCCAGCTCCAAGATCACCAGAAAAAGCAAATAATCGATCGCCCACCATGTATACTTCATTGGTTCCATGTGAAAAACGCCTCACGCATGCAATTGACAAGTCGAAAATCTGGACTAAAAAAACTAGGCGCGGACGTAAAGAGAAATGAGCAACAACAACGGGGAGAGGGGGGAAAAAAAAAGATCAACAACGTTTGTGAGCGACAGGGGAAGAGGGAAACGTAGATATTGTTAAAACAATTACGCGGGAAGAATTGGGGATGCAGAGGCATTGGGGGAATTGGGGGGACCGAGGGAGGGAAGAGAAGCAAAAAAAAAAAAAGTGGGCTTCAGGGGAAGGGAAGCTTTCAAGTTGCTCAAGAAGGGACCCCTGAAAAAAAAAAACGAGGAGGTCAAAAGGGAAAACCGGACAACGGGTCGCCAAGGAACATCATCAAAATAAAACGCGTAGGTAAAAAGAACTGTGACTAAAATGCTGGTGGGATATTCAAGGAGCATTTCCATGGTGGCGGTCCTGCTATCTGGCCGAAAAGCTCAAAAAGTAGAAGCTTAGGGCTGGTCATGATTCGAACGATCATTTGCTTCAACGATGGTTGCAAAATCGGGAAGTGGGACGAACTCCATCATAGCTTACAATCTGGTGTCGAAGGGGGAGGGTATGGGCAGCATGGATATCAGGGAGGGGATGGCATTATTCTCAAAATAGAGGATAAGGTTACAGGGACCGGTTTAAGAGGCGCATGCATTCTTGGCATCCGAAGGGGGGAGGGGGAGTGAGCCATGGTGTGGGGGTGGAACCAGGTCAGAAAGGGATAACAGCAAAGAAGAAAAATTGGTGTTGACGTTGGGAAAGGGATAAAACGTTTAGAAAATTCTAATTGGGGCTGTCGGGGCCGCCGGCAGTCCCCAAGTACTCTTAAATGGGCCGTGCATGCAATAAGGAAGTGAAAAAACGGTGGTTAACGAAGGGACTTAATTCAGGATGGTTAAGAGCCTGCGACTGTTGTAGAAGGCGCTGCTGCATAGATGTCGGGGATTTTCGTTTTTACTCGAATGGAGAAGATGGACAACCGAAGGCGTGGGAGGTACGATGGGAATGAAAGCAATAGCACCGGAGGGGGCCTGGGCTGGGCAATGAAGGAGCCAGCAATGGGGGGCCACGAAGGAAAGGACTGGAAAACGGCGAAAATGGGGGACGAGAGAAAAGTGAGATGGGAAAAACGAGGAACGGACTCCCTAATCGGCACGATTTGGGAATGCGGGTAAAAAGCAGTGGAAAGTGGGGCGCGGGGGATGCTGGATGGAGAACGACCAGCGTGGGATTAACCGTCTCTTCTATCCGGAAAGATCTGGTGTCTGGGAAAAGTTAAGTAAGGTGCGAGGTGGAGGAAAAATTAGTGGGACAAAGAACAGAAAAGACCCGTGCGCGGCACAGCTGCAATTTAAAAGGCGAATCGGACGATGACGTTCAAAGGGAAAAGCCGGGATACAAGAGTGACATGTTAAGTCAAGGGGGCCACGCTGCACGGACAAGAACAAAAAATTCGTAGCAATCCTCCCCTCTAGGGTGAATCGTTGGTTTCACTGGGACCACGGGGGAAGGATAACAAACAACCAGGAGGAAATTCCGCAGTTCGAACAATTTTCAGGAAACAAGGGGCCAAAGCTTCTGAGTGAAGGATTTTTATATCGAGTAAAGATTCCAAGAGGTAAGGGGGGTGGTTCACTGGCATTGAATGAGGCGTACTGAAGGGGACCCTTAGGGGCAGAAAGAACCGGTAAGAATCACCGGAAATACCCAGCTGTGTAAGCCTTTCTTCAGGAAGAGCCTCACATTGGAACACGAATGCGGCATCCACGGAAATCCGTTACGAGAAAATAACACGAAGGAGAGAAGGGGAATGGTTCGCAACGAAACAACAGAAGACGGCCAGGTTGCAGGCTAGGGTCGCAAGGGCTACAACTTTCCCAGCTCTCAAAAAAATAAACTAGCGCAAAAAAAGGTCATGGCGAGGCAAGCAATGGATGGTGGAAAAAAACTGGTCAATGGAGTTCGATGGGGTTTGACAATAGACGACCAAGATTTAACAGACGGCCAGCCAAAATGCTTCTGAGAAAGGCAACCGAGGGGATGAAATGACCCGCCGGGGGGCGTGGAAGTGGAAAAAAAAAATCCACGGCCAACAGCGGCTTTTGACTCTATTCATGGGAAAACAATTTCGGGAACCCAGGGGAAGGCACCAGGATTTATAGGTTAGGAATTGACGAAAGCGGCCCAGGTACAGGGAAACAATCAGGAAGAGGAAAACAGGAAAGCACCCCGGCATCGAGTGGACAACCGTTTTTGCAAAGTACCTGGGCTGAGGGGCCACCGTGGGAGAACAGATGAAGGGTGGTTTTTGTAGAAAAAGTCCGGGAGGGGATAGCATGGGTCACCGGAAACCTCCAAAAATCCCAAAAGTTGGGGTTGAGAAGGGTGTCCACCTTGTAGGGGGAAGCAGAACGGAATTGGACGCACAAAAGACCGGTGGCGTCGCGCGCGGTGCTTGCCAGGGCAAACTGTGAATCGGAAAAGAAAACTGCAGGAGGACTCCAATAAAACTAACTTGTATGGGGTCACTGCGTGGCCGGAAAAAACATCTCGTCGGAGGAAGAAACCAGCACAAAAACCAAAACTCGCAAGGCGAGATCCATTAGGGGACCAACGGGTCTGTGGGGCAGGGAGAGCTTAAAGATCGGAAAATCTGTCCGAAAATGGGGGACCGGAAGGCGACTAGAGCGGCTCAGGAATCATCAGGAGGTGAACTTGCAACAAGAGAAAATATCAAAGCAAGAAAAAAAAACGGGAAATCGATTAAATATAATCGGAATCGCAAACGGACGACTCCTTCAGGAAGGCAAGCAAAGGGGGGGGGGGGGCAAGGTCTCAACGTTGAAAGAAAACCATCAGAAAGCAGGGGAAACATTCTTTGAGAGGGTACAAAAAAGATACAAAAAGAGATGAGAAGACAGCGGGCTAATCAAGGCGCGTTGGTTTCCTGTCGATCAAGCTTAGGGGAAGTGCAAAACCGATTAGACACAGAGCAAAAAATATCAGCCGGTAGATAAGATCCGTCGAAAAAGCGGAAGCGGGGGAGCAGAAAGAGATGCTTTGGGGGAAGAGAGACTGCTCAATGCGGATTGGCTGTGCATTTGCATGTAGGGTGCAGCAAGATTGATCGGACAAGACAAACCTTGAACACGAGAATCTTAGGGCCTGGGGAGACCCGGATTTCCTCGAAAACCGCGGTCACAACAACGTATGGGTAGTAAAAAAAGACGCGGGAGTGCAAGAAACAAGGTCCAAAAATCACCGGCACGGGGTACTTGCAGATCGCGGAAGGGTGGAGGGCATCGAGACGCTGACGCGGAAAAATCAAAACGTCTGTCCACAAACGCGAAAATCCCAGGAAAGAAAGCGAGTAGAGAGGGAAAAATCGCAATTCCATGTCTCGACCGCGTCACAGGATGGGAAGAAAGAGGCTGCTAGACAAACAGAAGGGGGACAAGCGAGGATTACATCGAGGGTGGCGGACTCAAGGTACTTATCTAGACGAAAAAAAACAGAAAGAAAAAACGAGTAGGAAAAGCAGGTGGGGTTACATCACAGCATATCTTTGGTGGGACTGTTTCGTGAGAGCAGGGGTAAGAGGGAAAAAAAAAAAACTTTCGGGAGGGTTGAAAAAACGGCCGCAACAGGGGACTAAAGTTTCGGTACTTTGACTGAGAAAGCACGAAAACCAAAAAAAAAAAGGGGCCGCGAATCCCGTTCATGAGAAAAAGGCGGAATTTGAGGGGAAACGTGAGATATGAAATGTCGCTCGGCAATAAAAGGCAGTAAAGTCCTGGGGGGCTCGCGCGCTCGCCTGAAGGGGAGAAAGTTGTCAGGAAAACGCTGAGGTGCAAATCCACGAAACATTTCAAAAGCCGGGAACACCATAAAAGAAATGTCTCAAGCAACGGGAGGTATCTCCGGGACAGTACACGGGGGTTGCAGGGTTCTGGAAGACACGAAAGCTTGTCCAAGACTATCCCAACCAGGAAACGGACTTGAATCAACGTGCATTTAGTAAACCAGATCGGAACAATTGAATAAGGCTAGAAGACCGGAAAAAGGGGGGCCGTACCTGTGTGGGCGGAGCAATGAAAGACGAAAAACGTACTGAAATTAAATTTTAGAACGACATTCCAGCTCATTAAGACAGAGAGACCAAAAAAGACGGGGAAAAAAAAGCGGAAGGAAAAGGAAGAAACGGGAACCCAGATCGTTCAACGGATGGGCGGCAACCGCGAGGGGTAAAGACAAGCATGTCAATTCAAGTTTTTCACCCTGTAAATGGGCCGGCTGTCCGAAAAAGTCAGGAGTACAAGAAAGTGACAAGTGTCAAGGGGAAATTGGGACAAATCAATCAAACGACAAGGGCGGCAAGGTTTGAAGCCCGCACACAAAGGTCGGGGAAAGTTTCACTACATCGGTGCATTGGGGGAGAAAACAAGGGAAGAAGGGGGCCGGAGCGTGCTTTGAACGGCCTGAGAGACCAAGAACTCCTAACAAGTCACCTGAGGTTCACATACATTGATTGCATAGCAAGGCCCAGTGGGAATGAGCAAGGAAAGGAGGGTCCGAGCATGGGAAAGGCGCAGTCGGGGTGCAAAAGCGTCACGGGAAGTGTTTCCGGGCGACAGACCACTATCTGCGGGACGAAAAAAAAGTTGAGGAAAATCTGCGGATTGCACGAGCCCGCTTGGCTGGGTTGACTTTTTCTGCTCCATACGGAAGAAATCGGGAACCCACCGGGTCTGTGCGGGTAAAGAACTTACCGGTTACCGGGTACGGCCAAGAAGGGGAGTGCGGAGCTGAAGGGGAGAAGGCAAAATCCGGACAATTGAATTACTGCGATAAGTCAGTGAAAAGCAATTTGCAATTGAGGGTCCGAAAACTGGAAATTGGGAGCGACGAAAAAAAGGAAGCTTCAATTGGTTTTTTGTTAATTCCGTTCACCACTATTTCAGAAAACAACCGCTTCAAAAAAAGGGATGGACAGGGTCGAAAACAGGGCGAGGTGTTCGCGTTCTTACGTTGGCAGCGTGGAACTGCCGAAAGCGAAAAGGTCACTAAGAGGGAAAGGCAGGTCAAGGGACGAATTCAGAGCCAAGATTCAATCGATCCTTGCCGACGCACGTGGGATGGGGGCACGGGGTTCGTCAAATGGGGGTAAGAAAAAGAGGATAAAATAAAAAAAAATGGAATACCGCTGCTTCTTTCAAAAGAAGAAAAGCAAAGTACGCGTGCGCCGTTGTTAACATAAAGCTTGGTGGAGCCAGGCAAAGAAGACCAATAGCACTCCACTTAAAAGCAAAGCCGGCAGCAAAACGAAACGGGAGAAGGAGCAATTGACTCAAGGTGGCACGGCCCACTCGGCATGTAGAACGTAAAAAAAGCCCAGTTATTACAAATCGGCACATTTTGGGGGTGGGGGAAATGTAGCCTGAAGCACTGCAAGAAACACCAGAGAAACAAAAAAGAAAAACTCATGAAAGGGCACTGAGCATCCAAAACCTCCAAGAAAGCAGGTTGTCAAACGATGCCAGCGGGAGTCACGCAAGTACCATCCGAAAGGGGGGGAAAAATAATCTGGAGGCAGCGCCCAAATAGAAAGCAGGGCCGCACCGGAAAGAAAAAAACCCACCCGGAAAGAATACCCACTTAGGCGCCCTCGACCCGCGGGAGTCATCACCGAAAGTTCAACGTAGATGCCACGAGCACCGCCCGAACGCAAAAGGGACGGCCTTTTTTCGCGCAAGGGGGTAAGAGAAAGGTAACCCAAATCGCTAAAACCGGACATCTTGATTTCCTTGGGAATGGAAACCAACTCACACAGGGGCGAAGAAGGTAAAACTCTCAAGGGGATTCCCCGAAGGGATGGAAGCAGACGGCGGAGGAAAGATGGTGCAAGACAAAGGGGCGTCTTTAAAAGCAGCTCAGTCAAAAGAAAAACACCTACAAGCGGCAAACCAGATTGGTCTACTAGGCGCACGATCGCGGGAAAAGGACCAGAGAAGCAGGGAAAGGGCCAAGGAATCAAGGAGAAAAAAAAAAGCCAAATTCGCAACCGGCAGCTGATTGGCCAAAAGGGCCCAGACAAGTGCAGGGGAAAGCATGAATATCCCCAGCACTATGGGAAGGATAAAAATAACTATATCCCTATTGGAGACTGTCCGGGAGACAAACTGACCGGTGGACATGCGGACCGCATAGGGGGGAATTAGACTAACAGAAGAAAGGTATGAAATAATTCCCCCCGTACCGAGAAAAAGAGCAAGCTCCAGCGAATCTACTTCTCAGCTCCCCGATTCCCAAATCTCCAAGAACAGGGGCCAGAGCAGCTAAAAAAAGGGGAGAAGCAAGGGGAGGGGGGACCAAAACCACGCTAGACTCGACAAAAGTCATCTCATCGCTCAAATAAAAGGTTGGGTAAT
>Ga0179593_1652204_pt1 | contig 16247 bp, 18 predicted proteins | sample CZODoug2_1_08_16_FD_185931 | JGI IMG/M metagenome (GOLD analysis project Ga0179593, IMG submission 185931) | Vadose zone soil fungal communities from Angelo Coast Range Reserve, California, USA - CZODoug2_1_08_16fungal (PacBio error correction) | ecosystem: Environmental > Terrestrial > Soil >...
ATGGACAACCTACAGTAACTACGGGTTCGAACAAGAAGGGTGACTTGATCGGTAAGTGACGCAAGGGCAGAGAAAAAAAAGCAGACTGATGTCCGTTTTTCCATGAGAAGAACGGGCACGGGGGGTAGCGGGAGGCACCCCTCGCAACCACCTGCGAGAATGCCGCCGGCAGAGTGGTTCTTCCCGAAACGGGCAGAGAAAGGGAAAAAAGGACAGCGCGGTTGGCGGAGCTGCGGGCAAGGAAGGGTCACTCAGAGCTGAAAACAACTTAGAAATTCTGAAAGCCCTGGGAAAGTCGGAGCTTGGGAGGCCGCCCGTTCTAGGCTAACGCTTAAATCCCAGAGGAAAAACCTCCGGGATGTTGAATGAAGGGGGAGCTTCGCTGACCCAAAAGTCGATGAAACCGGGGTCCGGGGGACTGGTCTCCATGCTAAAGGGGGAGGAAGCGAGTTACGAAGAGCCAGCAACGGAGTCGTACCTGGCCGGCGTCGAACCTGGCGGAACGATCTGAGGGGATGGAGCCAGGGACTTTCCCGGGGGGAGCCAAAAGTGGGCGTTCAACCGGCATACTGTCAAAGAAAAAGTGCAAAAAAGAAACTGCCAAGCCGGATGGTTTGGGGGGTGGGGGCAAAAACCGGATCAAAGGGTCATTTCCAATTCCGCAACCCGACAACGTTACGAGGAAGGACCAAAAAGCCCGCGGCGTTTGTGTGGGGGGGTGAGGTGTGACACGGAAGAAGGCGGGGGACGTACAAAAAAAGCACCCTTCTCCGTCCACAAGAGAGAACACCGTTGGAAGGAGGCCAAAGGGTTTATCAGTGCCTTCCGTTTGGGAAAGAAAGAAAAGTTGCAAGCTTGGCGGCCGAAAAGCAACCTAGTCCGGGAGAGTCTGAAAGGTCTACTTCTTACTGCCGAACAACGAAAGCGGTAAAGGAAACGAAAACGAATCTTCCTGCGATCAAGTAACGGCAAGTGGGGTTGGGTCTTCACAGGTTCATCAAAACACCAGGCGCTGGAACTATACACCATCGTGGGGGTATAAAGAAGGGGGGAATGAAAGTTCCCCGGAGGTCTCATTACTAAATAAGAAAGTCAGGCCCTCGACAGCACACTGTACGCCATCCGGTTGGACTCACCAAAAAAAGGGGGGGTCGGGGAAAATGCCAACGCGTCGAAGTGGGGAAAATGAGGTTCAGCAATCATCGTGAACATGGGCTCTGGGAGTTGAGCAAGAAGACCAGGAGAGGGAGCAAAAACAATCCGCGTGCGGGGCACAAAGAGTTTGGAAAAAAATCACCGGGGGGGCGCCCATCCGAGGCGGGTGTCCAGACTCCCCGGGAACTTTCTGGCCACCCTTGCAAAAAAGGAAAAACATAACGAAACCAGTCGAAGACTTCCAAAAAAGTAGGCTGCTTGACAAACGGGGGCCCAGGGTAGTCGCAGACCAACGTTGGCTTTTCACGAAGCAAGGGCCAACGAAAAAAAGAAAAACACGCAGGGAACTACCACATGGCAGAAACGGATACAACCGGTAAAAAAAACCGATGTTAAAGCCGACGGGGCCGGGTCGATGGGTCCATCAAGGAATGCTTCCCAGAAAAAAGGTAGAAGCCCGGCCTGCGAATGCGGCCCTTGAAAACAAAGAAAAGAGGCACCCCGTCCATCGGCCGGAGGGCACCGGGGGGCCCAACATGACCGCAAGCCCAGCGCTTTTCAGGCACGGGGCGGTGAGAGAGCGCAGGTAAACCTCTTCGACGGGGTGGTGCTGGGGAAGGGCCAGCGTAAAAATTCGGCCACGGGGAAGGCATGGAAAGGTCCAGACCGCCCGGTGGGGGGGGAACACCTCGGTGAACAAAAGAACCAACTGAAAAAAAGAGGGTTTTCGCAGAGAAAAGGAGCAACATGGAAAGGGGGGCACGTCCTCCTTTGCTTAAAAAAACAATGCCTGGATCCTCTCAAAGGGGGAAAAAAGAGAGAGATATTAAGGCATTGGACAAGTTCAGCTGGAGGGAAAGGTGGGGGAGGGATAAGGTGGTCTCTGAAAAAAAAACGACAAACCCAAACTGGTGAGCAAACCCAACAGGGAGGGTTTGTCGGTGGTACCGTATATACCAACCCTACAAAACGGGCCAGGGACGGATAAAGGAAAGTCGGCACTTCAGAAACCAGACCGAGGTAAGGGAACGCTAAACGCAAGCACAAAAAACAAAGAAAAAAAAAAAGAAACAAAGGCTCGATCACTCACATGGAAGGAAGGGGCATATCCTGTTCACCAGGGGCAAAGAAAAAAAAATTACCGAGGGAAAAGGGTGGGCCACCCTTCCTGAAACGGCGGAAACCAAAAAGCCCAATCCGCCGCACGGGAAGGAGGAAACGGGGACGACTGAAAAGACGTAAAAAGACGAAAAGACCGGGGCCGCCAGGCCTGCAAATAATGGGGGGGGGGTGCAAGCGGTTCAATGCCCCCAAGGTCTCACAGCAAGGGCCGGGGTGACCCGGGCTGGGCAACGAAAGGCGTGGGGCCATCCGTGGCACTGGGGAGGCACCCTGGGGGCACCACACGCCTGGAAAAAAAAGAAAAAGTTTAAAAACAGAACAGAAAAAAAAAACGCGGTGGGGCAGTTCGGAATGGCGGGTTTTTCGCTAAGGGACCGGGAACTGCAGGCGAAAAACAAGTTTCGCCCGGGAAAGCCTTAGGAAGAGGAGAAAAGAGGGAACCCAACGTCCCGCGAAAGGCCAATGGGGGATGGAACGCGGGGGGTGGGTGACCGGGGCACCCGGAACCTGAATCGAACAAGGCGGGGGGGAGTCAACGCCTAAGGAAAAAGCACCGACCCATGGGGGCCTGAAGTAACGCAGGAGAAGAAAACCGAACGTCCAGGTGCCGTCCAATCAGCTGGTCGCGAGGGGGGGAACCAAACTTGCCGGACAAGAACATTAAAGGGGGTCGAAAGGGCAGAGAAGATTGGTTCCGAACAAGAGGGGACCCAGGGGGAACTGGGGGGCCCATCTGGGAAAAAAGTAACTAAAAAAATACGGAGAAGACGGGGGAGCTGTCCCAAACTCCCTTGCAGGACTGGGACGAACGAAAGTCGGATCGCACGGCCGAATCTGGGTGCAAGGGAAAACCAAAAGCCCAAACCAACAAAACACGAAAAAAAAAAAAAAGAAGAAAAAGGATCACAGGTCCGGGGGGGGTAGGCCTCATTAGAAATTCAGGAAAAGACAAAATAGCCCCAAAACAACGGGCGAGGTCAAAACAAACCAAAAAGGTTTTCGACAAGTACCCCACCTCAAAACTAATCCGGGGGGAAGGCAGGTTGGAATTGCTCAAAAGAAAGGGAGCTTCTGGACGACAAAAACATACGTTCGTACACACCTGCAAGTCCAAGTCCAGACGCCGGGTCCAAAATTATAGGGGGAAAAAAGGGTAAGAAGTCGTGTTTTCCCAACGGAATGCGGTAACTGGCCGGGGCTGTACACAGGCCGCGCCACCGGACAAAAAATGCCTTACAGGGGGGACTGTCAGGGGGTGCGGGCGTGAAGTAAGGAGAAGGGCGCTCCGGGGAAGAACACTTTCTTGAAGACAACAAAGTAAAGACTAGTAAGACATTTCGGCAAATCTCCGGGAAAAAAAGGGGTAAAAAAAAGGCGTGGCCTCTAGAACAGCAAGGGAGGGAGAAAAGGGAAACGTTCTCAAGGAAAACCAGTGAAAACGGAATCGAAAACAAAAACGGTCAAGGAATGATCCTAGACCGACGGGAGGAAAAATAAGGGGGAGGTCCTTGAAAAGGCGGTGAGCAAGGGGGGGACCACGCGTAGAAGGGTCAAAAGAGACAACAAACACAAAAGACGCCACAACCCCCGGGGGGAACTCCTGGTACCAACGTGGACTTGAATCGACCGGTCAAGCCGGAAGAAAGAAAAAAAGGACCACCCAGAACCGGAGCAACCCCACGCGCCCCGAGTCAAAAACACGCCATTCCCAGCCTGTCAGAATAACAAACAAGAGGAGCGAAAAGGCCACCTCTTAGGAGACCGAAGAAAAGCAGCAACAGGTCACGGTCACTCCGCAGAACAACGGAGAGACACAGTACCGAGGTCATTCTTGTTCACGAAGGGGGGTGGACAACTGCAGTCACTTAGCCTAAAGGATAGACATTCGCAGAAAAAGTGAAAAGGATTAAGTGGAAGAAAATACTCATTTATCGGGGGGAGGAGAAAAACAAGAGGGGAAGAGAATAAGCAGATGGGACTGCAAATACAGTAACAGGTAATTCCGACGAAGGGGCTGGGAACGAGGGGCCAACTCGAACACCCATGGCCCGCGCAAGGAAGGAAGGGGGACTTGAAAAAACCAAAAAAGCACGTTTGTCGGAGGCGGGACGAAGGCAGGAACCCCAAAAACGCCGAAGCCGAAGGTGGGAAGCGCGTGAGCGTGGGGTGGACAGCGGGGGAGTGGCGAGTAGGCTGTTCTCGGGTTGGGGAAAAACGGAAGGGCGGTTCAAAATTGCGCCACCGCAGCCAAGCGGGAACTCCGGCAACCGTGGGGCGAAGGGCAAGCCCGGGGACGCAGGGGCGGAACTGGCATAACTCAAGGGAGAAGCCGCCGGACTGAGGTCGTCACCAGGAAAAGTTACCAGCCGAAAAAGGGCGTAACCGAGGGTCCGAAGGAAAAGGGACAGGCAGAAACGTCTAAACCGTCCCAGAGGAAATCTGGAACCAGACCGTCCGTTCGGGAAGGTCCCAAAAAAAAAAACACAGGCCGTAACGATCAAACTGGGGGACTGGGCGGCCGCAAAAACAAACGAAATTTTCTTTGAACCATTGCATACCGGGAAAAAAAAGAAACCCCCATGAACGTCCCAACAAATGTAAAAGGGGCGTGCCGGGAGCAAAAAAACCAGTAGCCAAGGGAAACAGGAAGGAAAGGGAACCCGCAAAAGACTTCGGGAACCAGGGTCACAATAACTGGGACCCGAACAGACGGGGCGGACCTGAAAGTTTGAAAGGAAAAGAATCCTGGTCAAGAACGCACTCAAACTGACGGGGGCCTACACACACCGGCCGTGCACAAGGGAACGGCCGGTGGGAAGTTCAGACCGGGGAAAAAAGAAAAACCGAAGCACAAAGGCCGAGACAGGGGGCCCGAGGATCTACTCGGGCAGCGAAGAGGACCGAAACACGGGAAAGGGAGAGGGCTGAAAAAACGGGGCCGAGCGACCGGCGGAGCCGAAGTCAGGAAGGTGGGCAAAAGTTGCCGAAAGGAGAACTGGGAAGCACCGAGAACGTGATCAGGGAAAGGAAGGGACCAGCGGGTCGCGCCTTGGGGGGCAAGTAACGCCGGGATGCGGAGAAAAAGGAGGCGAACAAGTTTAGGAACATCCGGTGGGGGGGAAGGAAGCGCGGAAAAAACAGGGCCTGGCCCGACCAGCCCGGGTCTATAGTGAAAAGGACTGGAAACAAAAGCATACCGCTGAGGAGTTGCAGGGAAAGATCTAGGATTAAAACCCATTCCCCCAGCAGTTGGAGAAAAAAAAAAAAAAAAAACAAGCGGGCACCACCGCCGGTGAAACGGGCACAAGCGGCACGCGGAAAGATGTCGCCGAGGAAGAGACTAAAAGAAAAAAACTTGAACACCTTCCGGTCCATTGAGCGAGAAAAAAAAAACCGAAGAAGGCAAAAAATCGGGCCGTTCGGTCTGCAGGACCGACGGCGCCCTGGGCCAGGGGGTGGGAGTCACGCAAAAAACTGGAAAGGGAACGCAAAAAAAAGGCCCCATCCTGAAAAACGGCAAGAGACAGAAAAAGGAAAATCAGAGATAAACCTCCAGGATGGCAGCCCCACCCGGCGGGGAGGGTCAATACAGGCCGGTCCTCACAACTCAACCGGAAAGGAAGGACAAAAAAAAAGGCCGGCGGTAAGTCAAGGGGGGGGGAATAAAAGCGCAGGAGGAAACCTCAACTTCACCCTCGGGAACGGCAACAACAACCCAACGGTCCAGATGGTCACAAAAGAATCGGGGAAAAGAACAAAAAAACTTACAGCTCTTCTAGGTGTGCCTGGCGGAAAAAATTCCACTGCGACCAGGTTTGAATGAAAAAAAGGACGGTAACCGGGAGGTACACGGGTGAAGAAAAACCCCTCAACCACGGCGGATCCCCCAAAAAAAAAAGGGGAGAAAAAAAGCGAAGAGACCATTGGAAACCGATTTATCCGGTAAAAAACGGGGCAATTCAAGAGAACAAAGGGCACCTTAATATATCCCAATCAAAAACAACGGAAAAGGAAAAGTCTTGGGAAGAAGGGGTTGGGGGGCAAAAAACGGAGTGGACAACCATAATCTCGGGGTCATGGACCCCTGTCACAAAACGGTGGCGGAAAAGGGCCCGTGAGGTTCTGAGGTCACAAGGGGGACTACCAAAGGTGAAGGTCGATGAGGCGGGGGGGGCCTTCAAAACCCGAAAGGTCAAAGTCCCAAAAAAAAGAACCCCAAAGACGATAGGGGAACAGTGGAAGGCGACCCCGAATTTACCAAGAGACGGGGGGCAGAGGGGGAAGGAAAACCGGCCCGGGGTGGAGGGCCGATGGGACACGGCCGGGTGAAAGCCAAAAAATGACTGCGAAAAGATAATCCAGGGAATTTTACTTGATTACTCTGGGAAACAAAAAACTCAAGAACCATACTAAAAACCCGGCAAAACGAAGACTGAAGGCCAACCATCATGTAAGGAAAAAAAAAAATTGAAAACGTCAAAAACTTAGAATTTACGTCCTCCTTCTGCGGGGGGCCACTGCCTGGTAAACACGCCTGCAGGACTTAAAAGAGAAAGGGGGAAGGATGACATCAATTGCCAGAAAAAAAACGCCGAGCACGCCTCCAAACATAAGAAAAACCGCGCAAAAGAAGAAAAGCCTTCTTAAAAGGTTGGGGGGGCTACACGAAGAAACAAAGAAAATGTTCCGGCCAGGGGAGCAAGAAAAAAAAAAAAAACTAGAGGAGACAAAACGACAAAAACGGGGCCCAGAAACTGGGGGTCAGGTCAAAGCTGTGTGTTCAACACAGCAGACCTGGACGCAACCGCAAGGGGCGGACCGAGTCAACGAGAGAAAGAGCCAAAAAACTGGCAAAAGCAGGGTGCTTGCTGGGAAAAGGGTACCTGAAGGCTACGACGGGGGCCTGGGGGGAAGGCAGCAGCACGCGGGGCCGAGGGGCCACCCCGAGTGGCGAAAGCGAGAGTGCGAGGGGCCGAGACTGCCTGTTCAAAAGCAGACCGGAAACGGGGGGGAACAAGGGAAAACTGGTCCATACTAAGGAAGCAGCCGAATGGTGATGGGAAAAAACGCAGGAACCTGTGACCCGACAAAACTGGCTCGAAATCGGATCGAGCGCTTCCAGAGATGGCCGCAGCGAGCTATCACGCCGCGGTCCCGTTTTTGTTCACGAACGAAAAGGGGGACCAACGAGACCTCGCCCAAGGGGAAAGGAAAGGTCAAAAAAAACAGCCAAAACAGGGGGGGACGGGAAATCACCGGGGCCCAAGAAAAAAAGAGCAGTCTCCGGTTTGTGAGGGTAAAACTGGCGCGACCGAAAACCAGTCCGTGGGACCACACCTGAAAAAAGGGCAAGTACACGCAGGGGACCAACCAGATCGTGGAAAAATTGTGAGGGAATGTAGAAAAACAAATTCTTAACGACTGTCTAACAGCGCGCAGGAAACCCCCCAACGGCGGGGGGGTGAAAAGGGGGGGAGTTTAACTGTCACATGGGGGGGGGGAGTGGGGGGGAAGGAAACCAGGTATTAATGGAACGAGAAGCCATCGTCTGTGAAAGTGAGAAACATCCACAAAAAAATTCGTTTCCATCCAGGCAATCCGGTCCAGACCAGACGACATCATGACCAGGTACAATTACTCAGGGAGGGGGAACGCCCCCCATAAAAGGAAAAAAAAAAACCTCGAATAAGGCGCCGGGCTGTCAGCCCGAGGATCGACTTAAAAAGGAATTTCGGGTCGGCGAAACGAAAGAAGACCGTTTGGCTCCCTCGGGAAAAAGGGGGCAGCAACCACCCGTAAAAGACGTGACGGAACGTTAAAAAGGAGGAAAAGGACTCCGTGGCCATCAGAGAATAACGGAAAGGCGACATCGCCGCAAAAACCCTGACCTGCAGTAGTCCCCTCCGCAAACTCCGTGCCCATGGATCAGGGGGGGAAGGGAGACAACAAATCCAGCCTACCCTCGCGGCGACGGCCGCGGGGGGCAGGACGGGCCGAAAACCACGGGAATGCAGTTTGAGTCAGAAGGAAAATGAGACGATGCCCAGAGGGGGGCCCTGAAGGTGGGGGTCAAGAGCAGACTTAAATCCTAAGATCTGGGAAGGCCGCGAATTACAAGTAGTGAAGTGATGCAGTAAAATACGGCTTGGAATAAGCGAACCAAAAAAACCAACCACCGGAAGCTAGAAAAGGAGAGGGAATGCATAACAGTAACTACTGTAAATCAAAAAAAACTGGTGTAGCTAAGTGGCCAGACGCACGAGAGCCCCTCAGCCTCGTCCCTTGGAAGGGGAGAGACAACGGGGGGGTCGGCGGGCCGAGGAGGCCAGAGGGGGAAACCGCGCCGGCCGTCTAACTAAGAGTGGACGGAACGCCAGGGGGAGAAAGTTTAAGAAACCTGATCATCTGGTCAGGAAGTGGAGGGGAAGGAACTACCACAAAAGGGTGCGCCCGCGGACGGAAAAGTCAAGGGGGGCGAGACACCTGGAAAAATGAGATCAAGCAGCAGGGGTAAAAGGAAAGTCAGGGTAGTTTCTGTGAAGGAAGGGGGCCCACGGTTCGAGGGACGAAAAGGAGAACAAGGAAAGAAGCCCGGACCTGAAGTCGTGGAAACCGAAAAAGGCAAAAGCGGACAGGACCGAACCGGCTATAAACGAGGTAGGGATGGGGGGGTGGTCAAAAAGAACAGGATACCCGGCAAAGGTAACGTCCGAGGACGAAGTCAGGTCGGGGGACTGGCCCAAAACCCCGGAAGGCGAGGGTGCTGTGAGCGCTAAAAAGAAATGCGCGCAATTTAGTTCAAAAAAAAACAGCCATACCGGGCCACGCCACGCAAAAACTGAAACAGAGGGGGGGCGGTGGCCAAAGTGCGCCCCAGGAGCAAAAATTGAAAAAACTAAAAAGTTGCAGGACACCGACGTAAGGAAAACAAAAGGTGTCACAAAAAACGCCTGACCGGCCAACCAACTAAACAGTGTGGAACCAACGGGTAACCGGAAAAAAGGACGCTAAAACTGCCTTAGAAGCAACAGACCCGGCGCCTGCTCCGAAAAGGGAGCGCACGGTGGAAGTAACGGAACACTGGGGAGGAAACCAGAAAGGGTGAACACTGGGAAAAGATCTCTGTGTGGTCCTATCTCGAGAAAGAAAAGCGGTGATCGCAGTGAGAAGGGCTGCAGAGGCCGGCGGCACGACGCGTCGGGGTGGGAAGGGGAACATTGGGGGCCTCAATTATAAAAGGAGGTACTCTATGAACGTCAATGAAAGAAAAGGTAGGTGTAATTGAGAGGGGACGCCAGTAACGAGATAAGCAGTACTCGAGCCGAAACTGGGGAAAAGGCCAAAAAAAGGGTTGCCCTCTGGAGAGAAAAAGCTTCATGGCAGACAAGTCGTTCGATAGGGGTTGAAGGAAATGTAGAATGTTCGTGGATCTTGGAGGAACAAGGTCCATCTCAAAAGGTGGTGCAAAAGACCGGTACGATGACCCACCGCGTTGACCATGAAATCCGGTGCAAAACTCCAAGTAGGTGGGGGTGAGACGAGGAGAAGTCTACAGGGAAAGGAAGGGGAAAAAACGACAAAATGAAGGTCCAAGGTATAAGGAACTAAACCAAAAAAAGGATGAAAAGGGGGCGTGTTCCGGTCTGCGGGTGCGAAGACTTGGGAAAGGAAAGTTCGCAGGCACGTTGCATACTGTGAAAGAAAAAAAAAACGAAAAATAAACCTGTCCAAACACTCAAAAAAGAAAGACACGGAAACCGGATAAAACGGAACCGGGGGAAAAAAAACCGGCGCGGGGGCCAAAAGGGCGAGTGTCTCTTCCCAGCTCACGGGGGAAAGTATATCCTTCCCCTGCCAAGGGTAAGGGGGGAGGGGACACCAGGAGGGCAAAACAAACCACACCCGCCAGTCACACTCAGGGGAAGTGAACAGGAAACGCAAGAAAAAAAAAGGGTCGTCTGGTGTATCAAAAAGGACGAGAAAAGAAGTACATCTCGTCAAAAATGGTGGGGGAGGGGGGAAAATGAAGGAGGGACCGAGAAAAAAAAAGACGGTGGACCAGGAGGACTGCCCAGGGGGTAGGTGAAAGCGTTGGAAAAAAAGTCAACACACGTCTTTTAAAAATCAGAAAGAACCATGACCTGGGATGAAATCGGGCCTTGGGGGGAAAAGTCAGCGGACCGGGCAAAGGCCTTAGATCAAAAGACAAAAAAAGGAGAGAGGAAAGAAAGAGATTAATGCATGGGGGAGTAAAGTTGGAAAGATCTCAAGGTGTAATGGGTCCCGCGGAGATCACCTAAACAAAAGGGGGCAGCAAAGGGTTGGGTCTCAGTCACACGATGTCACCCCCAAACACCGGGGCCGTCGACTCGGACCGGTCCGGGGGGAAAAAAAAAACCGAAGGGGCAGGTGGGGGACAAAGGGCAACTCCCAAAAACGCTGTGAAAAAGACCCGCGAGCCCCTCGAAAAAAAATGACCATAAACAGTGGTCGGCAGAATTGGCACCGGCACCCCGTCGCCGGAGCGGGGTAAAACTGCGAAAAGGACCACCGGGGCTGGCACCACCGCCAGCCGCGCAGGGACGAACTAAAGGGTACTCTGAGGGGGAGAGACCGAGAACCAGAGGAAGCCGGCGCGCAGCGGCGCTCACATCCAACACCGTTGGATCCGGGGAATGCCGGAAGGTCCTTCAAGTCGAAGGGGAAAAAAGGCCGCCTGTCGGGGGGGCCAACCGCCTTCACGGGGGGTCCCGCCGGGAACGCTGGAACAGGGGGGAGAGACAGAGAGGGGGGGGGAGAGGTGGAAAACTTACTCCACGTTGGGCACTGCCTGTCTGGCGCCTACCTTGTCCCGAATGTCGGAAAGGGGGGCACCAAAAAAGGTAAGATCTAAAGGTTCCTCGCGGAAAAAAGACGACGAAAAAACGGGCGGCCGCGCAACCGGGAAAGGGGGGGGATCACTCTGGGAAAAAGGAAAAGAAACGGCTTTACTGAAAAAACACAAGTAAAAAAGCGAACCAGATGCGCAAACAGGACTTGGAGTTACACCTAGTTTCACAACGAGCAAAACGGAAAACCTGGGACGTCCAGCACCTGTGAAAAAACCAGGATGGCTTAAATGAAACAGAAAGGGGAACGGGAGGGACGAAAAACCTGACGCTTGCAAGGCAAGAAAAAAAAGCGAGGAAAAACAGACTGTGCCCCGAAAAAACTTTTTCCACTAAGGGTAAAAAAAAAAAAACCGAGGGGGGGGGAATCAGAAAAAAAAGAAAAAACCCAATCCTTGACTGGTGACGACCAACCACTGGAGAAGCCAGGGATAGGAAGCACGGAGCGGGGGCAACGCTAAAAAACCAAGTGGCCTCGAAAGAAGTATAAAACAGCAAAAAAAAGGGGGAAAGCCCTGCGGGCCGGCTGCAGGGGAAAAACTACCCGGACCGTACTTCCAGCCAGGGAAAGAAACCGCAAGCCAAACTTCTAGCCATGATGGGTGGTAGGCGAAGGCACGGAATGGGAAAAAACCAGCCGTTCCTTTGTAAAGTGGGGACCACAACTCAGGGCACGAAGGCCCGGGGGGAAAAAAAAAAAAAAAATCACGATATCTTGAAGGCCGGGGAGGAAGTCGGGGGGGTGCCTAAAATGCGGAAAACTGCAGCGGCAAGGCAAACCTACCAGCAGGGGGGTGGTTTTAAAAGTTTTAACTGGGACCAATGGGGTGCCGTGGCGTTGGTATTGCCTTGGGAGAAAGTGTCTCTAGAAAAAAGGGGGCCGCCCTGCTGACACCATCAGAGAGGTCCAGCCAAAGTTGACGCGAGCCCATGAAAAAAAACAGTGAAAGGAGACGACGGCTTACATCGAGCCCGGTTACCGAGGCCCTGGGAGATGGGAAGAAAGGCCTGTACCATTACCCTTGGAGAACCCTCGGAGAGGCTCACCCTTGTCCGCTGCACGGAGCGGTACAAGTTGACAGTCCAGGGAGGACTTGGAAGTCAAGGTATCCGTCAACTCGACCCAGGAGAACAATCACCCGCCCCGGGGAATATGTACAACTGGGGAGTGGATCCAACCAAAAATAGTTATCAGGCGAAGAAACGGACCTAGGGTCAATGAGAGAATACGCATGCCGCCTCCCCCCCGGCGCCTCAAGAAAGGACAAAATTGAAAAAAAGCTGATCGAGGGAAGGACCCAGCGGGAAGAACTGACGATTTCAAAAAAAACTTCGAGGAAAAAACACGCCCGGGTCCAACCAGACTGGCGCCGTCCTAAAAACAAAAAAAAAGTGAAGATGGAAACTAGAAGGAAATCCTTGGGACACCGGGGTCGAGGGGCAGGCCACTAGGAAGATCAGACCAGGTCGCCCGGCCGATGACAGTTAGGGAAAGGGTAGCATAAAATAGAGGGAAGTGCCTTTATAAGGCATCTCAAAAAGACTCTTAAGGGACAGAAGGCACAAAAACATACGATTACTACACATGGGGTAACTGTGTGGAAGACTTGTGTAAGTGCCTTGGGGAAAAATGCGGAGAGAACGGGAAGGGTGTGGACAGCGCAAAAAATGTGCCCCGGCCAGAGCAGGTCCAGACAGACCTTGCGGAAAAAAGTGTTGTGAACGACGAATGAAAAAGAAGCCCGCCGAGTGGGCGCGCAAACTGCAAGAAGGGGGTTGGGAGGCCCAAGAATCTTCAGCGGAAGACTGAGGGGGGAGGACTTGGTCTAAGGCCAGGCAGGGAAGGGCGGGGGGGGCAAAAAAAAAAAAACCGGGCGCCCGGGCGTAGAAAACGGAGAGTGGACAAACGAGAGAAAAAAAAAGCAGAAGGAAAACTAAAAAAAGGGGGCTGTCTTAGGCAGTGAAGGGCCATTCGAGAGACGCCCAAGAAGGGGGGAACGCCACCAAAAAACTGAAAGGGAAGGCTTGTCGCCAAAGATCAGAAAAAGCGCCTGCCGATGAACCGATTTCGAAGGGGGGGGGAGTTGGTACCGAAACGATACACCGGCCGAGGGACCCGAAAGAAATAAGGAAAGTCGGGGTAAAAAAGTTCCCCCCACGGGCGCGAGCGGTTTACTATCTACTGTTTCTTGGGGGGACGGCGGCTCCGGGAACTTTGAGCCGAAAAATTTATGGGAAATGACACCCCTTCGAATAAAAAAAAAAAAAAACCAAAACCAAAAAAAGGGAAACTGTTACCGACGATGTCGAGTGCGAACAAAAGGAAGACAAGAAAAGGTTCCGCAAAAGGGGACCGACAAAAAACGTGCAGGGTCACTAAGAAAGGGGCAACGACGGAAAAAGGACGCGGTCGGGGGCGGCATGAGCGGTGGGCGACTGCCCTACGGGGAACTGAGGGGAAGGGGGAAACAAAAAAACCACCCTGAGAAAAAAATGCTCTGCAATTTAAGTCGGTTGAAGAGGGTCCGAACGGCACCTGGAAAGGGGGACTCCGAAGGACCTAGGGACGGGCTATTGAAGAAAGGGGGGGTCAACAAAGAGGAGGATAAAAAACGAGGCACCTAAGACGAAAGCGGTGGGATCGAGTCGCTGTAGTGCCAAAAAAAAACCCAAAAAAAAGATAAGGAATTGACGTCGCAAATGGTGGAGTGAAAAGAAAAAAAATTGAAAGCGACACCATCTTAGTGATCATAGGAAGGAAAGAAGGGGGGGGGAGGGCACCGGGGTCGCCCTTTCTGAAACAGGTAAATAAAAGAAGGCCGCCTCAGAACAAAAATAAAGAAAAAACAAACTTGACGACACAAGCCTTTGGGGGGGAGCCGCGGGGAGGGGAAACATCTGCGGGGGACACAAGGATAAAAGAGTAACGGTAAGAACCAGCTGCGAGGTAGGGAAAAAAAAAAAACCAAAATGTCCTCGTTTTATAGGTCAAGCCATAAGGACCCAGCGGTGCGCCTTCAAGGTCAGACGAAAGGGAGTTGGGGACCATCCCAGAAGGGTAGAAAAAAAAGAGTCTTGGGTGCGCCGTAGGGAAAAAGGAATCTGCCCCAAGGAGAATGGCCACACCAGAACAAGGTAGGCGGAGCCGCCGGGAACTGGGGAGGAGGAGGCGTGGGGTTTTTTGTTTTTTTTTGGGGGGGGGTTTGGAGAAAACACGTGCCTCAAGGCGCTGGCCAGGGGGGGGAGGGTACCAAAGAAGGCTGTGCCCCCGCCAGGCCCAAGAGGGCAAGATGACGACCTTGAAATGGCATGAACCGAAAATCAAAAAACATGCCCGCCAAAGGGCAGCTGACCGGGTGGGATGGGTGCAGACCTCAGCTGGTACCGTATCCGTCCCGGTCGGCAAAAAAAGGGGTCGCCGCAAAGGAAAAAAGAAGAAGGCCCACAAAAAACGAAAAAAAAAAAAGCCTGGCCGTTGAACATTAAGGGCCCAAAGGGTCCGCCGGGGACTCCCGGACCGGAGCGAACGAAGCATCGTCGGACGGTGTGGCAAAAAACCGGGAAGGGGGGAAAAAAAAATGCCCACCCGGGAAAGGGGGGGTTCACCAAAGAAAAAAAAAAAAAAAGGGTGGGGGACAGGTGAAGAAAAAACCCTCCCGGCAGAAAGCAAACCGAAAAAAAATTAGGGGAAAAAGAATCTACAGACCAACCAGTAGAAAAAAAAAATAGGTGAAAAACTAAAAAAAATGCCCCCCAAAAGGGAAAAGAGGGAGAAAAAAAAACAAAAAGAAAATAAGAGATAGGGTAGGAAGGTTGCAAAAAAGCCGGGGACCAGGGGGGGAAAAAAGGGGGGATAATTCAGGTCATGAAGATTACGGAACCAGAACCGGGGTCGCGCAATTGAGGGGAAAAAACAAAAAAAGTTTCCTACAACCGGTCGGGACCTGGGAAGAAGACAACCGTCCGGGTGGCGGTCAAACACGTAAGAAAATGAAGACCAGGCACAACAGTCGAAAGGGTTAAGGAAAAAAAACTCAAAAAAATCCCTATAAAAGGACGTACTTGGGGGGGGAAACCACGGCATGTCACACGGCAACGGCCCGTCGCCCGAGGGGTCCTTCTCTCGGTCAGACGAACCAGCAAGCTCACGGAAAAATAATGGCGCAAAAAAAATCTTAGGAAGGAACCAGAGACCATGCGAAAAACGCCCGCAAAAAAGTCCGGCACAAGCATTGAATTTGAAAACCTGCCGGGGGGGAGTAAGAAAATTCGTCATCAAAGGTGGGGGGCAAGACAGAGGGGGCCGGGAGGCCAAAAAGCAAGTTTTAGGGGGGAGAAAAAGAAACCCTTTACAGAAGATGAAGCAAGGAAAGGCATACCTACGCCGACCATGGAAAGTTCCAGAACGCGTGGGAGGGCTCCGCCCACACGAAAGGGAAAAAAAAAAAAAAGGGAGCCCCGGTAGATGATCTTCAATAGGAGGAAAAACTAAGCGAAGAAAAAAACAAGGGGGGACAGGGGAAACGGCGGGTGTTTAAAGCACCCTTGTTAAAGCGCAAAGGCGCCGTGGTAGAACAGAAGGCAACAACGCGAATAAAAGACCGAGAAAGAATGATTAAGTACACTTTTCCCAACCTTATCCCGACTGACGGCCACAAGCGGGTAGCGGGGTCCAGGAGGAAAACAAGCTGCAAGTCCATGAGGAAGTAAACGAACGAAAGGGAGGGAAAGAAAAGAACAGAATCGCGGGGTGACCAAGGGAAAATGAAGAAAGGTTCGAAAAGCTTAGAAAAAAGTAACCCGAATTGGGGGAGCGGGGGGGAAAGCCACGCTCCTAGACTTGACTACAACCAAAAATAAAAAAGTCGGGGGAAAAAGAGGGACCGGTCAAATGGGCAGAGGGGAGATAAAAAACCCTCCGGTATGACGGGGAGAAAAAGCTGGAAAAAACTATATCCTAAAACTGCGCGAGTATAGGTCAGCGGAAGTTAGACGAGAAAAAAAAAAAACAGAAGGGCCTTCCTAAAAAATTGGCTGGATAAATTTCGCACGTTGGAGTAAGGTTTCAAAGTAGACAAAAAA
>Ga0179593_1346543_pt1 | contig 16246 bp, 15 predicted proteins | sample CZODoug2_1_08_16_FD_185931 | JGI IMG/M metagenome (GOLD analysis project Ga0179593, IMG submission 185931) | Vadose zone soil fungal communities from Angelo Coast Range Reserve, California, USA - CZODoug2_1_08_16fungal (PacBio error correction) | ecosystem: Environmental > Terrestrial > Soil >...
CAGGTAAGGCGTCAAGCCGCAGAGAGTTGGGACAGCAAGGGAACTGAGGGCAGAATGGAATCTGAGGAAAAAATGGACGAAAAAAAGGAACGGCCACCTTCAACCGAAGGAGGGACAAAATCGGTCAGCTCTCCGAAGAGGGAAGGGGACCCTGTAAAAAAGTCTAAAGGGCTCCACTGACCTAGACGTGGGAGGTCGTAGGTGGAATACTAACAGGGAGGGGGGAAGTCTACGGGGAACGTTTCCTCCTCCGAAAGGGAGGAGACCGAAATGAAATTCGACGGAATCGTGATGGTGGCAGCAGAGGTTTCCTGCGTTAAATGGGGGCTATGATCTCCGCACGAATAAGGAATATAAATGAATCCTCCTCCATGGGAAAAAAAGAAAAAAGTAACGCAAGAGGAGAGAATGCGGTTAAAGAACTCGCAGGTGTTAGGTGTAAATGGTCGGGAGAGTGGAGCTTGATAAACTCTACTCTCATTTGCTAAAGAGAGGAGGGGATGAAAAAAACCTGCGTCGCGAGACGAAGTAGGCAATGGTTATGACGAAGGGGAAGCCAGCCCTACGAGAAAACTAAGTAGAGGAGGGTAATATAACTATTGGAAAAGGAGCGCAAGAAGGCGTGAACGCGTAAAAATGTGGTCCCGGCTTCGGACTGGGTGCCGTACCGAAAACCTAATAAAGAAACCTCGGGGAACAAGGAGTTCTGCTGGAGGAAAGATAATATTCCTCGCGCCCCGCCGCTCCTGTCATGACAAGAACCAGTCTAGTCACACGAAGGGGAGGAAGGGAATATCGAAAACCCAATTCCCGGTCAAGGACGGACTACGAAGCACAGACCGACACAGTATGTCGGTCATAGGAGCAGTGAAGTTGAAAACGCAAAGACGCGCACCGGTGTAGGTTCAAGCGGTCGGGATCAGCGACGGGAGGAGCATTGACTAGAACAGGCAAGAAACGCACGACTGAAAAGGCCGACTAACATTCGACTCGGGTAAACCAAATCATCAAAGGGGGGGTCGAGCTAGTTACTTTGATTCGAGGGACAGAACCTGACGGGGGGAAGACTGACTTTCAGGAACTTGTTACTAGCCAGGCTTTCCCAATAGGTGGAGGTCTTTTTTGGAAGAGGGGGGAGCGCTTTTCCTTAGGAAGGGGGGTACAAAAAGTAGGGTTCAATGAAGACAGGAGCCAGGCGAGCACGAAAGCGGCGGACCCCGAGAGGGGACTGGGTCTGAGGGTCTTTCTGTCTTTATAGGAGAGATCAAAATAGAGGGTACAGAGAACCCAAGCGGGGGAGAAAGGGCGGCGCAGAACGGTCAACTTACTTGCTCTTTTACAAATAGACGAGAAGAAGTCGCATCTAGCGCATCTGTCAAACTTGGGCATCCTTAGGAGACTGAGACTGGTGCATTCCCTAGTAGAGGAGCAGCAATAACGGAAGCTTATAAAGCGCAGGGAATGGGAACTAAGAAGGTCTTGGGGTGACGAATAAGTAGTGCAAAGAAATCTGGTTGGTCCCTGTATAGCACGTCTGGGATTTCCAATCAGCAGCCAAGCGGAGAAAGGACGTTACCCTGCAGGGGAGTCCTTTAAGGTGGCCGTGGGTACGCTTCAGGGGTCAGAGAAGACAGGGGAGGATAAAGGAATACGGTCGCGGGCACCCTTCGGCGAAAGAAAGGCAGCGAGGCCGTGGGGACATTCGGGGGAAGTAGGGGCGGGCTCGCCGTCGATCCGGATAAAACGGGGGGTCGGAGAGAGAGCAGGATTCTATGCTAATGCGAAGAGAGTCTGGGGCGACTCGTGCGGACAGCGGCAGGGGAATAAGATGAAAATAAATCAGTCGGTGGGGGAGAAGCCCAGACAGTTAAATTTAAGGAAGGGAGGCTATCTAACTATGAGCGCCGCGGTCCACACAGGAGGGGATACACGGCGGGAAGGAGGAGATCTTCCCACACACGAGGGTAGGTGCAAGTAATGAAGGTAAAACACATCGAAGAAAAGCAGCTCTTGGAGGGCCGAAGACGACTAAAAAAGTTCCCTCATTTGGTACGATGCTCAATCAACGAGCTCCGCGACTAATGAAAGAGGAGAAGGGAAGAAAAAAGCCGAAGTGATAACGCGGCCGAAACGTGATGAGAGAGTAGGAGTTCCAAACTTTATTTCTGGCAGAGAGATGGAACCAGATCTAATAAGAAGCTCCTAGGAGCTCGAAGCGACCCTTGCATTTACGGAAGGAGGAGGATCAGGCAAGTAGAATCCCACCAAGATGATTTTGAGAATAAAGTGCGACCACAGACGGGAACACTCTGCAACAAGGTGTTTAGAGGGCATGCGAAAAGCGGCATATTACGGGGAGGGTAAACGACGTATCCTGAGGAAAGCTCGCAACATTGGTGGGGGGGGGGGGGTTTGGGGGGGGGGGGGGGGGGGGGGGGGGGGGTGGGGGTGGGGGGGGGGGGGGGGGGGGGGTGGGTGGGGGGGGGTTTTGGGGGGTGGGAAGGGGATCGGGACCTTCCCCAAGAGTCAAGAGAAGGTGGCCACTGAAGAAGAACGACAAAATGATGCACATGCCTCTCGGGAGGAAGAGTCTCACAGAATCGTCCGCTAAAGGAGGTTGAGGAGGATAGAGGCCTGCACTAAGACAAAAAGGAGAGGAATAATTAGGTTCAACGAAATCAATACAGGGGCCGGGAGAAGGCGGAGGAGGGGGCAAGACTCAGTCTGCAGTATAATGGGCGAAGGACAATACCGTCTTCAGGACGAGGGGGGGACTGGTAGAAAAACCGAGAGGAAGTAATTTTGAGGAGGTCCTAAAGGGAATCGCTTTGACTCAAACTCAGAAGATAAAGCCGAGCCTGGAGGCAAATACCCGAAGAACCAGTGGAAGTAGGTGGTGCGAAAGGGGGGCCAAGGGCTTCCTCAAGAAGAGGGGGACGTCTAAAACTTTTCTGGTCTAGACTACATCGTTCCCTAATTGGGACCGAGTGGGAGGCGCCAAGGGAGCGAGGGGGCTATCTCGAGAAATTAGAGCCGCTAACATTATTACGAAGATCGTAGAGAAAGTCGGCCAGATAGAAGGAGTCTCTGCTTTAGGGGGGACGGCTAATCCCTTAATCGTCTTTCAAAAGAAGCACGTCTCGGCTACTCATCCAAACGCGGACGTTTATAGACATCGAAATAAAACTAGAAAAGGGGGACTTTGGTTGCATCGCCTCTTGTTAAACGGAGACCTGGGGGCAAAGACACTCCGTTTTGGGCCGAAAGAACGCCTGATCAAAATAGAGTGGAAACCGTGGGAGCTAAAAGAAAGGGCGATCCGGGCAGGAAGGCGGCACGGTCGTTACGGGGGAAGATCAGCACCAAAGAATCTCATGAAGTATTATCGTAAACATGACGGGATCATCCCTGAGAAGACCGCCGATAATCTTCCGATCAAAAGAAGCATGCAGCGCTCTCACAAAAAAGATAAATAAGGCGCTACTATACTAGCAACTACCCCCTAATAAAGGGGGGAGAACGAACAGGCGCAAGGAGAGAGCAATGTCTTTTTATAAGACCGTCAGATATCTTGAAATATCTAAACCAAAATCGTGTACAGGTCAAGCTATCACTGAAACTCGGAACTTTAACGTAGGTCCTGTTAACATAGCATGGTTCACTGATGGTGGATAAAGAAAAGGAGGAGGTAAAAAGAAATATTTAGTTTGGGGGCAACGACAGGCGCTTTCCCAAGACCGATTCGGAACCAAAAGTCTAGTTTGCCTAGAGGGGGTGTCTCTAAAGTGAGCTTAAGGGAGAGATTCTTAACGAAAGATAGGAAGAGCGTCAGAATGGTGGCAAAGAGGGGTAAAATGATAATCTCGGTTCTACATCTCAGGATTCTATTATAGACGAAAAGGGAGACGGGTCAGTTCTCTCCGTTCGGACTTAGTCGTTTGAGCTATGGGAAAGGTTGCATAGGAATCGTAGAGCCTATTGGATACATGAAAACTCCTATACATACGCTAAGGTCCAACTCCGGAAGGAAAAATGTATATAGGAAGAGATGTTGAACCCACGTTGGCACGTGTGCAACCCCATCTCCGAAGGACACGCTCGCTACTAAAGATAACCAAAGCTCTCAAAGAAGGCGAGGTACTGAGGTGAACCGCAATTAATATTACCGGAGGTCCGGTCATGTGAATTCGAAATTGCTTGCAAACTTAACTTAACCTGGAAAAAAAAATCATCCTGGGGGGGGGGGTGGGATAGTTGACCAGAGGAAACTGTGGATTACTGTCCCTGGCTGAGACTGTTTTATTTGTGTTCCGGGCTTTGGCGATATTGGCGCAGAGAAAATAGGCTCTATCCGATAACTCATCTAATCAGCGTGAATAGTAGGCTGGATGATGGTGGCATTAATCTCGATGAAGACCTAGGTGTAACGAGTGGATCGAGGACAAATAGTCCTGACTTAACATTGTGTGGTTATAATCTTCCCAGCTCGGGGAGAAGCAGGGTCGGGGGTCAGATATGTAAGTGAGAAATGGACGCCGCGCGAAGGGGAACAAAACAGAACTATCATCTTTTTCATTCGATTCTGACTGAGGCAGGGAGTAACGTGTACGGGGTCGGAAGTGACTCTCCAAACATGGGGGTAAACGCCTAAAGGGTTACGGAGGGAGATGCGGACGCTTCGGCTTGCCGAAAGAGCTGTCAAGAACGAGAGGAACCGAAGGGAAGATTGCTCGTAAGGGGGTAGGTCATAACGAGTCAAGACGTAAAAGTTGAACAGGGGATGTCGATAAAGGAAAAGCAGAGGCGGTTCAATCAAATCGTATCTGTGGAGAAGGCTCTTAGGTCTCGTAGACAAAAACAAGCCGCCAAAGAGGTAAGAAGGGGATCAAATGAGAGTGGGAAGAACCTGGGCCGGTCGACGCTCCAGTGGAGCGGGGGGGATGGACTTGACGGGTTTCTAAAATGTCAATAGGGGGATATTACTTTGACATAAGAGGGAAAAGGGTTAAACGGAGGAAGCTACTCAAAATCCACGGACTGCGGGACTGGGCGAGAAGTCAGGGGGAGACTACGGGTTCTCGGAGGAAACGTGCCTTTAGAGGGTCCCAATACGGTCACATAAACGCGCCAAGCAATAACCCGAGAGAGGAGTTTGCCAGTAGAAGTAGAAGGAGTCCTGGATGGCTTAATCAGAGAGAACGACCCTAGTTGGAAAGAACGCATTATCTTCGAGAGGTGAGATTTGGTGGTATACAGTTGAAGGGGGGGACAGAGTATCAAACTTAGACCGTGGCGACTTTCTCAAAAAGATCGATCTCGCAAGTAAGGGGGGTTGAGTCTGAGCTAAACGTCGCATAACTTAATGTATCTAATGCATGGCTAGATGCGTTTGGCTCACGGAAAAAGGGGGGGCATCGAACTGCAATTCAGTTATCCTGTTGAGCGAGCTATCATTATGCGGGACCAAAGAGAATTGCCGAAGAAAAACTTATTGACGTAGAGTGGACGAAAGGAAGAGATGTAGCGTGCGCCTCAAACTCGCAAGATGCTCCGGTGGAGGGGAGAAAACCGCAGTGAAAGAACGGAATATTGGAGTCCGCCTCTAGCTGGACGGCGGAGCGAGACTGTTAAAGAGAAAGAGACACCCAGACGGGTCAAGGGACTCTGAGGAAAACTACAATGTACTCAATTAGATTGCCTATGTTCCCCGAGGAGGAAGAATAACATACGAAAACAGGTTCGTCGGGCAGGGGGACTAAAAACCACGCTGAGGCCACCTAAGGTTAGCTTTCAAACGAGCAGGAACTAAAAGGCGACGAACTCACGCCGAGCGCGTACGCACGAAACGATCTTTCTTGAGGGGTGCAGCCGCAGGGTCCTGCATAAAGGGGAAGGGAAAAGCAGTATCTAATTCGCCATCAATAACAAACCAGGTCCAATCTGCTGTCGGAAGAGGGGGATAATACGAGCGTCTGATATGCCACACTTTGCGGGATGGGCAATAGAGTCGAGGAGCAAACTCGAAACTCCGCATCAGGGTTTCGCAAGAAAGCTTCGTGTAACTTTAGAGGGTGCGGGTACTAGTAAAAAAAACAACCCTTATGAGGGGAAAGGAGAGAGAATTGAAAAGAACCTCAACGAAGCTCAGGGGAATTAGGTAGGAGGCAAGAAGAGGGAGTGCTTGACTCAGTAGGGAAAATGCGGACGGACCTGGCGTAAAAGAAACTAAATGGTTGCTGCCTCCGACAAAAGGGGAACCGCCTGTTCGGAGCTGGCACAAAGAATTTCCCTTGTATGGCAAGGTAAGGAAACTGAACTTGGTGCCCGAAAATCGAGTGCCCAACCAAGTAGCAAAACCTAGTCACTGCGTAAGCGAGACGGAGTTTATGTCCGACTGTATCTCTGAGTTCAAGTATAGACTAACTCAATGGTAACGCCCTCAAATCTTTACAGTGAAACTTAACCTAAACTTTTCGGATAGGAGTCTTAAGACTAAAAGTCTAACTTCTGGGGCAAAGAGATTGCAAACTTCAAAGGGGATTTCAAAGAGACGCAGGCAAAAGCAAGTATTAGAAAAGGGGTGAAAAAAGAAGTCTCACTCCGGGTCTCTCAGCAAAAACTTTCTCGGAGGAGGGGGGCATGAAAGAAAAAAACTTAAAAAGAAAGTGACGTGTAGGAGCGCCTACCAAGGGATGCCCAACCACAAGAAAAAATGGCAAAAGGCAATAAAAAACCCACCAAAGTCCACTCAACATAAAAACTCTGAGACTGCGGCACTGTCTCGGAGAAAAATGCACCGAGAGACAAAGATGGGGGGGTTTTGGGACTAGAAAGATACGTGCGGGGGCGGGGGCATTAGGGTTAGAGACAGGGTCCTCAACGGTATTCATAAAAGCGGGCGAGGATGACGGGAGCCCACCCGAAGGGACACCCAAAGTATCGTCTCATCGGAAAGGCGAAAGCTACGACGTCGATCGGGCGCGAGAAGAAAGAAAACTGACGGCGGTTCTGAACCTCTTTGCGACCGTAGGAAGGGCATACTTCGTCAAAATCGGAGTCTGACTGAAGCGGAAAACACTTAACGGGCCATCCCCTAAGGGGAGTCCCTCTTGAGAGAAGATCGAACTAATTAGAAAAATTTTAAAGGAGAGCTACTGCCGATTGCTCCCTGCATCCGACTTTGGGTGATGGGGCGGCATTTGGGATTCTTCCTCTTAGTAGGGCACCCTAACGTAAAAGTGGACTCCGCTACTATTATAAATACGTAGATACCTGTCTAAGTCATTTATTGGGGAAGATCATTTGAAATCTGAAATAATGTGAAAATTACAATGATTCCGCTGAAGAAAAACTCGGATCGCCGAAGGGGGAATGGGGCCCTAAACAATGAACCGATCCGACAGTCTGGCCGGAATAAAGGGTCTGTCCCACTCATGTTTTATTTCACCGGTCGGGAGCGTGTGGAAGAGTAAGACATACGCGGAAAAAAACACTGCCTAATCGCGGGGTTATAACCAGCCACAGGGAGGAGTAGAAGTGACTATAAGAAAATGTTGAAAAAGAAGTCAAAGGAAAGACTAATACTGATCCCTAAACGTCGTCGATAAAGTTTCCTCTAATTTGCAAGGATGCTGCGTAAATGATAGAAACTCGCGGTCACGGAATATTGTTCGACGCGGAGGTCCATTACCCTGGCCAAATACAGACGGGGACGAAAGCGGGAAAAACGCAAGAGGAGTGCGTTAACCTCTCGAGCTGAGAGGAGCCCCGCCGAGCCTTAAAATAAGAACGAAAAAAAAAAATCCTCTCCACGAAGATCGAGATCTAGGAACCCCAAACTGGGCGACCGGTCACAAAGTCAAAATCGAGATCTCAACAAAGAGGTGAGGTCGCGCAAGGGGCAGTAATGAAAGGGACGCAGACTATAGCGTTATCTTCTCGTCATCGGACGGCGACACGTGAAAAGGAAACTATTCAAACACGCTAAATCAATGGGGACAGGAGTTCATCTGGCAACGATCAAACCGTCTAAGTAGCGGTCATGAAGTTTAGGGACCCAGGCACCTGAGAAGAAAGTTCAAAGACAAAAAAGGGTTAAATAATGACGGGAACGACTGTCGGTGAAGCTGGGGTCGGGGATAGTCTTCGTCTTGGTATATGACTTTCGGGGGACAAAATGGTTCAAAATCCACGAATCAAGGACTGAGAGATAAGCACGCGCGTCGTGGGGATCGGCGTTGAATGTCGTTTCATCGGGAACGGGACATAAAGACTGGCAGGTAATAGAGAAACCACTAGAAAGGTCCCCGGGAGAACGTTCAGCGTCGGAGAGAATCGGGGGGGATCCGGAAGCAAGCCAGAGGGGGCTTCTCTTGGAAAACTTGGTCCCAACCTAGGCAAAATATGCACTGATAATTCCGCCTCTTATCCTCAACAGGACACGACCGGGGAGATTTCGACCCAGAAGAAAGGGGGTGGAAAGATACTCTTTCGGGGGGAGAAGAGGGGTGGAAACCATCTTGATGGTGGGCGCAACTCCGGAATTCCGGGATTTCCATCCAGAAGAAAGTGATGGAAAACATGAAGGGAAGTGCAAGTTCGGTGATCAGAGGGGGGGGGGGGGCAGGGTACGCGATGGTAAAATCGAAAGTCGGCGATAACGGAGGGGGACAGGTCTGCTCCACCGCCGGGAAAAAGACAGGAGTCTCGGGAGCCGGACAGAGAGGATCGTCGGGGGGGGGAGGGGGGGGGATCTAATACTTATCTTCTTATGCGGTGGGGCATGAGCTAGGAGAATGCGAGAGGTTCCAAGCGGGAGGGTCCAGATGCGATAGGGGGACGGTCGTTAAGTCAAAATGAAAATAGCACGAAAAGATGCGCTCTTTTGCCATATAAAGGGACCAATGTAGGAAGAAGTCGGGGGGGGTCGTACTGACTGTACCGCTGACACAGAGTAGGGCCTTCAAATCCTGAGGTCGATAGTCCAAAGAGGGGGGGGGGAATCAAGGGACTTTTTAAACACGAGGGAGGGTAACCGCTCAGGTCAGGGGGGCCCCACGGGGAGCTGTAATCAAAACACGTGACAAAGAGGTTGAAGACTAGTCGAGAGAAAGACGGCGCTCGACGACATCAGACGTCTCCGGAACTCGAAAGAACGAGCCGCGATATCTAACTCACGTTATCTCGAGAGGAGAACCTGAGATGGAAGAGATCAGGACAGGGAAAAGGGTCAGACACGCAGAGCCGAGGGCTCTACCCGCCCCTAGGGGAAAGGTCCTGAAAACGTGAATCGTCGAGTCCAAAAGAACGCGCACTCAAGAGTCCACTCTTCTTGTTAGAATACGTGTCGACCACCGAAGGAAAAAAAACCCATTTTCTCGAACCGGAGCAACGAGCTTGATGCTTCGGCTATCGAGAGGGCGGAGCTAAGGGGACAACTGGTCTTAATGAAGTCCCCACAGATTCTAGTGTCGCGAAAAGAAAAGAAGAAAAAATTTCTTGCAAGGAGGAAGATAAGGTCGGAAAGGTTCAAACTCGACAGGACGCGGGTATGCTGCGTGATGAACTATAGATCTCAAAACAACAAAGTCTTATGCCCGAGAGAGATGATTTTAAGCAACAAGAACCAAGGGGGAGCAATTCGGGCCGAAGCGAAACGAAATCCGGGAGAGGGGGGGGGAAGTTAGGTGGAGTGGAGAGGAGGGAAAAAACCTACTTGGGGGGGACGTTTTGGGGAAGTCCGATCAACCGGGGGCCGCGAGCTATAAAGAATCATGAAACCTCCGCGCAGTGGCGAAATTGCCTCACAGGTCCGGGGTGTGGCCGATTCGGGGTTGTTAGCACCTCTACTCGGGGTTGAAGCTGCGATTTAAGTATAGAAGAAAGATTGGCCAATGGTCTCGCCTCACGAAGTCGAAGGTAGTATAAACTTGCGGGAAGATAGGAATCAGAGACGGGATGGAAGAAACTTTAGGAAGCGGGGGAGCGATGTTCTAGTGGGAAGGGAAATCGTTTCCAGTGGATGAGATCTGCGTCAGAGGATCGATCAAAGAGGGAAAAAAAAGTGGAGTATACAGAGACCGCGCACTAGCTGGGTAACCGGGGGTACTTCAGCGCGGGTGAAAGTCGAGAGGCCATCACGATTGTTTGGGAAGAATCGAAGAAGCCACTTGAGAACTCTCAGTGGCAGTAGCATAGACGCAGTTCTAAACCCAAAAAAAAACAACAACACACAACAAAATCGCCGAAGGGGACACTAAAACAAATATTCCTGGCAGGTAGAGGCGGCCAAAAAAAGGAGAAATAAGATGACGGAAAGAAAAAAAACACTCCAAAAGGACCAAAGGACGCAGCCAGAGAGGTAGGGACGCAGGCGAAATAAAAGCATCAAAAAGTGATCCGGAGAGATGAACTAAACAAACGGGAGAAAAAAAAAAGTCCTCGGACATCACCCACTCCTATGAATCGCCAATAGCTCGCGATAAGCGCAGACCGATAACACCTGAGGTGGGGGGGAGAGAACAGGGGGGAGACAAGTCGCGCTAAAAGGACGGAAAGAAAAAGGACTTACAGCAATCGTAAAAGCAGAAAAAACAGGGGACTGGAATTGAGGGATCAGCAAAGGTAGGGCTTATAAAGTAAAGTCAGGCAAGGAGCCCTCATCAAGATTGGATGGGAACTACTGGGTTAAAGAACGGGGGGAGAGATGAACGAAGGAGAGGGGTAGCAACGGACCGGTGTCTAGACGGAGAACGATCGGACTGGCAAGCAGTAAGGCTGAAGCAGAAGAGGTTTCACCGCGAAATCGTGAAGAGAGGGGGGGGAAACCCGGAGGCCTATAACACTGGGAAAACTTCGCCTTCTCAGACTTATTGCGAAGAGTGGGCTAGAACAGGTTCCGTAAATAGACGTGCCGGGAACACATTCAAATCCTCGACAATAATCGACGGGGTCGCACACAATGGCCGGGGGCCGAGGAGAAAGTCAAATGGGAATAAGTTTAATAGAATTGTAAAAGACCGAAGGCGGCATGAGAGCACACCAACAGGGGAAATCGCTCCACATCAGTTGCGAATGGAATCGGTAACCGCATTAGCCCAGCCAGTACGTGTATTGAAAATTATAGGAGAGCCTTTTCAGTGGACTCGGAACTCCCTCTCTATGGGAGACTGCTGTTTCATGACAGGGTATCAAACTAGAGGACCTTATGCCCGGGCGTATCGCTTGGATTTCCTTGTGCGGGAGAGAGTCACGTCTATAGAATAATGACGACCGATCTAAACTCATCAGAAGGGAGCGGCTTGGTCACAGCCAAGGCTCGTGAAGAAAAGAGTGTCTTAATCGAGACCGAATCGGCCGGCTCTCCCGTTGTGTCTGAGAAGATTCGCCGCGGAGTGGAAGAAAAGGAACTCTGGGTAAAGCGTAGCGAGTGGGAATCTCGAAAACCGCGGCCAGTCCACAGCTCAACACGCTTTACATTGGGGGGGGGCTGCGGTTGTCCGGAGGGAACGTGTAACCTTTGTAGGGGGTCAAGACTGAATAACACCACATGGGGCGAAGTTTGGGAAAACACGAGGGAGATTCTCGAGCAGGGGCCTGAATTAGTTGTCCTAGTCTTATAAGGGGCTGACTTCGGTAATAATTTCTAGGGTCGAAGAGGATTCCGACCTTTCCGACGTAGTAATCAATAAAGACTGAGGAGTGTTGACGAAGCCCAGGAGGTGCTTGGTAATAGCTAGCGAGTAGCAACTCAAAAACGCACTACCTACAGGGAAGACAAAGGATCGGAGGAAACACTTAGCGCAGCCTCGGAGGATTATGAATTGGCTGGGGCGGGGAACGGAAAGGAAGGGGAGTCGAACGCTAAAAGAGCGAACAAAGTTCATAGCGGAGAAAAGATGCAGCAAAAAAGCGATAGGAAACTGACAAATCTGATTACACCATTCATCAGGCCGTGATGAAAGGCAAAATAGGATGAGAGACTGACTTCTACTCATTAAGCTCCACGCTTTATCTGGCAGACCGACCTCAGGTATTAGGCCTTTCCTTCGATAGCTACAAGATTCAATCATCACACATTGACTCCGCCCTCACAAAGAGCTTACAGTGGAAGCAGTAGACGTCAATTGATTCCGTAAAAGGACGCGCGACTGAGCACACGAGGTGAAAGACAGACGCGTCTGGGGATGTTAAGCTGGGCCTGGGGTTTAAGCGGACCGGTTCAAGGAGAGTACTCGGCGGTACCGGCTACAGGGGATGAAAACTAGGGGAAAAGACGCCGACTGCGGGCATGGAACGCGTGCTATAAACGATCGTAGCTAGTGATCCGGAATCGCGTGAAAAAGTTAGTTTTGCGTGGAGAACTTTAAATGGAGAGGTGGCTCGGACTCTCTGGTAGACGCGGTTGCGACCCTCAGGGCGAGCAAAAAAAAGAAGCTTTCAAAGAGGGGACTACTGCACAGGACGAAAGTAGGCGCGGCGATGATAGTCAGACGTCGGAAATGAGGGTCCGCCGTGGGGGACGTGGCCGGGACGAGTTCAACTGTGACAGAGTCTCGTGTAGTTACCCCTTCGATGAAGGGAAAGCGCGGGGACCATTTGATCGAGAAAAAAAGACAAACGGGGACCCGGATAGTGCGTCTGGCAAAGGTCACTCCGCGAGAGCGAAGTGCACCTATCGAGGTATAGCGCATACCAACAGTTCGTCGGAAAATGCAGGGAACATTGAAAAAGGGAAGTTAGAGGTAGAAGGCATGGAGATGCGAAACCGGAGACGGGTCCCACGAGCGCGGATCCGCCAACACCGGTGTGAGGCGCTGGGGTGGGATAACGGACGGTGCTTGATTCTAAAGGACAGTGAAAAACCTCGGCGAAAAATACACGCGACCGGGAGGCTGAGAGAATCGAGCGACAAAGTTTACGAGCTTGCGGGAGAAAATGGCTTCTAGGGAGACTTTCCGAGGCGCCAGGAAGGTACGCCAGAAAAGATACGCAACCGTCAATTAAATTGAGGAGACTTGTTGGCTTTGAAAATAGATAATCAAAAAAAGGTAGTACCCTAGAAGAAGAAAGGAGACAACTCATCACTTTAAGGCCTTGGTGGTGGAAGTGATACGGAGCTCAGGACGAGAAAAAGGTCAAAGCTACGAAGGGGGATGCACTGACGGCCGTTCCAGTCGAACCGTCGACCGAAGGCTTCAACTGGGGAGGAACCGATAGAAGGACGTGAGTTAGGACTAAAACAAGGAACTGACACACACATCGCCTCTTGGGACTGGCCGGAAGCTCTCGGCAGCTTGCAGGATACGTCGGGGAGGAGGCTCAAAAGCTTGGGCTGAACGCTACTGGTAATGGGCAAAAAGTGCGTCAAGTTAAGGACAAGGACTAAAATCCTGGGTGGGTACCGTTGAGAGGCGAACGGCGGAAGGCTGTCTCCCCTCGAACTTCTTGAAATAAAACAGGCACCCGTATTTAGGTCGGAGGATCACCGCTGCATCAATAAGGGAACGAGAGATGGGCTTACCTACAATGAAGTATGAAACTTTGTTATGGCCTCTACAATCTGCAAGGGTATCAGGAAAGCTAATCGCACTCTCACGCGGTAAGGTCCGCCGGGCGGTCTTCACGGACAAGATGATTGGGACTTATGGACTCAACTCAACGATGCATCAGGATTCAGCGACAGCGCAGTCAGAGAACCAGCAATCGAAGCCGACCTGGGATGACCCGGAAGAGATATAATCCGCTTACTCTACGGTACAGACGAAAGAACAATTAAAACGGGGGAGGGGCCGGGCCACTAGAGGCGACGTGCGGGCGGACATAGACTCGTCACCGGCCGGCGAAACACGGCAAACGGCGTTCAAACTCACGACGGGCGGGGTAAAAGCTGGGAAGCGAGACGAAGCGTAACGCTTTTAAGAAGAACAGATACTTCTCCTGGCTACATCACGCCTATACAAATTGTATGGGTGCGGCCTTTGTCGTAAAGTCTGTGGAAGCGAGAAGGAACTGTTAAATACCAGAATCAATTATACAGGGAGTCGCAGGAGGAGTAAACATTGCAATATTTGGGGCAGCAGACTGGGAAACGGGAACAGGGTTACTGCATGAATCAAAACTCGCAGACGATTAAAACTTCGTCCGCTGAAGGGGGGCGAGAAAACGACAATTGCACCGCTCACGGCGGCGCCAATTTGAGACCGCTTGGGGGGGGTCCCTCGGTAGGGCGGAAAGACTGGGAAAGCCTCGAAGAGAAAGTCACTATGGTGAAAGCACCGCGATTCGCTTGATAGACTTAAGGGAAATGTGATTCAGCAGCGTCCCACAATAAACCACGAGAAGAGAAAGGCTTAAAAAGCTGTTCTAATACAGGTGCAGGGACGGACACGAAGGCAGCGAGCGTCGCGGTCAAACGGAGGGCAATGTGGGGAGGGTCGTCGGGAAACAGTTCGCAGGACTCCGGACAAGCCTCGGAGGAAAACTATGCTGAAATGTCTACAAAGAGAGGGAAAAAGCCTGAGCATCCACGCAAACTGTGCAACTCAGCAAATGGGTATCTCCAAACCAGGAGGCGGAAAGGAAGTGAGGTGAACAAACCGGGCACCGTTCAGTATCGGTAGGACATCACAAAACGAGGTCAATAACTGTGTTGCCCGGTGAACTCTCCGTCAGCAAGCTGTGAAGTAAGGAGAGCATCTCCCTAGAGACTGAAGACCCCAGTCCCGTAATCAGAACTGAGAGACCGGGCAAAGCAGGGACATAAGGGAAAAAAAAAAAAATAATAAAATTCTCATCGAGGGCCGGTGGAGGGATAAATGAAACACGCAGAGGTAGTAGCAGCGTCAAGAAAGTCCGGGGTATTCCTGGCTGGCCAGAGGCTGAGGGGGTTGTCGAAGCTGGTGCTGGTAAGAATAGTCTAGGCGGTGAAAAATAGGGAACTTTGGGGACATCGGTGTAACAGTATCGATGATAAATGCTCTCATAGGACTGTATTATCTGCCTGGGAGTCGCTGAATTGCGTGCCTCGCGCTCGAAGGAGCAATCGGAACTTGTAACCTGAATACAAACCACGGGAGACGGCGATCAAGTAGGAAAAGGGAGCTGCGCTGATAGAGGGGAAACGAAGCCTTTACAGGCCGACTAAAGGAAGCTTGCCCGTCTTGGACATCTTAGGGAAGCTTTAATGAGGGCATAATACGTTAGACTAAGAGAAAGAGAAATAAGAAGGCAAAACCCGCAATCTTGCCCGCGCTTGATGTTGGAAAAAGAGAAAGTATTTCACCTAGGTGGTGTGGTCATGTCTAAAGAATCGTCTTTCAAAAGCCACAGACCATGGTGGACCGACGTGAATTGCCGGGGACGAGGGAGCAAAACTATTGGAACATTGGGGGAGAGTACAGGTTCACGAGTTCGAGAAGCGACGGTCTGAAAAAAGCGGCGTCGGCGCGAAGGAATGCGAGAAGGGTGGGATGAGGGGAGGGGAGGTCCTTCGTGAACTTAGGAGAGTGGGGGTGAGACGACCAAAGGCGAGCGGAAAGAAAGTTCGGGACCGAGGGCTATGGGATTAGGGGAAGGGGCAGGTACGATCAAATATCACGAGAAATAAATTTTTGGCTCAAGACAGGAAAGGTAAAAGGCCTTCGGAGGAGAGACTTCGTAATAAGGGCTTCAAGAACTTCAGCGAGGAACTGGCGGGAGTCGAAGCCACTATTTGTGAAGAGCAAATTGGAAACGCGGAGAAGAAGCACTTTCAGCCGGAGCTGGGGGCGCTCAAAAGGACCGACGTTGATCTAAGGGAAGAACTAAGGAGCGAAGAAGGAATACCAGCTTAGTCACTCAAAGACACGCTAAAGCAGCCTCAAGGGTATCTAGAATCGGAACGGGCGGACATCTGATAGGACCCATAGATAAAGCATCTCGCCGATGTTAGAGCGACCAAAACGGACCCAATTACCTTGTAAAAGGGGCTCAGAAATCGGAAAGTAGAGATCAAAAAAACTCATAAGGTATGACGAGTGAGCATAGACCAGCCAAGGCCACGGGGGACTAAGCATGCCGAACGATCTGTCGTCTCCGCATGGCTCATAGACTGCATCAAGCTAGTCGGGAACCCGAAGAACCCACCAATAGGTGGGGGGGTCCAGTTTCATTGCCGACGACTACAAGACGATGATTGAACTCAGACAATAACTGCGACTTCATTAGGGGCAACCTAATGGCTGGAGAAACCTGAGGTCTTGAGAGC
>Ga0179593_1364605_pt1:0-12500 | contig 16246 bp, 14 predicted proteins | sample CZODoug2_1_08_16_FD_185931 | JGI IMG/M metagenome (GOLD analysis project Ga0179593, IMG submission 185931) | Vadose zone soil fungal communities from Angelo Coast Range Reserve, California, USA - CZODoug2_1_08_16fungal (PacBio error correction) | ecosystem: Environmental > Terrestrial >...
AATCTAGGAAAAAAAGCACAAAAATAACCGCAATAGAGGACACAATTGGAAAGGGGGGAACCTGGGGAATTGAACTTGGGGGGGACAAGGTTGGGCGACCCCGGCGCAACGTTGGAACGGGAAGGGCGTAGTAATTATTTCGAGGTTATAAGGTAGGGGGCCGGAGCACTTTCGGGGTGGATGGGCGGGGATCGAAGGCGCTACGCCCAACAGTTTCTGTGTTCTTTAAAGTATGAGAAGTCATACTTCATGATATCTAGTTGAAAGGGGAGATAAGAGTAGCTTCTTAGGCAGGCTTGCCGGATGACCATCATCGGGAAGCTTGGGATGCGTGTCTACAGGCTCAACTCCAGCCGTTGCACGAGGGGGGGAAGGCAGTCCCTAGGATTCGTAAATTACCTCGCTTGATGGACTCCCCCCCGGGGGAGGACAGGCGATTGGGGGGCTATGGTAGTGTGGTTAGGAGTACGACCCAGCCAGTTCTCGGGTCGGGTTGAACCGCAAGAGGGGTTGCAAGTTCTCTGTTCTGGTTCTTCCTCCGAGGTCTTAGAGTGCCTCAGCTAGGGGTCAGTTCCATAGCAAAGGGCCATCGGGGGGAAAAATTTTGTGATTGGGGGCCTTAGTCCAGTGGGAAAATCGACCAGAGGGAAAGATCGCCAGACCTGCTATGTAGGCGGATTGAGGGGAAAACCGTAGATTTATCAATTTTGATGGGGGGGGGGTCCCTTCTCTTGTGGAATCGGGGGGGGAAGGGGGAAACGAAAATGAATCATTTGCTGTGCAAGCACCGGGATGGAAAAGAAAAGAAAGGACCAGGGACTGACGGACACTGGGGGGGGGAACGGGGAGATATTTCTATTACTCATTTGATTCCTTTCAGGTAAACCAGAACCGGGAAAAGGAGCAAGCAGGGAGGGAGACAGAAAAAGAGAAAAGTCCATCCATGTCCGGAATAATGGGGGAGGCAAACTATAAAGGACACGACAAGGTTTTCAGAAGGGGGGGGGGGGGAGAACAGGCAACCGAAAGGAATTTCTAGGAAGTGGAAACTTCTGTGCCCGCGTGAGGACTGTGCCGAATCGATCTCTCCTCACCAGGAGGGGGGCCAAACACTTGGGCCGACGGAACTACAGCAACATAGTAACTGTCCAAGGAAACGTGGCCCACAAGACGGTCGGAAAATTTCACGGAAAGGTAATGCCTCGGAGACCAGGTGCCAGCAAGGGGAGAGTAATAGGAACTCTGATCAGAGTTTTTGCCCCTCCACAAAGGGACTGAAGGTTCTACCGAGGACAAAAAAAACGTGGGAGCGAAAAAATGACCGAGTCAACTGTGAAGAAAGACACAAAGCGGGGGGGAGGGGAAAAGGGAACAATAAGCAAGCGAGAAAAAATAGAAAACATGCAAGCCCAACCTTTGCAAACGCGGAAAGGATCAAGGGGAGGTCTGAAGGGGGTTGTAGTGCGAAGAAGAGCAGGGGGGAATCAAAAAGCTTTATTAGGCGAAATTATTTAACGGGTGGACAGCAACTGAAGGAGGGCAATTTTTCTCCAATTTGGTCGACCTAACAAGGAACAAAAGCCAGGGACAAAGGCAGGTGTCTGCCTCAAGTCCGGTCTGGCGAAAAAGGAATCAGGACCGAAGATCTATATATTACGTTTTATAGAAATGCCTCAGGAAAGGATAAGGGGCATAAATTAGGAAAATGTCATAGATGAGAAAAAAACAGGACGGGCAGTTGCAAGAAACCCTGTTTCGTGGCCGCGGGCCGAGAAAGCCAATAGAGGGAGAATAGTATGAGGAGGAGTGGGACCCTTCGGGCGGAGGGGCGGAGGAAACGATTGACAGCAGAGGTAGTCAAATTAATGACTATCGGAACAACAGTCCTAACGGAAAACAGGGCCTGAGACTGGCAGGCGATGTGGAGGCGGGGAGAAATTCAACAAAATTTCAGCGCTTTGAGGCCTATGACGGCGTAACCGTGTTTACAGGTAAAGAGGGGGCTTCATATACTCCAAAGTCGGATGAGGGAGAAAGAAAAACAGGAGGACCGGGACAGCCAAAGAAGGTTGCCGGAGTGATATCATATTTTGGGGAACACAAATATCCAGAAACGACTATAACCAAGGGGCCGCCTAATTTCAACCTGAGGGAAAAGCACGCACAGGGGGGCGGTAGACAACGATCATCGTCCATACGCATAATCATCGGGTTTAACGTTGAACGTACCTTGTAAGTTCCACTCTCGAGAGAAGTGAGCAGAAAGATTCAAACGTATATTGATACTTTGCGCTGCCCTGGAAATGTGAAGAGGAATTTCAAGTTGTACTTTATTGATCAACAACTGGAGGTGTAGGGAAAACTGTGGCAAGTGAGGGAATCAGAAAAGTACCTATAAACGGAAAAGATGTAAACCAAGGGGGAAGACTATAAAGCACAAGTCTCTAGTCCCTTCCCTCGGGACAGCTGGGAAGACCACAAATATAAGTTGACTTCAGGTGCGTATTACCGGGGGGGGGGGGGTGAATTCGTACCTCCGGACGAGTCTATTCAGGAGGAATACCGGTTTAGCGCATCTGCTGGGAAGTCGTTCTCTATTTTGGGCTTTTATAGGACCTTTCTCGAGGCGTGCCGAATCTGAAAGACGTCGTTGGAGGAGCAAAAAAAAAACAAAAACAATAAACACACGCACCACAACAAAAAAAAAATAAAACATCAATCATAAAAAAAACAAAAAAAAAAAAAGTACATTCTAAAAAAAAAAGAAAGGACAGGGGTCCGTCGGAAATATATATAACAAAGAACCAAATACAGCGGGACCAGGGCGGGGCAGAAGGAACCAAAAACGGGTACAGGGTGGGATCGACGTCGGGGGAGCAATAGAGAATAGGGAAAGATAACGGCGAGAAGCCAGCGGCGAAAGGGAAATGAATACAAAAAGTCAATCGGAAAAGGGTCTAAAAGGGTCGCAAGTTAGAACATCTGTTATCTTTATCTGATTCGGAAGGAAAATAAGAAAGGTAGCGCCAAGATCGCGGACGACCTTGCCGTTTACGTGCTAGGCGGCTGATAAAAGGTGTAATTTGGTTGTACCGCGTTTAAAAAGGAAAGGACGCGGAGGGGACGCGCAAAGGCGGCAATTCTCCCCTACAGGAAGAAGAAGAGGAAAACGCAGGGTGGAAGTGGGAGAAATACAGTCAAGCTCCGCCGGCAGGGTAGGCATTGCTTCCATGACTTGGGAGAGATACGGGGAAGAAAGAACAGAGTACGTTTAAGCGCTTTTGAAAGAGAAGGGGGAAAAAGGTGGATTAAAAGGAAGGGCTCTGAAACGGAGAAAGAGTGGTGGGGGGAAGCAGGTAGGGGGCTTAGACCAGAGGGCGCTTTTTAATGCTCATAGAGAGGGGTTGGTGACGAACGAACAAAGACGATAAAATTGGCTTAAAAACGCGCGACGCCTTGAAGGGGAGAGGTTTTGGGTGAATTTTTCAACGAAGGGGATTAATTTTCAAGGTGAATCTGGAAACTCAGTGGCCAGGGGCAGCATGAAGAGGTACGGGATTCGGTTAGACGGATAGGGTCTGGGGTCCTGAGCACATGTGCTGCTGTACGTCTTAGGGGGGAGACGGTGGAGGTTGTTCGCATTGTTTTGTAACATTGGCGAGCCTTGATCGTTAAACATTAAAAACAATACAGGTATCGAAGAAAATCTATCAAAAGGGGAAGGGAAAAATGTAGTTAGCTTCAGAGGAACGGAAGTGTAAAACTCCTAAGGGAGAGCTCCAACTTCTCAGCAATCGAATGCGAAAAAAAAAAAAAACTCTACAAGCATTAAAAACCACCGGAAGAAGCCATCGACGATACGCTAAAAGCACGCATCAAGACCGGAGTCATGTCTACTGAACGACCTCGTGATCCGTCGAAAGTGACAATTCAACCCAAGAATCCCGGAGCGTTCGCAGAAGGGGAAGGGAACAAGAAAATGGAAAATAGAGGCACGCACCTTAGAGAAGACATTACCAGAAAGCCAACCGGTACTACGACCCTCGACCCATGGGTTTAAGGGGAAAAGGAGCCAATCCGAGAGCTTCCCAAAAGAAAGTGGTCCTCGGGAGAGGGGGGGGACCAGCAGGGGAGGGAGAAAAAAGACTGCCTTCTACCTATCCATGGATCCCATAGGGAGAAAATGAGGGGAACAAGGGCAAAACCCGGAGAGATGGGCGCGAAACTGAGCTCTAAGGGAAGGAAGGCTCAAGGGGAGAGTGAAGAAATTTAGGGCAGAAACCGGACTCAGTCAGCACTAGGAGGACGCGGGGGAAAACTAACAATCTTACCCTTTTTCCGAGATCGAGCAGGAAACAGAAAAAAGGGGAAGATCTTAAAAACGGCGTGCGAAGGAATGAATAGGAGTTATTAACGAACGAGAGAGGCTGTTCTTCAAACCTTTTGTCGGACTTATACCGGCGAGAGAGAGAGATGAAACAAGGGGGAGCATGAGGGCACCGTAGTCATCTTCATTAATCTAGGGTGTAAGAGGGAGACGCGATGGAGGAATAATGCGGCTACGAACGGGCAAGATGGAGTTCTCGTCCAAGAACTTAACCCAAACTTCCATCTGATTTTGAAGGAAAACCACCGGAAATGAATCAGGATCTGAGGCCGAGGGGAGGGGGGGAAATTTACCAATGGAATCCAACGATCTGCAGTAGGCACCAGCATAAGATACAATTGATCTAGAAAAAAAAATAGCGAGGACCCTGGAGGAAGATGCACATTTCAACCTTCAGGGAGAGGTCACAGGTGAGACGAAGTGAACCCACCCCTACTATGAACAGATCAAAAGGACTTTCGTGAAGTCGAAAATCTGGGGACAGTGATGAAGAATTATTTGATGTCTTCGGGATGGGGGAACATTGGAAAAGGGTTCGGACGCGGGAATTCTAAAGGGTGCATCGTCAAAGGGATTTACAAGCGGTGTTGTCCCGGTAACAGGAACATACGAAGGAGGAAACGCAAAAAGAAGAAATCTACGAAGGATTTGAATACGGACCATGGAGAAAGGGCTTTGCGACAAAAGGGGCATTTGTTGACAAGGGGAAAAAATGATGGGATCTTTGAAATGGCGGTTTCTCCTCCCTGGTGGAGTTGGAGGGAAGAGGGTTGAAAGGTAACGGCGGAGGATCGCGACAAACGTTCATCGGACCTCGACCGGAGAACTTAGATGTAGGGAGGTAAGAAGGAGAAGAACTCTAGGCATCACCATACTATGGAGAAAAGAAGATGGATGTGAACAACGGGAGGGATACTTCACGAAGAAAAAGGGTACAATTCTCCTCGTCCTCCAAAAAGACGCCGCAGGGTCGCCCTGTTTACTCTGAGGGTACCCAGTTGTTAAAAGAGTGAGGGGTAAAGCATCACCGGGCTTTTCCCTCGGTCATACAGGAACAACCCGAAGGGGTTAATTCCGACGCCTGAGTTTTGAATCTAATAGGCCGCGGCAACGCAGGGCCTCCTCAGCCGAAGTAAATAAAGAACTCCGTCCGCAAGGAAATAACCTTTGAATAGACCAGGAGTCTTCCTGCTACAACGGCAGGGCACGAAAGCAACAATCAAAAGAGTGCCCGGTTCCAACAGACCTTATGAAAAAGTCCGAATGGGAGACTTCTAAACGAAGGCCATCATTCCTGGATGGGGGCCTAGGTCCTCACATGCAAAGGTATGGGGGGGAAGACACGGAAAATGACTGGCACCCTCTCAGGGGAGGGGTTCACCCTCGTAATCCGGCTAAACCGGGGGGGGAAACTAAAAGGTGCTCGGAGAAGCCGCGTTTAAGTCGGCGGTGGTCGAAGGTTGCTCAGGTGAACGGGACAATTCCAAGGGGGAGAGCCAGAGGCCGGGATCTTTCCAGTTTCTAGGGTTTCTCACGGAAAAAAAGAAGGAGTTGTCCTGGCAGCGGCTCCTAATTTTGTCTCTGGGAGAAAGACAAAAAGGGAGGGAAAAGCCAGGCGGGTGGAAGGTGCTACCCTTGAGCGCTGAAAGGTCGGGGAAAGGCAGGACAAGAAGGACATTTCCGGAAAGGGGGGGGGGGACGTGGGGTTTCGAGGGGGAACCGGACAAAGTACGGGGAATTCTGGGGGGAAGGAGACTCTAAAGGACGTGCGGCGGCGGCGACGGTGGGGGTGGCAGAAGGGGGAGTAAGATCCGATTCAGTACAAGGCTAAAGTCATTCATCCCAATGGCCCAGTAAAAACGAAAAGCCTGAATTAGGGTTGATGTGGAGAGGGTAGCAAAGTAGTGGAGGGTGCATAAGGCTCGGCCCCGCCAAGGAAACGACAAGTTATACGAGCCATTCTCAGGTCAATTTCCGGGGGGGGCTTGAAGCACTCTCCCAAGGGGGAGGGGGAGGGGTGATTCTCAAAGGGGGAATAACCCGAAAAGTCACCCTCTGACGCCTGCGTTACACTTTCAGGAACAGGGGAACTGGAGGGGAGAAAGGGGATTGGAACCCACCCAACTCCCACAAAGCTGGATTAGAAAAGCGGTTCACTTGAAGATAGCGAACCCGAGAAAAAAACGGGGGGGGGAGAAAAGGACTACAGGGGGGCACTACGGAAAGAAATGATCAGGAACACGTGCGCTCACCAGGGAAAAGTCTGGGGCGATTGGCGAACCAAGAGTGCACGTTAAAAAATCACAACTGTGGGGGAGAAGGATTAATTTGACACCTTTACCAAGATAGGAGGGTTCATCCTGTATGAGCACGAAAAAGATCCACGATGCGAGAAACAAGCCTTCGGCCTGTTGTATGACGCCCGAACGATTCAACCAAGGGGGAAGGGAGAATCTGGGAAGTCATGAATGGGTTCTTCTTGAATGTTGTGGGGAACAGCTCAAAAAGGCCTTCACACCTGCGCCGGAGAGCCCGAGACTGTCGCAAACCACGAAGGGGGGGAACCGCCAGGAACGGGGGTGGCTACAGCAGAAAGGTTGACAAGTTCTGCCCTGAAAGGGTAGCAAAGGGAGATACGCAAAACAACGGAGGAAGGAAAAGAAGGGGGAGTATTATGCATCGTCTTGAACGGCCTGGCGAAAGGGAAAGGGGAAAGGTTCGCCCGAGAGGAGGGCATAACTTGCCGTTGCGCGGCAACAAGGCGAGGTATCAGTGCCGCGCACAGCACCAAACCACAGGAGGTCCTTCTCGAAGGAACACTAAAGTGAGGGTAGAGGCCGGCAGACGGTCAAAAAGGCTGTCTGCAGTAAGGAAAACTTCCAGAGCCAACGCCATGAGAGACGTATAGGAAAGATAGACCTCACCACCGAGGGGATCATTTAGGGCGAACGACAGGAGGGAAGGGGGGCGGAGCTCGGGTCTCTTTCGTGCTAAAAGGAAAGAGAATAGCGGGGGCAAAAGAGAAAACGGTCAGCGGAGCCACTTGGGATTTGCCCTACCGGGTAAAAAGCCCCAGACGGTCAGAGAGCACTTTTGAAACTGGACGGACATGTGGGGTGCAGTATCTTGAAGAGGTGGGAGATGTCACTTCTCTTTATGGGGTCTAGTGAAGCGCAAAGTCCGGGGGGTCTTGTTGGAGAAAGGGATACATGCAGCTTGAAGAGGCGAGAGAGACTGGAGGGGTAGGCAAACGTGCTAAAATAACCTGAAAGGGAGAGAAGGGGGATAAAGGGACAATAAACTCTGACCTATGTACTTCCTGATGGGAGGGAGATCAGGAGACACCACAAGAAAGAAGCCGAGCACAGCAACACCCAATCAATTCGGGGAAATGGAGGTAATCAACTACGGGTGGCCAGAGAAGTCTAAAAGAGTTTACAAGAAGGGACTCAAGCCCATGGGCTGAAACCCACTGTAGGACAATCTGGGAGGAATACCTACCCTGATCAGACTTACTGTCCCGCACGGGGTGAGCAAAGGGCGTGGAAATTCCTATTCGAGGTCGCCTGCATAGATACAAAATCCGAGAAAAGATCAAAACTGAAAAAAAAAAAAAAATGATAAAGGGGTGCTGCCCCTAAAGCTAACATTAAAATCGGAAGGGGACAAAAAAAGTTTAAGACGATGGAATTAAATATCGTCCCGTCGAGAAAAGGAGAAGGGGCGAGTTCACCAAAAAAAGGGACTGAGCAAAAAGACAATAAAAAAGGCCGCACAAGACTCAAACGCTTCTTCGCCGGAAAACTTGAAAGCGCCGGGTAGGTGGGGGGTGTGCATCTTTTTGAAACATCAAGGGGAGAGGACCTCTGAGGCACCGGGAAAGTCACAAGGACGCTAAAGGGTTATAGAGGTTTGGGGGGGCATTACAGGGTGAAGGGAGGGAGGGGAAGCTTCTTCAGAAATCGCAGTAAGGTCTTTTGCCATAAGGGGACATATGTAGAGTGCAGTCAAGAATGAGGGTGTAATAGTAAGTCCTCCAGGAGTCCGGACACATGGCACGATCCTTCAGGGAGGAAAAAAGATGGAGGGAGGAGAGTACGTTCATTGTTCAATAACTTATACGGGGTCATACATCTGTAAGGGGAAAAAGAATCTTACACACTGAGTCGCAGGAAAGTAACCCTTCGGTACGTTTGACTTTGGAAAGGGATTAGCAGATTGAGCGCGATCAGGGCAAAGGAACACGAAATGACAACGGGACCGGACTCCCCCCCTGGTCAGGGGGCGGACGGATGGGGGTCTAATGGGGCTCTCCAATTTAGAGAAAGTTTACTCAGTTCTCGCCAGGGGTCCTGAAATCGAAGGGGTCTTCATCTCAAAATTCGTGGGGAAAAGATGCTCTCGCGTATTCGCAACAAGCCCACCCCGGAGACAAGAAGCGTACTTTCTAATATGACTTGTGTGACACAGCAACACGATCACCTGACGAAGGGAAGGGTACAACAGAGGGGGAGAACGCAAAGTGGGGGGAAGGAAAGCATATTCACCGCGACTCAGGGGTACGTTAAAAAAATTGAAGGCGACGCGAGTCTCCAATGCCGGGGGAAATGGCACTATCAAGGTCCTTGAGTATGAGAGGTAAAAAAGAAGTGGGAAGAGATGTGCCGGTGACGGTTCGCCAACACAGGTGTAGTCAGAGGAAGGAAAAGGTGAGGAAATACCAAGAGATTATTTTTACCCTTAGACCTAATCCCGAAAGAGCTCGCGATAAGAGAAGGAAAAGGAAGCTACTCGGGGCAACGACGTTTATAGGAAGAGGGGGAGGATTCGGGGGTTGGGAGACAGGCGTCCTAAAAACTTAGACCAGAGCCGGGAAGAGAGAGAATGCGGGAAGGTCGTGAGATGACATTGGGAGCATCAATTAATTTTCCGTAAGGGGGGGGGTCTGTGGGGGACTTATTCTTCTGACTATCTCACAGGGAGTTGGAGGAACAGATGAAAGACCAAGAACAAAAACGGCCACTCAAATCCGCGTCAGAGTTCGTTTATAGTTGTCGAAAATCACAGAGAATGGAGGGACGGGGCAATATTAACAGAAGAGCAACCTTGGACATGTGGAGGGGAGGAAGAACTGCAAATACCATGAGAAGGAAAGAGGGCGAGATTACTGGTCTAAGGAGGGAAAGGGCGACCGTATGGAAACGTGTTCACGCTCTCATAACTTAATGGAAAAAGAACGGATTTCATAACAGAAGCTTTATCGGAAACAAAAGAAAGAGGGAAGGAAAGTCGGCTCAACTCTAGGGATATACCGGTCAGTTGGGGAAGTGCTCTGCGAAAGATACATTGGTACTATTGTTGGATCAGTTTCAAAGATCAGGGGGGGGATCAGAATCAAGCATCCGGTAGGGAAAGAAAGGGTTATACGAAAGGAGGCCGAAATTTTACCTTGGGAGGACATTCTCGAACAACGGGGGGAAGAAGGTTCGGCACGGAAATCTTTTTTCCATTAAGAAATAAAAGGGCGGTAGAAGCGGGCCGATGGGAGTTAGTCCAATCGAACGGTGAAAAAATGATCGGGCAAGGGAACGCTCCCTTACCGGGGGTCAGATTGTTCGGGGAACAATGTCAAGGGTAGTGAAAACTTTTCGGGGTAAAAGCATAATTAGTCCTAGCAACTTCTCACGATTTCCAGTGTGGGGAGGGGAATCAAAGGAAGAAAGGGCCGTTACTTAGTGGGGGAGGTCCAAAAGAAGTATGAAGGTCAAACTTTAATTCAGCTGAGGCAGGCATGAAATGCGCTGCTGTGCGTCCTTCAGACGGCGGAATTGTCTTGCCAGGGGGTTCTGCCGACTGCTGTCAGGAATCGCCTGTTTCTGTTGGGGATCAGGGAATCAGGGGAGAACCGGTAGCGTAGAGACCGTGCGGACGCCTGTCGCTGCGATCCGATCAAAAAGGGGAGGAGGGAAGGAGAAGGAAGGGGGAAGATTCAAGGGCACCATGACGAAAGGCGCTGACGCTAACCGAGACTCCAAGTAGCAATCTATAGGCGAAAAGAAACAGGAGAAAGACGGTCTATAAAATCATTTCCCGATACCATTACGGAAGAGGAGAACGAATATCTCAACAAGATAGCGCCTGTGCACAAATGGGAGGGAACGCGAAATAAAGCGGTTGGGACTTCCCACACCTATAAGTCAAGTCCGACGGATTAACGAGACGGGAATAGCACGGGCTCTCTAACAGAGAGAATGATAGCCTTACAAACGCAAAGCATGCGGTTAAGGACTCAAAAAATTAGCAGTCGCAAGAGCCCTCTCAAAGTTGGTAACCTCGAAGTGCATCGCGGAAGAGAGTACCCGCCTCTAATTCAGAAAGGGTATGCAAATCAAGGAGCACCTGCAGGGAGAAGTAGGGCGCAGTCGCTACTTTAAGTCAAATGAGGGATTACAAAGGCAGGATAATATAGTGATCCGTCTTTCAAATGGTACAGGCCTTGCGGGGGGGGGGAAGGGGAGCGCAGCAATCTTTTAAAAGAGAAAAAGAAACGGTAAAAAAGTTGCATCGCAGGGAGGAAAGGGTCAACCGGCACAAGAATCTGAACAATAGCGGGAGAGTGTACATCTGAGTCGCGGGAGAGACTAAGCTATACAATCGCTTGACTTCCCCAGGTGAAAGGGGGGGGGAAATGACCAGAGAATTAGAGAAATGAAAAAGGGAGGTCATTACGGCTCCGATAACATCGGCAGTTCTAGTTGACACGATTGCTACTAGTGGCGAAGAATAGGAGACAACCTACACTGGACATCTTTATTTAGAGGGCCCGCCCTAAACCAAAAGAACATCTGGAGTGGAGGAAAAGCGGGAAAAAGGAAAAAAAAAGGTGAAGGGGGTTGAGGGTGGTCTTTCATCGGGACCTCCAACGATTCTGAGAGCAAGCAGCATAAGCCAAGGTCAGGAGAACATAACACCAGAGGGAGGACGGCACGGGAAAGCACAATATTTCGAAAAATTACTACTCAGAACTAAAAGGGAGAAAGGGTCGGTCGACGGGTAGACGAAGGTCATCAACCACGCCCGAAGACCGAAAGTCCAAGGGGAGGATGACCGGACGAAGCGGGAGGTTGAAGCGAGCAGTTGTTTATATTCTTAACAGGGGGACTCCGGGTCTCTCGTCGGGGGAGGAAGGTCAACAGAAAAAGTCTATGACTGGTAAAGATTTTTGGAGAACCCTAACCAGAGGAGGCAGGGGGGCCGGCACGGAAAGGTCAGACCGAACGTCCAGGAATTTCTTGCACACTTATAAAGGCTGACGAAAAAAGCGGAAGGACAGGTCAATTGTCAACATGGAAAATTTGAGGGGAAAAGATCGAGGCTGGAGTCGCCGCGGTTTGAAAGTACGCAAGAAGGATGGGGGGCTGACAAAAAAGTCATCTTCCACAGGAGCAAGATCCGGGAAAAGAGGGGCGGGGAAAAAGGAGCATACGCATAACCAACTTGGGGAGTAGGGCATCAAAAAGGGGAGGGCGGGACGGAAAGGGAGTCAGAGCAAAGGAAGCTAAGGGGATACATAAGCCAAAGAAAAAAATAGTTCCGGAATACAAAGTGGAGAAGGAGTTGTTTAATATAGTGTTCAGTGCCCTTCTGAACTCATCTCGTCAAACTTTCAAGATCAGGAAAACCGACTTTTCAATTAGACTATCGAAAAGTTGAGGTGTAGGGAGAGGAAGCGCCAAAACAGGGGGAGTGAAAAGGCCAGGGAAGAGAGTAAGCCTCCTACAATCACTGGCCCTGGGGAATACAGCCGGGGGAGGCGAAAAAAAATTGGGTCTGATGAAGCCTCTATTTCTGGAAACTGCACGTAGCCCTTTTCACCAGAAAGGAAGGCGAGCGAAATCCACGTTCTCTTCGCCTGCGCCTTTCGCTTGATACCCAACCGAATGGCAATAAGAGAGGTCATGGTTCTGTCCCAGGGGGTGGAAAAAAGGGAATCAGGGAAAAAATAAGAAAGGGGGTGTCTGGAAACGGCTATTATAGAAAATACACCGGGATCCTCCAGTGGGAAGGGGAGTGTCGTCTTATTCGGGGGTAGTTTCAATCTTGTTTCTCATTG
>Ga0179593_1451976_pt1 | contig 16246 bp, 31 predicted proteins | sample CZODoug2_1_08_16_FD_185931 | JGI IMG/M metagenome (GOLD analysis project Ga0179593, IMG submission 185931) | Vadose zone soil fungal communities from Angelo Coast Range Reserve, California, USA - CZODoug2_1_08_16fungal (PacBio error correction) | ecosystem: Environmental > Terrestrial > Soil >...
GCAGCAGGTTCTGGGAAAGGCTAGGGGGAAGGAGTGGCACTTCAGAATTCAGGGGACTTTCTACCTAGAGAGGAAGGAGTGAAGGAGAAAGAGAAAAGCGAAGGCACTAATGCCAAGAAAAGCAAGACAGAAGTCGTGTTGGGACCTAGACAATTCCGGACCGGGGAGCCGAGTGAAAAAAGTGGGGAACATACTTCCACCCGGGTTCGGCAAAACACTTGGGAGATTAACCGGCGCTTTCTCCGTTGGGAATAGAGGGGGAACCTACCGAACTTCTGCGAGGTCTTAGGTCTCAAAAGTGTGAGGAATACTCCTTGACGACGTAAGGTCAGAAAAGAAAACAAGAAAGCTTTAAACGAACTTGCCTGAGAACGCTGTAGGCAGGAGGAATTTGATCGAAGACTCTGTCATCTCTATCGAATTTCTGAGGGCGGTGAAAAGAAAAAGGGGAGGACAGAGATAAAAAAAACACTTATGAGGAAATATAGGATGTCCGCACTCTGAAGGGAAAAAGTCAAGATACCAATGTTCATTCTCTAGGCCCTACGACCTAAGAGGCCGCCGCGAAAAGCTCAAGAGGGAGAAGGGACAGAGGAAGAGGGATTGGGGCTTGAACGCAAGAGCTTATCGGGTCTTCTCGTGCTCGGGGGGGAGGAAAAAAATCGCATCTAGAATGAAGGAGTCATCTAAAGGGCAACCGGGAGGAAGGGAAGGGACTTTGGTGGACAGGTCTTCCTCAACCTTGAACTCAGGTTCCAACTGGTAACTATTTGAGGACAATTCTAAGTAATGAAGCGGACTAAAGGGAGGGCTATCCGCCTTCGGGTCCGGAGGAAGGATTCACGAGCACCTTCCTGATGAGCCGACGAAGTTCTACTTTGAGCAAAGAGGTAGAGTAAGAAACCTGACTCTCCTCCTGTTGAGAGAGGGAAAGAGTTTGTGGGTCGAACTACTCGGGAGGGCGAGTCTTAGAGACAGGTAAAGGTAGGCTGCTGGCAAAGTCTCAGTAGAGGGACCAGAGCGGTGTAATCCATTTTGGAAAGAGACAGAGAAAGCGTGACCTGGGAGGCATAAGCCTTCTGTCCAGGTACGATTGAAAGGTCAAGGGCGCCCGGTTTGCTCGTACATCCTGCATTGGAGAGAAAAGGGTCGATAGGGGAACTACGGCTTTGGTGGTATGTACAAAGGGGAGGAACAAAAAAATTTCCTACCGGGGTTACCGGTGAAAAAGAAAGGCGGCAGAGTATTGTAGGGCTTGAAGAGAAGACAGGTGGGGTCTTACGGGATGAACTCTTCTATCTACATAGGGTGGGGGGGACGGGGTGAGTTTAGAAACCCACGTGCTAAGGAATTCAACATACGAAAGAAAGGTGGGCACCACCTTCGTGAGGGTGAAAGGGGAACCGGTACGGCCGCGGTCTGGAGTGAGGGAACTGGCAAACAGATCGCAAAGAGAGGAACTCTCCTTGAGATGGGAAAAAGAAGATATATGTGGTGAACGGGATAAAAGATCGGGATCTCTTCGTGGGAAAAACTAGGAAGAATTGCAGGGGTAAGTCAAACAGAAGCTCGCCGATCGTGGTGTATCCCATGTAGTTGGAACCCGGTCAAAAATCGTCAACATGCGGGGGAAGACGGACGGGACCCAGGAATAAGTGGAAAATTTGCGCCCGAAGAGGGGGAACTCAGTGTCCCTATTAACCACTTCGGGGGAGTGGTCGAAGACTCCATTGATGAGAAAAAGGTATGAAAAGGTAGCTGGCGAAAAAAGAAATACCACGGGCCGCGTGGGGGAACTGACCGGTCCGTAGTTGGCCTCTTGTGTAGGCCGCTTCAGAGGGGGTAGAAGGGGGGAGGGGGGACAGTACCCGTCTCTCCCCACCGGGCGATAACCGGCAAAAATAAGGAAGTCTAGAGGTTGAACAGTCTATTCGTTAGGGGGCGGGCCTCCGTCAACGTAGAAGAGCCTACGCAAAATCCGCCTTGACAGGGGGGACCACGACGCGCTCGGCAAAACCGTTCACGGTGGATTCGCAATCTAGATTTAGGGAATTCCTTCCTCATTATAGGGGAAAAAGGAGGGGAAAAAGGGGAGAGGGAGGGATCTTACTCGCGCCGGGCAAAGGTTGTCTGGATGGGGGGCAACGAAAAGTCAATACGTCCTTCGGGTGTTTAGCTGAGCTGCAGGGGGAGAGGGTAGGGAGGGGAACAGAGCGCAGGCAGGGCACATACCTCCAGTAAACGAGAAGATTCTTCTACATACCCGGATCGGAGGGGGGGGTCGAGGGCAAATACTACACCGGAGGAAGGAGAGATGGGAGAGGGACAGGACTTCATCAGTAGGTGGATTTTCAGAAGCGAAAAAACCGGGATAGCGCCGCGCTCCCCTAGGCTCTCATGTCTTACGATAAGAACCGGAGGGGAATTTAAAGACGAAAGAAAGGGGAGTGAATCATAAAGCGAGACCGTTGCGAGAAAGTGTGCGTACAAAAAGTGTAGCCGGAAAGGGAAAAGGTGGCCTCCAGGTGGGGCGATTCTCTTTGGTGCACCTAAGTGGAAGCTCTCTGAGCGGGAGAGCACTACAGGGAGGGGGGGAGAGTAGGCTATGGGCTTCTTGGTCAACAGATTGACCACAGAATTCTGGGGAGAAAAACCGATGGGGTCAGCTCCAGTACGGGGGGGAAGGGTTAGAGAACAAGGGGACATTGAAAAGGGTTCCACAGGAAAAGGGGACCTCTCGAATATCCCCTTAAGCAAGAAAGTACCGTTCGGCAATGACGTTCAAAAAGGGGGGGAATGCGGAAGAATAAGTCCGTCGGCTTCATCCTTCAGAAAGATGAACCCTACTCTCCGAAAAGAAACTTAAAACAGAATGGGATGGAAAGAAGGGGGACCTTGGTGTGTGGACGCCCGAGTGATGCGAAGCATAGCGACTCGAGACGGGGAGAGGAAAAGGCCTCGAGGTCGCCCCTCATGGATTTCCTAACATAATCATCCAGCAAGGGATACACGAAAAAATAAGGGAAGCTCTCACGTCCGCGTTGAAGGGGGGCGGAAAGTCTGCTAAGGAAAGGAACATGAACGTTGGCACCATCAACGAAAGAATAAAAACAACGTGCAAAAACCAATCAGAAGTAAGCTGGCAACTCGCCGTCAGCATAAAAATAGGCGCTCACTTCTTCAGGTGATCCCGCGGGCCAGTAGGAGAAGACATGTTGTGGGGTCTGCGGGCGCAACAGAGGCCGACTCCCACCGTTGACAGTCTATAATCGGCCGGTGGAGAGGAACTACCGAGCTTAAAAAAAACTTAGGAAGATGAAAAAGGGGAAAGAAGAAGTAGTCGGGCCTTTTTAGAGGTCAAAGGGGGCGCGCTCCCTCCAGGAGAGACGGGAGGAGGAAAAGAAGAGGACAAAACGTCGGACTAAACGCTGACGCCAAAACTGCTCACCTGTCGAAAAAACGGGTTTTCCTGAACAATGGGAGCGAGGGCTTACTGAGCCCACCGGAAGAAAGGAAACGGGGGATGGAGAACACTACCGTCCATCACTTGCGGCGGAGGCGGAAAGGAGTCTGGACGTGACATCCTGGGGGAGGAGCGGACTTATGAGAAGCTGCCCACCAGGAACAAGAGGGGACGGCTCGGCCCGTACCGAAAGACTTCGGCCGCTAGGGTGCTCAGGAGGATTCGAAGAGAACGTCGATACGCTCTGTTTGTTCAAAAAATCTCAGGCGCCGTGAACAGGAGGGAGAGAAGGGGGGGGGGGGGGTCGACGATCGTCGTGTAGTGAAGTGGGAGCTCTGACGCTCAGGCGATGTCATCGCGGTGAGGGAAAAAGGAGGACCAGGGGAAAGTCTTCTGTACCAAAGATGAAAGATTTACAGGGAATTGAGGACGTTGGGGATCAGGATTGCGGAAACAAGCGTCGCACTAATAGACAGGGCATTTCGATTGTAATGCAAAAGGGAAAGAAAGCGTTTTTCTTACAACCCCGAAGTTCTAGAGAAGCGGGTTCGCGCGAAGAGTGGGCCGAATGTCAGGAGGGAGAGGAGAGAGAATGGGAGGGGGGGAAGGGAGAGAAGGAGGGAAGAAAAAGAAGGAAAATGGGGGATAGGAGGGGGGCAGAAATAGTCGAGGAAAGAGGAAAGGGGAGGGTGAAAGGGGAATAGGGAGTGGATGAGAGAAAGCGAAAAGAGGAAGAAGGAGAAGGGGGTGGGTGGATGAGGGTTCGGGGAAGAGGACAAGGGGAAAAGGAGCGGAAGAAGGAAGGCAGCGGAGAGGGAAAGCAGTAGGAAGGGGGGAAATGGGGGGGGTGAAGTATGGGGGGAGGCGAAGCGAGAGGGGAGGACGGAGATGGGTAGATGAGGAGAAGGGGGAATGCGGGGAGGTGGATGGTAGTAGGAGAAGAGGGGAGTGGGGATGAATGGGGGAGGGCGGGGGTGAAAGTGAGAGAAGGGAGGAGGGCAAGTAGAGAAATGGGTGATGAAGAGGGGAAAAGTAAGGCGGGGAAAGGGGGGGGATAGAGGGGGGGAATGACGTAAGTGTTGATATGCGATGTGAGCAGAGGGGGAAGGGGGTGGGCAGAAGATAGGGAAACACGAGAGGTGTTAGGAGGGGGGAAAGAAGGGGATAGCGCGGAGGGGGAGGGATTGAAGAGGGTGAGAGGGGGATGGAGAGGAAGGGGGAGGGAGGGAGAGGAGAAGGAAAGGTGGAATACTGCCGGGAAGGTGGGGGGGAGAAGGGGGGAGGTGAGAGAAGAGAGGATGGGTGGGAGGAGGAGAAGGTAGGGGTAGGGCGGAAAAAGTGGGAGGTTAGGGGGTAGTCGAAGATGGGGGTGGAGAAAGGGTAGGAGGGAGGAGGATGATGGGGGGGAAGGAGGGTTCGGGGGGGGATCCGGGGAGGGGGGGGGGTGTTAAGAACTTGAGGGTGCTTGTAGGATGGAGAAGAGGAGGAAGATGAAGAGGGGGGATAGTGTGTGAGGAAGAGGGGTAAAGGCAAGACGGAGGTGGCTAGTGAGGTTGGGGGGGGGAGAGGGGGCAGGGGGAGAGGGTGGAAAGGGGAAAAAGGTTGTAGGATGAAGTGGGGAATGGGGGGAGAGAGAGGAGAGGTTAGAAGGGGAAAGGTGGATGAGACGTGCGTAGAAGAGGGGTAGTAGGATGGGGATAGGGAAATGATGTTAGGAGGCAGAGAAGGAGGATTGTGGGGGGGGGAGGGGATGGGGGGGTGAGGGGATGGGGGGGGGGAGGAAGGGGAGGTGGGGAGGTGAAAGGAGGAGAAAAGGAAGCAGAGGAGAGGTTAGTTGGGAGAGGGAGACGGAGGAGAGAAGGTCTAAAAAAGAGGGACAAAGTCGAGAATGAAGGAAGCAATGGGAAAGGAGAAGAAATGTGAAAGCCAGGGTGTGACGCGAGGGAGAATAGAGAGATTGTGAGGGGGATGGGAGGGAGGTGCTCAGTGGGGGGGGAATAGAGGAGGAGGGAATAGGAAGGGCGATGAGGGGAGGGGTGAAGAGAGGCTTCATGGAAAAATAAAGGGGGGGAGTATTAGGGGGAGGAGACAGGGGGGGGTGGAATAGGAGGGAGAGAAAGGGGAGGGAGGAGGGCTTGGGAGTGAGGCGAGAGACAGCCGAGAGGGGGGGAGAAGTAGTGATAGGAGGGGGGAGTGGAGGGAGCAAAGGGGAGACAAGAGAAGAAGTGAAGAGGGTGGGGGATAGGAAAGGAGAAAGGGGGGAACTATGAAACGGAGAAGGTGGAGGTTGAGGAGAGAGAAATGTGAGAAGAGTGGGGAATGGCCGAGGGCTGCCGGGGGGGGAGTGGGGGAGGGGGGGAAGAAAGAGAAGAGTGAAGTTGGAAGGGGGGGGGAGGTGGGGTTGGGGTGGCAGAGGGGGTAGAAAGTCGGAAAAATGAGGGAAAGTGCACGAGCAAAAAGAGAGGAGATAGGAACGGTGGGGAGGGTAGGGGAAAGGAAAGAGGGGCAGGAAAAAGGGCAGATGGGTAGGGTAAGGGGGGGGTAGAATGAGAGGAGGGAAGTGAATAAAGAAGAGGAAGCGGGGAATGGGGCAAAAGGGAGGATGGGATACGATGGCAAGGGGAAGATGGGTAAAGAGCTAAGGATGGGGTGAGGGAGGGTGGGGAGAAGAGAGAGACGGAAGGTGGAATGGAAAGGCAGGAAAGGGAGTAGGGGTGGGGGGAAGGTAAGGAGACGGGTGGGGGGGGGGGGAGGAGACAAGGGTGAGAGGGGTGGTGGGGCGAGAAGGAGGACATGTGGGAGGGAGAGAACGCGGGGAGGAAAAGGGGTGAATAGAATTACGGGAGAGGGAAAAAGGCGGAGGGGGGGTGGGGGGGGTGCAGGTGGAAGTGAGGGGCGGGAGAAAAGGCGGTGAAGGGCGAGAGGGGGGATGGGAGAAATAAAGAAAGCGGGATGAGGTGGGAAGAAGGCGAGCGTAGCCAAGGGGGGTTGAATTGGAAAGAGATGGGGGGGGGGGGAGGGTGGAGAGGGAGGGAGGCGATTGGTGGGGGGGTACAAGGTGACAGAAGTAAGGGCAGGGACGTGGGGGTGCTAATTAAGTTGGGGTTGGGGAGAAGAATATAAAGGAGGGGAAGAAGGGGGGAGTTGTGGGGGGAGATTCTCATCATTATAAAGAAAAAATACTCTTAATTTCTCCAACCGAAGAGAAGTCAAATAGACAATTTTACACGCAATGGACCAAACTATGATTGCCACAACAAACGAGGAGAAGGTTTCTGCTGCGACGCATTTGAAGGGGGCCGCAAACCGATATTTTCTTCAGAGATATCACAAATCCTTTTCTAAAGAAAGTGCTGTTCCAAAAAAAGGTACTAGAACTAAGATTTCTCGGCGAAAATGTCCGCGGCTGAAAGTTCCAGGAAAGGAAGAGGTCGGATTTGCTGCTGGCGAAAGTTCTCCCCATAGGTAACGCACCAACAACTGAAGACCATCAACGGGGCAGTGCTTGGAGGAGACTACTCCAAAGGGTCTAGGGCCCCGCAGAAGGTAAAGAACCTTCCGCCTCTCGATGCGTAGACAAAAGCTCCTCCTTACCAGTGAGCAGGGGACGAAGGGCCGGAAATAAAAAAAGCGGGTAGGCAGGGGTGAGGTTTAGGAGGGTCGTCCAGCGTCACCAAGGGTAATCACAGAACCGCGTCTCATTAATATTCAAATGAAATCTTCTCGATGACTAGGCCCTCCAGAGAATGATTCCCGACTCTCGTTTTACCGGACATCTTCGCTCGATCAACGCCTACGGGGAAAAACGTCGAAGGAAAAACTAATGTCAGGGCGTGGGGTCTGAGGAGTTTCGCTGCAAGCATCGTCCGAAAAACCGTGAATCCGTCTTCGTGAGATCCAAGAGAATCACTTCATTCTTATAAAAGGGAGAGGGGAAGTCTATTGTTTCGGGACTTGATCCCGGCGTTTCTTCTCCATCACGCAACAGGAGAAAAAAATGTTAAAAGGAACAACCAAGTAAAACGCTCGTTATTCTGAAAATCCGGGGACACGGAAGGGGGGGAACGAAGAAAATTGCCCAGTCCAAAGGGGGGAGACCACCCCCTTGGGGAAAGAACGGGAGGCTCGCGTCGAGAAAATAAGGAATAAAGAGGAGAAGCAAGAAGAAACATAAAGAAAATCTCCTCAATAATCAGAGGGAGGGAGGTTCTAGAGTGGATGGAAAGGATCGAAGAAATGCTGCTTTTATGAGGGCAACAGGAGCGAAGCAACCGACGGGGGAAGACGCTCCCGTTGCCGATCTCTCCCCAAGAAAGGAAAAACGTGTCAGAATCTTTGTGGAGGGGGAGAGAGGGTTCACACGCAAGGATCGGGGCACGGATCGTGACAGCACTAAATGGTGTAGGAGCAAATCCAGAGTTTTCAGAAGACAGGCAGCCAGCGGAAAAAAACGGAGGCAGGGCAAAGTCCATGGGGGTAACCTAGCGCTTGGGGCGCTAAACAAAAAAGGGAAGCATGAAGAGATCCAAAACGCTCTGGGCGCCTTCAGACTATCAAGAAATAAAAGCTCCTCCCCAAGTTACAGTCTGGAGTATTTGTTAGAGATTTGGACGACTAGACAGTTCAGCGGCAAGTGCGAATACAGGTCGCTTGTTCGAGAGAGGAAAGAAAGAGAGGGAAGCACACCTGGAGGGAGAAACGAGCGGAGAAAAGTTGACGAGTTTAGGCTAATCTACGGGTCGCTTTATGTGAGTAGTCGCGAGCTCAGCCGCCGCGTGGCAATGGGCAATCTTCAAAACAGGACCTCAAAATGCAGCGTAATAAGAGGGGTTTAACGCGGAGAGTTATCACTCCTTGAGATGGCGGTTCGCCAAAATTATCCGCCATCTTCGGGGGGATAAAATGCAATTGGGGCGGGGGACAATCGGCCTGCAAGAAGAAAAGTCAAGCCAGCACCCTATCGATACATACGCGCGGTGCAGAACCCTCTGGGCAGCTGAAAATTTACCTTTGGTGATAGGGGGGTCACAGTAGGGAGGGGGGTTTTGTGGGGGCCGGAGAAGGGGAGTGAGAGAGGGAAAGGGGGTGGGTGTAGGAAGGGAAAGGGGACGGGAAAAAGAGAGTTAGGAGGGGCGGGAACGGGTGGGTGAATGGGAGGGGGGAACGCGACGCTATGGGGAGGGGTGGGAGAAAGGGATAAGAAGGGGGGGGTGAGTAGCAGGGAAGATGGAGGGCCGAGGAAGAAAAGAAGGAAGATGGGGGGAGAGGAGAGGGAGGGAAGGAGTGAGGAAAGAAGATAGGGGGGGGGAAGGAGGGAAAATTCGGAGGGAGTGAGGGAAGAGAAGGGGAGAAGGGGGAGGTGGAGGAAAGAAAGAGTGTGGAGGGGCGAGGGTGAAAGAGGAAGATGGGGGGGGAGGGAGGAGAAGAGAGGTGGAATGGGGGGGAGAGATGAGAATGGGGTGGACAAGAGGCTGGAAGGGGAGGGGGGAGAAGTGGGGAGGAAAAAGGAGGAGTGAAGAAGAGAGAAAAAACTGGATAGGAAAGGAGGGGACAAGCGGGGAAATAAGGAAGAAAGATGAGGGGTGAGATAAGAGGAGCAGACAGCGGGGCTAACAAGGGGGGAGCGGGGAAGGAGGACGGGGGTGGGTGGGACGAGACGGGAGGAAAAGAATAGCGCAAATAGGGGGGGCCGAGCGGAGAGGAGGAGGGAGGGTGAAGAAAGGGAAAGGAAGGCGAGGAGGGGTTGGTAGGGGGGTGGGACGGGGCGGGACAAGAGAGGGGGAAGAAGGGAAGGGAGGGGAGGAGGAGAAGAGAGGACAGGGGAGAGAGGGTGGGGAGAGGGGGACGTGAGGGTGGTTGAAGGAAATGGGTGAGGGAGTGGATGTGAGGAGGATTATGAATGCGGGATAAATGGATAGAAGAAAGGAAAGATGGGAGTGTGGGAGATGAAGGGATGGAGAAAGGAAGGGGGTGAAAAGGGGGCGAAAGATGGAACGGGGAGGTGGGACAATAGAAAAAGGAGGGAAGGCGGAAGTAATATGGAGGAGATGGATGTAAGAGGGAGGGAGTGTGAGAGATGGGCAAGGGGAGGGGAAGGGTGTGTGTAAAGTGGGGGAGGGCAAAGATGCAATAAAGAGAGGGAGGAGATGCAGGAGGAGGGAGGATGAATGTGGTTGAGAATGAAGCGAAGGAAGGATGAGGGGGGGAAAGGTAGGGGGAAGAGCGATGGGAGGAGGGGTAGGGGGAGGAGGAAGGGGGTGGAAGTGGAAAAGGGGTATAGTGAGAGGAAGCGGGGGGAGGGTTAGAGGCCAGAGGGGGGGAGGGGATATGGGGAAGGAGAAAGTAAATAAAAAAGGAAATTACAGAGAAGTAGGGGGGGGAGGGGAAGCTAGCGAGGAGGTACGGGGGCAGGGTGAAGAATAATGAGAGTAGGGGGTGAGGGAGGGGGGTGGTCAAGAAAAGGGGGCGTGGAGGGGGGGGGGACGAGTTGATGAGAGAAAAGGGAGACGCGAAAGTGGTGCAAGGGGGGGGGGGGGGATAGGGTGAGAGCGGGGGGAGGGGGAGTGGTAGTAGGTCTGCAGAGTAAGAAGGTGAAGAGGTGAGTGGAAGGGGGGGGGGAGAAAATGGGAGGAGAGAGGGGTGAGGAAAGGTAGGGAAGGGGGAAAGGGAATGAGAAGAGGGGGCGGAGGAAGGAGGGGTGAGGGGGGGATGAGGAATGTTGAGGGGAGGGGGAGGGGGGAGGCCTGGTGGGGAGTTGAGGGGGTGCGTTGGTGGGGGTTTTGTCGTAGGAAAAAAAATAGGAGGAAGTTAAGGAAGAATTGATAAGTGAGAAATCCTCCTCTTAAGGAAATCGATGACATGGTCCTTCTATCAACTGGGGGAAATCGGGCTGGCGGGTTCGGAAAAAGGGGTATTGCTGGCTTTAATTATCAGGAGCAAATGTTAACTCCCTTTTGAAAATGAAAGAGAGTAAGGGGATGAATCCGATAATCCCGCCAGATGACCTTCCCAGGGAGAGAACGGGGTTTCGGATACCCCTCTCCTTTAATGACGAGGGAGAGCCGAACCCGAAAGTCTCACAAAAAACGGAGGTTGAAGAAATGATGATCGGTTTTCTCGGATAGAGGCTCGCAATCCTTCTGCGTATGAAAGAAAAACGAGGGGAAGAAAGGGAATGGAGGATGTTCGGTAGTGGTAATAGGAGTCTTCATAAGACGGAGGGGACAAAAACTTTCTCTTTCCATGGGGGGGAAGCAGATCATTCAGAAAACTCGATATGAAAAGACCACGGAGGAACCTAAAAAACCGAAAACATGGCCAGAAAAAAAAAGAGGTTCTAGACTCTTAGAACATGGTCTTATCCTAAGGTTAATTCTTCTAAAGGTCAGGGAGAGAAAATTCTTCACGTAAACTTCACACTATGTTTTCGGGAACACAAATCCTAAGAAGACAAGGGTTCAGAAGCAGGAGATCGGGATCACGTTCTGGCACGGACGAGAAGGGGGAGGGGGAGAAGGGTTTTTGGAGCTTCTCGGGAGACCCCAAGCCATGGCTTATCTAACAGAAAGGTTGGATGCGAACCTCAAACGCGGGAACTACGTGTACAACAGATTATCGCGCTGCATTTTTTGTGGGGAGGGGGGGGTGGACTACCTTGAAAACCGATCCATCAGCAAGGAATGACGCGAATAGACTAAATTACTCGTTTACCGAAAAGGAGAGAATCTGCGAAAAAAGAAAAGGAAAAGGGAACGCTCGTTCGAAAGACTTTCCATATAATCGCGTAGGTCCACTCTCAAAAAAAAAAAACAGGGAGTCGCATTCGAAGGAAACGGGCGCCACATTCTGTCCAAGATCAGCTAAAAAAAATATAAGCACCAATACGTAATTCCTGGGGTTGAGAGGCAGGCCGGGGGGGAGTTAGGGTGCCGATGCTAAGAGATTACTGAGAAAAAGGAGGTGGGGATTTAGGGAAAATTTGGCAGAAGCCTCTAGGGTGCATATTAAGACAGGGCCCCTGGGGGAAACTGTTTTTTTTTGCATAGATGGAGGAAAGATTATTGGACGAAAAAGAGTCAAACTCAACAGGGACCCCGTTTCGTCTTAGGTAAGCAGTACAGCAAAAAAGTTTATCTAAAAAGGCGGGTACGGTCATTGTTTATAGATTCACAAGGGAAAAGGAGGATCAAGAGCATGGGGTGAGTGACAAAATGGCTACAACGCCAGAAGGGCGGTTTTAGCCATAGGATCGAGAATGCGCGAGGGATCTCCTTTCTTATGGGCTGGATAGAAGGGGGAAAGAAAAAGAGATATAGTCGAAGGTTCGGATCCGAAGGAAGACTCCCAGGGGGGTGGGGGGGAGTTCACGTCCTAATGGTAGAGGACGTAAAGACGTGAAACTTGTAAAAAGGATACCTGATGTTTATTGGTTGGGGGTGGGACAGTTGGAAAATTTGTTTAGGATGGCGGGGGACGCTCGTCCACCCGGGCGAGTGCGAAAAATAGGCAGGCGAACCGGGATAAAAGAATGCAGGTGACTGAGCGTGAGACTCGAAGACCCGGACTGTCGGCTAGGACGGATGGGAAGACGGATCCGGGCGACGACACCACAACGCGCAAACGACCAAAGCTTTTTCATTCCCTAAGTAAAAAGGTGGAAAGATTAAGCGATTCACAGAGAACAGGAGGAGGGGGCGCGGGGGGGGAAGCGCGACGTCCTATGGCTACTTGATCATGAAGTAAGAGGGGGCGAGAAGTGGGTATCTGGACTAACGGGCGAAACCCAACATCCCCTCCGGTCGAGACATTTGGGGAAATGCGCAGCCTTATTACTTTCTAGAGGGGAGAAAGAGCTAGACCGAGGAGGGCATTTATTCGAGGATGACTTCGCATCTGTATAGACTCAATAAACAAGCCAGCAGGGCTTTTTGGTTACGCGTGGTACGAAAGGGGACTATCACTTATTGAGAAGAAAAAAGCCTACAGCTTTTTAATGGGTAACTTCTAAGCCTCTTGTTCCAGACCTATAACATTAGGTAGCTAAGTGACAGTGGTAAAAAGTTAAAAGAGTTCTGGGGGGTCACGACGATAAGAAAGATAGGTGGGTCGCTCCCCATGAGAAAATACTCTAAGCCGAAAAATTCTTTTGGTGGTCGGCAAGCCTCGGCGGCGAGCGGCTAACGTTCTATTGTGAATTATGCGGGTGTGTCAATTGATGGTGGATGATGGAGGAGGGGCGCTAATAGAGAAGAGGAAAAGAAGTAGGCCATCTCTCTATCACAGAAAAAAGAGAGTGATTTGGTGTACGAAACCCCGAAACTGTAGGTGGGCAACCATCCAGGACGGCGATGCGGGACGCTGCTGTGCCGGCCTGCGATGAACAAACGTGTCAAGAAGGGAACTACAGGTCATCTCGTGTAGAAGGAGGGGAGGGTAAAAAAGTCGTGTTTCAGAAACAAAGACAGCGCCTGAGCCGTACGAAAAGAACAAGGCTACAAGAGTCGCGCTCCGCTGAAGAAACAGAATTTCAGGTGCCGAAAAAGGGACGCCCCCGAGCGAAGAGAGGACGAGCTGCCATCTACTACAAGCAGTGCGGAGCTCAACAGCGGCCGTACGGATCAGTGTGGACGGGGCCTGTGTGAGAGGGAACGTGGGACATGCCGCGGTTGCCAGCAGAGAAGAGACGTTTCCTCGCCGGACACCGCGCTGCGGGACCGTTAAAAGAAAAAAGGCGCCGGGGAAGAGCTTTCATTTCGACATCGTAAAAGGGGAAAGTTTTTCAACTTCTGGAGAGAGGAACGAAACACATTTGCAAAGAACGTAATGCTCAAGAACTTGACGAAAGAGGGCTCCGGCGGCTCTAGGGATTCTTGAGTCGGGTGAGAGCTTCTCAGAGGGGAGGGCGACATCTCAAGCGAGAAAAGTTCGCCGTCAGGCCGCGCTCAACATAGACTAATTGCCCGCCGTGCGATCACCGCTAAACCAGAAAGCGTCTTGTACTTATGAGAAAGGGTGATGGAAGGACACTCTGAAGCATTACCGCCGACATGTTTAACTGCGGAAAAAAAAACGCGGAAACGGGTTCAGAAAAAAAAGGAAGAGACCTGACCACGGGGTATTTACGGCATTTAGGAGCGCATTATTCCGGTTGTCCCGGAACAGTGTTCATTCGGTTTGGAGAGTGGATTGAAACGTGCTAGGGGGAAGGCGCGACGAAGACCCTGGGGAAAAGGGGGGAAGGGTGTAAAAGGTTAACAAGGAGGTCTAACAAACACACCAAAGTTCGATGGGTTCGGGGTCTTCTAGGACTTCAAAGAACATGTGTGCAAATCGAGACAGGCAGTGGAGAGATGGAATCTCAATTGAAGACCTCGTAAATCTAGTTGACCACTGCCCGTAGGGCAAGTGAGTGACCAAAGGAGGAAGGGTAGTTTCAGGAGGCCGAGTAGGGCGCGGGGAATACGTCGAGGGAATGAAGGGGGAGTAAACGCTCCACAGTAAAACTCATGCTAGAAAGGAATTTCAACGGGGAAAGGAGATGAACTCTCCTTTCATATGTGGCGGACACGGGTGTGTCAAGGCAAGGGCGGAAAAGTTGGAGCTAACAAAACCTGGAACCCACTAAACTGGAGAGGATAAAAGGGGGAAAATAAAAGAAGATTCGACTGTGAACATACTAATCTGGATGCAAAGTGCCCTCAGACCGCGACGCGTCCACGCCAGGGTGCCCTGCAGGCACTACACGGTCGACGTGCCTGCTGGAGGAATAACTACCGCGCGCTTCTCGTAAGGGGAGCCGCGCAGAGAAGGAAACGCTGCAAGCAGTGGCACGGACGAAGTATCTTAACTCATCGAGAAGCCCGCGGGGAGAGCAGTTGTTTAGCTGGGCTAAAAAAGACAAAAGCACCTGGAGGCTTACCATTCCGATCGTCAGAGGAATCGACTTCACGAGGAAGGAAGAAGGCCTCTCAAGGATCGAAGAAGCAATTTTATGTAAAGAGACGACTTAAGGGTTTACATGGGGAGCAAAAAGGATCAAAAAGAGGTCCCTAACGACCCCACGACTCCCTGAAGAAGAGGGGTTCACGACACAACATTATTTAAAGGTGCATGACGTTAAAGAACCAAACACGACCAACGCCGGGAAGAATCCTAACGCTACTAGAACTAGATAAACTTTCACGAAGTGAAGAGAACTGCTGAGTACTAACTACCAGTAATCTTTCTCACCTGCGGGGCCCCGACGCGGTCGTGAAACGATGCGGCCGGGGGCGTGACGCTCTTCTAAGGAAGTTCTAGTCATAGTAAGATAAAAAATTCGTCCTGACAAAAACGTGCTCGTCAGAACTTCTGCTGTCGGGGTATGACGGTGGGAGACTGGGGAAGGGCACCGTACCGCGGGGTGACGCGCTCAGCTGGAAAAATACTTCAACTAGAAAGGTAGAAAAAAAAATTCTAAGTGGATTATGTCTAGAAAAAACGATAAAGGTTCCACTTATCCTGGAGCAGCGCGGTCCGACACGAAAACATAGGAAAAAAACATGAGGACTGGACCTGTAGTCACGAACGTCTGCTCACTGGAAGTTGACAAGGGGAGAAACCGTCTTTTTTTTTGAGAAAAGTTCCTATTAACGGAAGCCTCGCAATATGGATCACGAAAAAGCTACGCGGCGGGTGACGGACCATGTAAGCGAAAAAGGGCATCGATTTTCTCTTGACCCAGGGAAAGAGGTTCCCAGAGGCCGCCAGCAACCGACGAGCAAACTAAGGTGGGAGGAGAGAGAAAATCTGAAAAAGGCCGAGGTCCGCTTGTTAGATGGGGGTACAATCCTCACGCCTACCGCAGGAAAGGTAAAAAAAAATGAAAGTCTCACTAATGGTGGACCAAGGGAAGAAGAAAAGGGGACTAGGAACGTTACGTTAAAAAACCGCAACAAGGCATACCGAAGAATACTCAGAGCTCGCCGCTTTCGATCCGGAACTAAAAGGGTGAAGGTTCGTAGGGGAACAGCCTACAAGAACTGGGCGGCTCGGCCGCCTGGGGATAGCCGACACGCAAGTACCCTTATCGGGAAGGAACTACACGGGGAATCCCCTTAAACGCAAAGGCTTATACGAAAAGACGTGTGAAAGGGGGAATAACCCTAAAACTCTTGCAGCGCGAACTTGGACGGCGGACGAAAGAGCTGACCTTTAAGAGGGATGGGATGACGATGTGTTAGTAAAGTAGCTAAGCGCGCGGAACGACAGGGTGCCCGCTTCTCAGGGGCAGACGAAGGTCTCGACAACTAACTTCTCTCCCGCGAGAAACAACATCGTGTAGAAAGCTTCGACAACTTCGGACGAGCCGGTGCGAATAGGCCTGTCGGATATTGGGGAGACGGAAGAAAAGTATCTCTCGTCGAGGAAGGCGGCGCAAAAAAAACATACTAATGACCCAAAGTGCGCAAGCAGATTCAATCCACGCCAGGTAGGCCGGCCATGAAAGAAATGAATGAGCAGGTCGCAATAGTTAAAATGGAAATAACTCTCCCTTGGTGACCTAAAGAGCGGTCTACAGGACCAGGAGATTTCATCCTGTTTTAAAGAGGAGGGCATGGCCCTACCAAGTGAAATGAAGCGCCAATTATGTTCGTCTCATCCCCTTTGACAGCGAGTCAGAAGAAGGAGCTCGACAACTACCAATCTCTTAACTCTGAAGGTCCGTAACGAAGCTGAGGACGAGTCCTCGAAAGACTCGTTCCTCTATGAAGAATGACGGTCTAGTTTTACAAAGAGGGGGCC
>Ga0179593_1505383_pt1 | contig 16246 bp, 17 predicted proteins | sample CZODoug2_1_08_16_FD_185931 | JGI IMG/M metagenome (GOLD analysis project Ga0179593, IMG submission 185931) | Vadose zone soil fungal communities from Angelo Coast Range Reserve, California, USA - CZODoug2_1_08_16fungal (PacBio error correction) | ecosystem: Environmental > Terrestrial > Soil >...
TCCGCGAAAGGCGAGGGAAGAACAGATCTTTCTGCAGTTAATAGTGGATCCAATGAGTGTCCAGGGACCGCCTTCTGACGGGGGGGGGGGGAATGGAACAATTAGACTGGCCCAAAAATTTTGGCCGGGGTGACGAGATTCAACATCCATAAAGTGTCGACCCGAAGGTACAAAGGATGAAACACTCCTCGGACTCGCGTATGCTGGCAAGTGGAAAGCAACCTGGGAAAGTTCCCGGGTATTCAAGCCGTCCATGAGAGAGAGAAAACCACCGCAACGCCGGTTAATGGTCGGCAAGAAGGAAAGAGCCCAGAGGAAGCGATGGGGACTATGACAAATCGTTGTTTCTGTAAAAATGACGATCTCAGGGGAATAGGTCCAGGCAGAAAGAAACCCCCCCCCCAACGGAAGAACTAATTAAGGAGCCTTCTGTCAGATAGCATATGTTGAGGTCACTCCCGGGGGAAAAAAAGGGTTTAGACGAGCGCGGTCTTCAAGACTCTCGAACGGACTCAATGTCCCATCAAACCTCTGAAAGGGGGAGTCGCATATTTGGGTCACCCATTGAGGTGGCACCTACCGAGAAACGAATAGCGAGTGGGACATGCAATTTTATTGATTTCAGTAAATAAAGACTGGGGAAGGCGCAAGGTTTCTCTGACGTTAAGGGGGGGTCTGAGATCCCCAGGAAATACTGGCGATAAGGGGGTCCTATCCATCTCCCCCAGACAGAAGTTACCCAGTAAGACCCTCGTACCGCTGGGAGTAAAAAAAATTCAAAGAAGAATCCGAACAGTGGGGAGAACTTAGGAGGGAGAGGGAAGTAATCTTTCTATAAAGGCCAATTGGGGGGAGCGACTCTCTTAGAGTCGACTCTTGGAAAAAGCAGGGAAGATCGGGCTCGCCTGGCAGATGGGGAGATGAGGGGAAAAGGGTGATCAGGGATCTTCGGATAAAAAAGCTTTACGGGGCTCGAAAAAGAATCGAATGTAAAATGGCAGACATGTGCTTGAGGCGACAAGTAGGGTTCTGTGAAAACGAGACCATTAAGTTATAGGCAAAGGGGGGGGTGGATGGGGAAAACTGGGGGTACGGCCCTCGATATGAGAAAAAAGGACCGTCCTTAAAAAAAAGAGACGAAGACTCCAGAAATAATCTCTTTTTTCGAAGAAGGGGCTTAAAACGGGAGGAAAAAAGGAGGAAGAAGGTCACAAACTTTTCGGGTGTGGGGACCGGCTCAAAGGGGACACGCACCGCAGACAGAGCACCGTAAGACATGTGTTTAAACAGCGCGAACATGAAAAAAGAAAAGGGGAAACAGCTACATCAGGTGCGCGACTCGGCCAGACTGGAAAAAGAATTCTATACCATGATTCACTACGGTCTGTGGGCGCGGGGAGCGAAGAAGAATCAGCCCTGGACCTTGAAGCGCCGCCCAAGGAAACCGCAAGCAAAATCCAATTGACCATCCTGGCGAAGTCAGAAGGGGGGAAAAAAGACCAGACAATCTTTCCACCGAGAGCGAGGTCAGGAACTAAGGGCCGCCGAAGCGCGTGCGCAAACGGCCGGATAGATAAACGTAGGTCACTGGTACTGCGAGGTGCCAAGTCGCCGGAGGGGGCAAGGGAGAGACACAAAGAATTGGGCGATCTATAGTGAGGGGAAACGTTAAAAAAGACTTCATAAATTCATCCCTAAAATTACTGGGGACAGAGACATCGATCAGCCAAAATAAGAACGGGGGGAGTGGTAAAAGTTCATAATTGCAGCTTGCGCAAGGGGGAATAGCAGGGAACGACGGCGCGGGGCAGGGGGACCGGCGTCTGCCAACCGGGGGTACGCAACAAGATGCACGGAACTGACATGGGACGGCGAATACGGAAAAAAAAGGGAGAACTGGTCCACCAAGCCTTAAAAAAAAAACAACAAACAGAAAAAAAAATAACTCAGGGGGGGACTTAGGAAGCGGAATTTCTCGAGCAATCATCGGCCGCCACCAGGTGTTTAACATAGTCGAGTCTCTTTCTAAACCCAGCTCGGCGCCATTCAAAACAGTATTTCACATCTATTAGCGACTGGGATCAATGGGAAAAAAAAACGGAAAAGGAAGGGATCTCTTTCGTTCACAAATGAAAGGCTGTTCCCCATACCTTAGGAGGTTCCAGGTAGATCGGTCTACCCTGTAGGTAGAAGGGGGGGAAAAAGCTGAATAGGAATAATCAGCTAGGCCCCCCATAGAGGTGCATGGTCATCATCAAAACTGGGGGATTTGGAACAGAAAGTTATCCTTCGTGGGGAGTTAATCTCTAGTAGCTTACCTCCAATGTCTTTTCATGGCTGAACAGGGATCGGGCGAACCTTTGGATCAGGAGAGTTCACCATCGCCGGATTTGCTATCGAGGGGGTTCGTCTAGCCTCGACACAAGGGGGATTCGAAGACAAGTACCTTGGCCAGGATCCCGAATTCTCTACCTCAACAGATTTTTCAACGACAGAAGAATGAGTGGACATCAACTGAGGGGACGACGGCCTTAGGCGACAATGGGAGACAGAAGAAAGGGTAGTTGTTTCGCGGAAAATCGCACGGGATCACAGAAGGGGGGGAACGACAATGAGAAGTTCTATCGACAGGCGCTCAAAATGCGGATGGGAGGAAAAAGGGGGAAAGGAAAGATGGCACTTTCAAAGGCGGCCGGGGCTTCACTCGGCTCTGTGAGAACGGTATGGAGCGAAATCACTCGCAGGCAACCCACTAGACCGACGAGCCGGTAGGCAATATGAGAAGGGAACGAAAGCAATCGCGGACACGTTCTGCGTGACTTGAAAGGCGGGGGATTCAAATCGCCACAAACTCAGGGAAGGGGTCGGCAAAGGAAAACAAGGGCGATCACGCCATCAAGGAGGAAGGGGAGAGACTTTCAGTGGTAGAGAAAAACCTTGCGCAACTAGGGACTCGGCCAATGCCAAGCACCAACTCAAAAGCAGGGGGGGAGTGCCGTTTAGTCGCCGAAAAAAAAACGGGGGGAATTTACGATCTGCGCTCTCACGTACATGGCCGAGTGCGAAAATCCAAAGGGAGGTAAACCCAACTGCGGCAGAAGAACGGTCTCTCCGTGGAAAAGCGCTCCCTGAATTGTCGCACTTTTGGGTTAACTTCAAACGTGGAGACACGGAAAGACACCTATGGGGGGTATGTCAAAAGGGAAGACCGAAAAAAATTTGAGCCTGGTAGCGAATGAAGTCATATCGACCGTCAATCCGAAAGACAACAATGGGAACAGAGGGGAAGTTTTCTTGCCCGCCTGTTGAGGAGATTGTGATAACTTCTGATAGAGGGGGTATGTGTTTTACCATCATACAACGGGAGAAAAGTCAAAAGGAATGCGTAATCACAGAAAAGGCGAGGTTATCTAGGCGCGGCAGACTAAAAGGAACGCTTGAAGGGGGGGGGTCAGGGAAGGAAAGAAGGGTCACTGTGCAATGGCCCTGATGGGAAAAACGTCGGGTGAAAGATCCCTCTCACACAATGTTCACGCAGATTCTGATTCTGGGGGTAGCCATCCAAAACACCAACCCCCCCCCAACCCAAAACCCACCCACGCTCGTCCGAAGGGGTTCAGGCGATGGTCAAAGCTCAGAAAAGAAGAGCCCAGGGGCTACTAAGGTTGAACAAAAAACAGGGAAGATGAAAAGGTGTGGAAGGTCAGAGACTACAGGTGGCGAACTTGGAAGGCGCCTCTGAAAGGGATACAAAGAGAAGGAGGGGGCGTCTTAACTCCAAAAAACGAAGGGAAGGTTATTCTTCCTTCGGGAAGGGGGGGGGGAATCAGGGACGAAAAATGACGACTTCGCTGTGAAGGGCCGATATCGGCGAGTTAAAACGACGTTGGAGAGTGGAAAAGGGAAATCAGAAGGGGGAGGTTAAAGCCTCATGCGGGGCACGGACCGGCGACGCGGCGGGAGAGTTGTCGATCTTGTTCAGACAATTATTTGACACGAAAAAGACATCCATCCTCGTTCAGAGGTGCTCAAGAGAGAAAAAAAAAAGAAAAGAACGCCAAGGAAAAGGACAGATTCGCACCGAGCGAGGGGGAAATAGAAAGAGAGACTAAACACAACTTGGGAGGGAAAAGGAAGGTATAACGGGGGGGGTCCAAGAAAGCCTGGTTACTAACTGCAAGTCCAGGGGAAAATGTTCTTACTTGAGGGGGGAGAAAGCGGCGCTGTCGGGCTGTTTCAAAGGAACGGACTCTCTGAGAGGAGAAAATAGACAAAGGAAAGAGTCAAGCTTAACGGAAAAAATGCAACAGGAAAACTACAGAGATAGCAGAAGCGACCGATGAAGAGGGACGTCGGGACTCAAAAGAAGGAGACAGAGAAACAATGAGTTCTACCGGTGGAGGCGGCAAAAGGGGTGAGGAGCCAGCTGCCGGACGACGCGGCTTCAAAGGGCGGATCGTTCGTAGTGACCGAAGAACAGTTACCAAAAGGAGAGGGCGGCGACCTTTAGAAGAAAAAAACAAAAAAGGGTCCGGAAGGCTGAAACAGGACATCGCCTAGAAGTCCTGATGATGCCTCGAAAGAAATCCGCGTACCTCCAGGGAAAAGACCGCCAAGGAAAAGACTGGGCAACCATAATCTTAGAAGATTGGGGAGCTTGGGGGCCGGAAACCGACCCAAAGTTTGAACCAGGAAAAATGAGGGGCGTAAAAGAATCTTGGTCATTGCGAAGCTAATTCGGAAAAAGGTTGGGGCCTTCGATGAACGGCTGCTCAAGATGGGAATGACTGTATTACAGATGGGGAAGTACATGGGGGGCCTGCAATCGCGGTAAACACTGAAAAAAAACAAGAAGGAAGAGGAAAATCCAACGTTCAGACCCAAATGAGAATCATGCAACCGTCATCCTCTTCTCCTGGGTGACCGTTTCGGAAGGGGGGAGATCAGAGCTTCCTGACTTCGCCACGAAAAAGGTTTGAGGGACTCGGGAAATTTCCTGCACTTCGGTCGGGGCCGGGCACAAGTCGGAGTTGCAGATTGGAATAAAAAAACAAGGGAGCAAGCGTCAAAGTTAGGAAAGAGGGGAGGAAGGGAAGAATCGAGAACTCTCATAAGCCTTGCGCCGGGCCCACTTTTTGGGTTGAAGGTCCAGACGAACAGGCCTAATGGCCACTAAAAAAAGGGAAGGGTCATTAACTCTCAAGAAAAGAAAGAATACGTCGGTGAGTTTGGGACAGGAGTCATGGAAAGAAAACGGCACTCAGAGAGAAGATGGAAAGTTGACTATGAGTAGCGCAAGGCGCTCGAAGCTAAAAAAACTTAAAAGGGGCGAGGGGGGGACCGGAAAAAAACAAGGAAAGATCGCCCTTTGGGAGAGCGGTGCCGAACCAGGCCGATGCAGGTCGAGAAATCCAAAAGCAGGGAGGCCGTGGGGCAAGCGGAAATGACACGCATTTTCAAAGCAAAGGAAGCGCAGGAGCCACCGGAAGAAAAAGTGAGACCTGGTCCCCGGGGGGAGACGCATACGGCGCGAAACATCGCCGTCCAGAAAATATGGGCAGCTGACTGGACTCAGAGGTCCGACCTGCCGGGAAAAGATCGTGGAGCCATGGGGTCCATGGGTCTGAAGGAGTGGGGATTTGAGAAAGGGGGGCGTTTGAAAACCCATCTTTACCGCCTGGGGAAGGGAAAAAAAAAAACCCAAAAAGGATTCTTTCCACCCAAATCCACTCTTTCATCGAGCTTATCTGTCAGGGCTACCACCGTCGGTCATATAATGAAACCTCTCAGGCTTCTCTTTCAAAAGTAGGATGCTTCTATTACGGTCAGTCTCTTCTCAAAGTTGATTCTCTTTTCACCTCGAGCAGAAAGTAGGAGGGTTCGCTTAATGAACGAAACACCCAGCGCGCCTAAACTCTGGGGGAGATCGGAGCCTTTATAAGCACCTTAGGAGGAATGGGAGAGCATTAAAGCTGGGTCAAATTGATCACCCAGGGGCCTTTGTCTACGAAGCGGGAAACCAGGTAAAAGTAGGAGGGGGTTGATATTCATGCCAAACAGTGGGAAAGGGAGATGGATCGTGCTTCCTATTTCTCTTTGAACAAGAAAGGAGAGAGGGAGAAAATAGATACCTCAATTCTCTACCCCGGTCTACGTCAAGGAACTTCATTGTGACAGCAATTAGGATACCTCGGGGAAGGAGGGAAAAAAGAAGCATCACGCTGGAGGCTGATCCTCAAATGCCGAGCTGTGAGAAGGCACTGTCGAGTTAGGAAAGAGCCAGCCCTCTGGGGAACGCGAAAAATAGTACGAGAACTAGGGAGACTAATAGTACGCGCAAGAAACCGAAAAAATGGGGAAAAATTTATCACCTAGAAATGGGGGTACGTCGAAGCGGACCCAGAGGTCAGTACCTCGGGGGGGGGGTATGAACCGAAAATCCGTTGCAGACTTTACGAGTAGAGTCCAATAAAAGACTTAAAAAATATAGTGGGGGAAAAAGAGGAGGGTTCTCGGGAACGATGCAATCTAGGACGGGACAAGGATCAGATTTTCCCAAGAAAGGACTTTGGGGAGGGCGGAGGCTGCCGAAGAATTTTGAAGGAAAAAACGGCTGACTGGAAAAGAATAATCCGAGTCGAGCCTCTCGCAAGATGGGGGTGGGAATCAGAGAGGACACGGGAACATTCTTCGGTGAAACTCCAAGAAGGACGCGAACAACAGTTGTGGGTCAAGTGTATCTAACGAAATGGGGAAGGGGAACCGAAAGATCGTCAAGGAAGAATCGGATGCCCCGCGATCGCAGACGAAAGAGGGTCTTTCTAGTGCACCGGGATGACGAACGGGGGTTCAAGGCTCGGTGCAGGGGGAGGAGTCTAGAAAGGGGGGCATTTCGAGGGAATTGAAGCAAAAGGAGCCATAACGGAGGGAATGTCAGGTTCTAGGGACACGTCACGGCCGACCCAAACTAAAAAAATTAAAGGGGAACATAATCTGGTGAAAGACAAGAGAGTGGATAGGGAGAGGGAAAACCAGCTCGTGAGGCTTGTACTTGCGGGAAAAGGGGAGCAGAAAAACCAACCCTGCCGTGATGATCCGGGAAGAAAGAAGGAGATACTCCGGGCGGAGAACAGGGGCGGAGAATACCGCTTGACGTAGAAGGGAAAGCGGGTCCAGGGGGGTCAATGCGAGGTACCCGGGGAAAAGAGGAAATAAAGCGAGCAATAGGGGTCCCATATCTAAAGGGATTGGGGGAAACCTGACGATACGAATAAGAAATAAAGGAGCCACACAAAGCCCCAATAAGTAAAGTCCGGTTGTACCTCGGGTCGGAACTGCTGAAAAGGAGGGGCCTACCGGGAAAAATATCTTATCACTACAAAAGCGCCATTATTGTGACTCGATCGCGTCCTAGAGGAAGAGCACCGGGTACAAGCAACGATCTCCGAGAGCTACAAAGTAGGGTCGGACAAAGTGCCCAGATTAGCACTCTCTAAGGAGCGAAGCTATTCTGCGCTGGGTGAGGTGAGGACTGGGGGCCTCACCTGAGAGATCGCGGTATAAGTGACCCGCATGGTAATTGTCCTGCTTGTACAAAAGAGTCGGGAAGAAGTTTCCATACAGTCAGCGGGGGATCGACATAAGGGTATATTGCATAAGACCAAGCCCTCTTAGTAAGAGAGGGAACAAATAAAGGGGAATTAAGAGCAAGTAGGTTCCGTCGGGTGGTTAAAAAAAAGATGGGTTAACAGAAAAAAACCTAAACCGAAAGGGGGGAACTTTGCAAAAAACCTTCAGGAAAGGGGATGGGGGGGGCGCGTTAATACCGACTGAGAAGGGAAAAGGGAAGGTCATCGGGCGTCCTCGTTCCATAAAGCCATCAGGAGAGCCCTGTAAAGGATATTCAAAGGGCTTTGGCAAACTTTCAGGGAATTAGGGAAGGGAGAAGCCACCAATTTTACTAACCTCCAATGGAGAGATTAAAGGAGGGGTGCTGAAATGTCAGAAGTTAGCAACCTTTCCTGAAAAACTGGTGGGACGTCTATCAGCAGATTGAGGAGATAATGCATCACATAAGGGGGAAAAGTTTTATCGGGAGAACATAGCCGCGTCGGCGCCGATCGAGGTGGGGGGCAAAAGGCTGGCGGGATATGTGGGGAATGTCGTTAAAAAATGGATTTTAGCTATCGGAAAAGGAAATGAAAAGAATTCGTCCCCTATTAGGAACGAAGGAATCAGAAGTTCTTAGTCGCAATTCACGGCAGCTGTGGCTGTTAAGGACGGTCAGCGAATTTCATGCCTATCAAGAAAACGGCTTCTCTTCCAATAGAGGGACATTACTAAAAGAAGAAAAAAAAAAGGTAAGGAGGCGTGAAGTGGACGGCTTGGGAAAAAAGGAGGATAGAACGCATTCTGCGCAATGAACGTCGAACGCGGGCGTATGGCCAGAGGGGGGTTTCAGAATCGTAAAGAAAAGGGCTCTCCTACTACAGACGAGAGGGGTCAATCCGCGCTCGTCATATAAGGGTCGCAAGTGAAAAAAAAATTGGTCCGGGGAGGACTCTACAATTAGGCCTGATCAACCCCGTTTCACAAAGGTTATGAAGGCACGGAGGCAAGACGATGGCATAGAAGGTGGGGCTGGCGAGGTCAAAGGTCAGAGAAAAAGGGAAAAGGGAGACTTCCCTCATATCGACAATCCCGAATGTCCGAACTATATGCTGGCTCCTTAAAAAGTGAAAGCAAAAAGTGAAGGGTAACGAGCCTAGTTGATAAAAACTGTGGAACCGGGAGGGCTGACCGTAGAAAAACTCGCCCGGGATACGGGTTGGGGTAAAAACTCAACGGTCGGGGCTGAGTTACGGTAGTATGTGTTAAATGGAAAAGGGTGGGGTGCCCAACTACTAAACTCCTCTCGCTGGGGGACATAGTCCAAAGGGATTGCTGGCATCATGGGGAAAACTGGACAAATGGGAATATGCTCAGGTTTTCGCATGTAGTCGGCTATGTCTCGAACAAACTTCCTACTTGAAACACGGTAGTTTGAAAGAAAATCCAAGAAAGGGAGGGACCCATGACGAGAAACACCTTGCGTAGGAAGACTATCTTGCGGAACGAGCAAAAGCGCAAAAGAAATAAAGACGCTCATTAGATGGCGTGTAAGGGAAACTAATCGGGGATCGTCACAAGGCGAAGGGGGCGGTTTGTAGGAAACTCGGGTGCTAGATAGAGACTGCTAAGAAGGGGAGGATCAATTTCGGTCTCTCGGAAATCATGAGTGAGGAAAAGGGGGGAGAAAGGAGGAAGACTATTTGCACGTCGTCAACAAAAGGTACAAGTTTCGGGGGACGGGAGAGGGGGCAATCCCGGCCATTAATTGCCTACCTTTAGGGGAATGGATTGTCATTCCGGAGACGAGGGAGCCGCGGACATCTATTTGATGGGGGTGGGGGGGGGAAATTGGAGGTATCGACACCTGAGAAAAGCTAAAAGTCAAGGAACAGCGAAAAGAAACGCAGTCGGGCAAAAAAACATAAATTTGTTAGTACAATGTCGAAAATAGGTCGAGGGGGGGAAGGTTAACTATGGGAGAAGGGGGGGGGGGGGGGTGGAAAAAGACGAATATCCCCTATCAAAAAGTAAAGAAAGGGACCGCGGGGGTAAACTCCTTTCAACTCTCAGGGGACTGAATAATAATCATTGGGGGGGGGCAAGGCGCGGTGAGAGATCCTTCGAGACAAAAGGAAAGATCTTTGAAGGGGGAACGCTTTTTCTCCAGCTAAACATTCACGGAGGGTCCTATCGCGCCACAAGGAGACTAAAGCCCAAAATCAGAAGGAGTGAATCAAAAGCTCGTGTTTAATAAGAAAGGATCTCCGGAGGGTACGCGGGGAATTACCTGACCGATCGAAGGCAGCCGGGGAAAAAAGAAAACGGCCTACGGTTGAAACACCCAAGGAATCTGGAGGAATGCCCCCAAATTCGGCAACGCTGTGTCGTTAGACCGGTTGCGGAAAAAACAATACTTTCTCGGGGGACGAACTTCAGAAGGAACGCGGCGAAATTCGGCCTCAAATTAAGAGGGACCAGAAAAATAAAAAGGGAAGGCCTTCTGTGAAATAAAAGAGTGTAAAAAAGCAAGAGGGGGAAGGGAGAATGTAAAAAGATGTGGTTCATGCGAGGGCCGGTGAAAGGCGGGGCCGGGGCGCAGGCCGGCGGAAAAGTAAAGACCAAAAGAGTGGAAAGAACATGTTAGAAAAAGACGGGGGATTGCGAAGGGGTAAAGTAGTCGAAATGGAATCTTCTCGTAAGTCGCTAAATTATTCAAAAAAAGGACACAGAGGTGAGAAAGCTGTCTAAACCGAGCCAAAAGGGTGGTAATCTACCGCCAAACCGGGACACGATCGAGTCTCATATGCAGTCAGGAAGGGGATCGAGGGGAAGATGGAAGGAGGGAGGAAAAAGAGGAGGCCTTTGAAAACAGAGGTCATTAAATGAAAGGGGGAAAGGTCGTCCTAAGAGTGCTTTAAGTCGATATTTCTACTGTAAGACGATGGAAAGTGGAAATCGTCATGAGAACACGGGAGGTAAACGATCGTAAACCTAATCAGGGGATTCATCAGAACAGGACGCATTGTGAAGGGGGAATAGACTGAGTATCGTGAAAAATATAGGTTCGTCAAAGGCCTCAGCGGTATAGGGTATAAAATGCAGGGTTCATTAGAAAAAAGGGGAGAAGTGGGGGGTCGCTGAATTCTCTGGGCCTTATGGAAGGGGGGAATATAAGGTTCAGATAGTTCGGTTAAAAAATATTCCCAGGGGAAACTCCCAGGTCGAAGAACGAACGCTCTCCAAAATGAAACGAACGCCTGAAGTGAGAAAATCTCCAAAAATCGGTGTAGGGGACTGGAACGATCTAGGAATCACACATACCTGGGTTAGGGATCTCGGTCAAGGAACGCATCCCAGAATGGGGAGCATCGCAGGTGGTGGTTGAGGTTTATAACTCGTGGCACAAAGGGGGGCAAAGCAGGGGGATATGCAAGAAGAAAGGGACGGCTCGCAAAAGATGCTTATGGAGGCGAGGCAAAGAAGAAGAGGCAATGAAGGAAGAGATCGTGGCGTGTATGCTCTCAATGTTCTCATGCCCAATAAGCTGGAAGGGAGTGCTTCCCTATGCGGAAATTGAGGGGAAATCTCTGGGAGAAACCGCGTGGTATGGCCCCAGCCTGAATGCATCTGGGGGAAAGGACATCGGCATGCCCGTACGTGGGACAAAGACAGAAAAAATTTCGAATAACTCGCAGTGGGGCCGGTCACTTCCATTTTGGACGGCCCCGAATAAAAGGGAGGGGGAAAAAAAAGGGAAAACAGACCCGAGGAGGGCCGTGGTCTAGCCGGACTCAAGGGATTGAGTCTCGTTTCCTAACAAGAGAAATGGGGGGGTGGGACGGGGCAATAAAGCCCTGCTGTCTCAACCCAAAAGGGTATTCCCGGAAAGGGACGAGAAGAACGGAAGAACTGAATACACAAGAAAATGGCTCATACAAGTCAAGCCTTCAAAGCGGTGGGGGGGGAGATACGACGCCGGGTAGCAAAAACCATCTGAAAAATAAATTACCTCTCTAAAAATTTGAGCGGCATGTAGGCGAAAACCGAGCAATTTGCTCGACGACGCCGAAAGGGAAAGCGAGGATATTACTGGGACGGGGTAAAAAAAGGAAGCTCCATACTGGGGAGGGGGTACAGGGGGGAGAGGCAGAGAAAAAAAACAAAAAAGGGGGGGTTACCCGCTTATGCAGGGATCATGGAAAGAAGAGGAGAATCCATTATATCGCGTAGCGCTAACATAAAAAAAGGCCGGAGGGGGGAATAAGATCGAAGTGGAAAAGGCAAATCGGGAGCGAGGCCTCGAACAAGAAGTCGGGAGGGGCCAATGCCTAAGCTCAAAAAAAAGAAAAAATTCTTGGGGCAAAAGTCGGGATGTCAAAAAAAAAAAAAGGGAAGAAGGAGGTAAAGGGGCAGACGGGAAGGGTTCTCGATCTACAAGATATTGCGACTATGGGAACATGGGGGGAAAAAGTCTTCATGGGGCCTGGCAGACTTAAAAGTCACTGAAAAGGGGGCGAGGGAGGTCATCTTAAATTTAGGAGTACAACGTGATCAAGGGCGCCGGGAGCCGCGAGATAGCAGCGGAAAATCGGCCACGTCGAAGCCGAACCGGAATGAGGAGAGTAAAGAGGGTGCCATATCTAAAAGGAGACGGTCGCAAAGCTTGAGGAATTCATCGGGGGGAGGGGTGAGAAAAAAAAAGGTAGGAGCGAGCCACTCAAAAACATTGGCTACTCAAAAGGGGGCAGGGGGGGGAAGGGGGGGAGGTAGGGGGGAAAAAAAAAAAGTAAAAAGGTAATTTCTGAAAAGGGGAAAACCGACATCTCCCTGCTTTTTAGGAGGGAGAAGGACAGAAAAGAGGAAACATCATCCAAAGGTCGGACCCCAAGCGGAGAAAGGGGAAATAGAGAGACAAAACAACCAACAGGAGGAAGGAGAAAACCACTGTGGGGCATCAGGGAGTCTGGGGAAAGGGGAGGTTGCAAAAATGGCTGATAAGGAGAAGATGAGCAAAAGAAATCCTTTTCCGGAGGGCTTTAGGGGAAAAGACGGGGTGATCCTAATAAACACGGAAAAGCTAAAGTCAGAAGAAGAGCTCGGTGGGATGAAACATTCGGGACAGGTATCCGAGAAGAAGAAGCGAAAAAGAGGGCCTCTACTTCAAGAGACTGGCCCCGATTCGACTATCACTCTCAAAAAGGAAGTCTACAGAGGAAATGAGACTAATTAAAAGATCCAAAAAATGGGAGATCAGAGAAATGGACTCAATCTTAATCGGGTTTCCGAACAAGTTACGCTTAACGTCAAAGTGATTCTAAAAAGACAACTGTGAGGGGGGAATGTAACCAGGAATAAGGTTCACGAGGGAGGACTAAAGGAAATGAGGGAGGGGGGAAACATCATTAAATCATGTGGGAACCAAGACACGCTGAAAAAAACATCGCTGACCTTTCTCAAGCGGGGAAGAAAGTAAAGCTGAGGGGGGGACGAGGGAGCTTTTGCCGGAAAGAAACTATGGGGCAACGCAATCTCTAGCCATGTGGACCTGCTTAACGGGAAGGACAAAAACTTCTTATCAATCCGTGTCAGGTCTATGACAGAACTAAATACTGCGGAAAGATGAGGAGGAAAAATTGCGCAATCATGAGCTTGGGCACTACCGAAAAAAAAACAAAACCGTATATATTGAAAAATCCCTCAGTGAGAAAAGGCTAAGGAACAGGTTATGAGGCAACTCAGGTCAAGGACTGTCAGCCTTGGTGACCGTTCTGGGGGAGGTGCATCAGAACTTCACGTAAAAAAAAAAAGATCATGAGAGAGGGGAGGAGGAACAGAATACCCTTGGGGGAGCTTGGGGAGACGTAGGGGCAGATTGGACAAAGCCACCAAATAGCGGAAGGGGTGAGGTCACCGGGTGTGCTAAATGGGGATCTGAAAGTAACGCCGGGGCGCCGAAAAAAATTGGGGGGGAAAAGTCCAGATTTAAAGGCAGAAAAAAATTACGGCGGGGAATTCAAAGAAACACATCATCTCCTGGCGTCTTGGGATTAGGGCGAATGCACCGAAAACACGGGACGACCGGTGTGGAGTTGCCTAGAAAAGAGGAGGATCGACCATCAAATACTAACACAGAAAAGAACACCTCAAAACCATGTGAGGGGGGGTACGCATTGGTGAGTAGTGCCGGGGACCGAGGAGTTAGAAGGGTACCAGCCGGACATACCACTCGAGAAGTGGACTCTCTTAACGGACGGAATTCATCGTAATTATCATAAGTGAGATGAACATCTTCCTTGGCCTTAAAAAAAACTTTTGACTGCGCTGGGGGATCAATGGTCCGCAGATCTTCAAAAAGGGTGAAGGCCTTGCCTATTGAACCTGGACCTTCAAAGGGAAGACAGGGCAAGGATAAAAGCGAGCCCTCCTCCCACGTGGATGGCCAATTTCCCGTTTCTGGAAAAGATCATTGGGTAGAAATTGTAGGTACCCCTCAGAAGGAAGCCAACGAGGTGTACCTTAGACGCTTCTAGGAAGGAATAGCTCTCTTAGTGGCAGCAAACTACTTGAGGTATGAGGGGAACTGCTGATTTTCAATGAAGGGGGACAAAGTCTGTGCCGTCTAAAACAAGGAAAAACTAATTAAGGAAAACAAGACCCCGAAGAGGCTTTAAATTCGTCCAACGCAGAAAGGGGAAAAGGACGCGGCTGTCTTGAGTCTCCCTGAAGATACAATTAGGGTGCGGTGATGCGGCATAAATAACCGAAATCCCCAAGACGGTCATGAAAAATCAGGAGGTATCCCTTGTTTCGATGGAAAAGAAACACATTCCTGCACGGGAAATGTGGAAAGGAAGGGTAACTCTTCAACCTTTGGGGCGCCCAACCTAAGATAAAGAAAAATCGCCGGGAGGGATGACAAAATTTTTGATTATTATACCCGGAGGACAGATCTTGGTGGTGGGAAAGGGACTGACGGCCGCATGACCTTAGGGGTCGCCCTCAAGGGATCTCGTCGTCCCTGGGCAGCGAGCCTCCTGACGGAAACGGAGGTTTTAACAAGGGATCTGATGCAGTAAAGTAATTTCGTCCTAAAAAAAGGACGGCTCCAGGGCAAAAGGAATGTAGGGTTGGGGACTTGGAATCTTATCGTTGCTGGAGGATTGGGGGGCGTCCGAGCTGTAGACAGCATCAAGAGAACGAGGGTTGTCGGATCTGGGGCAGGGTGAGACTTTAAAATCGGAAAGCAGAAAAAGAATTTGAATAGGTCTCAAGTCGGTGCCTAGTTTTTCAACGATAGATTTACCTGAAGTCAATAATGAGGGAGGGCCGTGGGTAAAAGTAAATCCTTGGGGGGCGCCGGATCGTCGACTTCAAAAAAGCAGACGAAAAAAAACTAGATGGACCAATATGCTTTTTCGATCAAAGAGCAAGCTAGGCTTTCCTGTATCAGGGGGGTATTGACCACAAAGACCGGATGGGGGGGGTGATGGGGGGGGAGACATCTGTTCTTATCGTTACCAGGGAATTTGTGATGAGGGTAAAACCCAGAAAAGGTGAATAAAAGATGAAAAAGCTCGTGTGGGTTTGCGGCATCAAAAAATCGAAGGGGAAGGCACTTGCTTTTTTGCCCTCGCCAGCGCCCGACTTGGTTTTGAAACACAGTATAGCTGAAGCCGGGGAAGTGCGGCCTGCGTCGGGTTCAAGAAAGGGTGGGGGGGATAACGCGGGGGGAGGAGTTAGAAAATTTCACCTCCGCATGCCTTACTAACGGATGGTCAAAAGGCTGATTTGGGGTCTGTAGACGAGGGAAAGTCCATGGCTGGATATTAGGGAAAAGAAAAGCGGGAAATAAGAGAGGTCATGGAAAATTAGGGGAGGGGAAGGAGAGAAAGCGACGGCGCCCAATGGAAGGAGCGTTTCATTCGGGGGGGCTCAATGAGAAGTTTAAACCATGAGCGTTTCTAGGGTTACTGGGGAGGGAGGATTGAGGGGGTCAAAAAACAAAAGCAGCACGGTGGAAGAAGGGCTCCAGAAACATATCAGGACAGAGAAAAAGGAGTGGCCGCTGGAAAAAAGAGATTAGTGGTAGAGGCAAGCAAAACTGAAAAGGCAAATGTGTTTCATTACGGGGACCATTGTGAGGGGTGTTGAAATCGTCCGTTCCACATCGACAAAAAAAGGAAAAAACCGCGAGTCTCGGTCGGAGCCTTTTTAAAAAAAACAAGATGAACAGCCAATTGCTGCTCACAGCACAAATTTCTGCATGAAGTGGGATAAGAATAAACGCTCTCGAATCAATCTTCTTAAGAGTGTACGAAGGGAAGAAAGCAGAAGGATCACAACTTTTTAAAAAATCGCCGGATTGGGGCGGACGACAACTTTAGCCGAAGTCGAAGGCTCTAGGGGAATAGCTCATTCTACCAAAGTCGGAGGGGAATGGAGCACGGAAAAGGAAGCTGAGAAGGTCCGAGAAAGAGGGGGAAGAAGAGTTTCACGACTAAATCCTATATAGATCTCTGCAGGGTGAGAAACTCCTCGGTAGTCTATTGATTCAGGGAATAAGGGGGGGGAGAAAAATTCCATATCAAAACCTCTGGGATCCTCAGGGGGTGGAGGGCCTACTTCCAGGACTGAA
>Ga0179593_1622453_pt1 | contig 16245 bp, 18 predicted proteins | sample CZODoug2_1_08_16_FD_185931 | JGI IMG/M metagenome (GOLD analysis project Ga0179593, IMG submission 185931) | Vadose zone soil fungal communities from Angelo Coast Range Reserve, California, USA - CZODoug2_1_08_16fungal (PacBio error correction) | ecosystem: Environmental > Terrestrial > Soil >...
CTGCCCGGCAACCAAAAATCGTGGGCCAAAAGTGCATTTTTCGTGTTTGGCTTGGCATCAAGAAAGCCCTAACAAAAGAAAAATCCCCTCACAACAACCCAACTGCTGAAGAAGAAAGGCGCAGTCCCTCGAAGCCCCCCCTCTGAACCTTCTGGTTGACAGAGCCGCGAAACAATTCTTCCCAACCCCCGGGGGTTCAGGGCCCCGTGGCCACACAGATTGCCATAAGGTCCTCTGGCTCGGTTCTACAAAAAGGAAAACTGTATGCCTTCTGTGCTTCACGTTTCTTCCAAGTCCACACCCAACAAGAGGGTGCAGGCTATGGGGCCAGGAATAACTCCACCGGCATTAACTCCACCCAAAAAGAATTAAGTCCCCCCCTTGGAACTATGAATTTTGAACACCACGACACCTTGGAGGAAGCACGACCACCCCAAGCCACCCTTACTCAAGACCCCCCCCTTGGGCCAGGGAAATGTGTAGGTCGAAAAACGGCGAAAACAGGAAGAAAATCCTAAAGGGCCAAGGTCGCGGTAATTGGAATAAAAGGGGGGGCAGGGGTCATGGACGTGAACCTCACTCGGGAAGAAAAATGGCAGGGACCCGGGGCTGGAACCTTCCCACCAAAGCCGCTTCTGGGTTTCTGTCGGGCGAAAGCAAGGCCGGCCCCTTGCGGGGAGTTTGGGGGTCCCCAAAGTGGAGTTTTTGTCCAGTCACTTATTGGGGTCGCACTGGTTTTTATAGTATTCTACCAGGGCCCAAGATCTCCGCAATCGTTTCTTCGTATCCGTAAACCCGCATGGACCCAGGGGAGGGCAAAGATAGCCCCTTGAACCAAAAACGGGGGAAAAACAAGAAAAACAGGGGCCACAAACCACAGCAAGGGACTTCGGCCACGTCCCCGGAGTACGTCGGTCGTACTACGAAACAGGGGGGTCATGTTACATGGACAATCAAAAGACTAGAGTCACACCTGGGGGTGGGGGGCAAGGGGGGGGGGGTAAATTTAGGGCCGGACACATATGCCCACCGGGTAAAAAGAAAGTGTTCCGAGAGGAGATACGAGAAAACCCAAAAACATCAAAGAGGGCAACCAGACAGAAAAGGGCGAACGCCAAACTCAAGTTGTCACGAAACCTCCGGGAAAAACACAACCGGAAAGGGGATAAAAGTCGACCAAACAAACAGCCTGTGCGGCGCCGGGGAAAATCTAATCCTGAAACAGGCACAACTAGAACCGGTGTAAGAAATTCCCGTACTATCAAAAATTGCCCAACTAGAACCAACACTAGGATCGTTTTCCGGACTCACCCCCTCCATGGAGAGTAGCTTCGCCACCCATCCCGGCAAACTAACAAAACACCCACTTTACCGCCCAGTTCCCCCAATAGTTAATCCTTTTTCGGGCTGTTTCTGTTCCAAACAAACTGGGGCCCTGAGACCGAGTCCCGATCCCCCACCAAACCGAAGCCCAGGTGATTTACGGGGGGGAAAAGGAATTACTCTGCGACTTCGTCTCCTCCCCCCCTCGAGGGGCCCAGAGATCCCTGCCCGGTGCCCAGAAGGAAGACTCTTACGAACTGGGGCTGTAGTGGGCGGGGGTAGGGTGGGGGGTCCACGGGTTCCCATACGAAACATGGTTTGCCGCCTTCCCTGAAAGCGTCTTCCAAAAAGTTTTGGCCCCTCGTTACACACGTTTGGACCTGGTACGGCCCGTTGAGGAAACTTAAAAAAAAAGGGGGGTGACCCAGAAGTTGCCTTTTGGCACAAACTTGTGAGACCTTGTGGTCTAAGCAAGGCACAAGACCCCAGCCGAAAAGGGGTTTGTTTCCGGTCCTCTGCACGGGCCGGACGGAGGCAGGTGGTAGGGGCAATATTAAGTTAGGTGTTCTGTGCAGTAGGTTTAAAGGGTCCGGGGGGCCAACCTGGGGAAGCGCCAAGTTGCAAGCCAGAATTCGGACACTGCCAACAGGGGGGCTAAGCGGGAATTACATTGGACCTGGGGAACAAACGGATAGGATCCATGCACGCCGGGGTTCCGCCCCCGCATGTGACCATGATCTCGGGTGCCAAATGGGTTGGCCATTTTGGGGAGAAAATTTTGGGAGTGGATCCTAAGAGGGAGCCAAAAAGAATAAAAGCAAACTTCCTTGCAAGAACGCCCCATCAAAACGGAATCAGCCCAAAACTGAAACATTCCCTCAGGGTCACCTGAAACCTCAGTGAGAAACACCCTCCCTGTCTTTTCCTTATCATCACGTTAGATTTTAGGACTCCCCTTAAAACTTTCCATGACGGGAAAAGTGGCGTGAGACCACAGCTCAATGAAAAAACTAAAGAACGGGGGGAAAGTTGGTAGAAAAAAACCACAACAGGGACCACTAAAGGGAAAAAATTGGCAGAAGGGGGCCGGGGTGTTTCTGGGTGGGCTGGGCGCAAAGTTATGGGAAACAGGGTTCGAAGTCCAGGTGACAATCCGCGGGAAGACAAAGTGTTGACGGAGGCCAAAACCGAGCCTGGAACTGGAATCCCCCCCTCCCTTCAGTACATGAGGAACGGGGTATGTGCCCCATTTAAACCTTAGAAAAGAGACTCCTTTGCCCCCACATCGGATGATATTTGGTCTTTGGGGGAATTGTAAAACACGTTGCCTCCGGCGAAGACCCAGAGCTGGGGGAGCTCGACGCTGAAGGGGTTTTGCGGGGCTGAAGGACTGGCTTAACAAACCCGGCGGAACCGGTCCGGGGGGGAACGAATGGGGCGCCGAGGGCCGGTGGGGGTTCCCACCGAGTACGTCGGGAAACAACCGTTGGGGACGCCGACCCAAAAAAGGTCCCACCCGATGTACCAATTCCAGGGAACCTTCAGGGGGGGTGAAAACGCCCTTGGTAGAGGGGAAAAGCAGGGAACGCGCTTTAGCCTAAAAAGTGGAAAAAGTTTTTACACAACCAGACGAAGGGTTTGGGGGAAATAGAGTGGTTTTGGGGCGTGGGGGGGAAAGAAACTCATTGACCCGGGGGACGGCCAACGAAGTGGAGGTTGGCGAGGGAGTAGAAAGGAGGTCATCCGCGTCCGAAGGACAGGGGGGGCCCTGATGAAACCGCGAAAGTCCGGGCCAAGTCTCAAATTGCGTGACACCAGGTGACCCCCCTAAACCGCGCTTTCTAAATGACACGGACCTGCCGAAAGGAAACTTACACTTATGATTGACCAAAGGTAGAGCCCGGGGGGTGAAAAAAAGTCCCCCCAATTGGGGGGGAGCTCTGACCACTCCGACGGGCGTAGGACCCTCCCAAAAAAAAAAAAAACGAACGTGATCGGGGGGGGAGAACCAGACCAAAAGGTTGAAATGAACAACTACCCCAAGGCGCGCCGGGGGATTGCCGGACGGGGGGGAAGGGGGGGGAAAATAAATGAAACATAACCACCGACCCACTTTGGTTGGTTGGTGTTGTAAAGGGAAGTGGGGAAAGGCCAACCACGGTATGGGATTCGGAACGTTGGGCTGTCAGAATGGCAGAAAAGGAAATCATGGCGGGGAAGTGTTAGTCATCCGGCATCTCTCCTGCTAAAAGTCCCCCCCGGAAAGGGGAAACTGCGGGGACCTGCCGTAAAACAATGTGCACAGGCCGCCCAATCCGGCATCGTAAAACAGTAGCCAATTAAAAAAGAAAAAGGTCCGTCAACCGGGGGGGGGAAAGGGAAAGTGTCGGTGAACCAAAGGTCCCCCCCCCCGGCGCCTGCTTTCCCTGACCGCGATTCGAAGGCCCTCATAGGGTTTACGAGAAATAACCAGACTGGGGATTGTGTTCCTGGGTGTTCTGTTTCCCCCCCCCGTGGGTTTGAGATGCGAAAAAAAAAAAAAAAGGGTCAAGAGCGGCATCAAATTGGAAAATGGGTTTAATCCGGCCCCGGCACGCCACGGTGGAAAAGGGGGAACACCACTGAAAAGGGGGGGAAGGTCAATGTTCCAGCCGCACCCGATTACCCTCGGCAGCCTAAACACCACAAAACAACCAAACGGGTCCCCCCGAACGGTCCGAAACACGGAAACTCCGCAGGGAGGGTCAAACTCCGTAAAGCCCCTGAAACCGGTTGCTGTGGAACTACGCGCACCAATCCGGCACGGCCGCCTGGCCAAAAAAAAAAAAAAAAAAAAAAAAAAACCCTGGGGCAACGAAAGGGATGGCTGAGAAAGGACTTCCGAAAAAAGGGGATTTCGGGCCCTTACTTTGGGTGAACCATCAAAAAAAAAAAAAAAAGAAAATCAAGGAATCCATTAAAAGGAAACCGGGAAAGCACCGAAAGGAAGATGGTGCCGGGCCCCGACGGGCCCAAAGGAAAAGGTTGCAGGGAAGGAAAAAAGGGGGGGGGGGAGCAAAAAGGGGTGGTTTGTTGTGTTCTGTCACAAAGGATCCCAAGAGACCTGAAAGGCTAAATAAAAAACTCAAAGGGGTCACCAATGGCTTACCCGTCGCCGAACCCAGTCAGGGTGGCCACAGGGGAAATTTGTGACACAACGGGCAGGGGTTGAGGATAGCCCCTTGCTAGCGGGGGGGTGTGGCCAAGGAAAAAAAGGGGCAACGAGGGGAAAAATTGTCTCATTGGAAGAGGAGGCTGGGCGGACAAAGTTCAACGAGAGGGGGAAAGGAGGGTCTCCCGGCTGGACAGCAGAGAGTTAAGGTGGGAGGGAAGGGAAGGTCTAACCAGCAAAAAGGAAAAAACCCCGGGAAATCCACGCGCGGGATTTTCTGGCGCAGAGGAAAAGGAAAGAAAGCTGGGGGAACTAGACAAGGGCAGAGAAAAGGGGGGGTTCGAAATACCGTGGAAAAAAAAATTTCCCCCCAAGGAGAGAGACCCCAAACAACCAACACTTAACGGTGGAAAGAGAGAGGAACAAAAGCAGGGGACCCAAAAAAAAGCACCCCCCACGGCCAACGTGAAAAAAAAACTTGCAATGAAAAAAAGGGGACTACCCCCCCGAAGTCCCTTTACTCGGGCCCCTTTCTTTCGCATAATCGGGAAAAAAGCCGGAAGCAGGTCTTTTTACCTGGGGGAAATCCCACGGGGGGTAAAAGAGGCGGACGTCCGGCGGTAAAAAGGGAAAAAAAAGGTTATGATGAAGATAGGGGTTACCCCCCCAAAAACCTTGCAAAAAGCAACGTACCAGGGTAGATCTGGGGGGGAGAAGATGCAAAACTTATCTCGTCACTCCATCACTCCCCTGATTACGCCCCCCACACCAAAAGAACCGCCCTTCTCTCTCGCTTGGTAGCCCACCATCAAACAAAGAAACAACAAAAATCGTCAAAAGGGGTGCCAGGGGTGCCGATTGCCTTTTTAAAAATTGGGCGTGCCAGGAAACGGGTTGGATTGGGCCGTATGCCGGCTAATCACACATGGAAAGAAAATAACCCGTGCCAGAAAAAAAAGGCCGTCGTGTTTGTTTGGAATAAATCGAGTCGGACGTGTTTTTGTTTCCCTACCTTGCCCTTTCCTCTTCATTGAAAAAATGGGGTGTCACTGTTCGGAACCCACCAACGAGCTATCCTCATTTCCCAAAAACCCCACATGGATGGGTTAACACACCCCCCCACATTCCCCTTTAGAAGTCCGTAACGGATTCATCGTCGGCGCAGAAACAAAAAAGGGCCGACGAAAAAAAACAGGAAGTGGCGGAAGTTTGACCGAGGGCCCGGAGGGAGTAAAAAACCGACGGGGTAAAAAGGGGAAGTGCAGAGTGTTGACGTTGTGGAATTGAAAACTGCAGAAAGCAGAAGAAATTCCGACAGGAAAACTTTCACGGCGGGTTGAGGGTGGTTGGTAGAAAGCGGCGGTCCCGAGGGGAACGGGGGGGGAGGGGGAAAACTGCCGGCACAGTGCCACGTATATATTGTCAAAAAAGTGGAGGGGATGACCTTCACCAGGGGTGAAAGCAAAGGGCAGTGGGGGGGGGTCCCCGTAGAAATCAAAATGTTAACAATTCTCCGGCTGGGACGAAACACCAAGGTACAAGAAAGGGGAAAAGGGTGCCAAAAACCCACTTTTTCCTTAGGGTAAAACTCAAACCCAAAAAACCACAACGGTAATGGTGCCTAACAAAATATTTCTCCAAAGGAAAAAGCACCTCTCCCCAGGGGACCCTGGGCAAAGGATGAAAAGACACCCGGAATAACAGGGTGTAAAGTTGTCAAGGACCTCAAGTAGTAGGAAGGAGCGGTTATCTGACAGTTTCCCCCACTTCCCCATCCTGTGCTAACTGCATTAAAAAGGGGGGTCTAAAACTGGGGAAACCCGATATTGCAATAAAAGAACGAAAATCGCCAGCACAATACACCCATAAACCTGGTCGGGAATCGAATCTAAGGGGGGGCCAGTACCAAAAACCCGGGGGACAATCTCCCTAAAAAAACCTAAAAAAAAGTGGGAACAGGGGTTGTTAAGGTGAACAAAAGGGCACCTGAAAACCCCCCACCATAAAATCACGCCCCTTTATTCGTTTGCAAACTCCAACCAAAATGGGACCGAGATGGGGGTTGCACCCCACCAGGGATGACCCCAACCCCAGGGAAAAAGTGTTTTTATAACCAGATTCCCAAAATGAAAGGAAACCTTCGTATGGGTTGACCGGTCTTAAAGTTTTCCGTGATACCCATCCCGAAAAAACCAGCTGCGGTGGGGGGTGGGGGCACCCAACGCTTCGAGGGATGGTGGGGCCCTTTTTGAACGCTTCGCCTGCCTTTTTCAAACAATTCTGGATTTTTGTTGTCATCCCAAAAACCCGCATTCAAGATTTCTAGAGAAGCTTCGCCCCCCGGGAGTGTCCAAACGGAAAACGGGGCCCTGGTGGGGTGATGCCGCCAAAGCCCCGGGGTCCTCTAAGCTAGCGGCCTGGAAGAAGTAAAATGTTGACTCCCGGAAAGGAACAACTCAAATTTTCCCTGCGAACAAGATTGGATGAATGAAACCTGACCGGCAAGGGGCCAGTACAACCCTCCCAACTCGTGAAACGTCCGGGGCCCAGTGCCATTAAGGGGGAAATGGAAAAAAAACCAACCCACGCTTCAAACTCTATAAAAAACCACTACCTAAAAGGCGGTAACCTGGTGGGTGGGTCCAGAAGCAGGAAGTTTCTCGTTGGGGGAAAAAAAGGGCTTTGGGGGGGGAGTCGTTGGTTTTGAAATCCCTACGACGGAAAAAAAAAAAGTGTGGTTGAGGACCATGTGATCCACTCACGGTGTCGTCATGGGGATCCCGTTGGGGGGTTGAAGAGTGGAAGCTGAACCCCCACTCGTCCCTCGAGTCAAAAGTCTTCCAAATGGGCAGGGTTCACGTGGCTTAACAAATTTGGAAAGACGAGAAACTAAGACGCCCCCCCCTTAAAAAGTCTTAGGGAAAAGGAGGGGCAGAAGCTGTTGTCCGGAAGAGTAAAGTGACCTTGGGGGGGGCATCCCCCCTAGAAAAATGAGAAAAGGCCACCCCCTCCCAGGGTACTAATCTTGTTGCTGGCAATCCCTCACCAGTCGGCAAAAAGTTTGGTTGGGAAGGCCGGTAAGGTAAGCACAGTAAAACAAAAAACCATCAAAAAGAACGCCTGGAATTCCTCAGGAAAAGAAGACCCCGGGTATCTTCAACAATGTCCTGGGACCGATGAGGAATTGTCCAACCAATACCAAAAGGTGAGCAGGGGGCCACCCGAAAAAAAAAAAACCAAAAAGCTTTCACCAAGGTTGGAACCAAAACAAGTGGGGGGGGTGGGTCATAACCAAAAAATACCATTTCCTGCCTCCGGGGCCCCCATGTGACCGAAGGACCAGCACTTTTACCAAGGAAACTTTGGGGAAGGGCCCAGGCCGAAGAGTGGAAAATGGTAATTTCCCCAACGGCCCTGGGGTCAAAAAAGGCGGGGCATCGGGGGGACTAAAAATGGTCCAAACCTACCTACTGTTTCCGCTGGGTTTCTTTGGCTGGGGCATGTGGGGCAGTAGGTGGTAGGTTTGAGTGGTGAAAAAAACCCGCTACCCTGACCTGAACTGGTTTTTCAAGTCCCGGCACCAGGATCTACAGGGGCGCCCCAACCAAAATGAACAACCAAGAACGCACAAATTGGTGCCCAACAGTCCGAATCAAGGGTTATTGGAATCCCCTCCCTGAGGGACACAGCCAAAAAAAATGCAAACACGCCTGTGAACCAATTGGGGGTTTCCCAAGAAGGACTCTCGGGGCGTGATGTCCTCGTGGGGGGTAGAATCAAGGTTTTTTCCCATAAGGTGGGTACGAATATTCTGTTGCAAGTTGTGGGACAAGCCGGGCCCTTCTCGTTCTAGGAACCCAAGGTATAACATATGGAGTTTTTGAAGTTTCCCCGGAATCATAAGGTGGTAGAAACCAATAAGACTCACACGCCAAGCAACATCACAATTACCGGGGGGAGAGGAACCACCCCCCCAGTATGCAAAAAAGCACCAGGAAACAGACAAACTCTGCCCCGGGTTCCAATCTTTTTTAGAAAAAAAACCTGTGACCCCAAATAAAAAATTTGGGTAAACAACGGGGGAACAATACACAAAAAACCGGGGGGGAAATATGAGTCCCAAAAGCGGAGACAGGCTGGTTGGGGTCCACAGAAAATAAATACCCACCCTTTCCAAGCAGGAAAAAAATCGTTTGTGTCCATGTTGACCCATCCGTTGGTAAAAGATGAGAATGGAAAAAAAACCGAAACCCCGATTAAACGCACAAAACCGTAAACTCGTGGACCAATGCAGTACCACTAGGGGGATTCCCTGCCCTTTAATTTGGGGGTGTAATTCTGGTTGCGGATGATTTAAAAGAAAAAAGGGATACTCACAAAACAAGGGGGGGGGGTGAAAGAGTATATTGCTTGTCGGGCCACAGCCAGCCTGCACCCAAATATCCTTCTTAAACGACGGTTGGCCCGTCAACGGTGCTGTCCTTGTTAGTGAAAACGCCCCAGAGTTGGAGCTCGACAACACCGGGTGAAGTTGTGCATCGGAAACTTCAGGGGAAAACCTTAGGCTCGGAACTTGGTCAGCCGTTGGGCCCTCACATGTGTCTTGATGGGGGGGTTTTACGTCATAGGAACCGTTGCCCCACTGTTGGGCGTGACCCCCGTTGCTGCAAAGACTGAACTGTGGTCAGGGGGGGGGGGACATCAAAATTGGGGGGCAGACCCCTATTTTTTTCGGGGGGGGCCGGTCTTGTGCTTTACATTTCACTATGGGGGGGGTGGGCTCTCTTGTATCTGTACCGGTGGAAATGGAAATGATTGAGAAACCCGCCCTATGAAAAAAACCTTGTCGGTGCCACGGGGGAAAGCAATGGTATCTCGTCCAAAAAAGTCCGAGCACTGCCCCCGGGTGTCTTCCTAAGGACATTATGGACTACGACAGACCCCGATACCAAAGGGTCCCCAGGAACTCTTTTCCCGCCAGTGTGCCAACCGGGGTTCTCATGGGTGACTGAGATGTTCAGAAAATTGTTGGGGGGCATTTCCTAAAATCCTACTGGGGGCTTAAATCCCCGGGAAAAAAGTTAGAACGTAATCCGAGTCCCAGGGGTTACAAACAGCAAAACTACTTCCCCCTGGGAAGGAATCCAAAGGAAAAAACAAAGCCTCCCAGGGAGGAATCCAAATGAGGGGAATACCGGAAACAGGTTGTAGAGAAGGAATTGAATCCAAGGAAAGGCCAAGTTCTTCCCTGGGTAGAGATCACCTACTCGGCACTTGTTTTGGAACCGGGAACCAAATGTCAAAAAGAAAAGGTGAAACAAGTGGATGAGTTTTTTAAAATGCGCATCTTCCAAGTTTCCAGGTAATTTTTCGGGCAAGGGTGCCACCCCCGAAGGGGTTAGCCGGGGCCGGGTTGGATCCCCGGGAAACCGTGATGAGGGCCCGGGAAAAACGTTCAACGAAAACGGCGCATGGAGGACGGGGGCACCCTGCGGACTCGACGGGAAGTCGGAGCGGGCCCCAAACGTTCAACTGAGAGGGGCAACAGTCCTGGTTTGCCGGTGGTCGTCTCAGGGTGTATTAGGGGTGTGGGTTTGGTATATCACCCCGCAGATCCAGCCTGGAAACCTGAAGGTTTTTCCAAGGGGGCCCGCCCACCGGCGCTATGAAGGGTGTCCAAAGATCAGAAAAAAAATACCGGGTACACATGCCAAATACACCTGTGAACCCGAATTAAAGCAAAGGGTGGGGTCCCATCTGAAACCTTGTGAATCGCTTTCGGCCACCGCAAAAATTGGGGGGCACAGGTCCAAAAAGGGGCAAGGGTCCTAGGTTGGGGGGGAAAAGCGGCGCTGGGGGGTGGGAAAAGGGGAACCTTCAGCAGTGGGGGGAGTTCCAGTGTCGTGGGTGCCCAAAAAGAGGCGGCAAAGACCGCACGAATGAAGAAAAAAGCCTCGTCGGTCACAAGGGGGAAAAGCCGCCTGGGAAACAACGGCCATTAACCAGGCCGGGAAAAACGGTCGGCTTTTGACGTAAAAAGGAAAAATCGGGTAAAAAGTCCCAACTTACCCCCTATGCCAAGCCCAGGAAAGACCTACCATCGATCATTTAAAACCAAGGGGCCGGGGGACCCAGTGGGTTCCCCCGCAACGAGCTGGGGGGGGGATAAGCTACATCTAACCGCAAGACGGCCTTCCCACCCGAAAAAAAGCAGGCCTTCTGTAACACGGGGGGGGGGACATGACGAACGACCAAAAGGCCCCCCACAGACGCACCAATTTGCGGGCGGGGCAGGAAGGGGGGAGGGTAGAGGGGGGGGAAGAGCCGGGGCTGGGGACAGAAAACCCGATTCCCCGGGGGGGCGTGGTTGGAAGCCGCGGCCCCACCGGGTTGGAAAAAGGGTCGAATTGTGGGGTGGTAAGGGCCCCCGCCCAAATAAGGTGGGAGAAAGGGCGGTTCCCTGGGAATATGTGGGGTGGGGATGTTGAAAAGAAACAGGACGCGACGGGGAAAAGGAGGGTATCGGGTTACCTCCCGGAGGAACCTCAAAAAAACCCAATGGCGGCGATTGTCCCTCTGTCCTTTTTTTCCTCTCTTTCCTTTCCCTTATGGTCTTTTCTCCGACCTAATTCTCTTCTCCCCGATATCGGGCAGGAATGAGAGAAACCGAAGACCGCTCGATTCCCAACCCTGGTTCACCCAAATTAATCCTTCCTCCTTTGCCCTCTCTTTGAGGGCCTAGCTCTCCGTCCCGATTCCTCCTTGAGAAAGTGGGCTCCTTGCCCCTCTTTCATCGCTCTTCCGTATAAGTGATGGTAAACTAAATCGGAATGGAAAAGCCTGGAGACGCGACCGTGGGTTCCATAACAAAAGCTCTTTCGCTGTCTCTTCTCGCCGGCTTGACGGGTTTTCTGTCTCCTTCTCTCGCGAGATACTCCTCCTATGCTCGCTCGCTCTCCTATTTTGTCCCCGCGTCAATGACAAACGCGCCCCTCCAGGCGCTCTCTTGCTCCCTGGCAAATCATCATTTTGTCTCTACATGCGCCATGGACGGGCGACGGGCCTGAAGGACGCCCCTGGGGCCGCGGGGGGCGCCCCCTCCCCTCCCGTGGGAATGTGTGACCGTTCGGGGGGCCGTGGTGGACCCCTTCCCAAGGAAGCGCTGGGAAAGAGAACGTCATTTGTGGGGGGGGATGACTTTTCTTTCTGGGGCCAAACGTTTCCACTTGGTATTGCAAGGGAAACGGGTTTTTGTGACATCCAGTCCTGAAAACGCAGCACCTACACACATAACCCAAAGAACCTTTAATCCCTTTCGGCGGCCTCAATCCAACCTCGCCCTAACACATAGGGGGGTCACAACTGACGGGGTTCCCCTTGGTACTACCTCCACAAAATAGGGGAGAAAAAGGCAATTTCGAAAATGTTAGATAATCTGCTTCTCCGCTATTGAAAAAAAATCGTGACTCGAAAACCCCCCTTTTTTAACGATTCACAGTCAGGTAAATTCGAAGAAAAAACCTCAAACCCCCAAGGGGCTGGCCCTGAAGGAGAAAATAAAAGGGAAACGCCCCGGTTTTTTTGGAAAAAGTCGGTGTTTTTTCCCACGTAACGAGTCAAAAAAAATGCGGGAATGGGTGCAACGTGGCCCTCTAGTTCACAACCCCCCTTCCTGTTGCACAGGGGTACTTTGAAACGTCCGCCACCGTACTTCTGAAGGTGTTGGTTTTCTGTACAAGGGAGGGATGAGGCCCAGTATCGCAAAGAACAAGTTGGAAAGAACCGTACGGGGGAACGGCTGTGTCCCCACTCTGAGGGACAACACGAGCTTTTTGGGTGGGCCAGCGCCCGAGCCGAACATCAAATGACGAAAGCCCGCCGAGGGTCTCGATAGGGGAAAGAAAGGCCCCCAGGACACTGGGGGACAACGGAGAAAGTGTCGGGGCACCCGCGGGGAACGCTCCAGAGGGGGAAGGGGGGGGGCCCGGCCGTAAAAAAAGAGTATCCAAAAAACAACAACAACGGCGGAGGGGGGGGGGGGAAAGAAAAAGGGTGGATCCCCCCCCGTCACGGGGAACCCCCCCAAAACGGCCCCCGCAAGCACCCAATGAAAGGGGGCATCACCCGTGCCCCCGGCCCAACCCGCTAACGTGCCCCTAAATGGAAAGGCAACGAAATAAGGCGGTGGGGGGAAGACGCCCGTGGTCGGGTGGAGCTGGAGGGGAAAAATCGTCAGGCCCTCCCAAAAAAGGGGGGACCCCTTGCACAAGCGTGGCCCAGCCTCGAACCCTTTCCCCCGGTCTTGTTAACCTGTGGCGGGGAAGTGTCTGAAAATAAGAGGGAGGGGGGGATCGCCTTCCCTTGGAAGAAAAGCAAAAACCACCGTTACAAGGAGATCGTAAAAAAGAAAAAAGGAAACAAACCCTGGTTGTGGGAAACGGGCACGTTGGGAAGCTCCTGGCATACGTGGGAGGGGGCAGGGGCAACCGGTGGATTCGCAAGGTAGGCGCGCCCGAACCGTGGAAGAAAAAGAACCCCAACAACCCGGCGACGGGGTGAGCATTACGCTTAAGGTTTGGGGGGACAGCTGCCAAACCCGCCACCAATGAGTGCCAGGTCCCCCGGGAAAAGGTACTTTCCAAAGGGAGAAAATTTGTTTTCAGAGTGCCAAAACATGGGGCCCCCCCATAAGGGGGAGATTTGAACAAATCAACGAATTAACCCGCCCGGGAATCCGATTGCCCGCTGTAAACAAGTGTCCAGGGGGACCGTCCCTGGGCCGCAGGGGGTATTGGACGTCGGCCGGAAGCCGCCGGGGAGCGGTTCCGGCGGGGACGGCATAAAAGGGGGGGAACGGCGGGGGGGTGAGGGGGGGGGGGTTTTGCTATAGCCAGGAGAAAGTTACTCTGGGGTGGGTTGGCTTCATAAAACCTGTTGTGCGTCAACGATCAAAGATTGGCAGGGCAAACGCTGGGGGGCCCGTGCCAGGGCCCTGGCCACCACCAGGGGCTGACGCCGGGTAACCCGGGGCTCTTGGGACCCGGGGGCGGCCGGACCTCAAGCGGGGATGAAAAAAGTAATACCCAATCACTGGGGGGCGGGTAGGCCAATCCCAGGCCTACGGTCCAGACTGAAAAGACAAAAAACAGTGCCCCCGTAACGTTCGAGGGAAACGGGCCAACCCACTGAAAACGGAAAAAGGAGTCCATCTGGGCCCGAGCCGGCAACGTAAAAATCCAACACAAAGGACTTCCTCCTACGGCCTATAGTGAGTCCTGTAAAAATCCCTAGAGACGGTCAACCATAAACGGGCCAGAATTAAGGCTTCGCCAAACCCCACCCGTCACCCACTAATGAATTCCTCACAAAGTTTTTTGGTGACCCCTCAACCCTAAACTAACGGGGGAAATCGGGTGTTCAATTTCGGGGTTTTTCCCTCCTCCGGGAACAATGTGCAGTCCCCAACCTTCGTGACCGGGCGTACTCCCCCTTTTCACTTACAAAAAACTTGTTGAAAAGGGATGTAGGAAACGTGCCGTACTGTTTGAAAAGTGGGGACTGGGCTGGGCCGGGTGTCTTATAACCACCCTCCCACCGAGGGGGGGGGAGGTTGTTTCATTTGGAACCCTTGAATTTGCAACTCCAGTACTGGATAGGTCCCGTACAGCCTTTTTTGTACCCCTGTTGCAAAATATGAGGTTTTCACGGAACCAACAGGAGGCACCCACAGGGGAAATCCCGTCACTGGAAAAATCCGGGAAGAAGCAAGGTGAAATCAGCCCTTCAACCAGGGGACCCGTCTACTAGGAAGGATGGGGACGCCTGTCGGACCCCCGAATGAGCCACCAGCAGACCTTTTACAAAACCGGCCAAGGAAGTCTGCCCACACTTTACCCTTGTCCAAACTGGCCCCCAATCCGAGGAAAAAAATCCCGTTCCCATTCCCTTTTGGGGCCCCCCATACATCGGGGGAGTTGTGGACAACGGCCCGGACTTGTGGGGATCAACCCTGGGGTTTTTTTTTTCATCTCGGACCTTTTCTTGTCCGGCTTTTGGTGGTAGCAATATGTGGTCCGTAGCGTAGGTTTGTGTTTCATGAATTTTTCCCACCTTTTTGTGGGCCCCCGGTGATACTGCAGCGACTACGGCCAAGCCCCACGAACCATCGAAACGGAAGGTTCCGGAGTTGGGGCTGCACTTCCGCCGCCGGTGGGGGGGGAAGGAATCCAGAACCCCGCTTTTCCCTTCCGAAACAGCCAAAAAAATCACCTGGGGTTTGCCACCCCCCGGTCGCTGAAAAAAAAAGGGGGGGGTGCCCATCCAAATAAGTCCTAGCCACCACAGCCCCCCTCACGTCTGGGGCGTCACGGACCAGCCTCATCCCATGTTGGGGAACGGGGGCCGGTGCCCACTGCCCCAAGCTCTCCATCCTCTGACAGCCGAACACCAGCACCCGGTTGGTGCCGGATGCACCACCGCCCCCTCCCTTCCCCTTGTGGTTAGCCCCATTATTAAAAAGCTGCGGAAGGTTGTGGGTTTGCCCCCTTCGCCGTGCCACTCTGGGTCAAAATAACCCCATCCAAAAGCCCTTTTTCTCCCTTTTCCCCGTACCTCAGTTCCGGTTTCTAAAAACTACAACACTAAGTCACTGGATCGCATTGCCCCAATGTAGAATGACATGGGCCCCCGGATGTGACCCGAACAATATGGCCTACGTTGTCGAGAGGGAGCACCTTGCGCGAAAGTCATGGTCGTTTTTTTTTGGGCAAAGTCCTCTTGTCGCCTCCTTTGATGCAGGTCGGATGTGTCCCCCGAGGGGGTTCTTGTGTGTGGGTAATTCCGAACATTTACTGGTATTCACCTCAGAGGGTCTTTGGGCCTTTTACTCACCATGTGTGATCGGTGTCGGGGCACACGGTAATCATCTGGGGGGGAAACTTCACAACTGGCCGCAACAATCAAAAAAAAAAAAGGTTGTTCACAACAGAGGGGAGAAACTGGGGGGAACCCTTGCCAAACGAGGGCCCATACTACCATGCCACAAGGGAATCAATGGCCCGGTTAGAAACTTTTCAAGTCACTCGTTATCCAAAGGGGGTTGATATCAGGTATCCATCCTAAATGTCTCCCCAGGAAACCCGACTAAGTGTTAGAACGTGCTACTGAGCTTCGCCGAAAGACTCCTTATGAACAAGCGGGCCGCCCCCAGCCCCTCGGTCAAAAACGACACACCAGCCCACTGGGGACGCTCGGAGGTAGGCGGACACTCCCAACCAATCCCACAAGACAAATGTTATTTCCATTGAGAGGCTGCACCGTAGGACATCTCCGACGGGGTTGAATTGGTAAGAATTTTGTTTTCCGGGTGTCCCTTCTGGGTTGTCCTGAGACAGAGCACAGAACTACTAAGGCAAGCGAGCCGTCCGAAAAAAAGGGAGGAGAGGACTTAGCCGGACCCCCTGCACGAGAAGACCCACAGCGGCACCCCTCCTAAACGGACACTTGTTTCAAAAGAACGGCTCACAAGCCTGTAGTCGCCCCAAGATCACCTGTACATCACGGGAAAACGTCGCAATAGTGCCAAGGCCCTGGGCTCAAATCATTCCCAAAAGATCTTAGGTTAAAGGGTAAAAGAGCTAATGCCAATGCCAATGACGGGACCTTGGGAATTGGTACAACCGCCAAAAAACAGTGCCCCCGGCAAAACGAATCTTCCTTCCCCCCGAGTATAACGGTCGGGCGAGTGGGTGAGAGTATGACAGAGGAAATTT
>Ga0179593_1487081_pt1 | contig 16244 bp, 24 predicted proteins | sample CZODoug2_1_08_16_FD_185931 | JGI IMG/M metagenome (GOLD analysis project Ga0179593, IMG submission 185931) | Vadose zone soil fungal communities from Angelo Coast Range Reserve, California, USA - CZODoug2_1_08_16fungal (PacBio error correction) | ecosystem: Environmental > Terrestrial > Soil >...
AGTAGGACAAGGAAAGAGTTGCAACTCAGTTGCCGAGGTTCAGCGTTTACAGGGGGGGGGACATTAAATGACTTGCTTGGAGAGAAAGGGAAAAATGTTCGCGTGATACGGCCAGTGAAGGCATAGCACGATTTCAAGAATCCGGAGGCCAAGTTTCCTACAGGGGGATAGAAGGGGGGGTCAAAGGGGTCAGACCAGAGAGTATGGCAGCTGCCAACTTCACTTATGGAAAGGAATGTTTCACCAGGGCGGCAGGAAAAGCCGAGCGACTACCCCAAAGGAAGCACTAAACAGGGCGCATGTCTGTGCCGTTCCGTCTTAAAAAAGCATTGGGATAGGGGGATAAAACTACCGGGCCTGAGGGGGGTCGTGGGCAAAGATTTGCATTAAAAATACACAAATTGGAAAAGAAACGGGGGAAAGAAAGCGTATCAAAACATTAAAAAAACGGTACTACGAAGCGAGGGGACTCATGTTCTTAAAAGGAGAGCAACGAGGATTTAAACTGATTGTGGGGAAGGTATGATGCTTGGACGATAAAAAACAATGAAGACGTAACTTGCAGAAAGAACAGACGTCTCCTCTCGGACAGTTACCGCAGGGGGGAAGGTGGTTCGACCATCAAGATGGGAACAGCAATGGGGCGGGTTGTCAAAAAAAGGCGAAAGAAGGTCATAAAAACCGATGGATTACAGAAAGGCGTCGGGAAAAATTGTGTGAAATCTTCTAATGGGGGAAACAAGTCTACCGGGTACCCCACGCGAAGGGATTTAGGGGTACCGTCGCAGAGTGCCGTTAACACTAAAAAGAAAAACATTCAACCCTATGAAGGCAATAATTGAATCCAGGTTGGGAAAACTATCACAGTGGCGTACGGCGTCTGTTACCCGGAAACGCCTGGGGATCGGAAAAATGCGAGGTAAGGCAGGAGAGAGCGGGCGACCGCCGGCTTGAGATTTCCTTCTGGGGGGAAATGATCTCTCAAAGGAGGGGACCCGTAGAGAAAGAATGGGGGGGGGCGGCGCCGAAGGGATTAACTCTGAATTTAAGGAAGGAAAAAGGACACGTCACCAGTTCGGCTTTCATTGAGCAAAAGGATTCTTGTATAGATAACGGCAGAAGAAAACGCGGGCAGAAAATCATTGCGTTGAACGACAGTGGGGTGGAGCTGGGGGAACCAAGCTAAGAAAATCACTCAAACCTGGAAAATACGGAGCGACTAAGGGGCTCAGAGGGGAAGTGAATTAGGGCTCTTGCAGTGGGCGGAGTTTAGTATCCTCTCGGGACGGGATGGGGGAGGGGGGGACAGGACCGATTCAAGGGGAATTACACGCTCGGGCAATCCCCGATCAGGAGTGCAAATGGAGAAAGAACGCAGCTTGCCTCCGTGGAGATGTTAGGGAGAGTCCCGCGAAAAAAAAAAAGTCAGCGGAGATTGTGGGGGGAAGGCATGAGTCCCGATTCATACGCAGAACCGGAAGAGGGAGTTTTGAGGAGTTTTGGGACCCGAACCCGGGGGAAGAGAGACGACAATAAACACAGCAAGGTGTCGAGATAGAACATTAAACATAAGCATACCGTAATTAGAAAGCAAACATTTATAAGAAAAGATGAAGTTGGTGAAAATCACAGTGTAGTTATTCCTAATAAACCACGGCCGCCAGGGGGGGGACAGAAGGGGCCTGGGAGCATGGGAGCGGGGGGCTCGGACAATGGGAGGTCGGTTGGTCGTCCAGGGAAAAGTGAAAACCCATATACCTATAAGGTACCAGAAAAATAACGGGATCAATATTCCCGTTCTGAAAGTCAATCTGTCACCAGATCTCGTCAGAGCTGCATTCAGAAGTGAAAAAGAAGAAAAGTACATGACCGAACCACTCAGGAGAACGGCCTGAATTGGGGTGGACCAATTTATGCTCCCAGCGAAAGAGAAAACTAAGAAATATAAAGAAGATTGCGGAATATTAACAGAATCTTTAGCAAGGCAAAGGAAGCGTAAAAGGGGGAACAGAGAAACATTTTTGGCAACGAAAAATTTGCCAAGGGGGGAGTGGAAAACCGCAAGAAAAAAAGAAATGGTCTCAGCGAAATCAAAAAAAATATCGACCTCGCGCGAGTATGTATGGTTTCTTCAGGTTGTAGCCTGAAGGGAAAAAGATTCTGATTCGATAGGCCATAGGTGTTAGTGGGATGCTACTGTAGTGGCGAAAAGGAAAAAAGCGCCCATAGAAAGAGAAACTCGTCTTGTACCTTGCAAGGAAACAACTACCGGTGCGTCAATGGGAGAGACGCTTTGCTTGTTCACGATTAAAACAAGCAACAAGAAAGGCTCCTCTAAGGAGAAACGAGACACGAAATAATTTAAAACTGACGAGGAAAGAAGAAAATTTGTTTCGGAAGAGAAACGGGTTCTTGAGACCCGGGTACAAACTGGCTACAGTCTAGAAACAGGGTCCGGAACAGGTGAAGGTCTCAAGCAGAGTCCGAGCTCCAAGCCGATAAGACGAAAGGTCGTCATCAAAAGAAAGTGAAAGGCCCGATACAACGCACCCCACACTCGAAACAGTTTATCGAATCAAAAACAAAGCGCAACGTGGTATGGAAAAGGGAAGGGATTGTCGTTTCGTGTTAGGGGGGTAGAGTCCGTAACGTGGGAGGAGACTGGTCTGGAGTTCGTTGGGGCTCGCTCGTATGCTTATGAGAAAACGGTGTTTGAAGGAAAAAAAGAAGACAAAATAGGGTGAAGGTGAGTGACGTGCTTTGCACACGGAAACGGCGATAACTAAAACGTGAGGGGCGGAGAGTTGAAAGTGAGCTTAAGACAACAGTTAAGACGTTTTTGTGCAGGAGGGAGGGGGGTGGACTCGGCAGCAAAACAAACACTTGACGACACGGGCAGGGGGGGGGAAAAAGGTTACGACAGTAGTGAAGAGCTTTCAGGCTGAACGTCAGGACGCACGAAGTCGCGATAACTATCCCAAATTAAGTGAGATGCCGCATCCGCGGCAAACTTGATTCAGGGAAGGATCAGTGCAAACACAGAATCAAGCAGGGAGAGAGGAATTGTCTGATGTTTAGTAGGGAGAAATTTCAGGGTAAAACTAAGGACTGACGGGACTGGTTTCAAAAAGTAAGACTTGGAATCTAGGGAGCTAACAAATAAAACTGGGCTTGCAAGGATTGCTTGTTCTAGGTGCGTGGGAGCGCCTCTCAGTTTAAACGACGAATTATCAGGAGGGGATTGCAGGGTGCGGCTGTGTTACGCGTCATGTTGCTAATAGCTTGAAATAAATAAATGAAGAGAGAGATTGTGTATTCGGAAGGTCACCATAGATTGGTGATGGTGAAGATCGAACCGACGATCTTCCGTAGAGAATCCAGGCAAATGCCCACTAAAGGGGAAAGAAAAAGGAAGTCCTTATTTGGGATTCAGAGCCAGTTCCCCTGTGAGGCAAACATCTAGGATAGTGTGACTGAGAATTAAGGGATGGTTTAGGCGAAGGATTCTATCTCGGGAGTCCGTCGGGGCGTGATTGTTCAGGGATGAGGCGTTTTGCCACCATCAGTCACAGGAGGCCAACTCAAACGCTGGAGTAATTGAAGAGGGAATGAAGTGAACACTTCGCCAATTGACAGACATCGAAGAACAGAAAATGGGTCTCTTCAGTCTGGGAAAATGTAAATGATTCGGGAGGGTAAGTCGACGGGCAGCACCGGGAGAGTTCTGCCAAAGCAATGCTCTTCACGAGGAATAAACACAGCACGGAGAACGGAGGATCTCAGGCCGCTTCATATTTTTCATCTGGAAGCAGAGATAATTGACTCTTTGGCGGGGTGCGGCGTTCCGCGCTGGGTTCAAGAGGAATAACAAGCACGCAGGAGTTCCTTGGTTTTCCCAAAAGAAAAGTGAGGCGGACGAATTTGAGAGCGAAATATCTGGCTGAGCAAAATGAACAAGGCGGTCGTAATCAGCGAACTAGAGCGGTGGTTACAAGGGGCGGCACTCATGAAAAAAAGACAGCGACGATCTGGAAGAGCCAAAGATACACTGTCAGAGAAATGCGCAAAACTGGTCATCAATCGAACTCCAGTACGACCCGGAGAATCGCAGAAGCCGCGTAAGGTACGTGATTGGTGGGGGTGAACACCATGACTAGATAGGAGGTAACTCCTCATGTCAGTTTGGGTTCTGGCTACCTGGGGGGGGAACATGAAAAAGCGACGTACATCAAACAGCGCTGGGTGGTCATTAAAAAAAAGGAAAGTGAACATGTGTCGGATGTCACAAACTCTGAAACCCAGCGTAACTAACGGGGCCATGGAAGTAAGGGGAAGAAAAAAAAGGGAGGGTGTACAGCAATGCTTTGGTCAAAGCGTACCGGGTGAAACGGGCACGGAGGAGGAGAAAATTGTTTGGTCTTGCACGAGGGTTGTAGAAAGCAGTTAAGACCGCAATCAGTCCCTGGCAGCTGGCGCTCCGGGACCCAATTAGAACCTCGGCAAGTGAGAAAAATGGGGGAATACCTTTGAGGACCCGTCATGCATGGATCTAACGCAGAACAAGCCCTATCGCACAAGTGAATGCGTAAAATCCAGTTTTTTCGAAAGGGACAGCCGTTTAAAACAGCATACCAGATTGCTGCTGGGGGAGGCTGTTCCACGGAAAAAGGGGGGGAATCTTCCCTTGGTGAGGGTAACTTAGTGTCCTATAGACAAAGAGGAAGAATGAACATAAATAACAGGACGTCTTGAATAAAGGAAAAACGGTCTTGAGATCCCCGACAGGGGGGGGGGGGGGGGGGGACCGATGTTGACCGAGCGCTCGAGGAAAAAGAGAATTGTCAACCTTAGAGAGATCCCGCACGTCGGCGATGAGGTTGGGTAAAGGGAACAAGATGGAAAAAATGAAAATCGCAAACGTTTCAATGGAACCGCCATTCGAAGGAGAAGAAAGGTTTCATCAGTCAAGGCCACCGAGAGGTGAAAAAAAGAAAAACCGCGAACGTACACATGTTGTGTGAAAAAAAATAAAACTCTACTGCTAGAAGGTAAAGAGGGAGCGACGTGCGCATCTCTCGAAAAAGCGAGGGAACTTGAACAAGGGAAAGACCAGAAGGAACTACACAAAGGAGACTATCTCTATCTGCAAGAAGGTGATGTGAGGTTGCTCTAACAATAGATAAACACCACTAAGTGTCAATAGAGGAGACTCAAACACAAGAAGGAGTCAAGAGGATAATTGTCCGATGAGGGGAGAGTAATCATGCCTGTGGTAGCGGTGGGGAAGGGGAGTACATATCAAACTAAAAAAGAGAATCAGTTGTAGACTTCCGGAGAGATGGAGAAGGGTAATTCAAAAGGCTGTTCCTTAAAGGAAAAAGTGAACAAGGGGGCGGGATCTATGGGAAAGAGCTGGAAAAAGAAGAAGCAAGGTTCGGTCGGTCGAGGGAAATAAAACAACTGTTTAAAATCGGCAGCAAGCGAATCAAAACGTGACAGCCTACTGGAAGACGCTTATTACTTTATTCGACAATGTCATCGAAATGCAAGGGTTATAATATCAAAGTGGACAAAATTTGAAGGGGAAGAGCTCCGGTCGCCTTGGAGTGATTAAAGCAGGTCTCGGGAGCGTCCAAATGTAACCGATGAGAACGACTTTAAAAATGCCTCAGGGCAAAGTTCACCTTAAAGCGCTTGGAGAGACATCATTTTTCGGATGTCAATAAGAAGGGAGTTGAGGAAGCACTTACACTTGCGAGGGGCGAATTAATGTAACAACACAAATGGGGACATGCGCGAGGCGAGACCCCCCACACTCTCGGGCGATGGAAAGTCGTTCCGGGAAGGATAGTAACGAAGATTTGAGAACAGAGGATAGTGGATGACGTCATTGGGAAAAACAGGTGGAAACTTGTCAGATCACCACGTTCAGAAAGACTTGTACTAAGACTACATCTAGAAGCGAGGGGGGACATCCAAATAACTATCTCCAAGCGGGGAAAAAGGTACTTGATGCTTTATGAAGGTAGGCGGTGTCCCAAAAATAAGGAAGGAATGTCCCCAATAAGATAAAAAGGGAGAAACCTCGTAACACCTATACTGTTCTAACATAGAGGCCAGCCTTGAGTTGGACAAGGAGAAAATACTACACCAAAATTCTGGAAAAGGGCATAGCGTAGGTGGTATATTGAGAAAAGGGGGAAGAGAAGTAGATTCACGCTAGGGAAAAAAAAAGGAGGATTCCTTGAGGATGCCAGGCCGGCAACCACATGAAACCTTGAAAGGGGGAAATAACTTTTTTTATTCAAGGGACAAAAAGACGGCTTCAGCGGAGTTAAGAAGAAAAAAACTTCAAAGCTGGCGGAGAGAGAAAACCGGAGTTTGTCGATGAGGGAGGGGAAAAGGCTATTGAGTCGCAGGGAAAGGGGGGGAGGGTCACGGATTTACCGTCGTGAGGGAAGGGTGGGGGAGGATTCGCAACCGCGTCAAAGTTGGAGAAAGGATGGGTATTCAAAGTCTTACATGAAGAAACGAAGAAGCCGCCTCTGTGCGTAGGGAGATGGGTAATTTCGGGGGAAAAAGAGGGAGCCCTGCTCAAAAAATGGGAAGCGGAGGGGGGCGCTACATTAGGAGCATATGAAAAACTAGTTGCAGGGGATGTGTGGACAGGAAGAAGGAGCTCCTGAGGAACTTATTGCTGGCGAAACAGATGAAAGGGTCCCGGACAAGTCGTATCTGTACAAAGAAAGCACTTTCATTCAGACCGGCAGCTTGGAGAACCGTGGCAAGGTTTCTTATCACGAAAGGGGGGAGAGAATGTGTTTACAATTTCATTAGCCGAACAGAAGCAACCGAGTTGGGTGTCGCTAGGGTAGTGGGAGTGGAAAAGACCAGGGGGAAATCATCGCGCGACAGTCACGACAGAAGGGAAAAGAGGGAATGAAGAAGGTATCCTCACTACATAAAGGGATTAGACAAAGACGAAAGGGGAGAAGAAGGCACAGAAGAAAGAAATTGTTTTTTGGAAAAAAAATTGGGAATGGGACAAGAAGAGTGTGAGAGGCCATTCATGAGTCGGGAGGGGAGTCCACGACCATCACCAAAATCCCCAGAAGCAGGCAAGGACCATTTCTCAATAGGAAGAGTTACGTTAGAAGGGAAAACAACAGGACTTGCATCTGGAGGAAGGAGGCGGTAAAGAGAAGATAGAGGAATCCTCGCTATCGAGAAGGGGGAAAGACGATTATCACGCATGAAAAAGTACCGCTAATAAACGCAGTAGCAGCTTCGTAGGCTGGCCGAGGTCGCCATCGCGAGGGAGATTTGTCGAATCACTTTTGGACAAAGAAGAAAAGAGGGCAGACATTGGAGGTTTCCTTACCAGCAAAAGGGGGGGGGACATCCATTCCCGAAGTAGAAAAATCATTTTTGAGGAAAGGAGGCTAGGTGTGAGAGAAGAGGGCTACTAAAGGGAACGCTAATTACGGGGGGCCGCGTCTGTGTGTGGAAAAGAAAGAAAGCAAGCCCCGTTAATGGGGGGAAAGTCCTATCAACCCTAGAAGGACTGACAAGGGGCGACGGTGGGAAAAGGTCCGAAACCAAAGAAACCAAACCACACCCCGTCACAAAGGGGATCGCTAAGGTTGCCGAGAAAGAATACGGCCACTTCTGGTGAAAAACGGGTGGTCGTCGCCGTGTCGTCGAGCAGGCAAGAAAATGAAAAAAATTTACAATAGGACCAGGGGGGGAAAAGAAAAGTTGAAGTGGAAGAAAAGACCTCTCCAAAGAGAATAAGAAGGACTTCAGAAGTCGGGAAGAGCACCAAGAACAAAAAGACCTTTAAAATAGACTTCAAAGCCAACCACGGATTAGGGGGAAAGAGGGGCTTTTGCCGGGGGAGGTGAAATGGTGGTATTAAGACTGTGAAGTCCTTTAAATGCGGAGTCTTTACGAGGGGGCTTGAAAGGGGTAAGTTAACTTTCGGACGTGGGGGGGGGTAAGGCCGAAGGGCTAAACACCCGTGGCGGAAAGAAAAAAAAAGGGCGTTGGTCATCTAATTTGGGGGGGGGTTTCCGTTCTGGAACAGGGGGATGCCAGTTTGTGAGGGCTTCTTTGGGGGGGAAACGACAATGAGAGAACATGACCAGGGGCGGGGGGTAAAAAGGAGCAATGTAAAAAGAAGTACGGAAGCTACTTGGCGTCTACAAAGGGCGACTACACACATCAAAATGGAGGGAATTACGCAAGCTTAAAACACGTCAGAGAAAGGCTAAAAGTTCAAGAACAAGGACAGACCGCGAGATAGCTAAAAAGAGGGATTTGGATGCTTTCTTGGGAAAGGGGAGGCGGGGTAAAAAAATGACACTAAAATTGCAAAGGAGGCAAGGCAGTAACTAAGATGGAGCGAAATAGGGGGTAAGAGCGGCTTAAGTATTTGGAGGAGTAGGGGAAGGAGGGGTTAATCAGACATCTTACACCTTAAGTAGGGAGGGGGAGGGGTGGGTCGTTACGAGAATGTGACAATGCAATTGGCAGAGTACCTGTGAAAAGAAGGGGGAGAATTGAAATCAGGTTTGGGCAAGAAGAGATGGGTTTAAAAACTGGGAAAGAACACCACTCTTCCATGCAAAGGGACGAGAATCCCAGCTAATGCAACAACTAAAGGAAAGGTCGCTGGTTTGAGTCCGCATGGACGGTACAACCAAAAGCGAGGATGTGGAAAATTAAAAATTTGTGGGGGATATGAGTTATCTCGAAACAGAGTAGATGGGGGATGAACTGGACGCTGGCGATGTGGTGGTGGGCAAACAGAAAAACAATCAATAGCACGCACAACTAAAAATGTGAGAAGAAAGAGGGAATGAATTGGAAAACGGGAAGCCGCTCATGCAGAAAGCACATAGAAAATAGACACGGATAATAAAGAAGCTGCTTGATCAGAAAAGGGACTGTATTCTGGTAGAAAGCTAGAAGGAAAGGACGGGAACTGTTTCTCCGAAACAGATGAGGAGATTCACCTAGAGATAATCAAAAGCAATGACAAAAAGACGCAAGGATCCTGGAACTAAGTCTAGAAGGGTATTTGGCAGGTGGTTTTGCGGAGCAGAGAGTGTTTCAAATATTAGAAAACGAAAGCACTTTGCGCAAAGTGCTATTAAGCTTGCAATGACCTCCAGTAAACTAAATGGAAGCGTGGCGGGGAAATTCAAACGGCGCAATGATACAAGGAGGGGAAAGGAAGAAAAAACCAATCTTGGATATCCTTAACCTCAACAGTAAAAGAAAAATCGCCGAAAAAGGGCTTGCTCAATGAAAAGACAGTAACGGCCGAATTATAGGGGACAGGAAAGCCGCCGTAAGTTAAAACGATGGGGGGGGGAAAACAAATGGAAAAGAGAAATTGCTTTTACTGGCCCAAGGTTGCGGTTAGTCTTCGGTCTGGCATAAGAGGTCAGACAATGAAAGAAATAGCAGTGGGGACGGCTGAGGAAATCTAAGTCACAAAAGCAATGGACAATACTTCATCGAGGGGGAAAAAAAAGCGCATGGAAAAAAAGGCAAGAAGGAAAAGATCGGGACTGGTAGAACTGCTCGGACGTTGGAGATATAGCAGAGAAGTATTTTTTTTCATACGGACGGAAAGGTGGAAAGATAATGAGAATGTACCGATCATTATCCACAGTGGACTCGTGCTAAAAAAGAAACTCGATGGGGGAAGGAAAAGGGAAAGAAAATTCGGAGTGGACTCTGGACGCAACTTGGAGAAACATTGTACTAAAGCCAGAAGCATAAGAAAAGAAGTTCAGGGCCTGCCGAAAAGGGAGGTTTGTGGCGACGACTTTAATACGGGGAAGCGACCTATATTCTGCTGGGAATAGAAGGACGAAATAAGGTGAAATAAAAGAGAAAATGTGGGATTAGCAAAAAATTCGAGGAAAAAGACGATACTATTCACAGCCATCAGTCCTGAGGTATGGCCGCAAACTTGAGGTGAAGATCCCTCTCAAGTGTGGTATTTGTCAGGAAGGAGCATAATCTACGATATCGGGTGGCCATGAAGGAGTCTTATAAAATCGGGCAGACTTGGAAATGAACGAGCATTGCCTCGAGGAAAATACGAAACTAAAACTTTTCACTTATATGCTGTAGTAGGATACGTAATAAGATAGGGTTCCTCCGCGAAACACCATTCTGGCGCAAAAGACCACTACTTTTGTAAAACCTCGAACGCTCAACTCGAGAGGGGTTCTAGGCGCCATACGAGCGCGAAAAGTATCAAACCGGAAGGGAAGAAACTACTTCCAGGGGAGGGAATTCAAGGAAGTCTATGACTATTTGAGCTGGAAGAGGAAGAAATAACAGAGCAACATAGGCACGAATCAGAGGGACATGAATACTTAAGAATCCGATTCTCAACACAAAGAAAAGGGAGTTCCTGCCAACAGAAAGGTAAGATCGGTTCGTGTTTTCTATGGTTGGAAGCGATATCAAACCACTCACATCAATGCCCTCGTAGACAGTCAGAGAGATGGGGGAAGAAAGGTAGTCCGCTGGGCCGTGTGACGAAAGAAGGGGATGCTGAGAGGATGGTAACCGCTTTCCAAGCATCCCGTCAGTGGAGTCGTGGTCCAGGACCAAAATTTGAAGGTCGAAAAATCAAACTTGAGCGGGGAGGATCCGACTCCTCTCTATTACGAGGGCAACAATGCATAAGGGGCAAACATGTTAAGATTTTGCATGTAAGGATACTGACATCTAAGGAAGGGGGAAAAAAGAATGAAGCGAAAAAGGGCGCGGATCGAAGCAAGCGAGGGCAATCTGGAAATGCCCAGCGGGCCAATATTCCTCGGAAGGAATACCATAACGTTTGACATATGGTCTACCGAAAGGGGGGATTGAGGTACTTCCTGCGGGGTAAGATTATGCTCATAAACCCATGAGATGAAACGCGAAAGGAACATCTCTCCCCCAGCAGCACTTCGGGTCGATGAACAAGAGAAGTGGTCCGTTCCGTCGTAACCACTGGCGAGAGCATGAAAACGGCGGAGATGGCTGAGTCTCACGGGGGAGAAAAAACATTGGAATCATCCGAAGAAGGGCCGGAAGAAAGACAGGTTTTTTCTACGATCAGGGTGGAAGTTCTCTCGTTTCAAAGCCCAAGGCAAAGGGTATGGGGGATTGGCGTCTATAAAAGGGAAAGACGTCCTGGCCCACATACAGCGTCCTCTCGGTACAAAAAAAAGATGGAAAAAAAGGATGAGCAACCCATTGCGGGTTTCCGAAAAGCAAGCATAGTCCGCAATCTGGGCCGATGAGTAGAGGGGGAGACTTGAAGTCCGGAGCCGTGGTCCAAAACGCGTGGACGACTTATGATGCACCCAGGTACACGAAAATTCAAAAAGGGAAAACACTTGAGGAAAATTCCAATAACTGTTTTTGGTAATTTATTGCAAATAGCACCACACCTTCTTTCAGACTCTACTGGTTTTCAAGAAAAGGAACACGCTATCGCTCGTACTGCAAGCAGCCAGGAGGGTCCGCATGGCGTTTCAGAGGGGTAAACGAGGAGGTAGTGAGTCAAACGTATCGTCCCACGAGGGGGGGGGTGTGTTTGTGTGGGCGCGCGCCGACTGGGATTAAAACCTCGGCGGTCGTGGGGTTGATCCTGAGGCCACGCGTAATAGCTTCCCTGGCGCAGCCAGATCGGAGGAGAGAAGTAAGCCAACTTTGCAATGTGGAGGGGAATTTTTCTGGGGGGGCATCTTTTTAACCAAGGGAAAAACCCCTCATCAACTCACATGCAAAGAACATAAAGAGAGAAATGAGGGCTGAAAGCTAACGAGGTCAGGGAGAATGTGCTGATTGCGTGAGAGCGGAGGGATCACCTATTGAGGTGCCGGCGAAATTAAACGTTGCCCCACGTCGCACGCCAGAGAAATTTCCCTTCATTCCGCAATGCAAGGGAGAAGGGGAGTCTCGAGGTGAAACTGGCCGCAATTGCGCGAAATATTTTTTTCAAAATAAATGAAGCATGCAAGGTATAACCGGAGTTGAGGGGGGGGGTTCGCAGTTTGAGCAGCCGCCCAAGGAAACGAATAGAACAGAGCACGTCACCCACCTAAAGATGTTGAAAGAGCAGCCAAAAGCAATTTAACGATTTGAAAATCAAGGGAGGAGAGGAAATAAAACAACGAGTTGAAAGAGGTGCATTGGGGGAGCGGGGCGAAAATTGGTCCATCCAGGAGGGGAGAGAGGTGTCGATGACAAGACCTCCCAAATCCCCAATAATGGAATTACAACACATGAGAGGTTGCGCCATCGCCAGGGAGGAGTGACGTTCCAAAGAGGCAAAGGGATCTGGTCAAACTCGCGGAAACATAAACGAAGTCCATTCAAACCGAGACTCCCAGGAACTGGGGACGATGGGCATCAAAAAGATCAGACCCGAAGGCATCCTTCTCGGCCGCTGACGGGAAAAAAAAAGGGGGGGAGAGGTGGATAGCGCTAGAGTCAAGGGGGTAGAAAATAAGGGGCAAACGACGCAGTCCACTAGTGTTTAAACGGAACGCAAGGGAGACGAGCCATCATAAAACACCCAATCGAACACAGGAGCATCGCGCGTAGGGTATGGGAGGAACAGGGAGAAAGGCTCGTGAGTTGAAGAATCCTAAAGGCAAGTAACTCTAAGGGTGGGGGGATCGTAGTGTGGCGAATGCAAAAAAAGGGAGAACGCGAAGCGAGAGTGGGACCTAGGTATCGCTAGAAACCCACCCTGTAAGGTAAAGATTATGACGCCGGTCTTTCGAGTCACCCAACACCGAATACAGGAACAAATTTGGCGGGAAAAGCTCTGAAACTTTCAAGCAAAGTCGTACAGCAGAATAGGGGTGGGGGTGGTCAGGCTCGAATTTTCGTTGAAAAAAAATAAAGGGAAGACTGGAAACAAGGAGAGACGCCGGGGCGCCGTGAAAAGGGAAGGGAAACAATGCGGGTCAAAGACAAAAAGCAAAAAAATATAAGTATCACCTAGTTCCCGGGACGCTACAAGATGCAAAGAACAGTTGAGCGCTCTCAAACGAGGAGGAAAGAATAAAAATAATTTTTCGCGGGTGGGATGGGTAAAAGTAGAATAGGGAGAAGACGCTCTGAAAAGATGGCGTGGTTCTCGGCAAGGATTTCTTGCTTGAAAGTACTGTGTTAATACGCCTGTAGAACTGGATCATTGGGTTGTGGCCCCTGTCTGGGGCTCAAAGACCCGGGGGAGAGCCGACTTTTCGGGGACAGGGAAACTATTTGAGGGATTTGGTCGTATAGCCATTGGAGGGAGACAGTTGGAAGAATCGGTGACTAGTAAACGGTCCAGTTACTACACTATGTTATATGCGGGGACAGGGGAAACCTAGGCTTTGGCGGTCATAAGACCTAATAAGAGCAAAACACCAATCAAATGATGATAAGAAGAAGAGGTCACAAATGATAGATTCAGAAGGTCTACATGCTACCACTCTTATGTAGGAAGTTTATGGGATTGTATGCAGGGGGAAGGGAGTGCTTGTCGGAGTAGGAAAGAGGAAGTTAAGGAAAGAAAGATATTACGATAAAAAACGGCGATAACTACATTCCTTTCCAAATCTCTTAAGATGGTGCTTAAGGCTAGGGGCCATCTGCGGACTCAATACGTTTAAAAAAATTCAACAAAAAGTAGCGTGAGGAAAGTCAGGGCGTTTAAAAAGGAGAAGGTGGAAATCTTGATCTATGAAGGGCCTTTCAAGAATTGATCATGTAGGGTATGGTCAACGGTGTAGGTATTTGTGGATTGGTTTAGAAGGGGAGGGAGCGAGAACCTGTCTTTGCAAGGAGAAAGAACACCCATTGTCCAATAATGAACGTTTAGAAGAGGAATGGTTTGGTACCGCAAATGGAGTCAAACTCATCTAGAATGGGCGTCTGAAGGAAGAGGGGGGGAGGTATTGGATGCGGGGATGGAGTCTGAATGGGAGCTGTTTCTAATTTGTCTGCAGGAGTGATGCGTAAATAAAGAGAGAAAAAAAAAAGAACCGCCGGTTGGTATTATAGGAGGGGGGGGGAAACCAATAACTCAATGGCGCAGACCAGAGAGAACCTCTAGGTCTCGGCTGCGGATCGTGAGAAAGGGGAAAGCTGTTCCGGGGTGAGCGTGCTGAGTGACAAAGGGGAATAGGGGTCTCCGCCGGGAGAGTAGAGGAATTATCACACTCAATCGATTAAAGAGGGGGAGGGCCAAGGAATCAGGTAGCAATCTGGCGCTCGATGAATTCTGGGGGGGGGCCGGGGGGAGGCCTTCTTTCTGCTCGAGGAAAAAAAGGAGAAAACTGATAGTCAAAGCGTGAGGAAAAGCTTTTTATATCTAGTGCAGATGGGCGCCGCCATACATCGGAAGATGCCGCGGGGTGCCGTAATCACAAACGGCTCAGCGGTAAGAAGGAGGAGACTCGAAACAAACCATCGTGTGGGAGGGGAAGAAAAATCCGAAAAGCTCAAGAATAAGAGAAAAAGCCAGTGACTGGAAGACTGTCCTGCAAGTAAAGCCGCAGGAGAAGCGTTTCAATCAAGGGGAGGGAACTTGAGGATTAGGGGGGGGTGAAAAACCTTAACAACGGTTAAGTTGTAAAAGGACGAAGTGGAGGTGGGTTGGGCTGCTTTTTTAATTTGAAGCCTCGAAGGGAGAAAAACCTAGCGGGGAAGGGACGAGAGTACTTAAGGTTCCATGTACACCTCAGAACCTACAACGAGAGGCGACCAAGGGGGCAAGGGAGAAGGGAAAACCCCGAGGGGGGGAGCAGACTGGAGGTACGTCGGATGGATGAGTGCCGAGAGAGGATGACGCTCTTTGGAAAGGGAAGGTCTTACGTTCAGGTGGACACAGGACAGTACGGCCGGCGTCAGGGGGTGGAAGAAAAGGAAGAAAAGTCTCTTCCGGGGATGTCTGGTAAAGGGTCTAGGTTACTTCAGTTATAGAAGGGAAATGGGCGCCAGCGCAGCCAGAAAAAGAAAGGGGAAAAGGTAGCAAGGCCGCAAGAGGTTGTTCGAGAACGAGACACTGTTCCAGGAGCAAGAAAGCGGGGTGTAAAAGCTTCCTCGATATGGTTCATGTGTCATGGGGGGGGGTTACGACTGGAATACGGAGCACTATTCATCAACATCCCTTGGAGGTGCTCGGAAAACCTTTTAGTAAATCCAAGGAGAAGGAGATGTGGACGAAGAAGGACGGACGCAGATAAAGCAGGACTGTCTCTCTCCAGTCAGAAAGCTTTTCGGACAAAAAAGAGTCAAGAAAATAGCTACGGCTAAGGGGAAGGGGGGGGACCGTCGGCAGTCCGGATCCGAGTACACAAGCGCATTTGATAAGCTCGACCGACGAACAGGTTTGGGGCCGAGACATACCGCTAACTTAGATCTGGCATGGAGAGGGGAAAAAGATACTTGGCGACAACTCGAAAGGGGGAGAAAGGGGAACGGACAGGGACGGAATACGAAAGGTCGTCCTATATCGTAACGAGGAAATTTGAGACGCAGATTGGGATCTAGACATATCAAAGAACCACGCGAAAGAGAATTCTTAAGGAGGGGCATAAGGAATCTCACGAAGGGAAGGGGCTGAAAAAGAAGATATATTCCTGAGGGGAATAAGGAAGCAATAAGGGGGGCCAGGTATGTTTGAAAGTCGAGAGCAAATCTGCCAAAAGCCTCGTAGGGAACCGGAAGAGATAGTACCAACCTCAGAAGGGGGGAATTACACTGACCGAGGAGTGGAATCGAAAAAATGGATCACCGTCATGGGCCAGAGAACAACCTCTGCATTTTAACGTGCGGGAAGTATCGGGACATTACGGGAGAGAAGAGAAAAATCAACTGCGCGGGACGCGGAACCGAAAGAACTCGGGATAAACGGAAGCGCTAATCTCGGGAAACGCTGTTTATTTTCAAGGGGAGGGAAAGAACTCGGAAAGAGCGCAAGCGTGGGGGATGGAGGCATTCAGGGATCACATAGTCATATGAGCGAATCGTACAGAGGAAATGAATAACTTCTCCGGTCGCCAGAAAGGTGTGGTTTCACAGAGGCAAGTACCCTCCAGTGACTTGAGGAAGGATTCCGTCGTGATCTTGACGGACCTGGCTAATCCACACGAGAAAAATGTAGGCGAGGACACTGACCAACAGCAGAACTCTCCGTATGGGAAAAGTGCTTCCTTCCCGCGAAGGGG
>Ga0179593_1283935_pt1 | contig 16243 bp, 17 predicted proteins | sample CZODoug2_1_08_16_FD_185931 | JGI IMG/M metagenome (GOLD analysis project Ga0179593, IMG submission 185931) | Vadose zone soil fungal communities from Angelo Coast Range Reserve, California, USA - CZODoug2_1_08_16fungal (PacBio error correction) | ecosystem: Environmental > Terrestrial > Soil >...
GATCAATCTCAAGAAAGTAATCTGCAGGTGAGTATGGGGGCTGTTTTAACGTCTAAAATAAGCTCTCGGCGCGCAGAGGCTAAATATTAGCGCCCTAAAACCCCTGAGCCTGGGAGGGACTGGGGAACTCGCAAACCTTTTCGAGAAAATGCGAAAAAGAAAAAAGAAGCTCGGAGAACGAGAACGCTCGATTTTGGCCCTCCTTCCGCAAAACATAGAAGAGTCGCTATGACGCCAAGAATAGGAGGAAACACTCCAAGACAAAGCAATGACTCATTATCAAAGGGCTTGACCGGCCAAAAAAGACCAGCTCTGATTGAAAGAAAGCATAACTTTAGATAATTTGCGCAAACATAACCTCATGAGAAGTGTGATTCAATGGCCTGAGTCCACTTGGGGTGGGGAAGCGCGGGGTGACCGAACCTGGATACTAGAAAGGGACTGATCCATTTGGGTGAAACTGGATATGCGTCTGAGTTACAGGGCCGTTTGGTGGGGGGGTTGTTGTGGTTCTGCTTAGAATTGCTGCTAAAGTTAGACCCTTCCTCTGGGGGGCGCGCAAGACAGAAAAGATTAGGGGAATCCGAGGAAACCCATGATGGAACGAACGAAAACAAACGCGGGAACGCGCTCTATCGTGCACTGCAGGGAGAGCCCGGACTGAACGTTACTGGGAAATTAGCCGGCATGTAAATCGCGACAAAAACACACACGCCGCAAGGCCAGGGGGTGATATTACTAAGTGCTTAGGGGGGGGGGGAAGCGGCAAGTGTGGAGACTACTTCTGTGCAAACTGGCTCCGTTGGGGGGGGGGACCGGGGGGGGGGTTTCCAGGGGAACTGGGAAATACTGTTCAACGTAAAAAACGGAGTGAATGGGAGAGGGTGTCGCGAAAATTGCGCTGCTGAAATTCCCACCAGTGCTATTTCCCGAAGAATAAGGGACATTGGGGTTTGAAAACCTCTGCGGAGGACCCGACGTCAAGGGAGATTGTGAATGCTAAAGCAACACAAATGGACATACTGTACCAAATTATAGAATTGGGGGAGTGATCGTGCGAGAAGTGCGAAACAGTTATGACGCAGAGAGAAATTATCTGATCAACCGGGGGACACGATGGTACCGGGGGGGGGTTCCCGAGGTGGAGTTCTTTCGGAGAGGTCTTTCGTGTAAGAGAAAGGTGCCCTAGGTACAAGGTAAATCGGTACTCCGTTGCTATTCCTCAGGGAGTGGGTGCGTGGACCGAATCAACCAGAGGTGTTGTGGAAACATAAAACTCCTGAAGGAATTGAAAGGGAGGTCCTAAGGGTGGGGGGGGGTGCCGCCATTGGGGACATATGGAAAGGGGAGGGGAGGTTTAAATGTTCGGCGAAGGGCTTAACCAGAGCTATTGAATGGTGTCATAACTCATACATTTGGGGGAGCATAGCACGGGGCAGACTAGACTTTTAAACCCCGAAGGTAAAGAAAAAAAAATATGAAAAAAAAAAAAAAAAAAGAGCAGCCGCTACGGGAAGATACGGGAGAAGTGCACAGAACTTTCGCACGGTGTCGGCCGGGGTCACTCTGGGGAGGAAAACGAAGACGAGAAAACGCTTTGGATGGAAAAGCGGGGATGTTTCGCCCGGATCATGCTGTTGGCGGAGTCGGGGTTCTCGAGCGCGTGGGAAAGGTTCGGTGGGCACTGGCGTCACGATTGAACGACCATGTTCTCGCAGTGTTGGGCCGGTGCAAAAATGGGGAAGGTGTTCGTGGGACCCCTTGGATTCATCGTGTAGTTTGGAAATCGAGCTGGTATCCATTTGGCTCACGGTCGTAGTGACTGGCACACGGATCTCGCGCCAAAAAGCTGCGAGACGCTGAAAGTCAAAAGCAAACACAAACGGGGGGGGTATGAGGAAATATAGATGAGTGATAAGGCGGGTCGCAAAAAGCCTCTTGGGGAGCTCGAACCTGTAGCATTACGAGGGACGGAGACAAAGCTACTCGAGAGGGCACTCTCACGAAGACAGTGGGGCACTAACAGCCTTGTGGCAAGGCCACAAGGGGGCATAAAAGGGGTATGCATATTGAAAACGCAAGTGCCCAAACACTTCCATATAGAGAACGCCGACTACACTAAAAATGAAAGAGCCGGGGGTAACACACCAAAAAACTGCGCTTCTGTAGGCAGTCTCCAACCAGGGCGGCGCCTAACTGAGGGGCCAAATATGCACTTATATGAAGGCGAGTAGGCGCTAGAAGGGTGTGTCGCAGGGAAATTGTCGGGGGGTAGAACGCAGTGCCAGTTGCGCGGTTGCGAAAAAAATGTTTGGGGGCGCAACGAGGAAAAGTCGAAAAAAAGGGAAGGCGCGCCGAAAAGGAAACCGGTCACTCAACCCGTACATAGTTCAAACGGGACGAAAACTGGCAAAAACAAAAAAAGATCCCAAGGGAAATCTAAGACGTAAAGGGGGTGGTTAACACAGAGGTCTGAACGCAAAAGAAGGCTTACTGTAGCAATTAAAAATAAAGGCTGGAGAAAGTGGACTTGGGACATTTGGTACGTGAACCCAAACGCAAGCGCTTCATATAAAAATATGGGGGGAAAATGAAACGCGGGTGAGACAGCACTAGCTGGAAGTCCTAACGGTACATGAAGCGCAAGAAAGAAAGGGAGAGGGACCACAGGAGATTGCAGAGTGAGCTTCCGGAGGGTCGGGCAAGGAAAAACATCGGCCCGATGTTCGCAGAAGGAAGAAGGTAGAAACCGTAATGTGGAATAGCGGAAGAGACGCAACATTATTTAGGAAGGGAAGCAGCGGAAATTGTGCCTAAAAAAGGTGATGGGGAAAAAGCAAGAAGTATGAAGATGACTGCAAAAACAAAAAAAAAGGGGCAAAAAAGGAAAACCGAAAGAATGTCTGAAGCCCTTGCCGCGAGAAAACACTAAGAAAAAGAGTAGTAAGCTAAAAAGTAGGCAGGCGGCGGGTTTAGAGGAGCATTACAGAAGACAGATTAACCACGGAAGCCCTACGTCCTAGGGCAGTGACATAAGGCGCGCGAAGGAAGAAGGGGGCGGGTATAGAAATCAATTGGGTGACAAAAACTCGGAAAAGATTAACCGAATCGGGCCGTCCGTTCTTCAGAAAGCCCCAGAGGAAGGTAAACTAAAAAAGGTCCTCGACGAAGACAACACCCAAAAAAACGAATAAGAACACGGAGAGTAGAACCAATCGGGACCAAAGTAACCGGACTAGTAGAACGTTACTAGGGTAGAACCACCAAAGTCAGTTGAAGGTCAGGGGATACAGAGACTTCCCAAAAACGGGGGGGGGCGCCAACAGTCGTATTTTAAGCGGGGAAGGAAAAGCCTGATGATCTGGTTATCAGGGGGGGTGAAAAAAAAAGGGTGTCGGTCATTTAGGGAGATGCGAGGTGTAGCCGTGGGCCGTTTGATCCAAAAGAGGATGGGCTATAAAGACGAAGGGAAGGAAAGGTGGGTAGCGGAAGTAGGGGAAAACTCGAGGCCGTGATATTCTAAAGTCACCTTTGTTGGTTTCTACATGAAGGGGGACGAATCGGCGGTGGAAAGTAAAGGCGCACCAGACCCCTGGCGAGTCGATGTGCCGTAGTTGCTAGGAACGAAGCGAAGGAAATGATGGGATCGGAAAAACACAAGAGACGCAAGGCCGCCATACAGACCTCGAGGGCGCGGGACTAGTAAAGATTCGACAGGAAAAGCACGCTTCGAGGAGCATCAGCGAATGTTGCCGAGGGATGGTGACTTGCGGTAGCAAGAGCACCTGAGGGAGGGGGGTACAGGGGGATTGGGGTACAACTTTTCTAGGAGGGGAAAACACCTTAAACAGGGCCCAACCATAATCTGCCAGAAATGGAAGGAGGTGACTCTGATTGAAGGAGTCATAGGGGGGATAAAAAGTCCATCACGTCGCTCTCGCCTGCGTAAAGCGGAATCAGCTACGAGGGCTCGAGAAAGAGGAACTTACGGTCCTGCCCCGGGGCGGGAACATCCAAGTTAGGGGCCTCTCTAAAGACAGGGAAGGCTGAGTCGCGGCGGGGGGATCGTATGGTATATCTGGTGAGGGATTCTGACTTGCCTGGAGTAGACACTTCGAGGTTCTCCAGGGATGAGGGTTGGCTATTAAGGATGCGGTCGAGGTCCTGACTTTTTCTCCCTCATCATGTCGCAAGAATAAGGCGGCGGCAATAAAAAGGCAGCGAATCTAAGATGAGAAAGGGGCGAAAATAAATATTTCATAAGACATTCCAACTCAGGCCCCTCTAGCGAAAGCAGAGCCACGACCCTCGCGGAGGGAAGGGAGTGCAAAGCGACCTACATGGAAGGAGAAAAAAAGGCGGGAGGGGGGAATCAGGAGGCGGGGGGTTCAAGTTCCGAAAAAATTGCGAAGCGAAATTGTGGAGAAATCAAAAGGAAAAGACTGGAGGCGTATTATCCGTCCGAATTGTCAGGCGATCTCACTCAACGAAAAAGGGGGGGCTCAAGAGAAGGCTAATACTTCTGAATCTCGGGGGGGGGTGGGGTTTGACGCTTTACATCTCACATGGGGAACTAGGGGTACTCGCCGACCCCCGATAGTGGACTCAATTAGGGAAGTCAGATATCCCGACGTACCTCTCTAGGATGGGACTGGAAGTGAAAGAGATAAGGCTAAACCCGGAAGGGAAAAAAGGTTGGACCTTCTAAGTCCTGAGGAGCGCTAAATGGGGGAGTTAACACTCACACCCTCTTATCTAACGAGGAAGCGTAAAACTTCTCTCGAACAGAAACCTGCTGATCTTTGTGGGAAGAAAAAAAACACGAAACCTTCCCGCCCTCACCACAGGGGGGAAATTGTCAAATCAAAAAAAAAAAAGATCTCTGACTCAAGTCGCAGAAATTTTCAGCAGAGCACGCAGCCGAAAGGGCCGAGGTGAGGCGAACAAGTTGCCCTCCGAGTAGAGCGCCGCGTAGAAGGGGGAGGGAGAGTCTGAGACTTAGGAGAGGAAGATCTCAAGAAACGAAGACGCGGCGACGCAGACGGCGGGGGGCAAAATTCACGCTCAAAAAAAAAATGCGGCAGAGAAACTGCGCAGGGGAGCTAGGGAGAGCGGTGAAAAGGAAAAAAACAAGTGGTGCGCGGTCGCTTGATGTCTTCGTCGCCGGGCCCTTGCGGGAACCAAAACAGAGGCTCCGCGAGGAGTGAAGCTCAGGGCGGCTGATAAGCGGTTGGGCGAGGGGGACGCTAAAGAGCACAGGGTCTCAGTAAACTAAGGCACAGGAGGCAGGGAGAGCCTGGGATAACTTGAACAATAGGCGAAAGTCTCAGGTCCTCAAGGCAACTACTGAAAAAGGGGGTAGTCAAGACTAGTCCACGAAGGGGGTAGGGCAGTCGATTCACAAGAAGTCTTGAGGTCCAGGGACCTATAACGGAAAGGAAGGAAAAAAGGGATCAGGACGCTGGGTGCTCTACTAAAGGGACCACTACATATCGGGGGAGCTGCTGCAAAAAGAAAAATTAATTCACGAGCAATATAGAAAAAAGGCCCTAGGGAAGTTTACGCGGAGAGACTTCTATTTCAGCGATGAAATTCAAAAAAATTCGGTACCGATGGCTAAAGAGGCAAGACGTTGACGTGGGCATTCCCGATTTGCTAACCGAAACGACCGGGGAGCTTAGGGTAAGGCATGTATCAGAAAAAACAGGGGAGAGCACACGGCGCGCCGGAGATGCGAAGGGAAAATGATAGGTCCCACGACGAAAAAAGGGCGGGTCGAATAACTGTCGTACCCGGGGGTCCACTTCAGCAGAAAGGCACAAAATCTAAACCGGACTGGACGCGCAATCACCTGGACCGGGTCAGAAGGAAATTAGCCTGCACCAAAAACCGCGTCGACAGTAGTCTTCAGCAAGGAGACGGACTCTGAGAGGGTGGCGTTGTCCGGGAAACCTTTATAAATAAACGAACAGTCGTCAGACAAAAGTGATCGAAAGAATTGGACAAGTTGGTTTGGAATCCACAGTCTTCTACAAAAACAGCTCCTTGCACCAACATAAGGTCCGGCGGAAATAAAACAGACCCATAGGCAGGGGGAGAGTGCAAAATGACACGGCTGCTTTATCCCAGAGGGGAGCAGATTGTCGAGGATCGAGTTTATGTCATTCAGAAGCTCGTCCGCGAGCTCTATTGTGACTATCCCAAAAATCTACCTGCAAGAGGGAAAGCCCAAATTATCTCCTTCGCCTCGGGGAGATCCATTTGGGAAAAGCAAAACGCGCGACCCTACGCGGAAAAAAAAACTTAACTCTCCGATCAAGCACTTGGAAAAACGAAGTCCGGAAAAAAAAAATTCACCCGAGAAGGGAGCAGAAAATACTGACAAGTCGAAAAATACGCATGATCAAGACGGGGACACAGAAAGAAAGGGGCAAGAGAAGGCGGCTTCTAAAGAGGTCCTATGAAAAAATTGGTAGTTACGGCCCCCAGGAAGAGAAAAGTGACATAAGTAAAAAAGGGACATTGGGTTCTAAGATTGTGACCTAAGATACTGAGTGAGGTACAGAATTCTTCGAAAGTGGCAGAAATGTGTTGGGTGGTGAAAATCGAGGAATAGGAGGAAGAAGGGACACCAAGGACAAGCATGAGTCGGGTGGGCTTTCGGGAATACAGGGGGTAAACGCCCAGTCAAAGCGCGAGAGATGTCACCAATAGTACAGCGCGAAAAGGGTGGGGGACGGAGAAGAAAGTAAAAAAGGCAGGTTCCCAGAGAGTACTCACTCTTGAATTCGTTGGGGGAGACTTCAAGGGAGGGGGGGGAAATACTGTTCCAGTGGACTTTTGGGGGGGGAATGGGGGGAGTGCGAAACCGGAGGGCGTTGTCCGCGGGAGCAATTGCCTGTAAAGAACAACAAATTCCGCCTAGAAGGACGGGGGGGCCCAGCGAAAAGGGGAGACCTCGGAGATAGTTTTAGGAGCGCGATTTGAAGGAAAAAAAAAGCAGGGGGGCGCTCGCTTAGCGTCAATTGAGTTGGGAAGATGGGGAATGAAGAGAAAAAAGCGTTATGGAACATCAGGGGGGGGAAAGGCTGTGGCTGGGGGCACGCGTCAGCGAGGTACTCATTAAGTGGTGAAGGTTGAAGGAAAAAGCCCCGGTGAACAAATAGATCCGCCTTCCCTGCGTGCGCGCAGGGGTTCTCGAAAAGGGGGGGAAAAATGGAGGAGGAAGGGGGTTAATGTTCGGGGCGCGAGTAAATATATTTCTGGAAAAGACCCTAGTTGGTGGCTAACAGCTGACTGGATCGTTGGAACCAAATACAGCAAACAAGAAAAAAAAAAGCCGGAGTGAGATGGCGCCGAACTGAGAAGAGCAGATTTGTATTACTCCGGTAGGGATGGGGAAGGCTCTAGAAGGGCGTGGGGCCACTGAAAGGGACAAATTGCATAGAGGACATTGGGGATAAAAAGGGGTTCGTGCACTGCGTCTTAGGACAACCACGAGACTGAGTCAAGTGGCAGGTCGGGGGATCGACACGGGAGAACATAGAGTCGCGCTGTCTCTCAAAAAACACGGAGTAGAAGAGTGTGTGCGCAAGGGCCGAGGGTGGAGGTCCGGTCTCACTGGAGGGGGGGGAAGCCAAAGGTAGGTTCAATACTGAAGAAAAAGGGGGTCACGTTTTGTCATTCCGGGGGCGAGTCACCAGGGGGGCACGAATGCCATGGCCCGAATAGAGAAGCAAAACTAAGCCGTGGAGAAGCGGGAGGGATGACTGACAAAGGGGGAGCGTAGGGATTACTGCAAAAGGGGCTCTCGTATCGCGCTGAATGGGAGCGCCATTTCTGGTGGGAAAAGGCAAGGTGCCAAAAAGGAGAAAAAGAGCCAAAAAGAAAAAGGGGGGAAGAAGCTCCGGGAAGAACAAAATCATATATAAAAGTTATCCGCGGGGAGGAATAGGGGTGCAAAACAACGCTGTGAGTGGATATAAGGGAGCGAAAGAATAGAAGGCGCGTGGGTAAAGTTGCAGAATAAGCCAAGTCAGAAAAGTTGCCCAGGAATAAAGATAACGGTGGGAGTTCGCAGAACTAGCTGCGTCCTAACGTTCCATGACCGACCTAGAAAGAGAATTTAACCGGGCGCGCAGTTCGCAGGGAAAGAGGGATAACTCAGAAGGGAATTGAATGAAAAGAGAAGCCGGAAAAAGCGCAATTTGGCACAACGCTGAAAAAACGGAAGGGAAGACAAGGATCACGCGCACCAAAACACGGGACCTAATAACACAACCAATCAGGGGAAGAAGGAACCCAGAATAAAAAAAGGAAATAGAACAAAGCGGCGGTTTGTGTCGCCTATTGCAGGAACTAGAAAACTTCAAGACGAGGGACGCAACCGAAGACAGTGTCCGAAAAAGAGAAGGCTCCGCCGTGTGGACTGTAAAAAATGGGTAGCAGGGGAGATTCACAACTTACTGCGCCTCAGCCAAAGATACGCTTCCTGGAGAGCAGAAAAAAAAAAAAAGCTGGACTCAAAAAAAGGAGAGCTAGAAACAAAAGGTGAAACTATACCATGCTGTCAAATACCAACAAAGAGGAACCACCCGTCAAGGAAGCATTGAATACGTAGGGAAAGGACACACATAGGGAAATAGAAAAAGGGGAAATAAAAGGGGGAGACCCGAATATCAGGGATCTTGTTTGCGGGGGTCACCAAGGGACAGGGAGTATTTTGGAAAGGGCCCCCAGGGGGGGGGGGGGGTGTCAGGGGGGGCAACGTAATAGTGTGACGAAGAGGAAGAGTGATTCACTGGGGGGTTTCAAGCCGTGAAAACCACAGGGGGGAGGGACGAATCGTCGAAACTATCTTCATCCTTTTGGGACATCAGGGCGAGGCGCAGGGATGCCTCCATGAAGGGAGCGGTCGACGGAGCATTGAAGGGAGGGGTTGCGGGGGACTATCTCGGGGCGAGAGCGGTTTCCTCGCCCAGACACCAAAAAAAGAAAGCAAAGCGCATGAAAAAAGACACGACATGAAAAAAAAGAATCGAAAAAAGCAAACGGAAAGAATGGGAACGAAATGCAGAGGATGTTGCCGTGTCCTGCGATGAAGGGACCTTAAAAAAGGTGACCAGAGGGGGGGAGACTGGGAGATGCCAAGAAGGCCAGAAGAAAAGGGGGGGACACCGACGAGTGCGCCGCGGTGGATTCCGACAGGACGTCCTGGCTCCGCACGGTCACCACCAAAAAAGCAGAAAAAAGGCGCCGCGGAAGACGGTGGGGAGAGGGGAGGGGATGGGGTGAAAAAGAAGAGCCGCCGGGGGAAGGTCGGATTGAAAAATCCATGATGGTGGCTCGAAATGTGGAAAGCTAATGAGGGGAAGGCAAAAAAAAAAGCAAAAAAAGGACAGGAAATCAGCTAGGGCACATGAACTTCACGGAGAAAACATTCTCTCATACAATACGACCCACTTCTTCACTTTGGACGGAAAAAAAAAGAAAGGGCGGAGTAAGACGAGCTTTGAAGGGAAGGGGAATCCCCGCTTAATGAAGCTTCCTTCGGGGCATTACATCTGCCTCGGGGAAAAAAAAAACAAAGCAAAGGATCTAGACGGAGAGAGTACGGGGCACCGGGCCAGTATAATCCAAGGAAACGGACTCGAGCCCGCTTTCAATCTTCTTCGAGGGGAGATGCGGGAGGAAAATAATGCTCTACGAGTATCTCAGAGGGAAGGCGTTGCTAGTCGTAGTGAAGGATGAACGATTCTAGACTGGCAAAAAAAGGGGGGGTGGGTATCGGCAGACGGAGGTAGGTAAGAGGGGAGGAGAAGGTCGAAGTATCGGAAGCGGGAAGAAGAGAGGCAAAGGACCGTCGCATCTAAAATTCTCGCGAACTGAACTCCGCTGAATCGCTCAGGAGAAAAAAACCTGATCGAAGGGGGGGATAAAAGAGAGGCCAATAAGGGGCGCATTGAGCTAAGCTGGCGCCGACTTTGACTCGAGAAAAAGGGCGGAAAAAAAATAATTCATGTGAAGGCACGTTACTGCGAAAAAAAGACGAACGAACGCGCAAAAAAAGGGGAGCAGGGAGAAGGATTCCTACTATCTTCAAAGAAAGAAGCGGCATCAGCAGCGGCCTCTTTGGGCCATCAAAAAAAAAGGTCCCCAAGCAGAAGACTGCAAAGAAAAGCGCCACCGGGGCAATTGAAAAGAAAGGGGGGAGCTAAAAGACGCTGCGCGCCCGGCTCAGCTCAAGCACGCTCTCGGGGGTTGTACGCAGGAAGCAAAAGTTCCAAGAATAATTACTCGTCCAGAAAAAAAAAGCTGAAAGGCGTTAGGAAAGAAACAACACCAAAAGAGGGGGAGGAAAAATGATCTCATACAAAAAATACGACGAAGGACTGCGGGGAACTGAATTGTTCAAAAAAAAAAAGCAAACGCGCTCTATGAAAGAGCCGACAATAAAGAAGAATTCATGTCGAGGAGCGTATCTTGCTAATGGAGTTGCAAAAATAGAGAGGGAGGTAGGGACGCCGATCAAGGGGGGGAGGTTGATCAACGAGTAGGATATCGAGGGTAAGCTCGATCCTACTTCCTTCTCCGGGGTTGAGAGAAGCTGAAAGAAGCGGATCGGTGAGAAGTGACCCGTCAAAATAGAAGAAGGAGGAAGGGATCGCTGTAATTCTCTGGCTACCTATCTCTCGCAGGCGAAAGAAGGAAGGGTCGAAGTTCTCCTTAAAAAAAGAAAAACTCAAAGCTCTATGGGACAAGTGGCAAAAAGAGTCACCAGCAGGGTGACAAAAGGAAAAGAAACGAGAACGTCTACTCCGGATCACCAGTCAGAATAAAAAAGGGCAAAAGGCGGATCCTAAGGTCGGACCCGGCTAACTAAACCATCATAACCTGAGTCGAGGCCTAAAAAGGAAGATCAACCTATTTCCTTAGAGAGAAAAAAACGCAGACTCTGCGATCGTAAGCGCGTCGGCGTCAGGGAATGGAAGGGAAACAGAGGGGCCGTCTCCGGAGTTTCAGTGGAAGCGATGCTCAGCTAGCTCTGTGGCTGAGGGGGGGAAAAACGTAATGCAGGGGACTATTTAATCTCTCAAGGAGAGAGGAAAAAAAGTCTTTTATTGTCACTGGGAGAAGCAAAAGCTTATCATCGAAAGGGCCGAGCAATGCACCTGGCTAGTAGGGAAAAATAACGACCTCAGAGCAACCAAGAGGGAGAGAGAACTTCTGAGAAGGGCACTTCAGCACAAACTCTAAACAGAAGAGGGGGCAAAATTGCGCAGCTCGCACCCTTCAAGGGGAGAAAAAAAAAGAAAGCGACAAGGGAAAGTAAGCCTCGTTAAAAAAGAGCTGATGCGCGCCATCAACGAGAAGCTTCATCACTGCTTCCCACCGGAGCGCGCGGAGGTGAGGGCGGTGTTGCACGAAGCGACGATCGAAAAGGAAGGAAGGGCTTAAGTCAAACGGAAGATCTTCCTGTGAAAATTTCTGAGATTGAGGCAGGGCCGGTGGAACGAGACAATTGTCAAAACAGAAAAAGCAGGGAAAAAAAAAAATGCAGCATTGTCCAGTCTCAGTAACATACTAACAACTTCTCTACTGGGGAAGCGAAAAAAGTTCTTGGGCGCAGAGAAAAGCGGAAAAGGGGGGGTTTGGAACGATGTCGGTTTCCCGGAAGCAAAGGGAGGAGCTCAAACTAGGGTTGGGTCAGGGAGGGAGGGGTAACCGGAGTCCACATATATCCTTCACTCAACTAGAATACAAGAAGTAATAGTCAAGGGTCAGAGAAAAGTATACTTGGCCAAAAAACTCTCGGAACAGAAGGAAAAAAAGGCTGAAATGAGGGGGCAACAACGGCGTTTATCGTAACTAAAAAAAGTCCCAGGGAGGAGTTATCTAAAATAAAAGTCGGATTGCCACGACAAAAAGCGCAATCCTACGCCATGCGAAAGGCTTTGACCACACGGGACAAAAGACAAGGAGGTAAAAAGCGTCGAAAGAAACGGAAACCAGGTTGAGAAAGGAGTTGGCGACGATGGATCATCAAGGTCCTTACGTTTGGGGCCGTAAGCTTGGTTGACCGCTGTAAATAGTGGGAGTGACTGACAGGGCTAGAAAGTTATCGTGGGGAAAAGAGTGGGTGGGGGGTTGGGGGGGGGGGGGGGGAAGGGAAAATCGAAGAGCTATGTTACGCCCTTCAAAAACTGTTGAGGCGCAAGACCCCGAATTGTGATCAAGGGAATACTCCTTATTAGATAAAGACCGGACAAAAGACGCGCCGAGAGAAGGAGTACTGAGGGCGCGCGCCGTTAGTTGAGGGAATCAGGGGGAAGAGGAAACTTCACGACGGAAAGCCCTTTTGGAGGGGGCTACTCTTTTGCTTCGTTTCGAGTGCACTGAGGGGGGAAGGCTTCCGTGAAGTGGGGGGGCCGCTTGGAAAGGGAGACTTCATAAGGAGGGTCGGGGGTTAATTGGCGCTGCAGGGACCAGCCGCCATGGAGGAAAGATGTAGCCATCAGAATTTAATTGGGAAAAGGAGGAGTGTAGACCCAATGTTGCAAGAAGAGAATGGCAGCGAACCCGAAAAAGAAGTTGAATCAATCTTGCATGTTGGACAAGTAGGATCATACCGCGGGGAGAAACTGGCCATCGTGGAGAGGAAGAGAGGATTGAGGGAAACAAAGGGTAAACGGAGTTCGCTCTCAGGTTCTTCATCATGGGAATGGAGTCAGGCCAAAGTGTTTTGAAAGAACGAAGAAGGAAGTCAGCTAGGGTGGGGGTGGGAATGGGGAAAGGGAACCAGGGAACGTGTTGTACTGGGGATTTGGGGGGAGGCGCGGATGAAAAAAGAGCTAGGAAAGGGGGCTCTCTCATAAAAGGGGGGTGGCAAGACACTGGGGCATTATAAACTGGGGGTACAAAACGGGACACTATTCGCTCGACTTAAGATCAGTGGAAGGATTCAACGTGGGCAAAACCTTTTCTTGAGAAGAGAAAAAGAAGCGTGTGAAAAGAAGGAAATGATTGGTGGAGTCTTTTATCAATAGGATTTGGGCACGTAGAAAACGTGCTAAAAAAGGAAGGGGGGCCTTGACCATGGGGGAGGTTAAAAGGGATGCTTCGGTAGTGAAAACGACTCCTGGAATAGTGGACTCTTAACGGAGTAAGTTGCGAAACACGGACTAACCCTCGAGAGCCGCTGCCCTCTCTCAACCACAAACTGAGGAAAAGGTCCGCCTCTGGGGGGGGGGGAGGGCGGATCCGTGTCGCAAGGAACGTACACTTGAAGGGAAAAAAGGAGGAGAGAGTCAGTGCAACTAACACGGGGGGAAGAACATCAATTTGGAAGCCCTGGGCGACAGTTTATTGCACTCGAAGGGGGGAAAAAGGCCACGAAGAATAGAAGAGGAAAAAAACACGCACTAGAGCAGGGAGGACAAGCTAAAAGGAGATTCTATTCTGGGCTCCGGACCCCTGGGGTAGAGAATTTTCGCAATTGAAAGGGAGCTAAAGGGGAAAAGGGGAGGGGGCGAGGGGGGTCCAACGCTCCTTGCGGTTGGTAGACAGAAGCCAACGTTGACTGTGAGCAAAAAAAAGGTCGGAGATGAGCCATAGGAGATGGGGAGCGACGAAATGAAACGTACCACTTAAAGGGGTCAAATGCGAGCAAAACTGAGGTGGGGGGAATCTCCGGAGGAGCCGGGGGGTATTTGCAAAATGGAGTGAGCAAAAGGGGACTGAGAAAGTGAGAAACCGAGCCGGGAAGAGGAGGTTACGCGTTACCAAAAATCAGCAGAAAGAAATCCAACGATTGCCATGGTATCTATAAGCGGGTGTAAAATCATCCGAAGGAGGCGTCAATAACGTTCGACGCGCACCTCTCTCCAAGGAGAGGGGGGGAAGTGGTGTCTCTGGGAATCAAGGCAACAGAAAAGGAGTAGAGTCCGCAAGAAGGCAAAACCTTAAATTAAGGAAGTTGCTTGGCCGCCAGGGAAGTTCATGTAATCGCAAGGGGAAAAAAAGAAGAGAGACAACTACATACAGGGAAGAATTAGAAGAGAAAACCCAACAAAAAAATTAGGACGGAAATAATCATCTCAAACAATTCCCGTTGAAAAAACGAAGCAAAGAGTAGAATACACTGCAGAGCTTGGGGAAAGGCTCGATTGGCATGACGCTAAAGGCCCAGTAAAAGGGAGAGCTCCGACGTACGGTTAAAGAAGAAGAGCGCGATTTTACGGGTCGTAGATGACATCATGTTAATCCTAAAAAGAGTCACAAAGAATCGGGGCGTCTTGCGCGCCAGCCCAGAAAGAAGGAGGAAAGAGACATGCCTTCAAAAAACCCAAAAAAGAGGGGAGAGCCCAAATTCTCTAAGAACAAAATGCCCTAAGGCGGCGGTCAAATACGCTACTTCAACCACACCAATTTCATGACACTATGCATGAAGAGAGGTAGGGGGGGGGACGCACAAAAAAGTTGAAAGGGAGGGGGACTCCGAATATCATATCTTGTCTTTGGGGACCAGTGTCAACGCTTTTCTCAGTATTAGGAAGGGACAGGCTTGGGGGCGGGTTGCAATTGGTAAGGAGAAGGGGGGGCTATCCTCAGAAGGGAGAGATTGTTTCGCCGGGAAAAAGCGGCTTTCTGATAACTCGAGCGGGGAAAAAAACACAAAGGGTTTTTCGAAAAAAATGGCGAGAAGGAAGGAGGCGGGCCAGTAAAGAAAGGGGCGATCCAGGTCTCGGGCCGATTAAGCTTGGAATGGTTTGGGGCAGCAACGCCTGGGGAGAAGATCTCCTGGCAGAGAGAGCGTGGTCACGAGCTACTCAATACCCAGCAGGCTCTAACCATGGGAGGAGTGACAACGGACAAGATGAGAAAAGACTATCTCTCTTTGCGGAGAGAGGCGGCTCAGAACAGCGTGGGTTGGAAGGCCTGGGCCTGGGGAAGGTCTCTAACAGAGGAAAGGTGACCAAGGATGGGGGGGTCGCGGCTTGGAGAGGAAAAGGGACCAAACACACATTCAATTCAAAGTAATCTTCTCCGATGGTAGACTCATCTCGCCCTCCTTGGGGGGGGGGGGAAGGAAAAGGCAGACTTTCAGGAGGGAAAAAAAGTCATTCACGTCCTCAAGGCAGGAAAGTGAGGAAGCAGGTCTCAGATAGTTCTACTATCAGAATCAAAAAGGTGACCATATTGAGAACAGCCCTGAGTAGAAGCGTCAGAGGGAAAAATCAAACCGATCTGAAGGGGGGGAGATAAAAGTCTTTCTGCCGGGTGCCGGTATGACTACTTTTCCGTAGGAGAAGAAAGGTCTCTGTCGCCAGGATCGGGGGGGGGGGGGGGGGGAGTGACTAGTTAGGGAGGAAGGAATCCTATTTCCTCCCAGACTCTCCCTGCGCGAGGACTCTTAGGCTGAGAGGGGGGAATCCCAGCACTCAAGAGAAAAAATCAAGAGGGGGAGAGGGAGGAGTCAAATTGAATATTGTTCAGCAGGAACATGTCTCATCCCAAGCCAGGGCCGAGGAGCCTCGTCTTTAAAACCAAAAAGTCACTCTAGGAAGGAAGTAAGGAAGCGCAGCGACGCGCCATCTGGGGAGGCGCTTCGAAGTGATTAGGGCGCATGACGACGGTATCGGTGGCTGAAAGAATCATTTGGAAGAGGCTGAGGAGACTTGAAGAGGTCGCGATCGAGAAGCAACGAAAGAGGGAAGGGAAGTCCGCGCATCCCGACGTTCGAGGAGAACGCGAATAAAAATCAAAAAAACGGAATCGGGGATCAACATTGCAAACCCACTCGAGCGATTTGGAAATAAGAAAGGATAGAAAGGTCAAAGACGATTCATAAGAACTAGGGGCGGCCTGGTGGCACCGACTTGGTTGACGGCGGGAAATTCAGGCCGGAAAAACTGCATGTCGGGGGCAATGGCCGACTGCCAAGAGGGTCTCAGAAGGGCCCACCGACCTAGTTTAACAGGCATTCTCAAAAGCACTAATCCTCTTGGCATGACGCAGCGGCTGCCGATGTGGTTAACTCACCTTGGGACTGAGAGGAAGGAAGACCTCTCTCAAAGATCCCACTTGTGCAAAAAGTGGAGCAAAAAGAGTCGCCTCCTCGCCAGGCACCGAGGAAAGATCAAAACAAAAGTCTCTGACTCACGAAGGAGTCTTAAGAGGGGGGGCCGTCGAAAGGAGAATGGAATCTCTTAGGTAGTAGAGCGCCGAACTTGGACGGGGGGAA
>Ga0179593_1680249_pt1 | contig 16243 bp, 20 predicted proteins | sample CZODoug2_1_08_16_FD_185931 | JGI IMG/M metagenome (GOLD analysis project Ga0179593, IMG submission 185931) | Vadose zone soil fungal communities from Angelo Coast Range Reserve, California, USA - CZODoug2_1_08_16fungal (PacBio error correction) | ecosystem: Environmental > Terrestrial > Soil >...
GGGGGGCCGGCCGCCTCAACTTTAGTCCTATTCCTCAAGGTTCTCGCAGGGAGAGAAAAGATGGAAGACACAGCAAGAAAAGCTTCCTATCATCGTTAGACATTGTTTTTTTTGGGAAAAAGAAGGTTTCCCATATTTTGGGGTAGGCGAGAGAGAAAGAAATAGTACTACAAAGGAGATTCTTGGTTGGTTCCATTAAGTAAGATCCCAAAGAGGAAATTGGTGGAAGGGGCGTTTTTTGACCGAGAGGGAAGACTAAATGTGTGTTGGTCCGCGGCGTCTTCCTGAAAATGAGCCCGCCCGACCGGGGGCAGGGGCGGACGACTCTACGAGACAACCGGAGGGGGGGAGAACGGAGAGGACCACTTTAGCAAAATTACAAACAGGCCAAGACGGGTAAGAAAGTGATCGGGATTAGGGGGTCTTTCCTAATCCGATAAAAAAATCACAGATACAAGTGCCTGAAGGAGGAAGTGTGAAAGGGTTGCTTCCTCGAAATTGCGGGGAAGGATTAAACCAGGAAAGAGGGGAAACCTTATGGTGCTAGTTTGGCGGTTCTACAGGAGGGGCAAGAGAGAAAGACACGCATGGGGTAGGCCCTCCCCGAACGGGGAAAGGGCGGACGAAAGCGAGTTTACTTTGCATCTTGGTCAAGAAACGAACACCAAGGCCGAGATGCGAACCAAGGGCTGACCTCAATGGAGACATCTCAAGTAGAGGGACCTTCCAACGTCCGAAATCAGAAAACGCCTCCGGGCGCCAGAGAGCGCGTCCACGTCTCTGGGATGAAAGGACAGGCGGCTGGGACCCGGAAGAGTGGAAAATATCCTTCTCCTTGTCAAAAAAAGGACTGGAGGGGGCGGGGGATTTACAGGGACCGTGGACAAAAATGGACCGAAGGAAACCTCGCTGAGCAAAAGGGGGGGCGGAGTCGCACAGCACTACGGGTTGCGGCACCACAGTACCAGCATCTTCTGGCCAGAGAGAACGGGGGGCTTCTTCCTTGTAGCCTTAGAGTAGGACGAGGGAGACGACTCGTCGCGAAGACTGGGAAGGGCAAGAAGTTCGGACCAGGGTGGCAACCTTGCCGCTTCCCTGGACGAGAGCACGACCTAAAAAGCACTAATGAAAGGTTGCGGACCGCTCCGTGAGATTTATTGTTTGGCAAAAGAAGCCGGGAAGAAGAAAGGCATTTGACTGTCGGCTGTGTAGGCGATTTGAGGAATGGCGCGGGTCGGAAGAGTCGAAACAGTAATTCGTAAAGTGATAAAGAGAGACCAAAATCCAATCTCCCAGTTCGAGCAACTCGAGTAGACGGGGGGAATCGTGGGGAAAAACAAAAACGGGAACAGAGAAGGGGAGCCAGGGGAAGAATAGAGAGCGCTCTGCGGCATCTTTCATCTGTGGGGGAGTGCGAAAACCAAGGAATCGATATGGGAGGTCACACCGTGATCATGTTTTGGGGGGGGGGATGTAGAAAGGGGTCTGCTTTTCTCCTTTACCGGACGATTTGGGAGGCTTGTGAAGGGTTTTGCGGAGCTGACTCGGATGTCCGCCTACTGGACAAAAACCAATGTCGGTTCAAAAGGTAACGCTGGACAAAGGAAAAGGCCAGGAAGGAATTAAGTAGGTCCGGTATTTTTACGTGTGGGGGACTGGAGAAAAATGGATATAAGGAAGGTTGGTAGGCAGTTGTCGACTTTCGAGGGAACGACGGGCTGGGTAAGACTGAAGCTCCGTCTGCCGGATACTCAAAGGGGTAGCAGAAAGCGGCAGGGGGGGGGGGGGGGGGGGGGGGGGGGGTGGGGGGGGGAAAATCGAAACCCCGGGCCTTAAGAAGGGGTTAACGGAACGGAAAGAGGGGCTGAAGGGTTGAAAAACCCCTGACCTTCCTGAAAAAGGAAAAAAAAAAAAAGGAATATGGCAGCCATTTTTTTTGTTTCCGAAAAGTGCGAGGAATAAAACGCAAAACGTCGAAAAGTGGAATTCTATAACTCTACCAATTGAGAGAAAACAAACAAGGAAAAAACAGCTGAAAGGGGCGTTCAAACGCTCTATCTTACGAAGAAAGCCCTTTTCTCGCAGCCTGTGAGGGTGGTGGGGAGAGGGGGAAAAAACCAGGAGGAAAAAGACCGCCAGCTTTAACAATCTGTGAAGGGGAAAGAGATCTGGAAAGATATGGAGAGAGATGGTCAACCATACTTTTAAATCTTAGTTCGGGAAGAGTGGGAAGACAGGCGGAATCACGGGCTTTCGAGAATGGGAGGGGTAGCCGGCAGGACCAACAAGGGGAAGCGTCGGGTCGCGGTTTTAGCTTAATGGTTATATCAGAATTACAATTATACTTGCGGGAGAATTCCCGGAACTCTTCGACGGGGGGCCAACATTTCTGAGGATATGCAAGAGAATATAGGAGCTTCCTTGGTGAAGAATGGGAATGGGTTGACAAAAACCAGAATGTCTTAAGTTCCGCCTTTCCCACTCATAGAAGGACTCGGGGGGGGGGAATATGGAGAAAGAAAACAAAAGGGGCCACACGGTATGCTGCAAGGGAATAAGACAGAAAATAAGAAAACATCTTAACGATTCACCAATAGGAAAAATCTACCCAAACAACAGCTGAAGCAAAGCGAAAATGCGGACCCAGGCCAAGAACAACTCCAAGGGAAAAGGGAGAACGGGAAAAGCGACGGATGTTCCTCTACTGGAAGGTGACGGATCCGGTGGCAACACAGCGAAGGGAAAAGGACCCACCGGCAAGAGAGCACAACTTTCCATGGCCAGAAGAAATAATCAAACGATCCACCGGGTACAGAGGGGAAGGGGGCAGATGGTTTTCTCCGAAAACGAAGGAAAAGATGAAAGACTAAGAGAGACCTACGCCCGGAAAGTCGTCTTGAAACCGGACGTCGGGGCCTGACAAGATCAGACAAAAACGACCCAGAATTTTGCTGAACGGGGAAGATGGATGCGCGAGATGGAGCCAAGGAAATCAACGTTCCTAAAGATCACGGAGAAAAGGGAAGTCCAGTAATCAGAAGAAGGAAGAAATGGGAAAAAAAAACACTTATGCTAGCAAGAATGGGACAAGGGAGGGGCAACTACATAAATGCCCAGACGCCGGAGCGGGCAAATAAGTTGGCTGAGTTCTTTCTCCGTTACTGGGTACCGAGAGGCCGAGGTGGCAAGTCCTCTGAGCCGGCCATTGCGGGTAAAGAACTGATTTCTATAGATTCGGACCCGTGAAGGAAAAGAAGATAACAATCACCGGTCGGAAGGGTTCAAGTCAAAGAAAAACGTCGACAACGTCGTCGTGCTGGCCAGGCGGGGTCGCGAGAAGTGGGGTCGCGGGGAGGGAAGGGGGTAGAAACGGGCTCAATCGAAAAGAAAGGGGAAAAGGGGTCATATTAAGACTTCTGGAAAAGAGTCGAGGAGATTCGGGACGGTACAATCAGGTCTAGGGGCCGCACTTATGGATCTATGGAGGAAGAGGTCTTCTATAAGTAAGTTCAAAAGCTACAAACAAATTAACGGAGAGGAGGGGAGATTCCGGGAATCGCCATTTATTGAACCTTCTTGTACCATCCTAGCGTGCCAGGAGGGGGAGGGGGTCGTCGTTACCAAGAGTTGCTGTAAAAAGACCGGTGAAAAAAAGAATCTGAAAAAAGAAAGAGCCCCGAGGGGGAGGTCCTCATACATGTAAAGAGTAACGTCTTGGAATGCACCTCCTAACGAACTACCATCATCTCAAAATTAAAACGACGGTGGGAGAAGGAGAAGAAAATAAGTACTACCGTCAATGAGACACTACCTCACGGAATGCGGGGAAAGAGGAAAGGAATAGTTTCTCTTTTTCCGGGTATCGGATGCTTAAGGGGGGGGAAGGATAAAAAGAACGGACACCCTAGTGCAGGGGGTAGCAGAGTTAGGACGGGAGACCAAAAGGGAAGCGGTCTGAGGTCGTCCGAAATGCACAAAAAAGGGAAGCAGCCAGGGCGTAGCCATTAACGAAGCGGAGAGGAATTGAACAATGGCTTCTTGAATGTTCCCATCGGTAAAAACACCTACCGAAAACACGGTAATAAGGGTTGCGGTAATTGCATTCAACATACCGAGGGGGTAACTCGGGTCGATCTCGCTCTCTAGGCGCAGGAAAACAAAGGTCCAGCATAGAACGGGGCTCGAACAATCCTTTCTTGAAAGGCCTGGGTGGCGTGATAGTCGGACTTTGAGGGACGGACGGTGCGAGATCCTTCCTGGTGCTAAGGGGGGAGTACTGGCCTTTAACAGCATGAAAAAAGGCGCCGTCAATCTTCACCGGGGGGGGGCTGGTCGGGAATTCGGGGGGGAGGAGGAAGAGGTCGGCAGCCTTCCTTGGGAAGAAAGTCTTCAAAAACAGAATCGCAGGGTACGTAAAACGCGGGGAGACTACCAGGGAGGAAGGTGGGGATGGGATTTGTTTCTTCATCCTTATAAGCGCACCGATGAAGGACACCACATGTAAACTTTTCTGCCATGGAGGGAGAGAAACGATGAGGGAAAAAAACAAGTAACCAGTTCAAGGGGACTCTGGACATGCGAGATGAACATAGGGGTGGCAGGGGTGTCCAAGCTCCTGAACCAAAGCAGGCTGGGGGAGAAGGGCCGGAGACAGGAGGCTGGAGGTGGGTTTCACACTGCCGGAAACGCAAGCTCAGGAAACGGGAGGGGAAAATTTGCCTAGCAGTAATGCGTAGGGGGGGCCTCCAAGGTCTTGCATAATCGGGAAAATAAGGTTCCGAGAACCGAGGCAGGAAACAACAAAGTGTCCTGAGAGGCTCAAGGAGAGAAGAACCATGACACGAACGGATGGCCCACAGTTTTTCCTGTTCACGGTGTTCCTGATGGGGAAGGGAGGTGGGGGAAAAGGGGTTGGCCTCATTTCAACAAGTACGGAGGAGGGCGAGGGGTCAAAAAAAAAGGAGACGGCCGAATAAAAACGTTAGGGCCAAGAAAACAGGATGGGTGACATGACTAAAAAGGAACCAAATCCGCAGCCACATAAAACGACCGGCCAGGCCCCGTAACCACGGCAATATAAGAGAAGGGAGAGAGAGAGGAATCTTCGGGTCGGGTCCGGACCGGGTCGAGGGAGGATTGTCGGGGAGCAGGCTTCCTGTCACCAATCCTGGGACTTTCAACGGCATTCGCGAAAAGTCGAGGGGGGTTGGACCCTCAGCACAGGAATGTGGCTGATCAGAACAAAAACAGACAAAAACAGGGGGGGAAAAAGTGGGGTTAAATTAAAAAAATGGCCACACCAAAGAGGGTCCTTGATATTCGATTCTCTAGGACAGGGAAGGTTTGGTTATCCGAAGGAAAGAAGAAAAACGGAAGAACCGGGGCACTCTAGTATTCAGGCGCGCAAGGAGAGAAGACTTAACAAGTGTGCATTAGCAAAATTGAGAGGGTTTGGAGACGGAAGAAAAGAAGCACAGGAATGGCGACCCTTACGCGCTTCTTGGTGCCGGAAAACAAAGCCACCATGGAGTCCTACATCGGAGCCGTCCGAGTGATCCCTTTCTAATGGACAGGACGAGGGAAAGATGTGCTAGACATAAAGTGTGGATCGGTGAAGGAGTATACCATACCGATCCCCCACTCCAAAAGGAGGGATCAAAGATTCGGGGGTGTGTTGATACGTTCAGGACCAGACTCGGGGAAACCAAACGTCATCCACGCGAATGCGAAAGGCCCTCATTCACGGTGATATGCAAGAGTTTTCATGAGGAAAGAGCCTGGGGGCGACGCAGAAGAGGGGGACCTTAGTAGAAGGGACTCGGAATATACCCGGACCAAAGAAAATCAAGGGGATATCCATTTCGAATCTCTGGGTCCCAGGGGTGAAGAAGCGATCAAGGAAGCTACCCGAATTAGACATCCCGAAGGGTCTGGAGAAAGTCACGACCGAAACCTTAACCGCTGTTTGAAAAAAAGGGGCTTGCGCAAGGCCATACAACCCTGTACGGTCGGAGGCTTAGGACTTCGCCCGCGGCTGAAGAATCCAAAAAAGGGGGCCGACAAAAACCTCTAAAATCGGGTTTGGGGGGGGAGACCAGTGATAACACGGGTCGCGCACACCTTCCTCAAACGGGGAAAGGGAAAAAAGTAAGGTATTCTTCGGGAGATGTCCTAATCAAGAAACCGAAAAGGAGTACTGGATTGCCTCTTCAGGGGAGGAGGGGGTGGGGGGGGGCTTGAAGGTACTTAATACTCGAGCGGGAACGAACAGCGTTTGTCCTTTAATGGTGCGTTGCGGTTCGTTCATTCCAGCCAGACGACTAACATAATAACCGAGGCGGCTCAGGAACTGCGCGCAAAAGATGTTTTAATGAGGTCATTGGTGAAAAAGCCCCGAACACGTCCTGCTCATCGGAGGGGAAAAAGTAGAAATTGCGAATAGGGGAGAGCCGCAGGAAGACGACAAGGTCATTGACTGGGGGTGGAATGCCATCAGAAAACTCCTCTGCGCCAGAGAGAGTAACGGAGTAAAGAAAAGAAAGCGGGGGAAGTAAAAAGGCGGGGTTCCGTAAGGACTCCTGGGTCAAGGAAGTAGAAGCTGCCAACGGAGTGGAGGGCTTGATTGACGGGCTTGTGGCCAAAAGGGGAAGGAAACCAGCTGTCTCGACTGCAAGGGAGCACGAAAGGGTTTGTCGGGCCTCCCCTTGGGCAGATCTTCATGAAGCGAAGTGATGGCGTCTAGGTAGGAATTCATGAGGGCCGAAGAGAAGAGTAAACGGACGCCGACTTGGAGCTGAGAAGAGAGATAAGCGGTGGCCAAAGTGCCCAGACCCTTGATAGAACACGAAGCGACAGGAAAACTGAGAAGAAAAAAAAACGTCGGGGTGAGGTTTCGCAACGCCAACATGAGAGGGGACGGCTCGCAGCGGGGAGGCGGGCGTCTTCGGGAGGGGATGGTCCTGCGCAGATCGGATCGAGGAAAGGGGCTTACTTGTAGATCAGCGCATCTCATCTCTCCGCAAGTCTAAATACGGGGTCTGGCGACGGGGCCTGGGGGCAGACACGACTAAGGTTTCACTCACCTGGGCTTTGGCTTTTTATGGGCTACTGGGGAGGCTGCAATTTCCTGTTTTGAGAGAAACAATTAGTGGCGGATGATCATTGTTTTATTTAGGTTGCGTGGGCCCATTGACCTGTGGAGCGTACTTTTGGCTTCTCGGACTCGAATGGGGAGAAAAAAAGGCGTAAAAGGGTTGTTCTCGTCGCAACTTTCCTCCCGGGGGTCTATGGAGGAGAGTACTGGGTCCTTGATGTTGGTGTATTTGCCTGGCGAAAGAACAAGGAGCGGAAGGTCGTGGATTGCATCGAGACCGAGGGTTCCTACTTGAATTTTGGGGTAGGAAAGGCATTGTAAATTCCCTTCGCCGGCAAGGGGTGAATCAATTCCTGATTGCCGGAGCAAAAGAGGCCAGAAAAAATGAGGAACGGGAAAGAATTCCTGCTTAGAAACGGGGATTTGAACCCGGGCTTCCTTAGGGAACTCTTTACAGCTGAGCTTAGAAGAGCTTGGGGGGGAAGAGAAGCGAAAAAGACGAAACGTCTAGCTTGGGCTAGATGCTATTGAGCTACACCGGAAGGAAAGCACGCGGAAGGTCTGCTTTCAAACCTATCTGAGAGGCACCAGAAATTTCTACGGGGAAGGGGCATGAGGGGGCCCGTAGGAGAAAGAATTGACACTCTGTTGAGGTAGACTAGAGAAAAAAAAAAAACAAGGAAAAAGAGAGAGATTCAGAAGGAGGTAAATTGGCGGGGTCGGCCTACGGGCCCTCTCTGCCCACTGCAACCGTTTTCTCCGTCAGGGAGGGAGGGTTAAACCCGGGAAAAGGGCAGGCGTCGGGCGGGAAGGGGTGGCTAAGGTATGACTCAGAAAAAACAGGACGTTTTTCGTTTCGAGTCCCCGTCGGAAAAGTCGGGGGACTGAAAATAGAGAGGAGTCCTTGTTATGATAGAAGGTTCAAATCCAAGAAAAGATCCAGGAAGAGTACGGTTCAATCCCACCCAGACTTCATGCACGGCGTGGAAGTAGGGCAGAGCAAGAAAGGAAGGGAAGTCACACCGGAGGGAGATATGGCTAAGGAAGATTAAACGGATAGCCAAAGGAAATCAGCACCAGACGGCACATCGACGGAAACGCTGGGGAATCTATCATGGCCTCCTGAACCACAAAGAACAAGAGCGAAGAGCGAAGGGCGGGGTGCCTCTACACAAGAACGGTAGGAAAAAAATACGTGTTTGGCCACGTCGAGAAGCCCCAACCTGCACTACGCACACATCGACGGACAAGAAAATCACACAAAAAGGGTTCCGAACAGAAGGGGGCGGGGCCATCTGGTGCGCAACGAAAAAATGCCGCCGAGCGAGCAAAGAATGATTCAAAAGGCACCCGGATCGAATGGTCCTAACAAGAAAAAGAGAGGGGACGACGACCAAGGGTTTCGGAATCTGGTCGAGATAGTGGGGGCTCGACGATAAGGCGACGATATCAAAAAAGCCGCGGCTGGGGCCATCGAACAAAAATAACCAGAAGCGACCGGACTGGGAGATCCTATCTACAAAAATGGATGCGTTGGGACGGACCGTATGGGGGAGCGTAGGAGGGCGGCTATTATGGGTTCTCGGATAGGGACTCGGCGGTGAAGACCGGAAGCAGAAGGGACCACCTCTGCAATTGGAGCGCAGGTAGAATCTAGAGAAAGGGACTACAAAGACTACAAAAAGAACCGATTAGGATTTCCAGGGGGGGGGAGCACGGGGAGGGGAGGGGGCTACACTTCGGGTGCTCTCCTCGGAGATGGAATAAGGAGAGAGCTAAAGCGACGTGTCTGTCAGGAGCTCAGGAGAAGCACACTAAGAAGTTTCTATTTGCAGATCTACGTCTTTAAGACGGAAGAAGTTTCGGTGAAGCGGGTTAAGCCGACATTTCTATTTCCGAACAAGGAAGGGCTGAGGAGCAAGCGGTGTGAACGCGACACTTCGTGGAAAGTTCTATCACTGGAAAGAGCTAAAGGGGAGGATAACCTGCATCGACAGCCGAGGAGTCTGAACGGGATGGTGGTTCGGAAATTCCCTCATTAAACAAACCTTTTTTCCGGAGAGGGCTACAGGAAGGGGGGAAAGGGGAACCGCGGGCGGAGACATACCATTTCGTTAGTATGGATGGATGCAAACCTCGAGGAGCAACTACCGCACCATAAGAACTCTTTTTTACAGTTCGAGAGGAAAGGGAGTGGGCCAGGAGCGGAAGAAGCCGCACAAGGATGCGGTAAGAAGAAATACGAAATCTTTGGAATTCTGAAATCGAACCCGGAACCAGGAACCCGATACCCTAGGGGGGGTGAGAGATTGGGAGCAAATATGGTCAACAAACCATCGGTTGAGGGGATCCTATTCGCTCAGCCTGATCGAAAGGGGATGAGGCGGAGACCAAAAAAGTACGTAAAGCACCGCAGAACTGTAAAACAAGCAGGATTATGCACTCGATTCACAACCCACTCAAAACTGACGGAATAGGGGTTCGAAAGGGGAAAAACAAAGCCTACTAATCTTTCGCGAAAAGCTGCCTAGAAGCGCACAACCAAGGAAAAGGCGTCAACAGGCTCGGGATGCTCTTACTCTTCGTGGACGTTGGGGTAAGCGTAACTGTTAGCCTGAGGCTGCAAGCTCAAAGTGCAGTCCTCGGTGTAGCAGGACTGTCATCAGAAGGGCACCACGAAACCGTTCGGCCTGCACCTCTCTTTGGAAAAAACGGTGCTTGGTCGGACGTCCAAAAAGGTAGGAAAAACCAACTACTCCGCAAATGGTTCCGCCTCGGCGCTAAAAAGGGGGACTTGGGGGTGGGAGGAACAGGCATCTCACCCGCAGAGGGTCCAGAAAAATTTATACGTCTAGGCACAGGGGGTGGGAATGCCCTACTTACAATTTCCGGGGCGGTTCAGGGTCGTCGAAGGAGAGAAGCGCTTATCCTTTGCACTGGGGGTTTCTACAATCTCACTAAACCGCAGACGGGGGGGCCAGTACTGCTTTCGTTGGGGTCCTGGGGAAAAGGGTGCGGCAAAAGCCTTGCTCCTTCTCCTTTAAGGGTGGTCCGGGGAAAAGCTGTTGTACGGGCTGGCTGGGGCCTACCGAGGACGTGGGCTTGAACAGTTATAGGGAAAAAACCGATTCTGAAAATCAACAAATTTTACTGGACTCAGCGCAAATAAAAGAAGGGAACGATCTTTTGCTGGCAAAAATGGGGGCTGTGGAGGTGTTTCGCGGGACGGGGGGACTTTTAAGGGGGTGGGGAGGCTGACTAGCAGTTCTGAGGGTAACAACGGGGAAAGAAAAGTACAGAAGTTGAGAAAAATGAATTGGAATTACGCTCATGCCCCCGGAGGCAGCCTGAAAACGACCTTCCGCCCAGGCACGGCAGCAAACGCATCTCTCAAAAAGGAGGAGGAGTAAAAAGATATTCGTGATCTCCGGGTAGGGGCGGCGGTTCAGACATGACGACAGGTGAGGGAGCAGGCGGACGGGCAAAAAAGCCGTGAGTCCACTTGGGTCAGCGCGCCGGGGAGCGGGGGACCTACCGACGTGGGCTTTCAGAACACCCATTAAAAGGAAAAACACAACCGTAGAAAACACTTTTCCAGAATATCGTGTAATTTATGGAGGAGGAAGTGGGTTGCTTGACCGGAAGAGGGGGGCATGAAGTCAAAAAATTATTTTCACTACTCGGGGCAAGGGGCGCGGACATTATCGGCAACCGTTGGAATGAGGGGGAAGTAGTGGGACGGTAAGAAGCACGTGAAAGAAAATCCAGCAGCCAGTCCCTGGCCTGACGACCAGACTGCGGTTGTGGGATGAGAGCACACCGGAAGTAGCCTATCATAGGGCCAGACAAAATTGAACAAAGACTTAGTAGGAAAATAGGAAAAAAACCACAGGGGTGGGGGGGGGGGGGGGTGGGGGGGGGGGGGTGGGGTGTGGGGGGTGGGTGGGGGGGGGGGGGGGGTTTGGGGGTGGGGGGGGGGGGGGGGGGGGGCTGTGGCAGAGCAGGTGTGCGACGGGGCCTCTGAGATTCAATCACCATACCGACACACCCGCCGACCAAAGAGGCCGAACCGTTCGGTGTTGTGAATACCGGTCCTCGCCCAGAAGAAAGAAGGGACTGAAAGAGGCCATACCAACGGGGAATATGCCGTCGGGGCCTTGGTGCCTTCTCCTAGCCCGGGTAGAAAACGACGAACAGGATAGGATCATCCCTTCATCCCACTAAAGATACCGACAGCGGTTCAGGAGAGACGCAGGGTTTGCCCAGGGGTGAAGGCATCAGTCAAAGGAAAAAGATTACGAGCCCCAGATGCTGTGGAGAAATTCATCCTGAAGGATTCCCGGAAGGGTTTTGGGAGGGGGGTTTTGAGGGCGGGGCAATCATCCGGGGTGTTCAAGTGAGGGAGGGCGGGTTCTGGATTGAGCAAAAGAAGCGACTCATCCCTCGTTTTCCAGGGTCGAGGAAGCGGCGGTGTTGGAGAAGGCTCTACAATTGAGAACCCATGACACTGATAAGGGCCATCCGGCAAAGATCTTTCTCGAGCCGAACCCTGAAAGGAGAAAGTCTTTCATTTGCGGAAGTGTGGGGGGTGACGAAGAAGTGGGTATAGGAAGAGAGGGGACGAAAAAACAAAGCGGTTTCCTTTAGGGGTAGTTCGTTGAGGTCGATCCGGAGGTGTCATTCACAAAAGAAGGCACTAACCCGCCGGGTCCGCTGGGCCGTGGCTTCTAGTGAAGACAGCGAGCACCAGGGTTTACTGGGAACCCGACCAAAAAAAAAAAAAAAAAACAAACAACACACCCAAAAAAAAAAAAAAACAAAAACAAAAAAAAAACCAAAAACCCAACCACAACCAGACAACCAAACAAAAAAAAAAAAAAAAAAAACAAAGAAATATTTCAGGGGGGGGGGGGGGGGGGGGCCGGGGGGGGGGGGGGGGGGGGCAGGGGGGGGGGGGGGGGGGGGGGGGGGGGGGGGGGGGGGGGGGGGGGTGGTTGTGGGGGGGGGGTAGCCAACAACCCACCTTCCTCCTCCACTCGGTAGGGGGCTAAAAAAGACAAGATCGGCATCTCCTGAGCGAGAAAACGGTTCCCTTTACTGGTGATGACCGGCATGAAATCTAGACGCGCTTCAAAAAACACGCCAATATAAAAAAAAAAAAACGGTCAAGGAAAAGTAGTTTCTTACATAGACTTCTGCTTGTGAAACCGAAAAAAAGGGGGGGCCGGCCTTCAACGTGTGGGGACTACTTAGATAGGCCCAATCAGTCGTGAAGGGCGGGATTGCGGATTTTCCAGCCTGGCCAGAGAAAAAGGGAACTCAAATGAAGCAGGCCTCCTGGTTCGACTGCCTCCTTATCGGCGTCGCGGGAAAGAAGAAAGGGTGATGGTCGTCTCTGGGGGGGAGCCTTAGACCGAGACCCATCGGCTCAGACGGCTCGGAAAGAGAGACGGCGGCCGGTGAAAAAAACGTGGACTGACCCTTGCGAGAAACCGGTCCTCAAGACAGAAAAAAAAAAAAAAAACTTGGGGCAGCCGCTCAGTCTGTATGTATGTGGAAAAGCAGATTTGGGGGGAGACGATCCTTGTCGTCGGTTGCTGCGGGTAAAAGAGGGGGGGGGGAAAGGAAGGGGGACGGATCTCGGAGCCAGTAATGCTTACTTAGCAGCTCTGCGCCTCTCATCAGCGCATTTCGAAAAAAGAAGAGGAGAAAGTGGAGGGTGTTTCAGGGACAACTACGATCCGGGCAAAAGGAGCAGGTGCTCGGTCGGTCGGAATAAGAGTAGTGTGCGAGACACAGGGGGGGGCACGGTAAAGCTGGGAGGCAAAGGATCTGTGTTGAGGTTTAAGAGGGGCCAACAGTGAGGTGTCTCTTGGCCGGGGGGCTTGCGGAAGTAAACGCTAGAAAACCGTCCTGTCTCTGCGCGGAGTGGGAAGGGAGTTCGGTACGGGACTGGAGTTGTTCTTGGGGACTGAGACGTATGCGGCCGTCAAAGGGGGAGGGGGGGAAAATGTCGATGTTAACGATGGTGCACGTCACGTTGAAGGGTGATGAGGAAGGGGGAGGTTCTGAACACGCTCTCCAGGGGGGGGAAACTAGTCCTGAGGGTCCGGCTACGCCACGGCCAGAAGGACGGGTTGGGGAACTTTCCTTACGATTCCGAAAAAAGACGGGGAAAACAAGGACCATTACTTCCAAGGAGACGCTCTTAAAAATGATTCTGGGCGAGGGGGGGGGGGCAGAGCGGGCGACGGTACTCAACAAGACGTGTAGCTTGGAAGAATAGGGGCTAGAAAAATTCAAAGACGCCCGCCCGATGAAAAGGGGGGCGTAAAAACCTAATCGGGCGGAAACAAAACAGGGAGAGACTCAGGGGGGGGAGAGGATTCGAACCCAGCAAGCCGCCAAAGATTGGAAAAAGTGGGTTCAGGGAAAGGACAAAACGGAGGAAGAGCGAGATTAAGAAAGCTGTAAATCTGTAAACTTTCTGACCTACTTTTTTCTATCACTCTTGAAAATCACGCGAAAAAAAGCGGGGCCAGGGAAAATGTCATATATAGTTTGAAACCCGGCAGCGGGCGGGCGTAGGCGGGGGGGAGAAGCACCTTCCAAGATAAATTTCTTTTTCTGAAAACCGTCGCCCGATTAGACCAACAAAAATTGAAGCTGCGGATAGCGAAGGGAGAGAGCTGGGGGGTAAGGAAGATTAATGGTTCCAATATCAGTATAATAGAAAGGGGAAAGGGTAGTGCACCTCATAGGAGGCCGGAGGGGGGGGCAAATACTATCACTGAAAAGCCAGTTGATTAGCGATGGGAAGGAAGAATTCAAGAGCGGAAAAGAAAAGAAAGAAGGGAAACAAAAGAGCAAATCGACCAACGAAAGGAAGACAACTCAGGAATCCTCGAAGTCTAGACAAGGGCCCAAGAAAATAAAATCTAAACAACCGCGAAGGTGGGCAAGGGGAAGACGAGAACAAAAGGTAGAGGGGGGAAAAAGTCGATACTATACTGCCCAACCGTGAAAATAAGAAAATCTGCCTACACCGCTACCTAACATGATCTAAAAGGTGAGCCGGAGGGTGAAATCACTGGTGGTCCGCCAACGACTACCGAATAAGAAAGAGCAATGCTCGACCTCCATCGGCTTGCCGAGAGAGTGAAAAAATAAAAACGGAGAAGACCGAGAGGGGGGAGGAACTGTCAAGTTAGCTGCTCAGATGATCTCCGAACGAAGAAAAGATAGGAAATATCATCCGTCGTCCAGTCGATCTCCTACACTAAAAAGGGAAGGTATCCCGAGGAGCTCAGGGATTCTTGGGGGACACCTAATCCATCTAGAAACTGCTAATGAAAACGTTCCTGTTGGGAAGTAATGTTCGAGGGTCAATTTCCTCTACTTGGAAAATCAAATCTAGCGGAGAGGCGGACAAGTCTCGACGAGGTGAGATCGGAGAATAAAGTGGGGGGAAAAACGTACAGGAGTAGAGGTAGGGGAGACTCTTTAGGAAGGAGTCCTGCTACAAAGTCTCTGAACTCCGCGGATAAAAAGGGGGGAACTATGCTCGGCCGTGCTGGCCAAGAACGGGAGAAAGACGAAGTTCGAGTGGTGCAGATCAGCGAAGACCAGGACGGAACCAGAGGTTTCCGGTACAACCGCAGTTCGATTTCAACACACGAAGAAAGGAAGGCAAGAGGCGGAGGAATTGCCTTCAAGGAAAAAGTCAAGGGTGAAGTCACGAAAGGCTAAGGGGAGAGGAAAAAATGTTCTAAATCCGCAGTTGGCGCCTGCCGGGTGGGGTCGTGAAAAGATTCGCAGGGAAAGAAGGTTCCTCTCTGAAAGATTCCTGCCCAACACTGGAGGGGGTGAGTGAAAAATTAAAGGGGGAGGATTTAATGCCTGCTCTAAAACCGCAACTAGCACAGAAAAGAAAAATCTGGAAGGGAGGGAATTACTAAGAAAGAGCAGGAATCTCAAGACCTCGCGGAAGAAAAAGGGAGAGGGTCCGGGGGATCAAAACCCCGGGCTTCGGAAATATGTTCGAATCCCGAGACCTGAAAAAAGAAAAGTGAATTATCGGGGTTAAGATCACTTTTCACAAACAGCGTTGAGGTGAGGGAGAGAAGGCGAAGGGTGGGCGGCAGCGTGCAGGAGAAAGGGACGGGCCCGCGGACACTTTTAACAGATTATGATGGCCAGGGTAAAAACAAAGAAAAAAACGTGACTCGGTTCGGACGTCTGGCCGTCAACAAAGAAAAAGGGGGGCGGGCGTCCCTCTTGCGTCCGCGTTCTCACAAGAAGTACCAATGCCACCGGAGTACTCGCCCTGGCGAAATCTGCTCGTCTCGGTTCTGGGAAAGAGTCAGTCGTCATACCATTCCTCCTTCTCAAGCTTGGCCGAGTCACGGGTTAGGCTGCCAGTTAAAGGAACAGAAATCTTCATCAACCGTGCTGGAGAAAAGGAAAAGGAGACGGAGACGGTGCTGGGGAGGTCAGCGTCCTGGGATTACTCTAAGACCCCCGAAGGAAGGTTTCGGCCAAAGTCTCTAAAAGGGAATTGGGCTGTTATCATCTTAATCTTCCCCGTCAACACTCACCATGTTAGAGGCGCATTTCTGGGTTTTTATTGCTGAACGTAAGGATCACATGGAGTCAAAGTTTCGTCCAAAGAGGCCGCACCTGAGACTTTTGGGACTGTGAAGAAAAAGCTCAAACCGGGTCCTTAGACGGCGCCCGGGAATGATGCTGGGGAGGTAAAAGGCCAAATCGAGAGCTCAGAAACTTGGAGAGTTTGTCCTATCAGATTGTCGGGAAATTAGGACCCTCGGGATGTCAAACGAGTGTTGAACAGTAATTTAGAATTAAGACCACCGGGAGGAAAACACACGAGTGTCACCGTGAAGAGCAGAAGCCTCACCAGAAAGGAATCGGGCTCTGGAACCCGGGGACTGTTCCCTGGGGGAAGCTTTTCGGCTATTGTGTTTTGTAGTGCGCATCACCATTACTTCTGCTAAGGATGGTGAAAGACAAAAACATATCATAAGAAATGGACTAAAACTCAATTGGAAGAAACATGATTGGGTTAAGGAAGAAGGAAAAGAAGCGCAGCATCCCTGACGACAAGGGAAGGAAGAACAGAGCACGCATCTG
>Ga0179593_1465628_pt1 | contig 16242 bp, 7 predicted proteins | sample CZODoug2_1_08_16_FD_185931 | JGI IMG/M metagenome (GOLD analysis project Ga0179593, IMG submission 185931) | Vadose zone soil fungal communities from Angelo Coast Range Reserve, California, USA - CZODoug2_1_08_16fungal (PacBio error correction) | ecosystem: Environmental > Terrestrial > Soil >...
GGAAAAGACCTCCCTGGGGAAAAGTAAAAAAGGACAGAAGCGGAGACTCAGGCCTCTGATAGCCTCCGAACTCTTTTGAAACGAAAGGAAAAGAAGGAAAGAGGCCCGCTCCGGAACAAACTGCTCTATGTAAAATAGGGACTTCGGGGCGCCAAATACGATTGAAGGGGAAAGCAATGGGGGGAGGAGCCCAAATGCTAATGTTCCCAAGAAAAAAGCCGCTGGGAAGGTAATGTAGGTCAAAAAAGAAAAGAGAAAGACCCAGCTCGGGTTAACTTTCTGGAAATCGGCGGCGAGAGCTACAGAACCGAGTACCAAACATGGCGGGAGGGAGGGGGGGGGGGGGAGAGATACCTTTCCCAATCCCTGCAAAAAGGACTCGGAGGGGGACCAGACTTCATCTCTGCGGGGGAGGCCGATAAAGAAAAAGGAGGAACGTAGAGGACATCCACCCAGGAATCGGGCTTTGGTCTCAAGACAAGGGTCAGAACCGAAGGCTTAATACGATGAAACTCTCCTGCCAGGGGGGAATAGACAGGGGGGGGTCAAAAGCTTCTAATTTTCCTAACCCACAACTGGTCCCCATTTGATCAGAAAAAAAACAGGGCGGAGAGGCCAATCTTGTTGGGCCATTGAGTGTCCTCCGGAACACAGCAACGAAATGAAAGAATTACTTTTATCACCATGGACCCCGCGGGAGAGAAAGGAACAGAGAATTTCGTCATAGGTGTAAGCGACTGAAAAACCGTACCAGCGAAGCCGAATCTCCGTCATGAATTGCCCACTGTCGGATTGAAAGCTATTTACGCTACGAAAGGGAGCACAGCGAAAATTTCTTTTACACTCAAATCTTACCCTCCACCGAAAGGGGGCCGAGGGAAGTAAGCATCATCCATGAGCTGAAATCTGAAGGAGGGGGGGGATGACAAAGCTCAGGAGCCCCCCTTAAAACATTGAATAGAATTATTAACTCGGCGCTTTATACGCACGAGGACCTCTAATCTTAGTTAGCCATTTAAGTGCATCTTTTTGGTGTTCACAGCTCTAGGGAGCGGAAACAGAAAAGAAACATTGAGGCATTAAAACAACGGGACAAGATTGAAACTATTGTAGGGGAAAATGATGGAGGGAGGAAGGGAGCGTGCAATCGATTTGGGCACGGCACAGGTAGAAAACGTTGCATGGCGTTCACACACTTAGAAAAGTCGAAATACTTAAAACTAGTCCCTGTTCCCCAAGATACTCGATCTGACAGGGAAGCCTGAGATCGAAGGAGCAAACCGTGTGCACTCGCGTGCCTTGGTCTCGGATCCGTTCAAGGGAAGCATGAAAAAAAGGAGAGACAAGCCACTAGAATGTGCAGAGAAGACCTTTGCGGCCAGAGGTTAAAGCACTGGCTCAACAACAGGGGGGGGAAACACAGTATAAAAATACACTTTATTTCCATCCTTCTCCTCGTTCCTCCACAGCTCAATTGCATGCCCTTTCCCTTCCACCAAAGACGAAAGTGGGGCAAAACCTGCCAAAAAAAAGCCGCAATCAAACAAAAGTAAGGTCGATTTGTCAGCTGGAAGGGGTGGGCACATTGAATAAAACTAACTTGGGGGTTGCATCCTTGGTGGTTGGAAAATGGGGGGAAAATGGGGAAAAAAAAGAATGGGCCTATTTGAACCTTGTTTTAACTGATTGAAGAGAGAAAGAAACAGAAGAAAGAAGGGGGAAGAGATCAACCCCTTCTTCTGCAGAGAATCCATCGGGATATGACAAAGGTAAAAGACGGGAAGCGGTAAAGACCTGGAAATATTTACCGGGTCCGGGGAATGACCATCAACAAGGAAAGGAGGGGAAGAGAAATATGGTTCGATTCAAGGATTGCTGGAAAACAAAGGGAAAGAAGGAAACTAGCCTGGGGAGTGTGTTTCTGATTGACGCGGGTGAATTTTGAAACCAATATTGAAAATGGGGGAAGGGGGGAATGGATCGGCCTGGTCTGGGAAGCACTCTGAACCTCGGAAAGGTGTGGGGGAGCCTGGTGAGTTTTTGGCCCCCTTACACCTTCTCAAAATTTGAGTTCGGCGTCCCCTCTGTTCGTGTATTGAGACGGGGGGGTTCTTCATATTAAATCCGGCGGACCGCTAACATGCCCTGGTGTTCTTCACCAGTGTATTTGACTGCTGTCCTTCCTAGCGTACAAGGAGGCGGGGGCAAGGCTTTGGCCCCTGGCTCCCGGTTGTATCTCCGTGGCCGCCTTTGGAAGACAGGGTTTGCCTGCTTTCCCACGAAATTGTGAAAAGTGCGTGGAGACTTCGGTTCTTTCGACTCTGGACTACGCTCAGCTTATAGACAAATCCAGGGGGGTTGGCCCAAAAAGGAAAGCGGATGCCTGGAGCGGTTGCAGGGCCATCTTCCCCACAAGGCCCAGTCCTGAGTGCAAGACTAAAATGGGGCCGCCCTCAGCATCTGTCTGGGGAGGAGGTACGTTAGAGAAGAGGGGAGACAGAGTATAGAATTGCTGGATCAGAATGGACCCGGGATAAAGGTTGAACGTGGAGTCAAAGGAACGAAAGCGGATGATGGTTCACGGGCAGAATCGGGGACGGAAAGTGGCCACAACAAGTGGGGGGGGAAGAGACTCTTGTGAAGCCGAATCTCTCGGGGCACGCTGCGAGGTGTTGTGTCGCGGCTAGGAGCAAAGGGTCAATTTCTTTGTCACGCGGTCGCTGTGGGAAGGATGGGAAGCAACCTTACACGGAAGTGAAAAGGGGAAAGGGAGGGCTTAGGAAAAGACAAGGAAAAAAGCGATGCTATCCCGCTTTATAAACCCTCGCGGTGTAGTGGATTTCCGAAGCTCGTGAGGTACGATAGTATGGTTTGGAAAAAAGAGGGGAGTCAGGGGGGGAAATGCAGGATGGACGGTTTCGGCGACCACGCTCTAGGTATTGAGGCGGAAGACATGGCCGATTCGTGGGAAAACGGGATCACGGATTAGGTGAATGGAAAAGAAGAGCCGGGGGAAGGGAGGGGGTGCTCGAAACATCATTCGGTGCCTGATATTGAAGGGTTATTTATATATCTTCTTGTAAACATTAAAACCCAAGAAGGGCATCTTCATCCTACTCTTTTGGCGCGCTGGTGGGAACCCCCTATTTGAAGAGAATTTGGGAGACATTCGTCCCCACCCCTCATGGTAGGGGTCGCGAAACGACCAGTTCAGAATAGCCTATAGGTAGAAAGAGCCCCTTAGAAAGGGGGGAGGCGTTGCCGCGTTTCAATCTGAGATCCTCTTTACTAGGTGCCGATGAGGAATTTTTCACTAGTGACCGACTGAAAAAGTGCTGAGTGGGAAAAGGAGAAAGAATAGATAAAAAAACAACAAAGATCTTAGTGATATCGGAGGGTCTTTTGCCCATACTGGGGCATAGAAAAAGCCCGGGCATTATCAGGGACAGCGGACTCTATTAAAGAAAATCCGAAGTAAAGGGGTCCGGCTCAATCAGAACCGGTCTCGATTAAAAAACACTGAAAGAGGATGAGACCCAAAATATTCCGAGTTGTTCTGGGGGGCCCTCTGCGAAAAAAGAAAAAAACTTTTTGGTTGGTGGTTTTGGTTTTGGGTCACAGCGGAAGAGTCAAAAGCAAGGTCGGGCGAAGAAACGGTGTCTCGCTTTCTGCCGTCTGAACCGCCGGAGGGGAATAGTCCCTAAGAACCTAGGGAACCACAGCTTATTGGTTTGAGAACATCCATAACCACTGCGAGCCAGTGGTGGGGGGTCAACTGTGGAAAGAAAAATCAGCTCGATTAGCTTCCAAGCGCCGGTCCGCCGACAGCCGAGGGGTGAGAAAGGAGGGGAGGGGAGACCCTTAAAATCAACCGGCGTCTGGATAAGTGAAACCAAGGGAAAAAGCTGTAAAGGAGAAAACTCTCAGTCTTCGCAGGGGGGGGGGCAAAAATCACGGAGGGGAAAATTTTGGTCTGAAAGGGCGGAGAACAATGGGTTCACTTATCCATCTCAATCACGACAGCACGGGAAACTGGGAAGGGAGACGGGAAGAGAAGTCAACCAACCGCAAGGTATGGAATGGGGGAATGTCTGTTGGCAGGGTCGCGCGGAAGGAGAAAAAAAAAGAATGCTACTACGGCTGGTGATTCCTTACGCTTACAAGGGTAAGAGAAAAAGAAAGGGTCTGTCAGTTGCCTTCCCATGACTAATTTCCCTGAAAAGTAGCATCATAAAGAGGGTCGAATCTAGCCTCGTTACCTTCTCGTGTGGGGATCCCCCCTTCATGCATCGATGAAAAGGAAGGAGGAGGAGGGGGCGGTATACGAACAACTTAAAACATACGAATGATTGGATTACAGAGCCTGTTGGGCATCATCTCTTTTCACGTTTTGGGAACGCGGAACAAACCCACCAAGGAGAAGCAAAACGACCCAGGAGCATGCCCTTCCCATTTTCAAGTGGTGAGGCTAATAGGGGGGGAAGGTCAAGAAGATACCTCATCAAAATTACGAGTTCTCCTCCATTTTAAAGAAATCACAAGAAGTCTTTTCAGATTCCCCAAAACAAAGGTCTAAAACTCTAAGCACCGAAAAGGAAAAGAGGGGACCACCACTGTAAGGCTGCCCCAGATCGGGACTTCTTCATTAAATGACGTCTCCAGGTGTCAACGAGGAAGTGATGGTTCCTTTTGGTCATGCTCTATCTGAAACCTCCTACATAACAAGCCCAGAGTGGGGGAATCCATACCGATATACCACTCCACTGGTGGTGACACTAAGGGGGGGGGGAAGTGGGGGATAACGTCTCAAAAGGGGTTCCACTCTCCCTTCTTCCAACCTGAGTCCCTCTTCCCTCTTCCCTAAAAAAGTCACTGCATCCACCTCCCAGAAAGTGTTCAAAAGTCCAAAAAAAGCAAAAAGTGCGAAAACCGAAAAGGCCGTTGGGGCAGGGGGGGTGGTCGAGAAATCTCGAAACATAAACAGTTCTTGCACAAGGCGGGGAGGTGGCCAGAGGAATCCCCAACAGGTACCCTTAAGCCGATGGATTATACATTGTCGACTGTAAGTGGGGGATGTAAAAAGAGAGGACGAAAGAAAAGAGGGATCTCAACCACAAGAGGAAAAATCCCTTGAAGTCCCTGATTTTATCTTTAATAGGTTGAAAGAAAGACATGGGGGAGGGCACGATGGGTAGGTTATGGAAGTCAAAGCAAACCGAGACTGAAGGGCCAAGCATAAGGGGGGAGGGTTAAATGTGAACCCTCCGGCAACAAACTCCGGATGTTTTTCGAGTGGGCGGTCGTGGGGGAAAAGGTGACAAATAAGAGTTATGATTTGGAAGGCGTAATGTGACTGAGCTTCAGCAAAAGGGTACATTAAGTGGGGATACGTTGACAGTGGGGGTGCAGGAGTAAAAGTGATACAAAAGTTGGGATGATAAGACCTCGCGGCGGGGGACAGAAGGGCGAAGGGGTGGGTCACTTCGTGAAGGAATCAAGGTAAATGCCCTGGGACACCGGTTATCGGGAGGCAGGCCGCGTACGAGTGCTTCGGGAAAAGGGTAATTAGTTTTACAAAAGGTGGTACGAGAAGTTGTTCGAACTGTGGGGGGGAGGGGGGAAGCGGAGGGTAACAGGGGGCGCCACATGTCCTGTCTCTCTGGGGGCATAATATGCCACGAAAAGGGAACCATCAAAAGAGTGCCAATCTGGGTCAGATGCCTCCTTCGTTTATTATTGACTTAGGGGAGGGGGATTCCCAAAGGGAAAGAACGTATTTGGCACTGTAGGGAGCGCCCTAAGACTCGGACCTAAAAGTCAAATTGTTGCATGGGAACATGACCTGGAGAGAGCCCATCTCCTGTCTCTTTTCACGAGATCCCTTTATTCTCGGCCTGAATAAAGAGGGTGGTTGACATCTCTTAATCTTACTTTCTTAAAGATGAAGTGCGGACGGTACAGCGGGTAAGAGAGGGGAAGATGCACTTACACTGGAGTGGCCGACCAGTGAAGACGGGAAAAACAAGAAGGGAAGTGCGGCGAGGTAAATTCATTTTGCTCTAAGGAGGGGGAACAAAGGTTCATTTTTTTATCACGCAATACGTGGGGAAAGGAGGACCCACAGCGAAAAATACACTTCCTGATCGTGTCGGGAGTGAACAGGAGTAAGCCATTAGAAAAGCGGATGTCAGACTACCCCCCCCCCCTTGAAAGTGGACACTCGGGGAGTGGTATGGTCCTCAAGCTCGTAGAGGAACTTCAGGAAGGAAAAGTGGTTGATCGTACTTCAAAAAGATGGAAGGTACCAATGAAGGGGGAAGGGGTTCGGGCGACCACGCTATGACTGAAAAGAGGAGTCGTCATCTGCCCGGGACTTTGCTCACAGACACTCGGATAAGTGTTAGAGGAAAATTGGAAGCGACCGGGGGGGTGGAAGGTATCAAAAATATAAACCATCTAAGGACTTTGCTTGGGGATTTAGGCCTATAAGAGGGCTCCAACTGATATCCACATTGAGCTGTGGTCCCTGAAAAAGAAATTCAAAGCTTTTACCTTTGCAAAAGTTCTGTCAGGTGGTGGGAAGGGAACCATAATCCCTCAACACTGTATTTTGTTTGGACGAATAAAAAAAAAGGGAAATTGGAGAATAAAAGGAGGAGCTCAGTGCTGCTGTTGTCTAATCAGTAAGGGATAGGGGGATCATCATTTAATGCCGAGTCGGCTGTTTTTCAGATGACTCGAGGGAGGATGAGTTCGACGGAAGCAAAAAGTACATCGACCGAAAACCAAGGATAAGAAAATATATATTTTCAAATACCATCATTGGACCATCGGAAAAACTCCTCAGCAGGACTCCGCGCTGAGAGGAGATCCGCGTTTTTAAGAAACTAGCAAAAATCCCACCTTGACGCGCCTTAGACGCCATGCTCGCTCGGAAAATCGCTTTCGCCGAAGAAGCCCAAAAAAAGAGGAGGGGTGAGGGGGGAAAAGGTGAAGAAGGAGTATAAAATCTTTTTCAAAGAGGCTTCAACAGCGAAGGTAAATTGGGAAGAGCCGCGCTTGGGGCTCAAAGGGACTCGCGCTTGGAAGAAGAACGCGCGAGATATTCAAACAAACACGTCCAATCACTGTATTGGTTAAGAGATAACTGTAAAAGCCCAACCAAAGGAGGGAAGGGTGAACCTATCATCACTCATCTCTTTTGCAGTAGCCTCGAAACGACGGCATATTACTCCGGGAGACAGAGGGGGAGAAGAGCGGGGGCGAGCAGACATACAGAGTGGACATGCCAGGAGACAAGCACCACCTCGATGAGAGGACAATGAAATGCAACAGACGCTTAAGGGTTTATCTCATCTCCCCTCCTGGGTGCCCCGTTGCGCCCTCCAGAAGAGGCTCTAAAATCGCGTGAGAACTTGAGTGTCATCCGCAATCACTCTCATGCCTTGGAGGGGAAGGGTAATCACCAACTTAACCCTCTTGTCAATAGAAAAGGCAAACTGGAGGTGTTTATTGGGATCTCCTAGCCAAATGTCAGGGGGCCAAGAGAAAAGGTAATTGGTGGCACGATTACAATATGTAACCCCCGTTTGGGAACTGGTAAGGATTCCAAAAGTGGGAAAATGAGGGGCCATCATCCAACTTAGTCGCGCATGCGGAACCTATCGGCCTTTCAACCCTTCGTTAAAGGATAAGAAAATAATCGGTTATTCCGTAAAACGAAAGAAGGAATGAGGCTTATGTGAGATCTCATTTGGTAATCTGTCTGTTGCCTTGGTGGGGGGAAACACTCGCCTTTAGAAACCACCGACCGTGAAAGAAGTCAAATCGGACTTGGAGAACAAGGGGGGGGGAGTGGCTAAAGATGTATGTCCTTTCTTAACAGCTCAACAATAAGTTCTGTGAAAACTCCTAGAGGCCTGATGAAGCGGAGCCAGCGCGATGTACTGTTTTCAAAAAAGAAGATAACAAACAAGGAAATCAGGAGAGGCTGACATGGGAGTGGGGGGAAAAATTATCCAAGACACCTGGAGTATTGGAGCCTAACCCTGTTCGAGATGACACTGCCAGTGGATAAGTAAAACTCTCCTGTTTCCCAAGGCCGGATCGTTAAGGGGGGGGGAGCGCCGTGCATGAAAAAGAACGAAGTCTCCCCAGGGGGTGAAAGCGAGTGAGGGGGAGAGGATCATAACGCGCACTTTCAATTAAAACCCCCAAAGACTGGTTCTAAATACCACTGTGGTTAGAGGAGGGAAGAGTGGGGGGGGGGGGATATTTTCTCTGTTTTCAAAACTGAAAAGAACTCTATGTCCAATCGTCTGGAAAGGAGGACAAATGAAAAAATTCCCACCAGACCAGCGACGAGGTATTCTGAACAACCTCCCCAATAAAACACTCCAAACAGGTAGGCGGCTGATGTTGGGTCAAACAAGAAAATTGAAAAAGCGAAAACAGAAAGTGCTTTCGTGCACTCCCTTCTTTTGCGGCATGCACCCCAATCGAGGAACCATCGTCTCAGGGGTGAGCGTGTGTAAGAGGGGAAGTACGGTAAATGATAGACGGTCATATACATTGAGGGGCTCTGAAAATCAAACAACAACAGATGAGAAGAAAAGAGAAAGAAGGGCGCCATCCAGGGCTGTATTCACGAGATTTTAGACGGGTTAAACCTGGACAATTTGGAAACTAATATTCCCGAATTGACAAGTTGGGAAAGGTCACTCAGCAAAAAAAAGGATTTATTTTAAAAACACATTTGTAGGGTTCGAAGGCAAAAGAGGTCGGTGACCAAGGCAAACACTCGAATGGAGGTTCAGAAGAGGAGAGGAAAGAATATAGAAAAAAAATTGGAGAAGATAAAGATGGGAGGAGAGAGGAAAAAGTGGTGGAGGAAAGGAGAATGTGAGTAAGGGTAGAATAAATACAAAGGAAGAAGTAGAGGGGGGAGAGGGAGCAAGAACCGGGAGGGAGAACGGGAAATGTATTGCAGAGTGAGAAAAAAAGGGGAGGAGGGACGCAACTAAAGAGTAATTGGAGCGTGGGATGAAGTTGCAAATTTATAGGGTGGAAAGGGCGGGGGCGCCTTGAACGGGATCCTGATGACCGAGAATTGTCTGGAACGTGAAACAGTTTAGCCACGGATGACAAACTCGCTAAAGAACGCACCCTTGTTATGTAAGGACCAACTACTTTTCTGGTGACAGGGCAATGGGAAGGGGACGTATTACAGCATACAAATTCAAGAACTCGGTCACAATGGTTATACTGCTTTCTACTTCTGGAGAAGTATGAAAGTGAAGGTATGTGACTAAATTACTTTTACTATAATTTACGAAAAATGTTTCAGGGTGTCGGCCGTTGCAATAACAACATGCAATGGGGATTAACAGTTCGCAACTATAAAAAGCCTTTGACGGTCGGTAAGAACGAGCATCCATATTTAAGACTCATCAGCCCTAGTTTCCGTACGGCAAGGTAATGCCCAGCGCGTTTTCTCACCTATGAGCGTCCAAAAATGAGAAAGGAGGGGCAAAGATGGGCTCCCAAGGGGCCCGCCTTCTAGTTTTCTGGACGACCCTCCGAGAAGCTCTTCAGAGGGATAAATGGGATGAACCTGATACGGTTTCCAGATCTTAGAGTTAAATTCTGGATATTCAGTATTAACACTGCCTCCGGGGAAGTTACTTCTTCCGTGTCACCATCAAATTGTTTGTTCTTGCCGGCTGCTTTATCAATCCAATCAATGCCAGTGCCGGTTTCTGCATTTCATCGAGATCAATGTTTCTGCGCTTGCTCCAGGACCAAAGGGTGAAGTTGATGCAACAAGCCTTTAAGGTTCATTATTCCGCTACCTGCCCGGTATGGAGACCCAGGAGGAGGGAGGAGGAAAATCCAGGTAAAAACCGATTGCAGCCCTTCTTGAAAGGGGGGGCAAACGCCGTGCTGGTTAGTTCTCCTGGCTAAACGAGAGACTGTGGAGCCGGGGTCAAAGAAGGGAGAAGGTTGATCAAATGGTACAAACGGGATCCATATTCTGTACTGTAAGGGTGCGTACCACCGCTTTAAAGATGGGAAGAGAAGAGGGGGAATCCCTTTTGTACGTTTTCGCGGACCGAACGCGGAGGAAAGGGGAGGGGTGAATGCAGCCCAGGGGAAGGGGGAAGGATCTCGAGAAACCAATATTCCGTAGGATTGTGGCCGGGTCTGTAGCTAGTCGGGGGGGGGCTCTTACAAGCTCGTAGCCACAATCTCTTCTCGTCATAATGGGCGGTTATTTCCTTCTGCATTTGAAAATAAGGTTAGGAGGGGGGTTTGGAACACAATTACCAGCATGACCCACTTCACGGGATTCGCTGACAAATTAAATTGGCAAATCGGGGACAGGGATGAGGCAACAAATGCGGGCCGTGAGGTTTTCCTGAAAAAAAAGGGGAACGGCAATATTCCGTGATTGGCTTGGGGAGAACAAGGGGGAAGCGCTTAAACAGAAAAAATTGTTAAGGAGAGGCGGGGATTAAGGAAAGAGGAGCTTTGTTCGATTCCAGGGATGGAGGGTTTAAGAGAGCCCCAAACTCGACGGCGGAGGAAGGTGAGAAAGAAGAAAGGGAAGGAAGAAGACGAGAAGAAGAAGAAGTAATGGGAAGAGTGAGAGAGAGGAGACGTAAGGGGAAGGAAGGACAGGAAAAGGCTACGGAGAGAAGGGAGAGGGGCAACGCTGGGTGAGGGGGGGACCGGAACACGAAACAACAAAACAGCGAGGAAGTCCATCTATAGAGTAGGGTTCCGGGCGTGAAGCCATCCCGTCTTAAATCTTAAAAAAGGAGCACTGAAATTACTAGGGGCCGCCTGAGCATCAAGACAAACTAGTGTTAACGAACGGCAATCCTGTCCTCATTCGGCCCTATGCCTATCTCAAGTGGAGCTCGACGTGAAATACGTATTTAGACCGAAAAATGGAAAGGGGGGGAGGGGGGGGAACAACTTGAATTGAAGACCGCAATTCACACTAGAACTCTTTTTGACAAGAAGGAAACGATCTTCTGGTGCACGTCAAAAAAAGAGGGGTGTCTCCGAGGAGTTCGGCCGCTCTCTAGTTCCTACAAGACCTAGGGCCACAAAGGCCCGTATGGTTCAGGGGGAAAGAATAAAACGTCAATTGTCCTTCTACCTGGTCGGGTTCCCCAAAAAGAAAAAAGGGAAAAAAAAAAAAAAAAAGAAAAAGAAAAAAAAAAAAAAAAAAAAAAAAAAAAAAAAAGAGAAAAAAAAGAAAAACAACAAAAAAAAAAAAAATAAAAAAAGTAAAATAAAAAAACAACATAGAGAAAAAAAAAAAAAAAAAAAAACGGGCGAAAAATGGTAAGAGCCAATGGGGGGGAAGAGGGAAAAGGGTCCTCAGGCACCAGCCCGATGAAAATCTGGGTCTTTTTTCGAAAAAGCGAGAGGGGGAACACGTGCCAGAAAAACGGTCATTACTCAATAGACCATAATCAACCCTCTCCTGACGACCAGGAAAGAGCGAAAGCAAGAAACCCGCATAGGGGGCACACAAGTTTCCCATTCTCCATACATCTCGCCAGCTTTCGGGGGAGGTCCTCAAAATCAAGGCATCACGCGCAAGGAAACCGGGAAGGGGAGGGGAATCATGAAACAAGAGTACTGCAAAAGTCAAAGAATGTACTCCTTGTTGGGGAAACGAGGGACGAAAAAAAGATAGTCCTCTCGCAAAAGGGGATTCGATGCGTTCAGTTACGCAAGCAAAAAATGAGTGGACAACGGGGGCATCTTGAAAACCAGCACCACTAATGATCTAAGAAGTGAGATGAGAGGGGAACAAGCGAGAAAAAAGGGAGATACACGGTAACCCTCATGCCGGGCAATGAGTTACAGGGATGTATAAAAACCGTAAACATCCAAGGGGAAATGGCCATTGTAGTCACTCCAACTAAAACAGAGGTGGCAATCACTTTCCTGGTGGAAAAGTTTGGGGGGGAACGCTCAACCGGGACCAATCAGAACTTCAGGGCATGGCAACCGTGGCCATTGAAAAGAAGTTGGGGGGAAAAAAATCTGGAGGGCGGATGATCCCGCTCTCGGATTAAGGGGTTTCGACGGGGGGGGGACAGGTGTCAAAGTAAAGGCAACGGGGGAGAGAGAAGCTAGGTACAAGTGAGGAAAAGGGGGAGGGGGAAAGGGTCACAATGAAAATGAAAGAGGGAAAGGCACCAACAGCCCTCTCGAGGCGGCGTTCCAGATGTTCGTTAATCCGCATCCGAAGCAAACATGTGATGGCGACAATTAACTATGGAGACCCCTTCCTTAACCATAAAAATAAGGGGACCTGTTCACAAACTGCCCTGCTATCGTGGGACGAGTATAAAAACCGACGTCCCCATCAAAAGGTGTGCCGTCAGGATTCCTGTTGAGTCGGATGCTCAATCGAAGAAGTACCAAACATGAGCAAGGAACCCAAAAAGCAAACGCCCATCGGTGTGGCACTGGCCCTGTGGTCCTCTTGATTGTATCCAAGTCTAGTTTCACACGCCACATTCCGATTTTCCAGACCAAGAGGTACCCATGAAAACCCGTCAGTCATGGCAACAAACACGCCATAAATATTTCAAATTCGTCCAACGCAGCCAATTCGGGGAACCCCAAGAAAAAGGCCGAGTTTGAGTCGCCTTTTTGGTCAAGAGATTGGAAGCGAATAACTTGCTTGCAAACTTGCACTCCATTCTGGTGGTTTGCGGAGGAGGAAACCCAACGGGGGGGGGCAAAATAGAAGATGAGTACATTCTCGTGGAAAGATAAGGCTAAGAGCGGGCAGAAGAAAGGAGATGAGCTCACAAAAGGAGGGGGAAGAAGAGAAGCAGACAGTGGGGAGTTGTGCCGAGATGATACATCCTGGGTCTTTTCACGATCCATGTTAAAAAGTGGCCCGACGGGCCCTCGTTGGGGAATTAATAAGAAAACAAGAAAGACCTGAGTGCAAGAGCAAGTTGTGGTAAAAGATTTCATATTCAGGGGAACACAGGCCAAAAACAACTGGGAGGTGTTTTAAAAACGAGGGCGGCGTTGGAATGATGGCAAATATATTGAGAGGTGGACCCTGCGGGAGGGGGAGGGCCCAAGCTGTATCAAGCGTGACAATACGTTTGGACGGAAAACATTGAGTCAAGGATGCAAAGCACAGCGCACCTTGGGATTTTAACAAGCTTGCGGGTCCTGGACCCTTTTTTTCCTCTTGGCGAGGACTCATAAGTAGAACAATGGAACCAGTTTCAAAATTGGGGAAGACTTGTATAAGGGGGGAGTAACGATCAGGCGGAAAGGGGGTTGGAGTATGGAAGTTTTGACGGGGGGGAGTGTTACAGTGAATTTTGTTACTTCTGCCAACGTCGTGGTACTAGGTCGGACCAAAAGGGGGAATTTCCCTTGGGTTTTCTAGCCAGAAACATTGGAGACCCACCAATAGGGTGTAAATGAGGTAAAGGAATGAAATCAATTATTAAATGTGCTAAGCTGGAATAAAAATGACAAGATAGAGTGGGAAAAGATTTCCCATCTATCAATGCTTTCGTTTCACTGGCTTATACCGCCTAGAAGAGAAATTGCTAGCCTGAATGTGAAGACAAAATAGGGGGGGACCTCTCGGACTTCTGGCGTTAGTTCTTATCATCTTACCATCCGGGGGACGGCAACTGTTGGCCAAAAGAAACGGGGTGGAGTTTGCCGTACGCTGAAGCCTACGGCAAAAACGTGGGCACGGGGACATGGGAAAAGGGTGGGGGAGACGCGCGACACCTAAAGGTTCGTTGTCTTTGGTCAAGGCGGTACTCTGATGTCGGCCCATAAAATCAACCTGGGACCGTGGGCCAGTGCGGTACAATCCAGTGAACAAGAGGGTTTTCATATCCTCTTATTGAAAAGGGGCACCTTCTGGGAGCAAGGCCTCGAAAAGGGGGAACGGTAAAGGTCGAGTTTTTAGTGATTAACCGATGCCGTTGGAAGTTTGGGGAGGCTAACCCACCGGCAAGGTGCGAAATTGATTTAGCGGAATAGTGGTGCCGATCGGGGCGCTACAGCGAAGATGGAAAGGGGTGAAAGGGAAAAAAAGAGCACGGGGAATGTGTACGGTAGATCTAGAAAAAACTAAGGGTGGACAATCTGTAGGAATCTCGGCGGGGATGGGGCAGAAGCGCGGAACAAAAAAGAAGAGGTCTCCCCGCCATTCAGTCGGTGACGGAGAAGGGTGGAAAAGCTGGGAGAGATCCTTTGTCCGAGGCCGATCGGGAGTTGTGAACGTAAAATGTCCTGGCAAAGTAGCAAAAGGAGAGAGCGCTTTCGGGTGCCGCGTTCGGTAGACAGTTTGTAAAATAAGGGAGGAGATCAGCGCCAAAGTAAGGCAGGCGTACTGTTTGGGGAACCCGGAGTGACAAAGGGCACATGTGGCTTCAGTCCGAGAAACAAAGATCTCTCTAACAACAAAAGTAAGGAGAAGGTCTTGGGGGATCTAGAAAGCAGACAATCTTGGTCCACGAAAACTCCCTCATACAATGCCTCTAGACTAGAAAAGTTCGAACAGGAAAATCCATTACGTCAAGGAAAAGGGAAGAGCCGGAAAAATAAACTGGATACGATGGAATCGCCTTCCGACCAAAATATCGAAGGGGCTCTTGCCTTATCAAAAAATAGCTAACAGAGGGTTCAAAGACACCGAGAACTAAAGCAGGGAAATACTAATCCTTGCGCCAGCCTTGGAGTCTCTTTCTGAGAGAGGCGAGAGGAAAAGAACAGGGTAAAAGAATGCTGTCAAGGATTGTGTTAAGAGAGACCGTCAATTCCAAAGGGAGAGGCCAGGTGTTTCTTGGACAAGAGGCACCTCCATGAGTCGGTGCATGCGCGACTATCGCAAAAAAGAGTAAAACCGCCGGCCGAAAGGAACTTTTGCGAAGGTTTGGGGTGTACAACCTTCATAACGGGAAATGCTGGACAAAGAAAACAGATGGACCTCCAGGCACCTACACCAGGGCTGGAGAGCTTAGGTGACAATTTGGCGAATACACAGCACAGAGTTGGAAACTTGGGGAACAAAAAGGGCCCTTATAAGAAAAGGGGTTCCGTCCAGAGCAAGAAATAGAATGGGACCGATTGGGAGGCAATGTAAAAAAGAGTGTAAGGGAGGGAGAGAAAAAGAAATGCAACAGGGGATGGTTTCGCTTCTCCCTAACATGCAATGGGGCCTCGCGCAATAAAAGATTGGGAAGTCAGAGGCAAGAGACGGACACTCACCCAAGGGAGGGTCACAACTGCCATCCCCGGGGGATTCACCCGCTGAGGAAAGGCATCACTTTAGAGGTCGCCGCCACGGATGAACAACGGAATCCTGAACCATCCCCAAACCATAAGGGACTAATGAGAAATTAACTCGGATACAGGCAGGGAAGACCCTCCAGCCGGGTCTGAAGGAGCAACTCCTTGTCATGACTTTTTTTGGAAAAGAGCGAACTCAACCGAGAAAAGTGGCGACCCCGTGCAATGGGGGGGGCAACTTTGGTTGTGAGGGATCATTTCTTATCTGGTGAACTTCAAGAAAGGAAGCGTGAGAAGGCACCTGTTGGAAAGACCCAGCGGCATGGGGGGCAGCAGGAGCGCCGGAAAACTTCCCCCAGACAACGTGTCGAAAATTACTTCACCACAACTATTCTCCGTCAAGGTAAACGTGGTCCACAAAATGCAAAATACGATCGGAGCCGTCATGCGCGGAAGGAAAAAAAAAAAGTGGAGCGCGTGCCTTGGAAAAATAGATGCCTCCTAGAGCGGACTGGGCAAAATCCTATACAACGCCCAGCGAGTGTTCGAGACATCAAATGGGTGCGACGGATGGAAGTGGGGGAACGGGGGAAAAAAACACATTTGTGTGGCCCATTATCAACACCGGCTCCATCAATTCGGTCCCACCGAAAGGTCCCACAAAGGAAAACAGCCGGTAAAGTTCAAACAAAAGGCAAAACATTCCGACTATTACAAATTCATTCAAACCACGCCGCCATTCAATCCCTCGGGGTGGGAAAGGGGGAAGTGGTCCAGATTGGGGGGAAGTCAGCCCTCCTTGGCATGGTCAGCGATCCATTCTGCGGTGGTTGCTGAGTTTGAACCCACACCAAAAGGACACTTCCGGGACTAGTATTTTATATCAGGTAATGAACGTCGTAAGGCTTCCTACTCTGAAAAAAAAAGGAAGGC
>Ga0179593_1475624_pt1 | contig 16240 bp, 19 predicted proteins | sample CZODoug2_1_08_16_FD_185931 | JGI IMG/M metagenome (GOLD analysis project Ga0179593, IMG submission 185931) | Vadose zone soil fungal communities from Angelo Coast Range Reserve, California, USA - CZODoug2_1_08_16fungal (PacBio error correction) | ecosystem: Environmental > Terrestrial > Soil >...
CATGCAACAAAGCAACGAAATATTCCATGAAAAAAAAGGATTTCAGGGTCCGTTTTAGACCGGGAGGAGGTAAGGACGCAGCGCTCTCTAATACGGATTTAGGGGAACAGACATATAGGCTCTCTTTTGTGTCAAGCAGTGGGGGAAGATAAGGGGGACGAAGGAACAAGTTCTCGATCCGTGTCAAGAGGAGAGAAAAAGGAAGCTTGAAGGGGGCATGTCGTGGTTATAAAGGAAAAAAAAAGCTGTGGAAAGAGGAGGACTTGAGCAGGCGAAGAGCAGACTTAGCGGAGGGGCGTACGTGGGTGCTTATCCGCCGGCTATAACGAGGGCCTATGGGTGTTGGGTTGTGCGACGTCCCAGCCCCGGGCAAGGGAAAGGCAACGGGGAAAAAGACAAAAAAAAAAAAGTCCTTCAAAGAAACGGCCATGGGGGGGGGTGGTAAGATTTTTTTACGTGCCTTAACAAGGCCGTCGACCTGAGTTAACGCATGTCAAGATATATCTGCCGCCTGCTAACCGTAAAGGGAGGGGAAAACATTACACAAGGGAAAAAGGGACCGAACATCTATCGCCGAGAGCTCGAGTATGAGAACAACGGTTGAAGCATGCATTTCGTCCCCGTGCCAAGGGGTAAGGGGGGAGGGAAAGAAAGAAGTATTACCGTTCTTGGACTGGAACTGGAGAAGATACAGAGAAAGGGTTCACTGGAAAGGAAAAGAGGGAGGAGGAAGGAGACGAGATTTGGAATTCAGGAAAAGCGGAGGAGAAATATAATGAGATTCAAAAAAATATTTGACAGGCGGGACACTGGATAAGGGTCCGACAAACACGGGTAAAAAAACCGAGGGAAGGGGCACATTGGGGCGAACTTGTGGGGAAAGGCGAAACTGTGGGGGGGGGGGGATTAATGGGGGAGACTGAAAAAGAGGTGGTCATCGGGTGGATCTCTGTCAACAGACAAATCTATATTCCTTGGGGGGTTACGAAAGCGGGGAGGGGAAATCCTAAAGAGAAAGGAGCCAGAGGTGGCGGTGCCCGGGTATATCGCGGGGTGAGAATAGGACGGAAAATACAAACTTCCTCTTCCGGGGGACTGGGGAAAAAAAGGAGAGAACTTGCAGTAAGGTGTTGGTGGGAAATTGCCTCTTGCTCAGGACCATCTGAAACTCCAGCTCAAAGGCAGGAGGGGAGTACAAAAAGGGTTTAGACGAAGGAGGTCGAATTATTCACATGTCTTGGTAAGGGGGTAAAAACGTTCCCAAACCAGAACTATACCATTACGGCGGGACCCAGAAGGGCCTTCCAAAGAGGGAAGAGCGAAAAAGGGCTCGTATGCGATCTCAGATGAGAGCAGAAGGATAAACAGAAAACGGAACGCGATTAAGAAGATGTGATAAGGAAAAATAAAGGTATAGGAGTCAGAATTGGACGTGAAATACAGATGTTAGAGAGGAAAGAATAGCCTTGGGGGGAAAGAGGGATAAAGGTGTTTAGGCATGTGGGAAAGGGTTTTCTCGGAGCTTTATTGAACATGGAAAAAACGGGCATCCTCCCACACGTGAGAAGGGGAGGGAGAAAAAGGGAGAAACCACTTTCCCTAGAGGGACTAGGGGGACCAGTTAAACTCTAACGCAGGTATCTTCCTAGGTAAAGAGGGGAAGGGGGAGAACAATCGAACAAGAAGGGAAATAAAAAGAAAAAAGCGCCAGGAAAAACGAAGAGAAGGAAGGGGATAGCAAGGATATTATAACTCCAGAACAGTAGAAAAAGGGAACAACGATTAGTTTAAAAAGGGTACGGTAATCTGCGAGGAAGAGTCATTCAGAGCCAGGGGGAGAACCGAGGCATATGGCAGAGGGCTATTTAAGAGAATAGGGAGAACAACACGACACAAAAGTCGAAAAAGTAACGTCGAGGGGTCTGACTGTGAACTAAAACCATCAAAAGAAGCCCTGCACGTCCAAATTTCCGGGGAGGGGAAAAAATTTCTAAAAGAAGGGGCAAACTCGCAGAAAAAAAAGGCTTTCCACCCTAATGGAGGGAGGAGGAGAGGAGGGTACATTTACGACTTGGAAGGGAGGAAAAATGACTTCAACCGGCCTGTGTTCATGGGAAATGATGCCTGAAGGGGCCCCAAAAGAAGGGAACCGACTTCACTAAAGTTCGCAGCCGGCAGTCGTGATCTGAAATCGCAGATCCAAAAAGGAAAGGAAGAGAGGAGTGACTGAAAGTTAGCCTCGCCGGTTTAAAAAGGAGAAAGGGGGGGGGGGGAGAGTTTGACTTCTCAGGTAAATTCATCTGAATAAAAGTCGGCGGGAAAGGGGGGGAAAATCTATTGAAGGGCGACAGAAAACCACATTTCGAAAAAAACCATGGCGAACCCGCGACGGCTACGATAAAAGGATGAGAAGGGGCAGGGCGGAAGAGGCTGTGCAACACGAGGGTGTCCTTGTATGCTGAACAGTATTTGAAAAAGGGGGGAGTCATTGGCAAAGACACCGAAAGAAAAAGCGTATTCTTGGACATGACCGATTTTACGAAGGGAAAAGTGTGGGAGCCCTACGGCACTGGACCATAGCCACCAGGAAGCTATCTCAAAAATAAAAAAAAAGGGAGAAAAGAGAGAAAGACGCTTAACTGTTGTCTACTTCCTCAAGGGCACAACCGGCGAAATCCTTAAACAGGCAAACCGCAGAAGGGAAAAGAAGAGGGCCGCAAGCTTAGTAGGACAGACCGCCCATAGGACGAACCAAATATTGGGCGGGGAAAGAAAAAGAATCGGATCTGGAAAGACAGAACCAAAGGAAAAAAAGCAACCACCAGGGAGAAGGGGAGAAGAGAGCATTCGTAACTGTTGGAGAAAAAGAAGGGTTTATTCCGACGGAAAGAGGGGGGTGGACTGCGCACCACCGCTGTCCGTTTAGCTAAGACCTGGCCGGAAGGGATCTTAGAGTCAAAGAGGGATGCAGAATGAAAAAAAAAAACGATGGGAGGCTCCAAATTCGTCCTCAGCAGGGACTGGTGGCTCTCAGAACGAGTGGGGGGGGGAAAGAAAAAACTATCTGCCGCAGAGAAAAAGCGAGTAATTGGAGAAAAGGGGGGGGGGACTGGGGGGGGCTGAAAAGGCAGGCTAAGGTAAGGAAAAAGGGAATGTTCCGAAGTCATTCAACGCATTCCAATCTTAATTCTTACTGAAGGAAAAAATGACGCAGAGGGGAAGAAGCCTAGCAGGCACTAAGTCGGGTGATCTCGTGCCGGGAAAAAAGAGGGGCTGATTTGGGGATCCGCTATCGTGACCACACCGGAAGGGAGAGTGAGTCGGGGTTTCTGCCTTTTATCACAACAGAAAAAAGAGAACTTTAAAGAGGGGGGGTGTCGCGAGGGAATCACTTCAAGAAGAGGAAAGGACACGGCTGGACCTCAATTAGAAGAATCTTCATGGAAGCGCAGGGGGAATTGATTCGTCCAGAGGTAAGGGGGGGAAGTTCGGGCAATACGCATGAGGAGGGGAAAGTGAGATACGTGCGAAGGTATAAGAAACGTTCGTAGAAAGGGGCTATAACCGCTTGTTTTAGAGGAATGCGATCAGTCTTAGGAGCTTAGGGGTTTGAAAGGAAGAAAGAGGGAAGAAGAAATGCTGCTAGACTTGACAAGGGGTGGGTACAGCTTAGAATAATAAATTCGTGTGGGAAGGAAGAGGAATGCAAAGAATCGGGCTAAGGGGGGAGGGAGGAGGGACCAAGAAGAAAAATGGAAAAAGCTCCTAGCATCTAAAAACAATGGCTATAATCAATAAACGAAAAGAGGAGGAAGTGGAACACACGGGTGAGGGCTCTTGATCTAGGAATAATTCAGGATCGGAAGGAAAATGCCTTATCGGGATAAAAGGAGAAGTGGCCCATAAAAGGGGAAAAGAAGGAGAGGAGGAAGAGTGAAGGAAAAGTTAAGGTCGGACGATCCCGAGTTCGAGAGGACGCATTGTTAGAGGTGCCACTCTAGGCACAAAAGGAGACTACATTTCGGAAACCGGTACTGTCTAGAAAGTTTGGGGTTTCAAATAAAGGGTCGGAAAACGTAACCCCAAGACAGGGGGAATCCTGGGGGGACCTGCAATCGGGACGTCTGGGAAAAGGGGGGGGGCTCTCAAAACCAAGAATCAACAAGAAACCGGGAGTTCATCTCAAAAGAAAAATTTTTGACACGGCTCCATCCAGCACACGGCAAAGGAAAGAAGGGAGTGAGCAGGGGGATAACCCATGAAACGAGATGCAGCGTATGTGTCGGCTATCGTGTGGGACAAAAATCTCCAAAAGGAGAAAAAAAAAAGGGCAAACCGCCAAGATCCAATAGAATCTAGGACGGGATAAGGAAGGGACTCATCCAAAAAACGTCGACCATCTATAACATGATTGTCTCAGAATTTGGGGTTAACACATATGACACTCTGACCCATCCAGGGTGGGACAAAGTCTAAAAAGGACGGGGAAAGAGGGGCAAGTTCGCCACTGACGCCAACGGAAATATTGGGGGGGGTTGTCAGGGACAGGGCAAGTGGAAATTCCAGCATGAACATCGGGTTTTGGGAAAAGCAGAGGAAAGAGGGAGGAATTCGTGTCGACCTCAAAAGGAAAGGAAAGAATCTTGTTATAATCATACGCAAAGATGAAAGGGGAGATTTATCGATAAAAAAAAAGAATTCAATTGGCGAACAGACAGAGCTCGGAGATGAAAAAGCGCACAGTGGCAAAGTTTCTGTCGGAGATAAACTGGTTCCGAAAACTAGCTAATAGGAGCGTCTAAAGGGTTCGGAACGAGCGGGAGGGAGGAAAAAATTTCGCCCTTGAAAAAGATTGAGGCTAAAGGAGTGAAATGGCGAAAAAGAAAAAGGGGGCCGAGAAGGCACGTAAAATCTGGGAGTGGGTCACCACAAAAACTGCCTTGTCCTACGGGAAAAACATTTGGTGGTCTTAGTACTGTTGGGCCGAAGGGCCAAAGGGGTGGGAGAAAAGGACATCACACAGACAACTAAAAAGAATAACCACGGGAATAGCGGAGGAGAAAACATCACTTACGCACACGGGGAAAAAAAAGAGGATCCTCAAGAGAAAAAGTTGAGAAGACAGCTTCGCTGGTCTAAAAAACTAACGACAAAAAGAAAAGGAAAACTTGTTCGAATCGGCTGAAAAGGGAAGGGAAGAGGGAAAGGGGGTCAAAGGGTTAGCAACATCATGCATAAGGCTCCTGACCCCACGGAGAAAGAGGTATGGGTTTCTGCGGGAAAAAATCCGGGGAATCCCGCGAAGCGCTTGAAGCATGACAACCGACGGGAAGGAAAAAAGAGAAACACGTTGACGCTTGTCGTTGAGAGGTCGGCAGAATCTCAAACACCAACGGAGGATAAAAGAGGGAGAAGGCGCCCGGGGAAAAAGGGGAAACTATGGAAAGTCAACCCGGTTAGAAGGGGTGTCGAAAAGCGGCGGTTAGGAGGAAGAAGGAGGAGGTTGACAGTTCGCGCAAAGACTCGTTCTTGTGGGGGGGGGGGGCCCCTGGAAGAAAAGGGGGGTGGACGAAGGGAAAAAACTGCCTTGGAAAAGGGGGAGACGAAAAGAGGATGGGTTTTGGCATGGGGATAGTGGAAAAAAAAGGCTGATAGCACTGACCTGAGAGTCGAGAGAGACTAGAGTTTAGGGGGGGGGGAGGGGGAGGAAAATGGGGTCGTATATCCGCGCGATGCACGAGGCAGGGAGTATGGGATGGGGTCGGTCCGAGAGGATGAAAAACGAAGGAAGTAATACTCAAAGTCTTCACCGTAGGACAAGGACGTTGGTTGACAGACCCCCGGGTTTGGGGAATTGCCTTCTCGGGAAACTTAGCAGCCTCGAGAGGAGGAAATTAATCAAGAACCTCGGATCTAGACGGCGCCATGGAGGAGGAAGAAAAAACCCTGAAAACGCCAGTCGAGGATCAACGCCAGATCGACATAGCGGAAAGGGTGGGGGAAATGACAGTCAATGGTAAAAGGGGGCAACGGGGAAGGCGGAAACGGAAATTTTCCTATCCTCATTCATGAACTGGCGCCGCGTAAATAAAGAAACTGAAACGGGGATTTTCCAGGCGAGGAAGGGAAGGAGAGTGGGGGAAAAGAGGAGAGTCGCACTGACTCGGAGGAGACAAAGACTTTTTCAAAATCGTTGGACGGCGGGCAGCGGATAAAGGGAATGCTGACCACAGGGGAAACCGATTTCAAGTTGTTCAGTGGAAAGGGAAGCGAACTTGACGACAAACAAGATGGGAAACGGAAATCAGTCGTGGCACATACATCTGAGAAAGGAATTTGTGATGGGTCGCTGCCTTGGGGAGGAGCCGGGGTCAAGGTAAAAACGAATACTCCTGGAGGTGGCGTCGCAGGGAGAAGCCTTTGGGAGGATATTCCTGGAAAAGAGAAACACCGCGCTTCGAGAACCTGGGTTTAAGCCAAAAGAAGGAGTCCAGGTGTGGATGGAGCGAGAAAAAAAGGGGTGCAGCTGAAAGAACGAACCCGCCTCTTGCTCTATTTGCTTCTGTTGCGGCGAAACAGGGGGGAAAACACCTTCGGAGGAAAAAGGAACAGGTGAAAAATCTTGTACGGGTTCACCCTTGCCCGGGAAAAAAGCAACGAGCATCCCAGTACCTGAGTTGAAAAAGAAAAGGGGGGGGGGGAGGGGGGGCCATATTCCGGGTGACTGGGAAAGAGGGGAAAAATCAACAAGTGCTCGGAAAGGAGCTATCTCTGTCGAGAAGACAGAAAGAATACCTCTTAAGCGCAGAAAAGGAGGAAGGATGGGATGAGCAAAATTTATGAGAGTTTCCTCACAATTGGACAAGAAAAATACAATGGGAAGAGGCAGCACAGAAAAAGGGGTCATGCTTACAGCAGGTGGGGAGAGTATGCAGGGGGGGGGAAGGCCTCCGGCTTATTGAACAAAAGGGCTAAAGCTTGGGCCATCATCCCCAAAATAGCCCGCGAAACATCGAGTCTCGAATAACCAACTTGGAAAGATCATAGAGATGAAAAGTTCTAAGGCTTCCAGAGGTCTTAAGAATATCTACCGAATAGAACCAATATCCAGATGAAGAAGGGTAGGCAAATGATCAACCACATAATGAGAGAAGGAAGGAAAAATTTAGACAGGCAGCCACGTAGCAAACTGGAAAGCAGGGAGGAAGGGAGTTTGGCCGAGGTGGAGAGTCTGCAGAACCTTCCATGAGGAAGTGCACGATCTGAAGGGAAAAAGCGACGGAATTTGAACTATCTGGAGAATCAGAGGAAGACAGAAACAAGGAGGAAATCACGTTCGATGGGACTGCCTGTGAGGAAAAAAGACCAAAGAATGCATCGGCATCCTACAAGTGGAAAGATTGGAACAGAGCCGAGACGTCAGACGCGCTTTTACGGGGGCAAAGAGGAACCCGAACTTAGGGGCCTGCCAGTGCGGTCGATCTGAAAGGAGCGTGCGGGAGAAAAGGAAAGGAAATCGGTGAATGGGAAGCAATTAGGAAGGCACCAGGCCTTGGGGAAGGGAAATTTGCCCAGTCGGGAGCCCAAAATGAAGGTTCCAGAGTCCTACTAGTTCGCAGGAGAAGCGTCAGGGGGATCTGTCAGGGCCAACTCCTAGAAAAAACCAGGAAAGCGGCAATGTTGGAAGGGGGAGACTTTCGCAAGAAACGGTTTTGCGCCAATTAGAATTTGAATAGGGGAAGTCTGCTCAAAAGGGAGGAAAGCGAGGGAAAGCGGGGGGGGAGCAGGCAACTAGGATTTTCGACAGAAACACAGATTGCGGAGACACCATTACGGAAACGACGGTAAAAGAGGCTGAACGGTCAATGTGCAGCAGGTGTTAGGGGGGACCGTAACAGTACGCTTGTCGTAGGCGAAGGGAAAGTTAGGGTCGTCATGTGAAAAAGGGAAAAGGTAAAGAAAGGGAGGGTGCTGAAAAGCTTGACATGAAAAGAGCAGCCCGTTAAGGAATTTACCGTTATCCGGAGGCAGAAGAACAACAGAAACGGAGAGACGCACCACAACAACGGAGAGGGAAAAAGAAGAGAGGGATGACCTAAGCAAAATCAAAAAAAGGAGAATGGAACCCTAAACGGCCGACCGGCGGATTTGGACAAAGAAAAGAAAGAAAGAGCTTTCGCGGTGAGTCCGGCTCCCAACTGGGACGGACCCCCTAAATCAATGTCTTCTACCAACCAAAATATAAAAAGCCATCCCCCGCAAAAAAGGGGGGGACAAAGCCGGGTAGGAGGACGGGTGGAAAATTCGTTCCTGGGGGGAGAAGCCTGGGGGCAAGGAAAAAAGGCAGAGAGGTGCTGCTCCAGCTTTCATCCGCGGGGAGAAAGGAAATGACGATCTGGAAAAATAGGGCCAAAAATAGGAGACGGCGCAAAAACGTCTGAAAGAAAGTTCTCCCACACACGTAACCCTAAGCGATGTTCATGGGGGGGAGAGAAAGAAGGTGTACCTGAAAAAGAAAACACAAGAGCGAAGCGGAAATAGCTCTTACAGGGTCTGGGAGGAATTAAGGGGGGGGGCTCCTAGGAAGGCAGAAGTCCGGACCAACCACAGGGAGGGGGAACGTCCGGTCATTCTCGCCAAGGAACAAACTGTATAACTGAGAAAAACAAGAGTAGGTCCGCCGATCCGACACTAGGCAAGGCAGAAGTGAAGGGGTAATGCGCTTCCGTAAAAGATAGGGTGGAATGATAAGAAAATTGCCCCACCACGTGAAGGGTACTGCTGTGGTCGTCGGAGGGGGGATAAAGGGGGAGGTAAAAAGGAAAGCAAACCCATCACGCCCTTCATTTACGACAGGGGGGGGGGGGGTGACGGATGCATCTGATCTCAATAAGGAAAGGTCAAGGGACACAAACGATTCCCGCTATCGAAAGGAAGAACGAGGGGGAAGAGCCTTCCAATTGACCTTAACGGAAAAGGGAGAAGAAACTACACGAGAGGCAAGGGGAAGGGGCTAAGAAGATAAATATACAAAAAAAAATATCCAGTCCTCTATTCCGTGGGGGGAAGACGGAAAATTTTTGGCGGACGAGAGGGGGGGTGTAATCGGGAGATACCGAAACGCAGAAATAGGAAAAGACTAATGCCGGGGGGTGGAGGGGAGGTTGGACGTCCAAGGGTAAAGACAAGGCTGGTTTTTCAGGCGACTCGAGGATCAGGCACGAAACGGACAAAAAGGGGGGAATGAAGCAGAGAAAATGGTGAAAATATCTCCGGAAAGCACACAGAGGAACGCAAAAAGGCAAATGCAAGTCGGGAAAAAGGGGAAAGAAGAAGGGAGAATAATTAACTGATTCATAGTCCACCAATCGGAAAAAAAAGAGAAATGAGACTAGGGGGGCTCATAAAAAGGGGGAAAATCGACGCAGTAAGGGGGGTTAACGTGGAAATAGGACAGAAAGAGAAGCGGCGAGCTAGAAAGTGGAGAGGGGGGAAAAATCACTGTAAGGACCACTTCTACTGGACGGGACAGGCAGGTACTGACCGTGGCGTGGGTAAGAGAGGGACCGACACGGAAAAGATTAACATGTTAAGAGGGGCGAACAAAGCGCGTAAGGGTAAACCTGTTTCGACGCAATAAAGCCATAGAGAAAAAAGAACTCCTGGGTTACTGCAGGGAGGCCACTTTTTGATCGACTCCAGAAAAGAAAGGACTGCAAAACAAGAGGCAGGGGGAGACCCAGGAAAGCTCTAAAAAAGAGGTCGGTAACGTGGGGTGTGTTCCAAGAGATCGCCAAAGTCGATACAATGTCGAATCCAAGATCACTGAAATCTCGGCGGAAAAACAGGGCAATCAAAGACCGCCAGTCGACCATCTGGAAATCTTGTCCGAATTGTATGGGGGGGGACAAGAGAGGTCAAAAGATTACAAAGAAAAAGTGGGACATAGACAGTTCGCACTTACAGTTAACGAAAAAACGAACAGGGGAAAAATAGAGTGGGTAGAAGGAAAGAAACGTTGCAAGCAGGAACTCAAAGTGTGAAAAGCTCAGAGGGGCGAAATCAAAGGAAAATTAGCGACCTTCCTAGAAATCTAGTATCGTTTACTTCGCCCTCTGAAATGCCAACAAACCTGTCCGATTTAACGGGAGAAGAGAAAAGAAGGGGCTAGAAGAAAAAGCAAGGCCGGAAAGGGCCCTGGCGAAAACGAGCTAAAAGGGGGAAGCTAGAGCATCAGAAAGAAAGGGTTAGGCACAGCTAGGGAGTCTCAAAGGCGCCGGCTAGCAGGCGAAGAGTCGGCAAACTGATTGACATTGCAAGACCGAGGCAGGAGAAGTGAGAGAAGAGACGTAAAGGGCCACAACAAAACCCTATGTACGAGGGAAAAAGATTTTTTTGGGGGTCATGAAAGACGGGATTTCAGTGGGGCGCCTACGGCCCCACACCCAAAAGAGAAAAGACTCCCCGGAGAAAAGAGGGGGATAAGCCAAAAAAAGAAGGGACTACAGCGACTGATAGGATATCGCGGCCGGCAATCAGCCTTGCGGGTCCGAACCGGCGGCTTGTTCACCTAGCCAGTCAACTGCCAAAGCTCATGAAGGGACTGGTGATTCCAGTGAACGGAGACGAGAACGAAGGTCGACCGTGCGCCCAACAAAGGAGTTAACTAAAGGGCCCAGGGTAACCCACACTAGAACAGCTGCAAGTCAAGGGAAATCCTAATCAGATGGGAAAAGCATTCAAACCGGTAGAAAACCTTATAAGAAAGGTTAATCATATTCGGGGGCGGGGGAGGGAAAGAGATCATCTCAAAAAAAAAGATGGTGAAAAAGAGAGTAATTGCCCAAACGACCATGAGACAAACACCCGTCATTCATCAAGGGGGTGTGACGACAGCGTCGTTGGGGAATGGAGTCAAGTCTATTGGCCGGTGAAATACGAAAGGACAACAGCCTCGTTCTATAGGTTGGGTCGTAGGGCAGGAAGCATGATGTGGGTACTCACATTCAACAAGACTTTTCTCTATACCTTTAAAGGGAAGGAGCCAGAGGGGGGTGGGGAGTAGTGTTCTAAGGAACAATCGAAGGGAGGAGGAAGGAGGCTGACCTTAAAAGGAAGAAAGAGACGATTACGCTTTGCGGTGTTGGGTTGGGGCTTCTGTCAACCGGAGAGACAGATGGCGTATTATGAGGGTTGTTTTGAGGCAGTCGAAACCAACACGTGCAAGACGGCACGTAATGAAGCAAAAGCTGTCATCAAAGGAGGAAAAAATCATGTTTGGGGGACGACAAGGGAACCAGGGTAGTGACACGGCGACGGCCTTCTCAGCCTCGGGGAGAGTGCGCAAGGTCACGAAGAGCACAGAACCGCCTGCTATAGGCGCCATGATGAGAGACCAGGCCGGATGTCCTGAACCAGGACGATCGGGGGCGCCAAAAATCGCTCGCGTATCTGAAAAAGGGTAGAGAAATTAAACCCCGTGCCACTGGGGTTAATGAAGGAGAAAATCTTCGTGAGGGAAGAAGACATAAAATTTCCTACATGCGACCTACGGCTGGGCACAAGGGCATTTAAAAGAGAAGACCGGAACGTAAACTAAAAAAAGTTTATAGTAGGGAAGCAAGATCCAGCATCAGAAGGGAGCTTGGGTAACAAGTGAAAGGCAAGATCATCTGAAAGGCAAAACCGACTTCACCGATTAAAGTTGGGGGGGCAGTTGGCGAACTTGAAGGGTGCAAAGGGAAGGAACAAAGGGTCATCTTAAATCTGAATGGCAACATACAATCTGAGAAAAGATTCGTTGTGATATTGAAAAAAAAAAAAAAAAAAAAAAAGACGGGGCGGTTTGTGCGGATCCTGGAAGAAACCGAAGGACTCCGGGTCTGGGGAGGCACCGTTCTCTGGGGACGATATTCCTGTAACAAGAGAGACGAACATAGATTAGGTCGGTCAAAATGGAAACCTCACGGGACAAGGAGGATTGTGGGAGGGGCCGAGAAAAAAGGGAAACCGAGTTGATCAGAAAACCTAGGGAAACAGGCTCGGGCGCGAGTGGGGGGGTCTGGTTGGTCAAACCGTTTAAAACAGAGCTGGCTGTCTCACGTATGAAGGGGACTTGTACGGGGGGGGGGAAATAAGGCCATAACAAAAAGCCACTGACATCATCCAAAGACCAGGGCTAGGAACCAGTAAGTGGTGCTGGTAAAGGAGGGGGGATGAACCTCGAGCTATTCTAATAAAAGCGATCTCTTTCTCTACAACAGGGAAAAAAGGATGAAAGGGCGTGAAAAAGCCAAAACTAGGAGGAATGCCAGAGTGATAAGTTCTATGTCATAAGGCATGGGGACGTAGCTAAAGAATAAGGAATCAGGAAGATGAACGGCGAAGAAAGGGCATTAAGGGGACCCAGCCATGGAGTGCGGTTATACTGTGTATCTCTAGGAGGAGGAAGGAAAAAATTGGGAAGAAAAGAAAAATCAAGTAAAAGAGTGACGGGGGGAGGCCGAGTGACTCGGAATAAAAAAGGGAACTAGCGGCTAGCTGGGGAAAAAGGGAAAGCGAAGGCAGTATCTTCCAGAAGTAGTGAACCGAGTAAAATACCTATCGAACAAAAAAAAGGCCGCCGAATTGATCGAATGATAAACAACAAAGTCATAGTGGAAGGAAAATATTTATCCGGAACGTACTCAACAATGGAAAAAAGGCGCGGGTTTGAGGGACGGAACATTGACTTAAATCTAGATGCTCTTCCATCTTCGCGGTCTCAGCAACGACTATTCAAGGGAAAGGGGAATTCAGCTAGGAAACATGAGGACTCGAACACAAAGTCGCTCAAAAGGAGAAGGGGTGCTGGGGAGGGCTTATAAAAGGCCCCAAAAAGAGGCCACTCAGCTTACCCTGGGGGTAGGTCAAAGATAAGGAGACATCAAAAAGGGGGAAACGAAATAACCGACTTCGTGCCTCCCGAGCGGAGACGTGCCCGTAAAGGAAGGAAAAAGGAAAGAACGCTTGGAATGGTAGAAAGAAGGGGGGGGGACCGACGGCACAGCCGGGGTCATACTGATCTGGATGGAGCCCCCCGGGAAATGGGATCACCAAAGACACTATCAATGAAAAAACATGCGGAGGTAGGATGTCAGGGCCAGCGCTATACCCACAGAAGATGGATGAAGGGAGACTTTAGCCCGCCTGGGGGGGGGCGCCAATGAAGTGGCAAAATATTTTCAGAATCGAAACATGCAACTTCTTCTTAAAAGCGGCTGCACAAAGGGGGAAGCAGCAACAAAGGGGGAATACTACAAAGGGAGGAGAAAAAAAAAGGAAAGAGAAGAGACAAGGATACAAAAGATGGCGGAAGGACCAATGACGGCAGGGGATGGCGTGGAAATCGAGGGAGGAAAGGGAAAGAGGTATGGGGGGTCTTCATAGTACTATCCAAAAAGGCTAAGCTGTCGACTGCTTAGTCACAATGAAAGCGTCACCCTTTTAGGGAAAAAAAAATCGGGAAGGGGAAAAAGTAGACCACCAGAGCGATATCTCTACCAAACGGATGATGAGGAAAGATGACGCTGGGGAGAATGGCATCCGCCGGAGAAAAAATTCCCTTAACCGTGAACCTTTCGGGTCAACTCTCCGCTAGCTTGAGGTTAGGTCCGTCTCGCCTGGGAAAAAACACTAAAAGGGTAGAACAACAAAAAAACATCCCAAGAAAAAAGGGGGGGAAAGGGCACGCCAGGGGTTAAAGTCAGGAAGAAGTTCGACTGGTTGTGCAGAAAAAGAAGGGGTGGATTCTGAGGCAGCCTACTGGCCTAGAATGGTTGCTGCTCACCGAATTCAATTAAGGAAGAGAATTTCCATTCACGATGATGAAAAATATGAACAACCAGTATTAGAGTGGGCGGCAAAAAAAAAGGCGGGAGAAGGGAGACAGAAAGGTCCTAACTTTCCTGGTGGCCTTAAAAAAACTAGCGGATTGGCCCTGGAAAAAGACCGAGAGGGAGTCTCTAGCAGGAAGGTCGGCGGGGGGGGCTCACGAAAGGAAGGCATAAATCCCGGCCCCACAGGGAAACTGGTGTAAGGAGAGTCTCACCAATGCAGCAAGGTATGCTGTCACCTGATTTCCCGCCAAGCATTAGAGACTAGACCGCACTTCGTTAAAGAAAAAGAGGGGAAAAGCGAAGGAAAAAAACTTGGAGGAGGTACGCCGCTAGCATAACATACACCGGAAAGTACGCAGGAGGGCGTCAGCAGGGGGCAGGGGGGAAGTTTTCATATAACAGTACCCAGAAATGAAGGGCGCCTTTTTTGGGCGAGTCGCAATCTGATGGACAGATACTGAGCAAAACAACGAGGGACATAGATCGTTTTAAACGAATGGGAAGAGTCCAAGAAAAAAGGAAGGGAGAATTCGGAAAAGCCATCCGAAAAGGCCATTTTAGGACGACGGGGGGGAGTAAATGAAGTATAAGGAACTCGTTTGTTTGAGAAGGGCGAGCCCCGTCGTTGGGGGGGGGGAGACGAGGGGCGTTGGTTTCGATGGGAAAAGAGATACCTCGACGCATACCTCGGGGAAGAGATGCCGTGACGATTGGCGGTCCAGCGGAGGAAGGTAGCGATTCCGAGACGCCCTACTTCGAAAGAAGAGAACGGCGAAAGGGGGGGGTGAGGGAGGGATGCCCAACTGAAATTGGTGAAACGGGGGACGAATCAATTCACCAGAGCAACGCAGAACCTACATGGGTGAGGGAAAAAACAAAAGGGAAACTGGAAAAAAGCGAGAAGAGGAGGATCGACTCCAAGGCCTTAGGGAAAGAGATCCTTGATCCTCGGTAAGGGAGAAAAGAAGTTTACAGCCGTTCAGTTCCGCTTCAAAGGTCCGGACCGGTAAGGACGAATCGCGAAGAAGGACCGAGCATGGCGCGAGTTTTGGAAAAGGGCAAAACACAAGGCGACGGGGACAAAAAGGAGGTACTGGGAGGAACTGGCGTGTTGTGGAAAGGTTGAACGGGTCTTTCATGTTAAAAAGGATTAACATGGAGGAGGGGGAGAACCTGAAACGTCTGTTAAAAGGGTTTAGGGACGAACATCCACTAAAAAAAAAACGAAGGAATAGAAAAAGGTTGGAGAGGCTCAGGAAAAAACACTGCCTTCCATACGAGGCGCTGGGGTTACCCCAGGACCTTGGAAAGCGAGGGGGGACAAGGAGGAGGTGGGTTCCAGGAGAAAAGAAAAGAAAGGAACAAGCCAAGAACCTGGAATCTCAAGTAGAAGGAATCTCCTCCTCCAGCCACGGAACATGAGATAAACAAAAAATCTTGTAGCCGTTGGGGGTATGTTCCATATTTGAAGAATGACCAAAGTTTTGTTGGAAAAGAAGGGCGGGGGAGATAAAAAGTGAGAAACTGCAAAGGTGAACTCGTGACTGAGGTGGGGGGGGCAAGAAAGGGAAGATTGACCTCGACAGAAAAACTCTGGGGTTTAAAAAGCATTATGGGCGCGCTTTCAGTTTAGCATCAGAGAAGAGGTATCACTACTCGCCTCTGTTAAAAAAGGGAAATAAAGGTACGATTTACGCGCAAAGCAGCAAGGGGGAGGGGATACTCAAAGAAAAAGGAGACCTTAACAGTGGCAGTAGGCCGAAATGCATGCTCTAAACTTTGTCCTACGAAAAAACGCTCTGGGCTGCGACCGAAGGGCGGACAGAAGGCTGGGATCTCATAGAAAAATCAGCAGAGGATGACATCCCGTGTATGTGCCGAGCAGAAGAGGCGAAGGAAAAGGAAGGAAACACTGGAAGGGAACAAAACCCGCCTTGTCTACGTGGGATAACGATTTTTGGTTGCATTACATTAATTGCCAGTGAACGGGGGGGTGGGGCGCCGGAGGGCAAGAAAACAACAAAAGAAAGAATAGCCAACAGAACGGATCGCGGCGGAGAGACCAAAAAGAACTGCCAAGGAAAAAGGCTAGTCTCTCCTCACGCATAAATCGCAGTGGAGGAAAGCTTCTCTTGTTTTTTTCCACGAAAAGAGAAAAGGCCAAAACTCAATCATGGAATTGTGAGAAGACGAGGGGACACGATCGGGGCTTGTCGCCGGGGTAAAAAGAAATTAGGAGAACTGCTGGTACAAAAAAAAGACAGGTGCGGCGCGAAGAAGGGAATCGGAAATCTCTGAGCAGCAACGCCGCAGTCAGGGAAAAAAGAGACGGGTGGAAGACATAGTCGTTGACCCGATTCAGT
>Ga0179593_1626695_pt1:0-15000 | contig 16240 bp, 14 predicted proteins | sample CZODoug2_1_08_16_FD_185931 | JGI IMG/M metagenome (GOLD analysis project Ga0179593, IMG submission 185931) | Vadose zone soil fungal communities from Angelo Coast Range Reserve, California, USA - CZODoug2_1_08_16fungal (PacBio error correction) | ecosystem: Environmental > Terrestrial >...
GGGGAAAGCTATCGTCTCGCGCATGCGGTGATCAAATAAGGTGAGACGCAAGAAGACGCGACTCAAGAAAGGGGGGGAGGAAAAAACCCTATCCCTCATCAAATTGGGTCCGAAGAAAAATGGGCGAAAGTTCGCCAAGGGCTCGAAATCGAATGAGAGATGGGAAAGACGATAATGGGGTGCATATTATCGAAGGAATGCTATGTCATCCGAGAACAAGAGGAGGGGGTGCTACACTCACAAAATTCCTTGGAAGTGAATCGAAAATTCGGAAAGACTTTCCCATGGCGAAGACCGAAAAATAGCTGTCTATCAGGAACGCGATGGGATCAGTTTTTGAGGGTTGGGAGGCCAGAAACTCCTCGATCGCTAGGCCGGAGGTCGGTAAGGGGGGAGCAGTCGACTGAATCCTCTTGCTTTAGAAACAGTTCGAGTGCATTACCTAGAGTAATTGACTACAGAGAAAAACGTCAACCTGTCCGGTTTTCACGTGGGGGGTGAACTGTTGGCAATTCTGAACGGACGAGCGATCGCAGGTTTCTACTGATCGGGGCAATGGGCGACTCAGCTTGAAAACGAGGAAGAATTAGTGCTGCACGGGTGGGGGTAATCATTAGACATTTTCCAACCCCTTCATGGGGGACCCCAAGATCCATCCTCGTCCTTAAAGGACGGAAATGCGGAAAGAAAATGAGGAGCAGGCCGAAAGCGACGATGTCGGTAGAGAATAAAGGCTGAGTAGCCGGGCGCTTGTGGGACGCCTCGGAACGGGACCATGGAATATCTCACTACAGACCGGACGCGTCCCTGAAAGGGTAGTCTGTTTCGGGCGAGACCGCCATAGCAGGCCGAGGAAAACAGCATGTGGGGAGGGGGTTTTGCTGCCGGTAACATCACGAAAACCGGCTCCGGACGCAGAGATGAGACAAAACGGGGGAGACCGAAATGTGGAGGTAATGGACTGAAATGTGTAAAAGATGGCCGGCCCATGGTTAAAAGGCAATTCCAGTAGAGGAGTAAAAGGGGGGTCAGACTGAAGACCTCTCGGACTCTTGCGAAGCGGATATCTCCGTGAAGAATCCAAATGAGGGAATGCACTCCTTTTTTCTCACGGGAGGACCTCTCGGAGCAATCTTGCAGCGGGGACGTTAGCATTTCACATCGGGACGAAAAACTTCCGCGAGTTTGCATGCTTGTTGACTGCGGGGGGGGGGGGATAATTATGGGGGGAAGACAAGGACCTGGGGTTGTCGGCGCCAAGGATATGCCTCCTACGCGTTTCGTCCGCACCGGAAATGAGATCAAAGCTTCGAGGGGGGGGGTGGGGGGGGGGGGTGGGGGGGGGGGGGGGGGGGGGGGGGGGGGGGGGGGGGGGGGGGGGGGGGGGGGAGGCAGGTCCTCTGGGTTCAGAGTGTGGTATCTTAACGTTGGACAGAGGAGTTGGTGGAAGGGGGCTAATGACAAGCCTTTTTAGCGCTGATCCGGGGATCCGGTATCGTGCTGGGGCCTTTTATGAAGATTGTCCAAATGGTATGCTCGTACATCCCTTTCGTGGTTCTCGTATACAGTGAACGGCTTCCGTTGGGAATGAATTGAACGTAGAGTCAATCTACAGTCTTACGACAATGTCCAAGAAAGTTGACTTGTGGGAGGACCAGTCTCTTCAATTCTTTACACTACCGTGTCGCATGTTGGGATTCAAGAAACATTACGTCTACGGGGGGAGTATTATGACTCGGTTAAGAATGTTTGTCTTGAGTCAGGCAGGAAAAGTGACTCTAATTCAACTTATACGCCCATGAGAATCTTATCTCCTGAAAAGTTTTAGAAACACACCACCCTCAGGTGGAAGAATGGCTATGTGGAATGATTGATATTCTTCTGAATACTTGTGGATAGGGAGGGACTCACGCAAATTAATGTCGACCGGTACTGGTCAACTAATGCCATCGGGCGGAGTTAAGGAGACCAAATGGAGTGCGAAGAGACAATCGTCTTGATATCAAAGCAACCTCTTTGTACTTAGGAGCGAGCTCCTCGGGGAGGCGAAAAGAGAAAAAGATGATTTTCATCTTGGCGCACGTAATTGAAGGGAAAATGGGCCCGTCCGCGGGGTGTGGTTGCAGTGTAGACAAGTAGAGCCCCTCTTCTGTCCGAGGAGAGGGGATGATGGGACGAATAGAACGGACGTGAACTCCTTTGGAGCGAATAAGTGGAAGTTCTGGGGGGGATAGGGGAACAGGCTGCTGCTTATCACTCCCAGGGGGGGAATATAATACGCTCGATGGCTGGATGTCTCGGCACTGCCAACACAAACAAAGGTTTTGGGATATCTCTCAACAAGGAAAAGATAGGAGGACACCACCTGTATTGGGGGTTGTCATAGGGCGAGAGAAGAGATAAGGGATAGATCAAACAGGAGGGGGGGTTATGCAGAAGCCAAGGGAAGAGACAACCAACTACACATAGGGGAGTTGTCGCGAAGTTGCATTTGCACGCAGGTCTCAGGTACGGACGCAGACCACTAGCACGCCATTACGGATTAATTGTAGACAACCTTCCCATAACAAACGAGGCCGCACTTACCAGCAACAATGTGGGTTTTTTGTCCGCGGAGGCGGCGAAAATTTCTACGAGGTATACGAGGAGGAGAATGGGGCCAGCAGACTCCAAGTTAGAGAGAGACTAAAGGGCATCGGAAAGTGGGCGGGTTGAAAGCAGGTCTCAATGCCCCGGGATGGCAGTCGGAGGGGGAAAGGGGAATGCGCGTTTTGGCGCAAGTATTGCCGGAAAAAGGAAAAAGGCTTAACAAGCACTCCAATAAAGCCGCATCACACGCGCAGACGCTTACCGCTGCGTCTGGGTGACTCCGATGTAGCATGTCTCTCATGCGAGGCGTGAAAGTGAAAGGACGGCACGCCTACTCTACCGCCACATTGAGATTAAAAAAGCACCGGGAAGGAGCAGGGGGGAAGGCTTTTAAGTCTTGCCAAGAAAAAAGGGACAAGTTCACGCATGCCGCGGTCGCAGAAAATAGGGTCGCGCGGGAGATCGAAATTTCCAAACTCTCGGTCGTGACACTGCGCGTGCCGCATGGAGGAGGAAGAAAGAAAGAGTTCGGGGGAGACCGGCAAGCTTGTTCAATCTTCATATCCTCAGCCCGAACAGGGCAGCCCTGAAAGCATCATCACCTGCTTTGGGGCGAAAATGGAATCAACAGAAGTGCGCTTGTTCAGCGACACAGGCAAGCCAGTGCTAGGGAAGCTGAAAAACGAACAGCGGCGGGGGAAGTGATTCCTCCAGCGGGGCGCCCCGAAAGAAAAACCGGGAAGGGGGGACTGGATTGAACATCCTTCACCCGGATCACGACGGGCCCATCGGACCTCGACCTTCTAGAGTGACAGAGCTAGAACGTTTGGGTGACTCCTATATGTCCGGGAGAATGTGAGAAACCTTGCACAACCGCCGTTGGGGGAAGGATTGCTTCTTAAAACGTTCTGAGATGGCTCACTTCAGCCCGTTATTTAAGAATGCGCTGTAATGGGAGGGGACTTCACCGATTTTTTTAACAGGGGAATGGAATTGAAGAGTGGTCAAAAAACAAACCGGTCATTCGGGAATCAAGTCCATCACGGAAGAGTACCGCTGGAAGAGGAGCGCCTTGCGGCAAAGGGGAAGAGCGGGGCCAGTGAACGAAAAGCATGCCACAGGCTTTTGGCTTTGAAATTCGTGCCAATGATGGATCGGGATCATCCTCCGCCCCATAAGTATCACCAGGAAATAGCGAAGGAATTCTTATTTGTACGGTGAGATAGACACTTTGGAAACGTAACGAAAAAACCTTCGTAGAAGGGGCAAGATCAGAGCATTTCAAGAAAATCTAAAAAGAAAGAACAGCTCAAAAGCATCAGATGCGCGGCATTCTGACTTCCTTTAGTTAATTCTTTCTTTTGGCGGGATGCCAGGAAGGCGTGGACCTTATTGAAGTAAGAGTCGCTGGCCGGGGGGAAGAGAGACGCTAGGACAGGGGGGGAAAAGTCTCCCTTCGTGAACCGGATACAACGGTCCAGGAAGAAAGCCCCTTGCTTAAAACCTTAACGCTCGTCCATGGGTCAAGCGTTACCAGTGTCAAGTAAAATAAACACCCTCAGAGGTGGACCGGTCTTCAGAAATCAGCATTTAAACGCCTCAAGTTCTGCGAAAAACTGAAAGCCGGAGGCTTGGTCTCTCCTGCACATCCGCAAAGAATCAATACAAGAGAGGAAGTTAGTTCTACCTCCACCGAAGCAGCAGCCTCAAGTCCTGATACGAGGAAGAGGAGTCGTTAAGCAAAAAGAGTCGTTTATCTCTCGGGAGATGCGAGCAGTGGGATTTTTGGGGTGGACTAGTCCGACAAGACAAGAGGTTGGGAGCGATACCGAAAAAAAATGAAGGAAAAATCACAGATGAAAAATAAGTATCTTCTTTCCTGAGAGAGAAGGGAAGTCGCTAGCGCCGGTCTTGGAGAGCGTTAAAAGAAAGAACCGTTTCTGAGTCTGGATGAGGCCGGCAGAAACGTACTCCGATGATAAATGAGGGCGGGGATCGGGAAGAAAAAAGGGGGGGGCGAGCGTCGAAGGAGCCGGGGACAGAGTCTTGCTTTTTATCACCTCATTGAGGCAGCACGGAGAGGGGGAGGCAATCTCAACAAAAATAGGAGTGGGTCAAGATAGGAAGGAGTAAGCGGCGGCTCGCGGTAAGGAGACGCTCCTCATCGAAGAAACGAGACTGAAGTGCAAAAGAAAGAGGCGAAAGCTCAAGAATGAGTGTTCTATTCCAAGCTCACGACCGAAAAGGAGGTGGGACATGCAACGAAAGAGGTGGGGAGAACGTCTCAGACGGCTCGTGGAATCGAAAAAGTGAGAGGAAGAAGATAAAGAAGGAATTCATTAACCAAGGGGGGAGAGGGTCCGCTCCAGATTCGCGGAGGAGACTAGAAAAAAGTTGGTTCTTCGCTCTCAGACAGAGCGAAGGAACGATCAGGATGATCGGAAAAAAAAAAGGATCATCTGGAAGGAAGGCGCAGGCGGGTCATCGGCGTTTCGGGGGGGAGGTAACATCTCGCTCAAGGGATGCCTAGTCGGTCGGATGAGGCTTCACAAAGATTCTGAAGCCGACGTGAGGAAAAGGGGTAATTCTCTTAAAAAGGGGACTGGCAATCTCGCAACGTCGTAGGTTTCACGGGGAAGGAAAAATCATTCATTCCGCCCGGGAATGAGAAGGGTTCGTGGGGATCTTCATGTGGGGCCATGGGGGGTACCCATCTGGACGAACGAGGAAGGGGGCTGGCGGAAGAGGCTCTCTGGGTGTCAAGGAAGCGACGATGAGGGTAGCCCGTTCCCCTCCTATTATAATTTAAAAAGGCACAGCCTCGCCGTCATCATACGGCAGTAAGGAAGTCCATTATGAATGGAGTATTAGTCTGAAAAAAGGGGGGAAAGATAGGAATTCTCGAAGCGAGGAAGGCAAGTGTCCGAGGGAAGCGGAGGCATACAGGGAGTAAAAATTCTAGCCGGAAGGGAAGGAGACTGGTTAGGGAAGGGAGGGGGGCTGTCTTCTTATCGACGAAGAAGATTGAAGGAAGAACTCAAGAGCAGGGGGCCATGAGAAAGGGGTCGGGGAGGGAACCAGAGGAAAAGAGACTCTCTCGTACGCTAAGAAGGAAAGAGTCGAAAAATGCATCCGGCGGTAAGTAATTAATTTTTGCCCGCATGACGGGGGGGGGTAAAAAAATGGAGAGTCAAACAGTGCTTTAAAGGGGGAAAAGAGAAATCATACATGAAGAGAGAAAAAAGAAAGTTCGGGGGCTTGCGAGAGCGGAACGACCGTGGAAGGGGAGCAGATGACTTCTACATTGCGGGGGGGGGAAACGACGGGGCTCAAGACAGGGAGGAATACTCCGAAAATGGAACGGTTCGCAGTTCCCTCGTTCGGCGGGCCCGCCTAGTAATGTTGAAGGTCTGCTGCTAAGGGATGACGGACGAAAAGCTGAGTTACGATTTCAAAAAAAGCTTCGGGAAAAGAACCTTCTTTTTAGGGTTCGCGGCTCATGAGAAAACTGATTTCGACTACTGAAAGAAAAGATCGGCCGGGCTGCTTTCATCACGAAGGAAGGGGCTCGTCCTTTTGGGATGAAACTAATTACGCTTTTAACCAGTCGCCTCTGACGGGGAGAATCGGGCGCACAGTAAAGGGGAGTCCTGGGAAGAAGAAAAGAGTAAAAGCAGGATTTTCTCAGACCAAGGCGGGCTAAAAGAAGTATCTGAAGAAGAGGGCTCCAAGTTTACCTAGGAAATGGAGGGAGTCACCCGCCAAGGCGGGAACCTGACCTGTCGACAGGGTTAATTGCATACGTAAAAACCATTAACAGCTCCTGAGGTTGCTCCGATTGAAACGTCACGGAGGGGGAGTTAGGGGGAAGAGGGCCTTCTCTTCACTCCATGAAGATATACTACAGTCAAAACACCGAAACGAATTCAGGGAAGAGCGTGCTTCTCTGTGGGGGATTAGTCAACTGGTATTCTCTCTGGTGTGGGAAGAGGGTTGCCTTAACGGGGTATCATCCGGAAAGGGGGGAGACTGACGTAAAATTTCACCTCGACTAGCCATGGGATCTTCTCGGAAGAAAAAGGGAAACCCAGAAAGCGTAGAAAGATCTGCTTGATATATCAAATTAAGGTTGGACAACACCTTCTTCCCACATGGGTCTCTTCGGACGTTGAGGGAGACTTTCTTCAAGGAAAAAAATAGTGCCTTTGGGATTTGGGTTACTTCTTGGTGTTGGGGGGAGGCAGTGATGGAAGCCTTAAGGGGGGAGCCTCAGTGGAGGGGGAGGAAAGGAAAAAAGAGTACGATTCTTTCTCACGCAAACTAAGGTACTAGGGGAGGGTGAGGGAGGTTTTCCAGGGGGAAAAGTCGGGGCGGATACTCAAAAAAAAAAAACCCAAAACCAACAAACACACCACACAAAGGTCTGTATCTATAAAAAGGGGAGAGGGGGAAGGCGAATTTCTGCGGGACAAACAAACAAGGGGAATAGAGAGAACAACGTTAGGAAGAGGGGGGGAGGAAGGATATTCCACCCCGGAGTGGGTGTTGGAAACCGGAAAAGAATCGGAGAAGGGTAATGAAGGAGGTTTATTTAACGGGTGGTCCAAGAAGAATATCGAAAAAAGGTACGTTCTTGCTTCGCGAGGGGAGGCGAAGGCGCTCTGCGGTAGCAATCATAAAGAAGAATCGGAGGACGCAAAATGCTATTAGGAGACACCTGAAAAAGCACAATCCCTCCTTCCCTAAAAAAGGAAGGTTCAGTGGTAGCGCGCAGAGGGAAAAGTGCGCATCAGGATTGAAGGGGGAGACCTTCGTATCCAAGGGCCGAAGGAAAGGGGGCGGGGCAAGCGAGATGAGTTCCGAAAAGGGGTGCGGTTAGTCCTTCATTTTCCTGAAAGAAGGAGGATGAGTTAGGGAACGTCTAGAGGGACGCGGTTTGGGGGGCTTCAAAAGGAGTCCAAATTCAAAAAAGAAAGATCACCTCGCAGGCAGAGAGGACGACTTAGGTGTAGGTGGGGAAAAAGAGGAGGCGGGCTAACGGCCGTGAAGTAAGTTGAACGACCTCACATCCGAGAAGCAGAAAATAGATGAGGCCGGGGGGAGACCAATCTAGAGGTCTACCTTTCTTTGTACAAAGAAAAGGGAAATGGGTTAAGCCCGTGGGGCAGGTCTCCTCCAGCACGTTATGGCAACTTGTCGTGACGCAGAAGAGAGGGCGGATTGTAAGTAGAAGGGGAATGCCTGTCAAACAAGGAGACGCAGATTTCTTTTGCCGCAGCCAAAGGAAAGAAGGCTGGCCAAATTTATCTGGGGGGGAATCCTGCAGTCCAGCAGAAAGACGCGGTATAGGTTGGTAAGAGAAAAACTCTCCACCTTGTTGAAGGGAGAAAAAAAAAGGGGGGTGGACAAGCGTGTATGCAGCGTTTTCAGCGCCCCAGGCATCAAGTTTCGGTGGCCTTAAACGAGGAAAAAGGAAAAAACTTCATTCGGAGACGGCATTGATTTCAACGCCACATGCGGGGAGGGGAAAGGACTACGGTTAAAACAAGAAAAATGACTACTTTCTGTCCTTTCTTTAATCTTCACCGCTTAAAGGAACAGAGACTGAGGAAGGGGTAGATTCACCTTAAACGCCTATCTTGCACCGAAAGGAGATGGGAGGAGGCTAGATTAGTCAACAGGCTTCACCCGACTTTTGGGATGGGGGGCTTCGTTCAATAGAGATATAGGGGGAGCGGAAGAAAAATCGCTTTCTTTCGGATCTGGCGGTCGGAATTTCTCTCTGTATCCGAGGAAAATGGGGCCTTGAAAAACTGTCAAAAAAAAGGAAAACGCCGGCCACGTTCAAATAAAGGGAAGAAGTGCCTCTGTAAAAAAGAAATGAGGAGCGATGACGGCAGACTCAAAAGAGTAGGGTCAAAGAGGGAAGCAACGACGCAAAGGGGTGCTGGGGACCTTGTGTGTCTTTCATGCAGGACATGAAGGGGAGTGTCAAAACATCCCCAGAAGTAGCGGGAGGACAGGGAGACCAAGATTAAGGGGTGATATAGGGGGCAGGTATTAGAAGGGGCCTCTTAAGAGGAAGGAAAAACGTCCTGGGGAATCAAACTTGCTGTAAAATACCCCTAAATCGGGTAAAACTTGAACTCCAGATGCAAGGGAATTATGGACGGGCGGGGGAAGAGTTCGTTGGGGGAAATGCATGGGCATTATAGTGGGAGTACGTAAACGGACACCTTCGCTCAAAGGAAAAAGGACATCAAGTGAATTACGCTTTCGAAGATTCACCACAGGGTAATGACCTATCAGACCGAGCGAGCTTCTTGACAACTGGGAAGGAAGGGGGGTCTGTACTTTTCGGCAAAAAGAAGGGTTAACTCTACTCGGTTGCCTATTGTAGGAAAAGAGAAGGACCCTTTAAGCTCCTCTCGTAAAACGAAAAGACCAGGCGACATTACTGTCCTCCTACGCAAGAACTGAAATCGAGGAGCAGCTCGGAGTTCGATACTGTCTACCTGCAAAAAAAATGATCTGCCATACGCTCCCTCGTAGGATAGTGATAATGAGAATGCTTATTAGATAATAAGTTCCTTGAAGGAGAGAGGTGATCTGCAGGGATCTCAGCCGAGGAATTTTGTGAGATTAGGGGAACCAGAAGAGCTACGGGTGTCGAAAATCCTACAAGGAAAGGGAGAATGTCTCTAACCAGAAATTTGAAGATAAGGGTGCTTGATATCAAAAAAAAAAAAAAAAAAAAAAAGAATGAGGAAGGGGAAAACAGCCGAAGGTCTTGGTCAAAGCAAAAACTGACTTCTTCCAAGGCCCCTTAAATCCTTTACTAAGGAGTTCAGGGATATGGGCATCAACCGAATTTGTCAATCGTAAAAGAAGTGGCGTAGCGAGGTTTATCACACTAATTATTCGCGAGGAAGGGGGAAGATCGACAAAACCAAAGGCTTATGAAAGAGGATCGCCGATCGTCTCAGGGAAGAGGAGTGATCAACGGGAAGCCAAGTTCTCTACTAAAGGGAGGAAAAAAAAAACGTGTTCCGAGCCAGAACCATCATTATTGGTCAACGGGGTGAATGCGGCCGTAGACGCAGGAACTAAAGCCAAGACTGCAGGAAGGGGGGCTAGTAACTGGGAGAATCAAAATAGATAAATGGAAAAAGAAGTTAAATAGAGCGTTCCTATTTCTTTAAGGAAGAGGACAATTATAAAGGAGTGCGACTACTGAACAAATGCGGGGGGGGTCTGAAACGCTGCCAATATCTTCCATAAAAAAAGAGAATAGAGTGGTCGGACAGGATAATCTAAAGTCAAGGAAATCATCGGAGGATAGGCGGAGGGCATCATGACGGGTTGGGCTACCTCTCCTGAAAGGGGAAGAGATGCGAAGGTGAGGACAGCAAATTCGCGCGAAGAGAGGGGTCGCACGACGATCGTCGGTTTAAAGAAGAAAGAAACTAAAAGACTCGGGAAAAACAGAGGGAGTTTTAGGGACGGGAACTGCGATTTCCGGCCAGGAAGCGCGATCGAGGTTCCAGCACTTGGTGCAACATTTTCGTGGGGGGAAGGAAGAGGCGCTGCTATGAGGGGATGATATTACGGGAGGCCAAGGCAAGGTAAGAGAACGTTACTAAGAATTTGAGAAGGTCGGGGAGAAACCCATCACAGCCTCCAGGGGGAAATACAGGCACGAGAGTGATGAGTAAGTCAGAGGGGAAGGAATGTGCTATTCTCATTCAGGGGAAAAGGAGAGGTAGCTGGGAAATCGGCGCTTCACCAAGGCGAAGAGCAGAAGGGAAGGACGCGGTAAGGATGGACCGTTGAGGGGTCTTTTTCATGTGCGTGAAAAAACGCATGCGGAACTAAGATCAAAGCATTTTGGTTGGAGTAGTGGGGACTGGGCCTGAAGAGAGGCAAGCGCGCAAGGCGGAAGGCTTGGAAATAGGGGGCTGAAAGGGGAAAGAAATTTCATTGATTTACTAAATTTTGGCTGGAAAAAAGTAAAGGTGATGGCAGGGGAGATCCGAGGAAGAGAGAAAGTCAGACATAAAGCAAAGGCTAGGAAACTAACGGGGCGATATCTCCACCGGTGTAAAAAGAATTCAAAAGGAAAGGGTGGTCCTTTTTCTAGAGGAGGAGGGAAACCGATCGGCTGGAAAAGCACAAAGTGGAGTTCATTTCATAGCGAAAAAGGGGCGGCCTCGAGGGGAAGGAAAGGAGCTGAAGGAGTCGCATGGTTAAGGATGTCCATACTCAGGAGAGATGTCAGGGGGCTTTGGAGGGAGAAGGCCTAATACGCTGGGAGAAGATAGCTCAACGACCTGAGTGCTTCAAAGACTTCGGAGATCGCGGTTTCTGGGCGGGGAAGAAAAAAGACAATAACGCTGAATGACTAAGGGGGTAGAGAATTTGATCTGGATTAGAAAGGGGAGGAATGGCCGGGAGAGGAGGAGGTTGCAAGGGAAAGGGAAGAAAAGGATAAAGGGGGGTCCAACCCGTTATGGGCGGAAAAGGGAAGAAAGAGGCGGGGCTCTGAAGGAGTCAGGCTTACATCTAGGAGATACTCGAGAAGGAAAGGTTGACATGGATCTAATAAAGACGTTAAAATCCGGAAAAGTACAGGGTACTGCAGAAGGGGGAAAAACCGAATAACGTCTACTGTGGGAGAGCCTAAGAAAATAAAGATCAGGCTTCTGGGTAATCCTAGGTAAATGCACGCCTTCTCATCTATACTAGGGAGGAACCACTCAAATCAGATGGAATATCTGAAGAAGTGGGAGAGGAAGATAGAAAAGGGGGGGAAAGGCGTGGGAAGTTCAGAACGTCAGATCCGGGGGGAAAAATTTACATTTTACTAAAACGGGAGTCCTCGAGGAGAGTAATGGACCAAACTTTATAGGAGCAAGGAATCTCAAATTTTCCGAGGAGGGGGCAGTACTAAGAGTTTATCCTTCTGCTTACCCGGGGAACGATTTCGAGAGATCCCATTAAATGGCTTTTGTTAAGGGACTTCGGCGGGGGGGGGGGGGGAGAATTCAGTTAGAAGGACTCCTTAATTTTCTTGGACCAACGAGAGGGTGTGATGACGAATATACTCTGCTTGACGAGGGGAAACCGGGGGGGGGAGAGGAAGACAATAAGTAATTGTCCTTTACGGGGGTGGGTTATAGGGCAGGCATGAGGTAGACTCACACTCCTTTTTCTAAAATATAAAGTTGACGATTTGCTGCGTCGTTCGTCTCTATCAGAAACAAAAGAGGGTGGTGGGAAGCTGCAACAAACACCAAGGATGAGGAAAATATATTTCCGAAGAAAAGGGGGGGTTTGTGGTCAAGTCGATCATCACATCTGACCGGGAGTAGATAAAAAGATGGGGATACACATAACCTGTGGTGGGCGCATATAGCAACCTAACTGAAAAAAATTAAGTGGTTCTTCTCTTGATGGGGCTGAGAAGACGCTTAGATGACGGTACATCCCTCCTCTAGGGAGGACAGAGATTGGAATATTATAACAGGAACAGAAACAAAACCTTCGGGGTTCACATACAGGGGGGGGGGAGGGTTGACTGGGGGCGAAAAAGGGATCATTATTAATTCGGACGAAGAGGAGAATTTCGAAAAAAGGGAAAATGGGAGGCTGGAAGTCTCGGGAAGAAAGGGCTGGGGCGCTTCATTTTCTGACAAAAAGAAAAAGGAGAGGAGAGGGAAGGTCTGGGTCGATTTAGGGGGGGGAAGAAAAGCGAAACAATGAAAAGAAAAGAGATCACTCTCTCATCTCTTGAACGAAAAGGACTGGGGTCTTGGGAGAAAAGAGGGCTATAAATTCGGGGGGAATTCGCAGTTGACAATCGTGGAACGTCAGAGCTGACCCAAGGGGAGGGACCAGAAAAAAGGGAGACCGGTCATTTGTTTTACGGATGGAAAAACACTAGATGTAGACGTCAGGTTACGGAATTGGAAGCAAGGGGAATCCTCCAGGGAAGAGGCCAAGGTCGTCCAGACGCGCTTTTAGATGAAGAAAGATATTCAGCCGCCTCTCTCATGGATGGGGGAGAAGGGGACCATCGATTGGAAATTTCATCTTTGCTAATCTTGCTCCAAGAGACCATTATCGGGACCGTTAGAAGAAAGAGACCCTCTTCTTGTAGGAGAAAAGGGAAAAGGGAATTCAGCAGTTGTTCAGCGAAAAAGAACCGAGGGAATGAAGAAAGGAATCTTCCTTCAGACTAGGGGGGAGCCGTATGTCTCACAAAAGCACACCTCTTGAAGGGTTAATAAGCAACCAGAGGTCTCAGGAGGGAACGCATTAAAATCGTTAGAGAGTCATCAGAATTGCCGGCCAAAAATAAAATACCTTCCTCAAAAAGATTGCCGAACAAAAGGAGGTCGTTCCGGGAGAAGGGCTCTCTATTTAGTAAAAAAGGGGAAAGAACGTGGTATGAATTGGGCTGGAAACCGTTCGCTAGGGAAGATACAGCAATACAAAGTTGTGCTAGATCGTTACAATTTCTGAAGGTCTGTATCCTATAGCATGGGAAAGGGGAGAGGGGCCACAAAGGGGGGCGCAACCTCCGGCCATGCTGGTGAAGAGGTTAACCAGAACTGAACAGGCTTGCGGTCATGGAAGGGTCTTAGAACTTCCTTGAGCGCGAATTCTCTCTTTCAAGAGAAAAAGAAGAGCATGGCCACATAAGGGATGAAATGGCGTGATGATTTGCTGGCACCTCCGCAAAGTAAGGACAGCCATTAATTGCGTACGTCGTCCGGGGTAAAAAAGGGGGCACTGGGGAGAGACGATGGACAAAGACACGGCTTCTGAAAATCAGAAGGGGGGGCATGGTCAAAATTCCAAATAGTAGGGAAAGGGACTCCATCTCAGGGGGGACAAGGGAATTCGCCGGGGCCGGGATGAAGGAGGCGTGATGGAGGGGGTCACCAAAGTTATGAGGGAAGGGAAGGGAGAGTGAAATCATACGCGGGGGAAAAGAAAGAAACAAACGACGAGTCTGACTCTATGACCCAAATGGCCTGGAGGCAAATTGCGGAAAACGAGAGAGTCTTAGGGATTCCTCGGACGAAGGTGGAGGCAAAAACGTGAAACAAACACTCGAAATTAGGGGGTGGCCGTGGTATCTTTTCAAAGGAGGAAGAAGTCACACGAAAGAAGTAGTCGAACGCAATCGAGAGAGAATACGGGGGGAGGTCCGCAGACAGAAGCCTATGTCATCAAAAGAGAGAGATGGGATAACCACCCACCTAACAAAAGGGAAATGCCCTAGGTCCTTCGAAGAGTTCGAGGTCCTTGCGGGAGAAGAAGAACTGCGACTACTTTAGGCGAAAAAAGTTGGGGAAAGATCCGAGGGGCGCGGAGAAGTAATTTTTTCCGGTAGTCATCCCCAATCCTGAGAGAAAAAGCTAAGGCTATGAAAGCACATTGACTGAATGATAATTGATCATTTAATAGGAATTAAGGGCCTGGATATAGCTTCATCTATGTCAAAAGCGTCGGGGGAAAGGTCAGACCACTCGTGGAGGGAGAGGCGGGGCGGCAGAAGGGCCGAATTGAAATCTTTAACTAAAGGGATAGAGAGTGACGGGGAAGAATTTTTCTATCTTCAGCGAAAATGGGAAAAAATGTTAGGAGTACAGCAGAGTAACAGTCATAATCTCTATCCTATCGGAAAGGGGAAAAGGAGACACTCAACAACACAACGGGGTGAAAAGAAGTATCGCAGATATACGTCTGAGCGCCTAGGAAACAACGAGAGCCTTAAGGAAAGTTAACCGCAAAATTCGGTTCCTATTCCAATATAAAAGAAAGGGAAAGGGGGAACACCTGGAGTCCGGACAATTTTTCAGGGAAAAAACGAGAAAACTGAGAGTGGTAATGAGAAGGAGAAAGAAATCATAATAAATAAATTAGGGGGTCATCATGATCATTAAGGGAAAGGGTTATTAAGGATACTCTCCAGGAAGAGAGGATTGGAAAAAGTGAAAAAAGGCCGGGGTCTGACAGAAAAAGAGACAAAGCCTTAAAAAAAAGAAACTAGGCGCAGGATGATAGAAGCGCAAAAGATCCGGGAGAAGGGAGGAGAGGGAGGGATTTGGGTTCGGGGGGGGAGGGGAGAAGACGCAAGAGCTCCTCAGTATTTTAGGGGGGACGGCCGGCATCATTAAGAAAGTGTACGGAGGGGGGGGGAGGGCGGATCTTCTCTGTAAATGAAATCGGACCGAGGCTTCAAAAGGGAGATGTGTTTGACACTGACTAAAATTCTTCCTATAAAAAAGGAAGAAAGGAAGCGGAAAATCACACAGGGGGCAGGTTCCTCTCGCAGGGAATGTGTGGGTCTAAGGAAAAAGAGGTCGATGACGGGGAAAATATAGGCCCTTCTTCCAGGTA
>Ga0179593_1633144_pt1 | contig 16240 bp, 19 predicted proteins | sample CZODoug2_1_08_16_FD_185931 | JGI IMG/M metagenome (GOLD analysis project Ga0179593, IMG submission 185931) | Vadose zone soil fungal communities from Angelo Coast Range Reserve, California, USA - CZODoug2_1_08_16fungal (PacBio error correction) | ecosystem: Environmental > Terrestrial > Soil >...
AGGAGGGGGAGAGAACCTCGAGAGAGGGGGGGGGGGGGACGTGGCGGCGCAAAAGGGAAAAAAGGTCTCGAAGACTGACCGAGCGCGGGGGATCAGCCCGCGAAACCTAAAGAGTAGGCGATGGAGTCGGCCAAAGGGGATGGTGAGCGAAAAGACTCTCAAGAGAGCTGCGTGCGAGAGGGTCAACGGCAAAAAGACGGAACAATCTGCATGCGAAAGTTCAACTCGCGACGCCCTTCCCAAGAGGAAAAGGAAGGCCGAAAAAACAAGGCCGGCCGGGCGCGCTCAGGTCCATCTAGGAGGGGGGGGGGGTAAAGGGCAACCGTCCCTGCAGGGACAGGAGGGGAAAAAACTATCATTTCCTCAGAAATATCGGGATGATCTGAGGGGGAAGGGAAGGAAGCTGGGGAAGCGTTGCTGCGCAGAAATAGGCAACCGGGGGGGGACAAGTGCGGAAGGAAAAAAGAAAACGGCTGGGGGGGAGGAGCCGACTGTTTCTTCCAGAGGACAGACACGCTGTCCGCAAGAAACCCTAAAAAACCGGGTGGGGGAGGGGTCCGAGCTATGAGTCGTTTGGAGAGCCGTGCTCATAAGAGAAGAGAAGGTATAATGCTTTTATTCATGGTAAAAATTTCCTGCGGGCGCGGGAAAAGGGAACTAGAACCTCTCAGGCCATCCGGTACTAAGAAGAAAAAAACTACTGTATAGCGACGAGGACCTTCAGAAAAGAGAGGCCGCGGGGGGGCTCGAAATTCACGCTCGGCACTGGGTATGGGGGCGCTGCCAAAAGAGTTTATCGGCTGGGCAAACACAAGTATGTCCTCCATGAGGTCATGCAGGTCTATATCTATCCGAAAAGAGAAAAAGCTCTCGGGGGAGGGGATTATTGGGCCTACTTTTTACTGGTGGGGGACCCTTAGATGCCAGTGACAAGGCAGTATCACCTCTACGGAGCAAAAAGACGCTGGGTAAAGGCTCCTGAAGCACAGCCCCCTGGCTTCTCCCTCTATACAAAACCGGTAATGGAAGAGAAAGAGGATTCATGAACCGGCAGAAGACGGTGAATAAGGAAGAGAAACTCTTAGGAGGCGATTACCCTTCATTCGACGGCGAAGCTCCGTGATTGCTTTGGAGAGAAGCTGCAAAAGTGCCGAGTAAGTCATCATCAAGGAGGAGAACTTTTCCGGGCAGATCCTTGGTCTACAGAAGACTGGAGCGCCCCCCTAGGGTGCTAAGTAGGGGGGGGGGGGGGGACGAAAGTCAGGCGTTAGCGATTCTTCTTATCGAAATGAGGCGAAATAAGAGGCTGCCTAGGATAATGGAGACAGACGCGTTTTTTCGAAGGGACGCGACGGGGGGGGCGCAGTTTCTGAGGGAAAGATTCGTCGACCGGGCGTCCTGCGCAAGAGCGCAGGCACCCCGAGGAGAAAAAAAAGAGATGTCGAATAGGGAAAAAGAAAGCAAGATTGCTTTTTGGAAGTGGAAACCAGCTTGCGCAGGGGAGGGCGGCTGGGGCGGCGGGAGGAATGGGAATAATGGCTGGGGAAAAAAAAAAACTTGGCGCATCGCGAGATGTGAAGCTCACCCCGCACCAGAGGCGGAGGGGGGGCGTGAAGAAGAGAAGAAAAAGGCCAGCAGGGGGGACGACTGATGGCTAGACGCAAGATATGCTGGTTGGCTGGGGAGGGAGGGCGCGCATGGGAAGCGAAGCTGCGCATCGATCATTTCGAGAGGGACGGCCCATTGGCTGGAAAGAAGATCAAAAAAGGCGCCGGGAGAACACCAGTGGACTGCTTGGTTAGGCTGTCGAAGGCTAATGTATTAGTACAGGGCTAGTCGCACGGGATACGGTTCATCAACGAAAGGGGGGATCGGAAGAGGCTTCTTCCTGCGGAGAGTGCTGCGGAGGGGAGACGGAAGAATGCGCCAAATGAACATAAGGCACGATGGCGGGGAGAAGGACACTGCACCCAGAACGCCAGAGTGGTACGAGAAGCCTGAAAAGCTATTTTTGATACGCGGGAAACGGTCTCAAAAAGGCAAATTATATAAGAGAAACTGGCTCTTTTTTCGCGAGAGAAGAAGTCCTCAACAGGGAGAAGAGAAGAGTTCTCGGGGGCGCAGGTGCCGAAACACCCCGGGGAAAAAGGGTTCAACTGGACCTGGCAGCCCGCTTTTTCCGGAACGTCTCAAAGAGTTCATACGGAACCTTAACGGGAAGGAGAAATGCGCACAAGGATGAAAAAATACGGTTCGCCCAAAACTGTCAGGAGGGCGTTGTCTCGGCCGCCAGCTTACGAACTTCACCCCACCCCAAAAAAAAAAGCTCGCGGTCGGCGAAAATCCAGAGCAGTGACCTGTGAAAGAGCATCAATGTTCTAAGAAAGGCAAATGACCGAACGGAATTAATCCAGGGGAGTACCCAGGGGGCCAATTACGAGCCGGCTGATGGGGGGAGGCGAGCGTCGAGGCAGAAGGTAGAATCGACAGGGAACGTACGACATTCTCCAAAATCCTCAAGGAGAAGACGCTTCCTTACCCAGACGGGTAAAAGAGAAAGGTCTCAACTTGCGGAGGGCAGATCTACGAGGAAACGTTCTATGAGCAGCACAAGAAAGGGCAATTATTCCCCTAAGAGCTCCCACTACGTAAGAAAGGTCGCTGCCAAAAGGGGGAGAAGTACTGGTCCGTGGGGAAAAAAATCATCCAAAGTTCCGGGGGGTCCGTACAGGTCGAGCTCTTTGTGTCATCGAAAAAGACCATATCTGGTTGTTTTTGAGTGGAAAAAAAAAACAAAGGGTGGAGACGGTTTTGGTAGTGCTGGCCGAAAGAGCTAGAAAAAAAAAACAAAAACTGGAAAACAAATCTCGGGGGGTACACCACCAAAATTCATCTTCACCTTTGGTCAACGGGGGAAAAAAAGTTAAAGAGATTAAAACAGTTCTCGAAGGTACTCAAAAAGAAAGAGAGCTTGAAAAGCGTTGGAAAGAACTGAAATTCAGGTTCCGCGGTTCATCCGGGGAAAAGGGAGTACGTGGAGGGAGGCTACTCATTAATGAAAGGTTTCAGCGCCGAACTAGGGAGAATCGCATCAGCCCGAAAGGAGAACGCTTTAAACGGTAGGGAAAGCGGAAGAGGGGGACGAGAAGCTTTGGGAGGGAGTAAAACACGAGGTTGCCTTGAAGGGTCATTCGGAGAGAATGGAGTGTCACTACGAGCTCTAAAAAGAACATACTCCGGAAAGATTCAAAGGGAAAAGGTACTCGAGGAAAGCAAACTGCTGTCGATTTGGTTCTGAGAGCAGGCGAACCTGGGGAAGGGTTTCCAAGTCTGCAAGGAGGAAAAACCCCCGGGGGGGGTTTTAGGGAGAAAAGGAGGGGCGGGAGAGAACAGGGCCTCCTACATTTCCTGGGTATGGATTAGAGAGAATTGGCAGAAAAGAGGGACCGGGAAGGAGGAGGAGGGAGGAGAGAGTTGGAGACGTCAGGCCCTCATGGCAGTCGCTAAAAAAAGAAAAGGGAGCGTTCCCGGGAGGTTTCAGCCCACCTATCCCTCTATGGACTGCGCCGTAATGGGGAAAAGAGTCAATTAGCTTATAGCAAAGGGCCTGTTTAAAGAGGATCTCCGCGCTGCTCCGTCTGAGGTACAGGCCAAAGCTGGGGAGATTCCGGTGTTAGCACTCAGGACCATAATTCAGATATGGCGTGGGGAAATCTCCTTAAAGAAACGAAACGACCTGAAAGGGAGGCCGAAGCCGGTGAAAGGAAAGTACGCGGCGGGAGAAACCGGTCATACGCGACTAGGAGGCTCTTAAATCCAAGAAAAGGAGCCTTCTCATCAGCAGATAACCCCTTATGGAGGAACTCAAGGATTCGACCGGGCTGGGCAATCCAATTCCGCCAGACGAAGAGCATATCCATGCCGAAAAAGAGGAGAACCTCACCATCCACCAGCCTAAGGAAGGAGAAGAGCCCTGCCAGGAGGACACAGCTGCCCCTTGAGGGGGCAAAGAAAAGCCACAAAACCTCAAAGGTGTGGGGGGTCGGGAACGGCTCTCCTTGGGTTTTGATTAGGGAAAGAGAAAAAAGTCCACCGAGAGGGGCCGAGAAAGGGCAATCTGCCGAACAGAACGACTCCGCGCGAACGCAAAGAGGGAGGAAGGGGGAACTTACCGTAAGGGGAAAGGGAAGTGCGCGCGATTGTCGGCGCGGCTGAGTATGCCTTCTATGAGAGGACAAAAAAAGCCGTGAGGAAAAAAAAAGAGCACCTCCTTGCGCTCTCTTAAAATAGAAAAAGCGTAGTCGTGTCAGCGGGGAGGAAGAAAGGAAATAAAAGGCGAGTTGGGTATCGGCATCTCCGCCGCATGGGAAACGCTCAGTCCGAGCGAAAAAAAGGGGAGCGATCCTCGCCACGGAGGACAGAGATGAAAAAGAAAAAGGGGCTTAGAGGGACTAGAGAGACGTAAACCGGAACCCGATTTCCGGGAAAGTACAAGGCATCACCCCTCGCGCAGGGAGAAGACGGTGTATAGGGAAAAAGAGAGCTGAAGAAGAAGCCGTTAGCGCGGAAAGAGACCTATCTAAGACAACATTCCGGTTGAAGAGGGGGGACACTGTTGTGTGGGGTTTTTAGGAGATGAAGGGAGAGGGGAAGGCGCCGTTAGAGGTGATTAAACTGAAACTTCATCCTCGGGGTGGAACCACCAGACAGGAGGAAAAAAAGCGCGCTATCTTCCTTCCGGCGCCTTTTGCCGGAGGGAAGAAAAGAATCTGGAGGGGGAAAAGGAAAGAAGATCAGATTCCCACAGCCCGGTTTCTATGGAGGTACCTAAACAGGAGTCGAGTATCGTGAGGGGGCCCATCTTCCGGCAAAAAAACAGGCATCTTCTCTTTCTTGGCAGAGCGAGAAGACAGTCGACATTTTGAAAGAAAGGGGGAGGTCTCGAAGGGGGAAATCATAAATAATAAGGGGGGAAGGGGAAGTAATCTCAATCTCACCTTCTATAGTCTATGAGAAAGGGAAGTCATATTCGGCGCGCAAGCTGCGCACCAACAGGTTTCTGTCGGCTTCAAAGAAAGGTCTCGTAGGTTAAGAAAAGGAGGGGGTCGGTAAAAACAATCCACCTGTAGGGGCGTTGGGTCCAGCTGATCTTCCTCCCTGAGGGAGAGAGTCCGTCCCCGCGCAAAAAGCTTCTCTAGAAAGAAGGAGGAGGCCTAGCAACACTGATCGCGCCCTCGGCTGAGAGAAAGGTAAGGTGTGAGGGGACAACGAGGGGGCCAGAGGGAGGAGCACCTCACTCTTTTTGCCAGAAAAAAAAGAAAAAAAGGGGGGTCCTGGAAGCAGCAGGGCGCTCACTGTAAATTCTAAGCGGGATGATCTGATTCCGTAGGAAGGACACTCGAAAAAGCGAGGCAGCCGGTATCGAAAAAAAGGAAAGCCAAAAAGGCCTCCTATCACGCCAGAAAGGGGGGTTTCTCGGGGCGGAGTAGAGAAATCGGTCATTCTCCTAAAGGGGAGGGGGGAGACGAAAGAAGAGCCGAGGAGAGAGAGGGGTATGATCTCTCGCAACAACAATTGATGGAAAAGGTTCATCCACTATCTCGAAGGGGGGGAGGGGAAAAAAAAGAGACTTTTCTCGGAGAGAAAGTGCTCTCACTGACAAAACTCGCGAGACTGACAAGGGAGAGAATGACAGCCCCCTCATGCGTGTCGCTGAGACGCGGCCTGTTGGGGGGCAAGGGGCGGTGCGCTAAAGGCCCTCCCCGAGCGCCAAGTGCTATCTGTCGGTCACAAGGAAATCCGTCGCCCCGCTGAGAGAGTGCGCGGGGGAAAATACCTGCGGAATGAAGGCGGCGCAATTCGGCATAAAAAAGGATATGTCACCGCAGACGGTGCGTGTTTTTAAAGGCCGGCAAAAGTCCAAGGGGGAAAGAGGGAGGGGCGAGGGGAAACAGACGGGACTGCTCGCGCCTCGCTGTGAGCTTGTGCCGCCAGACAGCGCAACAGGCGACGTTAGCCTCAGAGAAATACCTCCGGGCTTCCTGAGGGACTTTCAAAGGGTCGGGAAAGAAAAGGTTTTTTTCTGGGCATTCGCGGAGGCAAGGACGATCTGACGTCTTCACAGAGGAAAAGAAACGGGCGAAGACGCCGAAAAAAAATGGTGGGAGTATCTTCTCAGCAAAAAAAAAAGCGTATGAGTAGGGGGGAAATCATAGAGCGCGACGTGAGATGGAAAATTACCATTACTCTCTAGGTCCTGCGCGGGCGCAGGCTCGCGAGCCAGCCGGGGAAGGATACAACCCTGTCCTACTGGTCAGGGAGAGGAAGCCCCGAGAAGGGGTGCGCCGGCAGCGGTGCAAGGGAACTGACTTGATGGGGGGAGAACGGCGACCTTGAGTGGGATCTGCTGGAAATCCAATGATTCCTAAGCGTCAGAAAACAACGCCGGCCCAATCGGGCTCGCTCGAGTCACGGGAAGGGAGTCTTGGTTTTTCGGGACTAAAAAAGGCGGAACGTGAGCCATTTCTATCACCTCTAAAAAGGATGACTCTGTACCGAGAAAGAGAATCTCAACTGGAAAAAGAAGGGCTGAACTGAACGCGTATTCATCGCCGCGATAAAAGGCGGGATGACGCTAGCAGACGCTCTCGGGGGAAAACATTGCGATTAGGGACGCCGGGTGCTGCTCCGATGTCAGAAGAAACTGAGGGCTGCACTCGGGTCGCGGAGGGTCATCGCCGGAAGAGGAAAGCCTCCTTTTTCTCGGGGGAAGGACAAGGGAAGGGTGGGCGAAGGGGGAAAAGAGGGGATTGACCAAGGGGGCGGCGTTCATCGATGCGAGGAGAGGAAAAAACGCGAAGGAAAACGGCGTCCTTCGGCCAGGCTCCTGCTGACACGTAGAGGGGGGGAGAGTCTCTGAAGAGAGAGGCGCCCGGTATTTGTTGGTTGGGGGGCAAGGGCCTCCTCTGCAGGAGAGAGGTCTTAGGACTCTCGCAAAGAAAAAAAAAGCACTCGAGAGGGGAGAAAAGACGCATCGACATAAGCAATAGGTTTTACTGTTCAGGGAAAAGACGCTCGCACTCGCTTTGGGGGGCGGCTGTGCGGAAGAGATTCGGAAAAGAATCGAGAGGAAGGGGGGAAAGAAACCAACTGCTATCCTTCTTCTGTCGGGAAAAGACTACTGATCTCCAAAGAGGGGGCAGACCTGAGAGAAGGGAAGGCGCTGAGCAGCACCGATGACCGGTTGGAGGGGGAGGGGGGAAGATCATATGGCAGAGAAGGTAGGGACTGCTCATCTATCATTTTCGAGGGACGGCCAATTGCTTGCATAAGCCTAGAAAGAACTTGCTCAGCACGAACGGGGGAGCAGGCACTTCTCAATGCTCGGGGGGGGAGCGACATCTGAAGAGAAGATTATCTCTTTTTCATCAAAAGGAAAAGGGACGATGAAACGGGGAGGGAATGCCGTGGAGAATTCAGTTTAGTTGACTGGCCGCAATGAAACACCTTCAATAGAAAAAGCTTTCTACACAAGGGGAACCGACACTGACACCACTCAGGAGGGTACTCTATAGAAGGGGAAAGGCTAGAAAAAGGCGCGAGGGTTTTAGAAGTCGACACGCCCGTGAAAAAAAAAGAGGATGAAAGACAGTCCCTTTTGGGGAGATACTCAGGGAAGGAAATGAAGTCCGTCGAAGGAAGATCTCTATTGGGAACTTTGGCGAGTAGGTGGGAAACTTTAACCTGCGGAAGCGGGTTCCGGGGGCGAAAGATCCACTACGCGCACAGAAGGGAGACTGCTTCTCGACGCCAAGGATAAAAAGTTTCTCCCCGCCAAGGGAAAACGGACGCGTCGTGCTCGTCCGGGAGCGCTGACGTCGAAACAGGACACCACCCAACAAACCAACAGGCTCTCGTCCTCAGGAAAGGGAAATAAAGAGGCAGTTCACCTTTGGGAACAGCGGAAGAAGGTGAGCGGCGGGGAGGGGGGAAAAAAAACAAGGCAGCAAATGCCTTTGAGTTAAAAAGAAGGAAGTCTATGGGCAAGAAGTGAGGGAGGACGATTCTTCTAGGCGTCCGTGCCGCCCGGGGGGGAAATGACGGCACGGCAAAAAGCTTGCAAGAAAAAAGCGGTCGCTGCCAGGACCCGACAAATTCGTTGGAAAAAAGCGGAAGATCCGCCCTGGAGGAAGAATTCGCGGACAGGGAAGGAAGGGGAGATCCGTAGAAGCGCCAATACGTGGGGAAAAAAAAAAGAAGTCCTGCTGCAGGACGTTGTAAAATCCTCGAAGGGGCCATGGCTTAAAGGAGGGTGTTTTCAGCAAAAAACCAAGATTTGTTTAAAATCGGAAAACCTGTTCCGATGAAGGGGGTTGGGGGTGTAGTGTCTACCGGGAATAGAGCTTCTCAACAACCAAAACGAGGGGGGGTCAATAGATATCTATGAAAGAAAACAAAACCGGAAGGCACCTTTTTGGTGTTCAAGAAACACCCATCAGAGGGGTGAAAAGGGAACCTGTACGCCACGAAGAGTATTGGTTACAGCTTTTTAAAAACCAGGGAAAAATCTGGCATCAGAAGGGAGGAAAGGGGCGCTCTACCGTCTACTCATTTCAGGGGAAGAGAGAATACTACCAGCGAATGGGGGGGGGGGGCGATCTTCAAGCTGATAACGGGGAAGTTTTCCCAACGGGTCACGGGAAAGAGAAGCTTAGTATCGTGCAAAAGGTTTGCCGTGACGTTCGATAAAATGGCGGAAGACTCGCCTCTCGGGAGAACTGACCCACTCTACCTTACATGGCTTCAACCGACCTGCTGTCATTGCTGCATACTCGTCAAGGGAATGAGGGGGGTCCCACAGGTCACGGGAGACTTGAGTCACAAAGAGAAGAAGAAGTTCTGACGGCGCCTCATTCTTCGAGCAAAAAGCGAAGCCGAGGGAAAACTTATGAGGGAAGGAAAGACCTAAGGCAGCCGGGAAAGGCTTATGGAGCGCTAGTTGCTGCAAGCAAGGCAAAAAAGTCGCATTTTCGCACGACGCCCGGGAGGGAAGACGCTCACCTATCCCGGAGGGCCTGCGGCCGGAATGATCAAGGGGGAAAAGATTCGAGGGAGAGTGCATGGGGGCCCGGGGGGACCTAGATAAAAAATCGACGAGGATGGAAGCGAGGGACGCGCGATTACCATCCTATCTTTTTTTCGGGTGGTTGCCGGGGAAAAGGAAGATCTGGATAGAATTGGCCAGAGAGGAAAGGGGACACCTGAAGCACTCTAATTCAGGGAAGGGGGAGCATCGCCATTCCGACTTGGGATACCCAGATAATAAGGGAGAAGGGCAGGGGGCTGGGAAAAGTCAGCTTACCGGAGTTCTGAAACCAAGCCGCTCTCATCGGGAGAGGCAACTCAATGGGCCGCAAAGTCCCTAAAGAGCGTCGCAACAGAGAAAACATCTTGGAAACCCGCCAAAAGAAGAGCTGGGGCTGCGCATCTCCTGCCAGGAGGGCCCCATCAGTATGGCCCACACGGATAATAGTCCTTCTGCAAAAAAGAAGCCGAGGCTTCGGGGAAGATGGAGGAGGAATAGGCTATGCAAAAAGGGGAGTGGCCGAAAGAAGAGGAAGAGGGGCCAAGACCTGAATCCTCTCGAACGGAGCGCTTTTTTGAACTGGAACGTAAAAAGAGCGCGTTCGTATTCTCTGCCGGGCGCAGAGCTCTGGTTCTGGAAAAAGAGGGGAAGAAGGCTGCCATCTCCAGAAGGGGAAAGAAAAAGGGGGGGAGTTCGATCTCGAGCGCCTCTGAACAACGCGTGGAGGGAAGAAGCAATTACCTAAGGGGGTCGGCTCGTTTTTATCGGAAAGATAAGGAGAGAAGAGTTGCCCGCGCAAGTCCCGAAGGCACCATAGGACTATCCTCTCCACAAGGGGAAAAAAATTCCACACTTAAATGAGATTTGAGCCGTCGAAGGGGGAAGGCAAACGATTGCAAGAAGGAAAACCCCCGTCGCCGCGGCAGGGGAAAGGTTATCTTTAAACACGCGCTCGTCTGCCTTCCTGGGGAAGAATCTTCGCCCATGACTCCGAAGAAGAACATTACCGTTGTCTATTGTCATCGAAGGACCGGGGGCTGGAGATTCAGGCAAGGTAGCGGAGAAGGGGGCTGTGAAAAGAAGGAAGGCTGGTTGTACGGAAAGGACATAACGTAACGTAACTCCGAAGAAAAAAGACGGCCAGAGCGCTTCTTTTCTCGGAGTGGAAATGACGCTAAAAAGAAGCTTGGCGAGCAAAGAGGACTGTCCGATCCCCATACATGCTGGAGAGTTTCCGTTCACACAAAAAAAACCCTCTGACAGCGGAGACGAGGCATTCCTCTGAAAGGAACAGTATTACAGAGCTCAGGTTGCTCGCGGGGGGATTAGCACTATCGCATTAAAAAGTTTTAAGGATCCCAGGCAACCTTCTATCTCTATGAAAAACCGTATTATAAAATACTAGCAGCTTTCTATTGCCGTCCATAGGCTCTGGTCTATTCCATCCCCAACCTCACTAGCCACTTTGGGGGGGGGAGTCCCGACCTCATATACCTCGGCCAGTGCCAGACGAGGTCTTTATCATTTAACTGCCTATCCACTTCCTCGACCATCACAGGATTGCGGACAAGCAACACCTCTCATTATGTAAAGGCGAAAAAGAAGTGGGGGGGCAGGGAAAGGCCGCCTGCGTTCGTGAGCTCGAGCCTAGCCTCACCGCGGGCGCTGAGGGAAAAGCTTCGACAGACAAAAGAGAGTAAAACTGATCTCTCCCTCAAAATCACACAAACACAAAAAAAAAACAGCCCGAAGGGGGAACACACCACCGCGCTCCTCGGGGAAAGGGGAGCCGAACCGGGGGTATCTCATGCGATTCAGGGGAAGAGAAGAGGCGTCTCGCGAGAAATGAAAAGAAAGGGATTATCTGCTTCCTTAGGGGGAAACAGCTCGCACTTCCCGCAGAGAGAGGAAAGGAGAGGGGAAAAAGGCCGCCGATCAGAGAAAAAGAGCTAAATTTGGGTCTTAAATTCGCGCCCAGAAGTCGCTCTAACAAGGGGTACAGTTAGAAGGGAAAAGAAGAGCCACTGCAGTTTTACCTAGAAGAGTGATGGAATATCTCTCAAACAAGAGGAAGATTCATCAAAAAGAAAAAAGGTATCACCAACTTTATCTGAGAGTCGAGCAAAAAAAAAAAGGGGACTCTCCTGACGACGGAGAGGGAGTCTACTTCATCCCTAAGCGCACGAAGGAGGGGAGCTGATCAGAAAAGAGGGTCTACTAAGGGGGAATCGAACTACCTTGAGATAGTGAGTTCACCTCCTAAGGGAGACGTGCTTTCTCACTTTAGTGAAAAAAAAAATTCTACGCGCTTCAATCACGTCCGAGAAGGGAATAAAAAGAGGCATGTATGACGGGGAAAGGAAAGATGAGGTCGGTGCGGTTTTTGACAAAACCATCTTCTCAACCCTTCCCGAAATAAGGTGGTCCTCTATCATGAAGGGAACGATCGGCTGCTCTTCTCCGAAGACTTAAGAGGGGAACTCCAGCAAAGATGGAGCCGAAGGAGAACCGACCGGGGGGACTTGAATAAGACCCTCTTTCCTTCAAAAAAAACCTGCCTGGAGGCAACCGGCAAAAGGGTTGATTCTCGACTAAAAGAGAACCACTCTAACCAAAAAGGGAAAAACAATGCCGAGAAGGGGGGGGATATGCGGGAATCTCTCTCCTTCTATGATTCTGGGGGGAAGAGATCCATCGTAGGAATCCAGAAAAAGGAAATTCCTTTTATCAGGGTAGTTGAAAGGATTCTATTTCCTTCAAAAAGGAGGAAGAACGAGGAAAAGGGGTTAACTCGAGGGAAGAAGACCTCCGACGTCTCGAACGCAGCCCTCTCCAGCTGAAGAGCTCCATCTTTTTTAGAAAGATCCACTGAGGTTATGGGGGAGAATGTAAGAAACCTTGCAGGGGGGGGGGAGTGTTTGACTCCAAATTATTCCTACATGAAGACCATGGAGAGAGCAGATAAAACAGCAGCGATTCTCAGCCAGGAGACATGAACTTGTGAGGGGGGGACACCCTGCTTATCAATGAAGATCACCTCTAACAGAGAGGCATGACAGGGGCGAAGGAAAGTCCATCCCCAGAAGACATCTCAACAGTAAGGACGTCTCTGAGAAGGCTCATAGAGGAGAATTCTAAGGAAGCAGACGCGTGCAATCATTCGATTACCCTTCTTGGGAGGAAGCGACGGGGTGCTGAGGAGAAAAAATAGGCGTAAGGGGTCTAGGGAACGCTGCCTTCATCGACATGGGCAGAAGAATTTTCCTTGGGGCAGATAAGGGCCCGTTTTTCTAGGAGACCCCACAAAAAAATGGGGGCTCTCGAAAGTGGCCACGCGAAAGTTCATAATCTATGAACTCTCGGAGCTCGAATGTTCTTCTCTATCTGAAAGGAGTTCACAGCGAGGATAATGGCTGAAAAACTAAAGGGGGGGAGGAGGACTAAACTCGGTTCGGCAAACGGTCTGATTTCAAGCCGAAGGAAGAGGGGGAGGAGAGCTCTCAGGAAAACGAGCTCTGGGAGGATAAGCGGGGAAACTCTGAGCAAAATAGTGGGCTTTGCATTGGCAGGGAATCGCTTAGATCTGATGGGGAGTGGAAGTGATGAGGCTCACCCAGTCAGAAGGGGCTGCCCCTTTCCTCTGTTGGGGGGAAGGATATTGTTCCCGCTCAAAGAAAACCTTGTTCAAATTACAGGGGGAGGGGGGCGGAATGTGGCAATGCTGTTGGGAAAAGAAGGGTATTAAAATGGCATTCTCTTCGTCGAAAATTTTTCTTGGTGCGGGGGAGGAGAGATGTAAGTCTGCTTCGAGTTAAGTTTCTGGGCGTACTTGAAGGGGGTCTTTGAAAGAAGGAGAACTATTGAGTCTTCGGTCCTGGCTAAGAAGAGCTTCTTCGGGGCCGAAGGCTCATGGTTCAGCGACCTTCTCTATTCGCAAGGGGGGTCAATCACCGAAGAAGGGTCTGGAAAAGAAAAGAGCTCGTTTTCTTTGGGGGGGGGGGGAGTCATCGAGGACTCACATTCATAAGAAAAGTTTGCTTAAACAGGAGAACGAAAACGTCCAACCAACTATAGGCACTGTTGGGGAAGCCGCGGGCTTCTATGTTTAATCTAAAGCGTAAAATCGCCATGTGCCAACGCTCATCCCGGGGCTCGGGCGCTAAACTCGCTAGTCCGGAGCATGAAGAGAGGGCTCAATGGGACGAGGGAGACCGTGTCGTGTTGTAATTCTTAGAAGGAAACGCTTGTGACAAGATTCTCAAAACAGAGACGCATCTATCGCAAAAAAGGAGGGCTCGCAAATCATCCTGTGCAGCCAGAAGGAGGAGCACTTTTTTCTCGAGACATCTACTTCAAAAAAAACCCGGAGGAAGTCGACAGGGGAAAAACTGTTGGGAAAAAGAGGAATGTTCAAGGACGCGTTCAGAACAAGGACGAAGGCTGCCGGTGAAGGGAGGAACACAGGGCAGCAGTTTAGTCGAGAGTCATTACGGCTTCGAGCTGAGGTAAAAGGTCCATAGTCCTAATTAGAAGGAAGGGTCACAAGATCTCGTGGAAAGAACTCAATGTCTACGTGGCGCGGGCAACCCCGCCTTGGGAAAAGCGTTTTGCAGAGACGTAGAAAACGGGAAGGGAGGGAAAATGTGCAATAGGAGAAAGGACGTTCGAGGAGCGCTGCACCTCAGTGGCAATGTAAAGGCCAAAGATCTCCACTACTGGAAGAATGAGAGGGAAAAGGAATAAGGTCTGCCCGTTTTTACAAACTCTTCGCATTGACAGAAAAAGGGCTTACATTCTAGCGAGTCACGCCCACAGATGTTGAAATAGGGGGTGAACAAACACCCCCAAGGGAACCTGTTTGGGGGGGGGGGGGAATTGTATTCGGAGGAAGAAAATCTCTACAACAAAATTATTAAATAGATAGAGAGGGGGGGGGATTCCGCACACCACGCCTAAAAAAATGTTTGGGGGGGGGAAAACGATTTTCACCCCCAGGAGGGGGCGCTGAACACCGGGGGAGGGAAAAAAAGGAATCTGAAGGGGACTCTCTGGTTGAAAAAAACTAAGCATCAGACGGGGACTGGCAAGCCATTTATTCAATTAAGGGCCGAAAGGCCGAGATCCCACCAAAACCCCACCAAAGTTTTCCAGCATCTCTAACTTAATCTGGAAGAAGGCCAGAGAACAGGGAGGAAGAGGAAAGAAGTAATGCCCACGCTTTCAAGTTCCTTGCCTCGGAAAACGGGGATCTGTGCAGCGAGGTTGGCCGTGAAGCAAAGGTCGAATCGGCAAGAAAGAGGGGGAAGACGAGAAAGACGACTCAGGGCAGGGAGAGCAGGTGCCCCTCCGACGAAAAAGAGAGTCCCTTCAAAAGGGCAATGCTTTCATTGTGGTTCAAAGGAGCATAAAAAAAGGAAAAAACCTGGGGGGAAGGGAAACACATTTCACGAGAGGGGATGACATAGCCAAAACCGATAGGCCTCTTTTGGGGAAAAGGGTCTCGGCGAGAGAAAAGAGCCTACATTGCCTTTTCGCAAAGGATGTGCTCTCATCCTGGAAAGGGAAAAGTTATCAGAGTTTTCGCGAGAGTAGAGGAGCCGAGTTCATTCTCCAGGGAAAGGAAAAAGCCCTGTCTTGTTCGACTCGCAAAGAATGCCTCATATCTCTTAGAGACCGGAATGAGAGGGGGGAGTATGAGAGAAAGGGAGGATCTAGAAAGAAAGTTCACGTCTTATATAAAAAAGAGAAAGAGTCTCCGGCTCTCTTTCCCAGGCGAGGAAAAGAAAATTTTCTGTTGTAGGGGGTGCCGGGAAGCCACGCAGTCACTCTCGTGTGGGGGAAGGTTCAATTGTCCGGAGAAAAAGGAAAACTGAAGACAGAACCTGCAGGCCGGGAAGGGGTATCATAATGAGACTTCTTTAGAACCCCGAGAAAGCTCAGAGGAATTCAGGTTCGCTTAACTGGGGACCTTCTCATCATAAAAAAGAAGGTTGACTGAGAAGGCGGAAGAAGGAGAGAAGGTCGGTTCAAACAAAAAAGAAAGTGAATCGATGCTGCAGGGATGAAAGGAGGGGGAAATCAGGTGGGATAGGAGACGCCCCAGCCAACAGCCGGAGCGACAAGTCTTATACCGGAGGGCACCACAGCTGGAGGAGAATTAGTCCGGCTTCAAAAACAAAGTCCCGGAGAATGGGTGGGAGAGGCGGATTCGCCCAGGTTCCATCAAATGAGGGCCTACATAGAGGAAAAATAACATCCGCACTACCTCTTCGGAGGTAGCTTTGCGCGCGCAAAGGGGGGGAAAACTTAAGAAGAAGTTCTATGCTCGAGGAAAGGGAGGCTGAATACTCGGGGCTTCCTTCAGCTACCAAAGAGGTCTGCGCATCAGAGGGTAAAAATCATGAACTTCTCACCTGCCAGGCTGGCTTAATAGCCTCTAGAGAAGGGGAGTGATTCCTCCAGTAACGAAGGGTCTCGAAATTCAGATTGGGGATCTTTGCACTCCTCGCATCGAAGGAAAAGAAAGGAGATCATTCTGAGAGCACCAAGTAGAGAAGACCTCTCCCACCTTTTCCCGTCAAGAGTGACAAAGAGAAAAGGCTGTCTTCTCGAGAAAAGGAGTAAGAAAAAGAGGAGTCCTCTATCTCGGACATAGGAAGTAGAAAAAAGCCTATCAAGGTCTATACTGTGTTAATCGCGGTCACAGATTCCTTTCTTGTAAGAAGGACAGCCCGCCCTGGAACTAAAAGAGATATATATTGAAGAGGGGGAGAGAAAGTAGTATATTCAAAGCTTCCAGACAGCTGGGAGGGAGATGGTATCTGGGTGGAGAATGTCATCCTAGGGGACCTACCACAAGAAAAAGTCGGGTACTCTCGGGTCGATCTGCCCGAGCTTTCAAAAAAGGATCGCTCTCTCCCTGGAGCGACGATAGTAGGGGAAGGGAGAGGAACAGAAGCTCCCTTTTCTTGGTCCTGATACCTCAAAGGGTTGCTCGAGAGGGGGAATTTTCACCACAGATGCAGGATCACAAAGGAAAAGAGGGAAGGGGGGAGGGGAGCGCTAGAAAAAATTGACGAAAGGTTTTCAGCTTCGATTAACGTATGGCGAGAGAGGAGGAGGGCTTCTCTCAGGAATAGAAGCAAAAAAAGGGTA
>Ga0179593_1359498_pt1 | contig 16239 bp, 33 predicted proteins | sample CZODoug2_1_08_16_FD_185931 | JGI IMG/M metagenome (GOLD analysis project Ga0179593, IMG submission 185931) | Vadose zone soil fungal communities from Angelo Coast Range Reserve, California, USA - CZODoug2_1_08_16fungal (PacBio error correction) | ecosystem: Environmental > Terrestrial > Soil >...
GTGCGGGATAATGGCCGAACGGCCTCCGCCCCTCTCGAAAGGGGGCCAAAACAAGAACAAGGGGATATGACAACTTGGGGGGGGGGCTGAAAAAACGGATCCAATCACATCGGCTAAATGGGAATGGATTCACCGGCCATCAATTTCCCGAGAATCGGGAAGGGAAAATCCAACAAGAAGACCATTACCATTCCCTCACCGGGGACGGAGTTTCCTGGACAAAAGAAGGCGATCACAACAACAAGGGGGAAAGAAGAGAGAGTAGGGTGTCAAAAAAGGGAACATCCTTAAGGGGGTGGGTATAAAAAGAAAGGGGTCAACGGGGGGGGATTGGTCCGGAGCCGTCAAGGAAAAAGGAGGACCCAAATTGAGGTTTTTTTGTGGGGGGGCAGGGGGGGGAAGAGGTTGGAAAAAAAAAATGGAGCGAAGATCGTTGGGGGGAAAAAAACAAGCCCCAAAAGAAAACCAGTGTGCAGTGGGAGAGAACGGCATCAGCGCGAGGCCGCCTGCCAGAGAGGGGGGGCCGTAGAGAGTGGAAGTGAAACAGCCATTAGGGGTGTTTGGGTCGGGGAAAAAACACTAGCAAAGGATCTACAAGAGAACATCAGTAAATTGCTCGATGTGATTGCAAGGGGGAAGAATTTTTCTAAAACACAGGGGGAAAAACAGGGAAAAGACAACAACGGAAGGTGGTCAATGAAGAGACGGAAAAAAGAAAGTTAGGAGAAAAATACTCAAAAGAACAGAAAGGAGATGCCCAGATTGTCACAGAAAGACCCAACACTGAGACGGGTGAGCCCCTCCCTAGGAAGGAGTACGGGGGGAAGGGAATAGACGGAAAAAAAAGTTCCGCCTTCAAAGAACCAGAGTATTGAAGGAAGAATCGACGAATGAGAAAACGACAAATTAAGCCATACATACCTTTTCTGAAGCCAGGGAAGGAAAAAACGTAGTCCCGCGAAAAAAGGTAAAAACGCAAGAGGGAGAAGGTGAATGGGGGGGGGGGAAAATCACGCAGTTTGTGCGGTAATCGCCCACCCCGGGGTTCGTTTGAAAGACCGAGACCTCAGAAGAGCGCCGGCCATGGGGGGCGAGGGATCGTAATAAGGCAACAACAAAGGGAAGAAGTCAAAAAAGCAGGGGGTCATTGGACCACGCTATATAAGTACAGGGCCAGTACCCCCGGGTTTGGGAAAGGGAAACTCAGGCAGGGGAAAAAAAGCCGAAACAGCCAGGGTTGGGGGGAGGGGATAGGTAGATTAGCCACGTAGAATTTGGAGGAGCAGGAAGTCTCCCCTTTCAAAGACTGTTCCAAAACAGGATCCTCTAAAGAAGAAAAAGGGGGGGGCCCAGAGGTCTTTTCGGGCAAAAAGATCTCAGGAAGGGGGTTGGAGGTGCCAGGATTTCGTGGAAACAAAAAAAAAGGGGAAGCTGCCGCGGAAAGGGGGCAAAAATAGCATTCGTAAAAAAGAACGTACCGGGCATCAAATTTGAAAAGTGCAAGGTGAACAAAAAAGCGGAAAGGAGCCGTGGGAAGAAGAGATCGGGGGGAAAAAAATTGTCGCCGGCCGCTTTTCCCCGTGGGGAAAAATTACGAGGAAGGCATATGAACGACATAGGGAATCGTAAAGAGGGCGTCTCTAGCCAGACAAGGAAAGGTCGGGCGGGGCACAAGAAATGGCGGGCTTTAAGTCAGATCGAGGCAGGAGAAAAATAGCCAGCAACAAAAGGGGAAAAGAGAAAGAAAGGTTACAACGAAAAAAACGCTGTGGGAAAAAAAAAAGCACCAATTTGGGGCTAATTATAATTGGGGCTGAGGGGTCCGCAAAAAGCCGACAAGTTTAGATGGGGAAGTGGGAACAGGTCAATAGTTCAAAAGGGCGGCTAAGAAAAGAAGGGAATACGAGGAAAAAACGTAAGAAAAGGAGACAAGGAACCATCTAAAAGCCGCAAAAAAAAAAGGGAAAGAAGGGCAAGACGCCGCAGGGAGCAACGTAAGGGCACCACCCCCAAACCACCCCCCACAAAAGGGGGGTTTCGGGAAAATTGGACGGGGAGGGTTGCAAAAACGGGTTTTGCCACTTGGTTCATTACACTCTTGACTGCTTGCTACAACGCAAGGGGAAAGGAACGGCAAAACCCGCAGGTGTCTGGGGAAGTCAGGGTTGTGGGAGAACTTGGGGGAAAAAAAAAAAACCTCGGAGGGTCTCCTGAGACCGAAAGGGGCGAGGGAACAGGGTTCACTCATCTGGGAAACGAGAAAACGGGGAAGACCCAAAGTCGAACTCATGAAAAGGCTTAAGAGGGAGGCCTGGGGCAACAAAAGTGATAGCTGAAGACATACCACCTCCGCAGAACCAAACCAAAAAACGGCCCACTCTCAAAAAGGAAAAGGTGAAGGGAATTCGGCCAGGGAAGAAAAGTTTTCCTGAACGTTGAAAAAGCTATGGGGGGGTGAACAGTAAAAGCAAGGGGAGGGGGAGGGGCAAAACTCCCTGGGGAAAAGAGTCACAAAAAAAAAGGGGTTGAAAATGTAAGGCCTCTCTGGTGGTGCAGGGGGAAGGCAAAAGGCCGGGGACGAAAAGAGTGCACACAGGAGTCCAGTCGGGTGATCCTGAGTCGGAAAGGGGGAAAAGGGGGACAGGAGGGATAAAAGCGGAAAGTCCAATGTCCGAACCGTGAACTAGGGGGGAGTCGAAATCAGTCCGGGCTGAGGGAGGGGAAAACTCCTGTCCGGCAAGAAAGAGACCTAATCTGCGGGAAGTTGGGAAATGGTCGGAAACGGGGGGGGGTCGGAAAAAATAGAGCTCCGGGTCATAGAAATTAAGGAGGCAAGGGTTAGGAAAGGAAAGCACGAGTCTACCTTCACGGGGAAAAACGGAGCAGCGAAAATGCAAGCAATCAAACCGGGGGGGGAAAAAGTCAAAAGAAAGGGGGGCACACAAAGGGGAAAATCGCCCGGGACATGGTTTTCGAGTGCACCTTTGTGCATTTAGGGGGGAGCCACTTAAAGGATCATGCGCCATGGGGTTGGGGGCGTATGAAGCGGTAGATGAAAATCAAATGCATAGGGGGAAAACGGGACAAAAAAAAAAAAACAAAAAAGAAAAGGGGAAAGAGGTCGCGTTTCCAAAACAATTCTTCCGGGGGGGGGAAAACGGATGGGGGAAAAAAGGGGAAGCATGAGGAGTTTGTAGGGGGCAGGAGGACGAAGACCCTGTTTGAAGAAGAAACTAAACGAACGAAAAAAAGACACTCCGAAAAAAAAAATCAAAGCGAAATTTGCCTCAATTTGGACCGGTTGGGTATCCGGGAGGAAAAAAAGGGAACATTGCAGGGGTATAGGGCGCAGATCCTCCGATATTCTCGAAAGAAAGTGGTCGTAGGCTTTGAAACAAAATCAAAAACGCAGAAGGGGGAACCAGTCGTCAAAAATAATTAAAAAAAAAAGGGTCCCAAAAAGTATCAATGCCTAACAACAACATGAAAAGAAGAGGAGAGAAAGAGGGAAAGATTAAAAAAGGAGATGAGGGGGAAGATATGCGGGGGGGAGGGAAGGGAAGCCTGAAGAAACTCGGGTCATAGGGGATAAAGGAAGGGGAATAGGGGGGGGGGGATCTGAAAAAAAAACACAGCAAAAAAAGGTCCCGGGTGACGAAACCATCAATAAAAGAGGAAGTTCTCTGGGGGAGAGGGAAAAATCTTTTTTAGGGAGGAACGTTGTGAGGCACAGTAAAAAAAGGGAAAAAACGGGCAATCAAAAAAATGGGACCGCCTCAAACGCGCAACAGCGGACAGGATAGAAGCAAAAACCTGGGCAGAACGGAAGGAAACGGAGAAGAGGTTACAAGGTGCGGGGGGGGGCAAAAAAGCAGAAGGATCAGTTTCTCGATAAAAAGACCCATGGAAGACAGGATCACGCGTCCTAAACCCACAGTCGGGAAGAAAACGGGGGGCAGGACTCGACACAAGGAAAAAACCAAGTCCGGCAACACACAAATGCAGCCAGTCAAAAAAATGTAATTACGGGACAACAATGGTGCGGCTGGGGGGACACTTGAGGAGGTTGGGCGTCGTCGTCCAGGGTGAAAAAAAAAAGGCAGGGCAGACATGGACGACCGGGAAGTGGAACTTTAAAAGGGGGTGAAAGGGGGAAAGCATCCTGTAAACAAAGGAAACCTCAAAGAAAAGGAAAGTGTGAAAATACAACGCAGACTAGTCGTTCGGGACAGGAAAAAAAAACTGGATTGGGGTTGGGGGGGGGGGAAACAATCAATAAGAGGAACGGAAGTAAAACACAAAAAGACCCTTTCCCGGAGACGCGGGAAACTCCATAAACTTTTTCCAACCCGGGGTCCCAAAGGGGAATTGGGAAAAGAAAAGGACTTGGCCAAGTGAACATTTTTCCAACAGGGGAAGAATGTCCCAAGGGACTGATGAAGGAGGGGGGGTATATTGGGAAAGGTCAAAAGGGGAGAAAAAAAAAGCCCCCGCAAGGCCTTCGGCACCTAAAAAGGGGTGCGGAAATGGGCAGAGATCAGGTCTCTGGTGGCAACACGAGTCAATGAGGGAGACAAAAAGGGGGCGTTCAACAAGTAAACAAAGGAACAAATGCAAGTATGATCCCCTCATAAATATTCAAAACGTGGCACGGTCTGAAGGGGGGGGGCCGTTTGTCAGGTGACGATGCTCACAAAGGGGGGGGGGGGAGGGCAAGCAGATGAACGAAGAGTGGTAAAAAATTACGTTGCTAGGAAAAAAAACAGGAAAAAGAAGAAAACTGAAGAGGTATGAAAGGGTCTGACGAAGTCCTCTTGGGAAAAAACAATGAATCTAAATGTACCTCAGAAGGGAGAGTGAACGAAGACTGGGAAGAAAAAGTGGCGGAGGGGGGGTTTGACCAAGTTTTGACAACACAAAGAAAGCACCTGCGAATCGGAGAAGGGGGGGGGGAAAAGTCGAGTCCCCTACATCAAAAAGAAGCCCACAAGTTGGAACGAATGACAAAGGGAAAATTTGGGCCAAAAAGTGGGCAGTTCGCCGAAAGTTGCGAGTAGACCTTTGGGACAAAAATTTACAGATCGCACTGTGCTGCGGAATAGTTGGAAAAGCGTCGGGGCCCCTTCATGCAAAGGAGCAGTAGGAGCGCGAAGATGGGCCCGGGGGACAAGGGGCCAAGACGTTCGGCGATGGTGGAGTGGACCTTAAATAAAGCCCAAAAAAAAAGGAGTTGAAGTAGCAAAAAAAAAATTTTTGAAAACAGGAAGAACAAAAAAAAAAAAAAAATCCTCGGGTCCATCCGGGGCTTCCAAGGAGCAACTGTGTCTGGGCGCTTGCAAAAAAAAAAAATAAAAGATCTGAAAAACCCAACAGTGGTATTGACACAAAAAAGGGAATTGCAAAGAGAGAAAAAGCTGCCGTAATTCCTCTAAAAGGGAGGGGATATGGACGGGGGCAAACGGAGGAAGACACTGGAAAAGGGGCTGGAATGCAAGCTCTCTTGGGGAGACCACGTGGCTCATCGGTTAAAAAACTTGGAAAAGAAAATGTTGCTGGGGAAGGGGGGAAAAACGAGTTTGAAAGAACGAGAAAAGAAAAAAAAAAGGAAGAAACCCACCGAACGCAAGAAGAGCAGTTGGGGGGGGGGGGTTAACGAACAGCAAAAAGGGGGAACACAATCAAACGAAGATATTTGGGAACGAACAAGAAACTTTCTGGACTACATCAGGCAAAGGTAACAGAATGAGCATATATGAAAAAAACGTCGCGGGAATTATACGAAAGGAAAGCCAAACGTGCAGAAGAATAATCGACAAATGACTCAAAAAGGGCAACAAACCGACCAAACGGAATTGGAAAGGCAGGACGTTCCCTGTAAAAAAAAATCCGTAATTTAAAGGGCAAAAGCAGCGGAATGGAAAGCCTTCGGGTTTTGGGAACGAGGAAAAAGGGGGGTTATTGACCCGGATGGTACAATGACGCCGGCCGCAAGTACCGAAGAGGCATTCTATTAGGAGTCTTGGGAAAAAGAACCGGTGTAGAAGAGTCATCGCAAGGGCGAAGGGACATGGAAAAATAAAAAAAAGACAGCCGTCACGAGGAGTGGACGCAGACGTTTGGGGAAAGTAAGGGCGTCCAGCCCAAAACAAATTCTGGGCTTTAATTTGGGGAGGAGACCCGTAGTGTAGGGCCGCCATCGCGGACAGTCGGGGGATCAATAATGAGGTCTGATGCCAGGCCAAAATTACTCAGGGGTCCCTAAGGGGATCCGCACATGAAAAGGGGGGCTACTGGAAAAAAGAGGGGGCAGCAGAATTTGATCTAGAAAAAAGATGTGGCGGGGGGGGGGAAATGACAACCAAAAAAAAAAAAAAAAAAATCCTACCGATCGTCTCGACCCTCTTCTGTGCAAGGGGTCCGAAGTGAAAGAAGGTGACGGAAGGCTGCAGAAAAGTCCACGGGGTATTTCCGGGGATCGGGTCCGAGATTTTGCTGAATGGTCAGGATGAAAGAAACTCCGGAAAAAGGGGCGGGGGGGGTACTGCACTCTCTAAAGAACGAATATGGCCGACGCAACCGGAAGACGGGGGGCGAGAGTGATGGCGAAACAAAGGTTTAGTTAATTGGCCTGAACGCTCTGCGAATGGGAAAGGGTCCCAGGAAGAAGGGGAAGAAGGGACGTCGCCGAGGCACGAAAAAAAAAAATAAAAAGAAAAGGGGTTGAAAAACAAACCATTACGTGGGGGGGAAAAATCAGATAGCTAAAACAAAAAAAAAAACGAGGGGGAGATGGGAAAGAGGGGAAAGGGGTGTGTCACCCTGACAGAGGGGAAGGTGGGAGGCCTGGTCATGGGTTTGTGGTGGGGGGTCGTATCAAACTGACGACGGCGGGACTCTTGGGGGAGGCGGAAACAAATCCCTTTCGCCGTATGGGGGGGTTTGCACAGCAAAAGGGGGAAACAGAAAACCGGGGGGGGGTAGGGGGGAAAAATGCACGCAAGAAGACCGCCCGGCCAAAGAGACGCCCGTATATAGGTTTACCCTAAATTCTGGAGGGGGGGGACGTTGAACAAGAAACCCATCGAGCCAAATTGGAGGGACGACAGAAAAGAGGAAAAATGTCCGGACGGGTCGGTGCAACTGGAAGAAAGGGGAGAAACAATTTTCAAAAAAAGGACGGCAAAGGAAAGGGGAAGAGAGCGCCCTGATATAAGATTACCAAAAAGAAGGGGAAAGAAATTCTATCCACAAGGTTGGGAAAAAAAAACGCCAAACCTGAATCGGTGCAAAGACCCGGAGGTGCCTGCTGGAAAGAAGGGACATTTCTCGGTCGTACAGAAGCTGACTACCTCGGATGGCGTCTGGGGAAAAAAGGAAGGAAGAAATGCCACTTAAGCCCTACGACCATTGCAAATGGGAAGCCGGAATGCAAGGAAACGACGTACCGGGGAAAAAGAAAAAAGGGGACAGAAAAATGGAAATTTCAAAGCGCCGGGGGGACGGATGAATCTCGACCACCTGGGGACAGGGAAAAAAAGGAATAGAAAAGTACCAGAAAGGAGTGCAAGGACTGGAGAACGTTATGGATACCAGCACTAATCAAAAATGAACAGCCGTAAAAAAAAAATAGGGAAGTTCCCCATGGTTCCACTAACTGGAAGAAATTAATGGCAGGGCCATTGTGGTGTTGGTTGAAAAGGGGAAAAGAAGAGGGACCAATCCCAAGGACAGGGGGGCCCGGGGGGTGTTGGGGGGGGACATCACAGTTGTAGTAACAGGGAACTGCTAAAGGTTCCGAAAAAATAAGGTGCCAGGGTCGAAGTTCGAGGAAGAGTAAAAAAATTCCACCTACACCAAGAAAAAAAAAAAAAGGAAGGTGTGTCGTTCCAACAGGGGGAAGATGGTGATGCAAAATGGTCAATCGGGAAAAGGAAGCAGGAGAGCGGGGTTGAAAAGAAGAGACAGGACGGCAAAAAACAGAAAAAAACGCTGTGGGAGGGAAAATCAAATTTAGGAGGAAAAAGAACAAAAATGCGAACGTGGGGGAAACAAAGAATAAAAGAGAGGGCGCGAATACAGGTGGGGAGTCATTTTACGGGGACGACTCATGATACCGAACAATCATAAATAGGAAAAAAAAAGAGTCTTTAGGAAGAGGCAAGCACTTAAAACTGCACGTTTAAGGGAAAAAAAGGGGGGAGAGTTCGGGGAAAGAACGAGAATACACAGACACAGTTCTGAGGAAAAAAGCTGATGTTCCGCGACCCGTGAGCAATTTGGGCTAAATGGAAAAAAAGAGGTTGTGTAAGGGGGGGGGAAGTGGGGGCGAAAAGGATAAGAAGGAAAAGGAGGAATTGAACAGGGCCAAAGGTGTGGGCTAAAAGGAAGAACGGGGGTGCCAATAAGGTTTGGGGAAAAAGATCACGGAGAGAAAAAAGGGAGGATGGCATGAATTCGCAAATAAAAAATCAAGAAGTACTAAAAAGGAGAGAAGTGGCCCGGCGTACCAAGGGGTGCTTTGGACGTGGGATTCACGGGTTAAAATGGGGGGGGGGGGAAGGAAAGCTTAAAAAAAGACTTGAAGACGCGAAAAAAGAGGTCACCGCAAGACCGCAGGGAAGCGGTGAAGGGGGTGCTTGACAAAAAAACTGGATCGAAAAAGTCTCCACGTGCGCCGAAGACAGGGGGCAAGGGACATGTGAACTCATCACGGGTCCAAGAAACTCAGGCCGTGAACGAAACTAAACTATAAACAAAATGGTCCCCTGGGTCTCGAAGGCAGGGGAAGAGGAAAAAAGGGACCGAAAAGCAAAATCCGCCAAAAAAAAGGAAGGACCGCAGCCAAAAAAGTGAAGGAAGTATCAGAATGGGAAAAGTTTGACTTTGGGTCGGGCTACGGTGGAAAAATCATTTGAAGGGAAAAGACTTCAACTACCGGAAAAGGAAGACAGACGGGAGTCGAAAATGGGCGGGCCACCCTGTTATGGAGGACGCGCCCGGCATTGGCGTGGGCAGAGCCGGGCGAAATAGAGAACAACACTCGGTCAAACGAAAAAAAAATCGGGGAAACATCCTGCAAAAGGTCAAATGGGGTCGCAGGAAAATTATTGGAGGCCCACCTATAAGGAAAAGTTAAAGGGTCCAAAAAAAGGTCACTGAAGATAGGAAGTATCATAGGGAAAAGGGGAGTAGACAACGCCTCAAAGGTCCCCTGAAGTAAAGAAAGAAAAAGATCGGGCAAAGGTAGGGAAAGGGTGGGGAGGGGGGGTTGTCTACGGACGGAGGGCTCCTATAGAAATTTAAGAAAGGCAAAAAGGGTGAGGAAAGGAAAAAGACGAAGTCTACATGCGACAAGAACAGACAGCCAAAAAATAAGGACCAAGGGGGCCGTAATGTTAATGGGGGAAAAAGGCTGCAAGGGTTTTGCAGGAGAGTCCGGAAAGGTGGACACGAGGAAGGAAAACGTTTAAAAAAATGGCATGTATTGGAGCCCGAACAGGGATTAAGGCAGACATTGGGGGACACGTGGGCGGAACATGGCTCTGCCATCGGGTGGGCAACTGGAAAAACAGAAAATTTGGGACGGGGGACAGCGTGCTCGGGGGGCTGCCCGTGGGGGGGAGTCCGATTAGGGGGGGGGCAAGCAGAGGGGGGAAAAAAACTGGACAGGGGTTCTCGAAATGCATGTTTTTGAAAACTTAATAGAGAAAAAGAAAAAAAAAAAAAAGAAGTCCAACTCAAAGAAAAACTGTAAAGAAAACTCCAAGGTTGAGGGAAATGTAGCCGTGACGGGACCTGGGTTTTGGATGAATTTCGCACCGAAGCCACAATCTCCTCTCTAAGAGGGAAAATCTCGGAGGAGGAAAAGAAATACCAATACTGTCAAGGTATCCAATTTCAAGAAAATTACCTTTCCAAACGAGTAATCACGAAGAACAACAAACAAAGGGGGGAGGGGAGGAAAAAAAAGAGGGGAGCGGGAAAGAGGTAAATATGATTGGGGAACAAGGAGGAAGCCAATTGAGTAGCCGGTGGAGATAAATAGGAAGGGGGGGCGAAAAGAAAATGATCCAACCCCCTGGGCCCCCGGGGTTGGTCTCAAGGAGGAAAGAAAGTAAAAAGGGCAAGTTCGCTGATAGATGAAAAAAAATGGGAGGGGGTGTGACCCGTGAACATTTGGTCTAGGGCCTTAGAAAAAAAAAAAGGCAAAGCGCGCCCACTGCGAAATACATAAGGGCAAAAAGGGTCAAGCAAAAACGCATCCCCCACTTAGAAGGGAACGGAGTAACACTCACACAAGAGGGGGAGACCCTTGGGGTGTGCAAAAAGTGCCACACACCGATGCATAGAGGATACTAATAAATGCCAAAAAGGGAAGCATGGGTCCGGCTACATACGAGACCCAAAAGGAAGAAAAGAGGAAACCGGGGGCCCAGAACATGGAATGCGCAAAAAAAAACCAGGCGCAAACACCGTGCAAATCTCATAAGCAAAACAAAATTGGGGAGATTGGTCGACTTTGGGGGACGAGCCTTAGGTAGGGACCAGGTAGAAGGAGGGCAATGAAAGAAACGTGGGAGCAGAAATTTTCCTCTAGCAAGGCGGCCAGTGAAAAACCAGAAAAGGAAGAATACCGGAAAAGCAGAGATTTACCTACCGACAGATAGTCCTATTTCTTTGGGAAGGAAACTGGAGGGGGGGAATAAAAAAAGACGAGGTGAAAAAAAACTCCCAACGTAGCTAAAACCGCCCGAAGGAGGGGGGGGGAAAAAAATCATGGAAGGTTTCCCCGTCTAAGGAGCTATGAGGAAACTGAAAAGGACGACAGCAAGGATGTGGTCACGAAAAGTGAGTTGGAAATACCAGGAGCCGAACCCCCGCCGGCGACTCAAAAGAAAAGGGGGGTATAAAGGAAGGAGGGGGAGAAGAGGGGACGAATCCCAAGAGGGGGAAAAAAGAAAAGGAGGACTGTTACCACAGTAGCAAAAAAGGAAGAGAGCCAGCAGAAAGAAGTCAACCCTGTGCCGGAGATTGTGGGGGGACGGGTCGGGAGGAAGGGGAAAGCTGGAACAGAGGATAAAAAAAAGGGATGGCTTGCAAAAAGAAACAAGTCCGATGTCTGGAAGGGGTTCGACGGCTTGTTTATCGAAAAAATGAAAAAATGTACCTCGGAGCTTCATCTGGGACTAAGGGGGGACCTGAGAGGAGCGGTTTCAAAAGGGCAACAACAAAAAAGGAAGAAAACTGGAGCTCGGAGGGATCAAAAAAGCAAGTCTAAAAGAAAGTCTTGCAAAAAAAAGGGGGAAATTTAAAAAAGAAAAAGGGGGAAAAAAAGCGTTTGCTCGAAGGAAAGAAAGAGTGACACGGGGAGGGAAAAGGTTTTTGGAGGGGAGAAGAAAGACACCTTGTCGCGGCTGAAAAGAAGTCCAAAAAACGAAGGGGGGGGAAACAAGGTGACCAAAAGGGGGGGACCAATAAGGGAAGCCCAGGAATAGGGACAAAGGGGGTAGTCAAGGGGGGAACGGCGATTGCCGGGGGGTGAATAAAACAAACAAAGTGAGGGGGGGGCACAAAATGCGAAACACGCGAGACTCCGGGTTCCCCAGATGGGGTCAGGTGGCCTATCTGAAACCGAGAAAAAAAGGCTGGGAGAGCCATTTATGGGGACCAAAAGGGGGAAGTTGGGCATTGCCCGCAAAAGGCTGCAAGTTCCATCGAGGGCGATATGGGGCTGCGAAAACGTAAAATTAAGCAATGGGGGGGGGGGGGGAAAAAGGGCCAGGACGAAAGGGGATAAAAGACCCGCCCCCGGAGAGAAAAAAAACGCGTTCGGTCATAATAAAAATGTGGGACACATACAGAAAAACGGGGGAAAGGACGTTTTTGTGGAAGAAAGGGAATGATCGGAAGAGGGTGGGCAACAAGATCCCCCACCGAACCCAAAAGGAGTCCGTGGGGGGGGCCCAAAAAAAAAAACAAACGTGGGGAGCAAAGGGACAAGTATGGTTCACAAGAAGGGGAGTTTCTGGGGGAAACAGCTGGTACGATCGGCAAAGAAGGTTCGCGGAATTAGGGGGGACGGAAAGGGAGCCACCCTGAATGAGAAGACGCCGGCGTAACTAATGAGAAATGCGACAAAGGGCGCCAAATCTTTGCAAAAAGGACGAGGGGGGACCGGGAAAACAATGTGAAGAACAAATGAGTTTAGAGGTCAATCAGGGGGAGGGGAATGACAAAACGTTTTGGTGTACGTGCGGTTGGGGGAGGGGGTCTGAAGGGGGGGGGGGAAGGGGGCCCAAGAGCCGCGAAGGGCAAAAAGCAAAAACTTTTCGTACGAGGAGATCCCCGGGGTAAAAACAGAAACCGGGGTTTGGGGAGAGGAGGAATCAGTCCTAAGCAAAGGGGAGAAGTTTGAAAGGGAAAAATCCAATCATGAAAAAGGACGAAAACTGCCAGGCCGCAGAAAGGGAGGAACGACGCAAACGAAACGTACGTTTCAGCGGGAAAAAAAAAGGGGGGGGACGTAGTATGGGGGAAAAGTGGGGTGGGCGTAAGGGGGGAGTGTCGTCAGGGTAGCCACAAGGGACCATCCACTATGCTGGGGGAACAGAAGAATGTGGCCCCTCGGCGGGAAACCATGGGAAAAGGAAAGGTCCTTTTCTTACAGAAATGGGAATCACTCAAACCATGGGCCGGAATGTGAAAAAAGCTGGGCATCGATTGTCTTGGAGGTTCTTGGGGGAGTTCAGTTTGCGGGGTCGCCAGGAAATGTTGGGGTTTTTGGAGACCTAAACCTGATCGCGCTTGAGGAAAAAAAAGTTAAAAGTGCCGTACTGGGACAAGGGGGCAAGAACGGCAAGGCAGAATATGTTCATGAGGTCTTCTGTGTCGAATAAAGGGGACATGGGGGAGAGAAAAGTGGGGGGGAGAGTACCCCAGGGGGGGAAGGAAGGAAATGGGGCTTGAGGGGGTACGGTGCAACTCTCCTGCTGGGCAGAAGGGCCGGAGCCGAGTTGTAAAATGCGAATAAGGTCCAAGAAGGTTTAGGGAAATAAAAAAAAAACGGAAGTAAAAAGTCAAAAAATCGCTAAGGGGAAAGGAATTCCGACCCGGGCAAAATCCAGGGGAAAAAGAAGGGAATCACGTCGGCCCCTAAAAAAGACTACCAAACTCAAAACGACAGGAGATTGGTTCCCCCCCCCCCGGGATTACAGGGAACGGGACACAATTCAGATCGAATAACCAAACAACCGGGAAGTAGGATTAAAGGAAAAAATATGATTGTGGCCAGGAAATCGGGAAAGGGGAGAAATTCAGGGAAAGTTTTTGGGAGGTGCGGGGGAAAGCTCGGCCGACGGTCTTCAGCAAAATGGGGGGGAGGGGGGAAGGGGGGCAATTCACCGGATCTGGTGATTTTCACAAAGCGCCAGTGTCTTGGGAAATCAGAAGAGCACGCTAGTCCGAAGGGGGGGGGGACAGGAGACCTTAGAGGGGCAAACCTAACCGGAAAGGTCGGATGGCCACTAAACCAAAAGCCAAATTTTAGGATAAAGAAAAAAAATAAAAAACAGGGGACGGAGGATGCTTGACCGGGAAAAAAAAAACATCGGGGGCGGGAAGGCAAACCAATTTTGAGGGACAGGAAAACCGGAAGGAGGCGCCCACTAAGATGAAACAAACAAAACCGAAATCGTCAAGGGAAGAAAAAAGTCGGGGGCAACCAGTTTGCATACAAAAAACATGGATGAGCAAAAATGAAAGTAAGCGGGGCCTGGAAGAAACGCCGATGGGAACTTCCTAGGGGGAGGGAAACCATCAGGAAGGGGGGGCAACAGGGAAACCGAAGATGGCGCTAAACAGGGGGGGGAAAATGAAGACAAGTTAACCACTGTTTTTTTTGTAGGGAAGGAACTGGAAAAAAAAAAGTAAGGGGCTGAGTCCAGCAGGGGACAGGAAAAACAAATGTCTGCACTGAGGTTCACGTCCTCTAACCCAACCGGTAAGGGAAAAAGGAAAAGGAAGGAAAGAAGGTCGGGAAGACGCGGCAAAAAATAATAGTCAACGGAAGAGCCATCCGCAAAAAACAATGGCGCAAAAAAATTCTTGTCATTGGGACTCAGAAAGGATTGAGAAAGTACGGAAAAGCAAAGGGGGGTTGGGGGCCGGACAAAAGGACCAAACCGGTGGGGTAGGGGAGAGAAAAGAGATATTGTGAAAGACGTCCCTGGACAAAGACCTTCCGAAGCATGGAAGAGAGATCGGGAACGGAGGAGGTACCCAAAATTAGGACACACATATGAAAGGAAAGTGGGGAAAAAAAGGGGTGTGTGGAAAAAGGGACTGCAAAACGTTGCCGGGGCGTTGAAAATAAAGCGGGGGAATTCAGACAAAAAAGGCGTAGTGAGGGAGACACAGGGGGAGGACTGAACGGACCCTTGGGGGGGGTTGGAGAAGGAGGGGGGACATTGACAAAACCGCCGATTTCCCGGGGTTCTTAACGGGGAGGAAAAGAGTCAAAAATCAGGATGGAATAGGGGCAAAGCTTGACTGTCTCTAGGCCAAAGGAAGGAAACGGCGGGCGGCAGCGTTGGCAGATCGGGGAGCGGAAAAAGATAGCCGCAACAGACAAGGCGAGAAGGACAGCGAGTGGCTCCAAGGAGGGGGGAAGAAAGGTTGGGGGGGGGGCCTCAGGAAAAGTGGGTTGGGAGGAAATGGACTAGCGTAGGGAAATTGAAGGTAACAAAGGGCAAGAGGACAAAAGTGTCTGGGCAGAAAGAGGGGAATAAGGGTCAATACAGCAGTAGTTGGAAAAAACTATCGAAAAAGCAATATAAAAGAGGCAAGCGAAAAATACCACGCAATTGCAAAACTTTGGAGGGGAAAAGATGGGGGGGACGGGGTTAAGTCCAATTTGGGGGGGGGGCAGTTCAAGCGCGGAGCTTGACAAAGCCTACCGCAGCCGGTTCTCTTGAACGGGACGGGTTTGGTGGGACCGGAAACCGAAGAAACAAACAAGGCAAGGAGGGGGCGAAAACGAAGACCCTGATGTTCGCTCATCAAAAATTGGCAACACATAAACCGAGTCCCGTCGAAACAAATTCAAACAAGGAAATAAGGAGGGATTGGGGGGGACATGGGGTAGCTAACAGCTGGATCTTTAAGCCGGGAGAGCCACTGAAGAAAAAAAAATGGTACCACTCGCAAAGGCCAAAAGGTGAGGCGGAAATATTTCCTTTGGGATTGGTCGGGGAAACTTTGGGGAAACAAGGAAGAAGGGGGGAGAAGGAAATACGTGAATCGGAGAAAACTGGAGCATCTGCAACCCTGTTTGGGTGTTGGAAAAAAGGCCGGAGCCAGCGGGTGTGCGTTTGAAACTCCAAATTATTCTAACACCAGACTTCAGGACGGGGGAAACCTGCGTTCGATGGGGAAAAGGACAGGAGGTAGAGGCAAGGTAAGAGAGAAGGTTGGTTAAGGAGAGGGGGAAGGGAAAAATCTTGGGGAGTGAATACGTGCGGATGATGGACAACTCCTCCAATTGTCAAGGGACAAAAGATACGAAAACGGCGGTAAATGGATTGAATGGGCTGGGGGGGTTCTGCGGGGTACTTGCTCTCCCACTGCCAAAGAGGCAATTTAAGGGAATCCGGTCCGGCAAAAAGTGGGAAGAGAAGGGAAGGTCCCCTAAAAAACACGGACACTAACGCAATCTCACGCCGAAAGTGGTTGGTCAAGGGGAAAAAAAGGTGAAGGAAGCTACCAAAGCAGGACCGCATGTGTCGAAGGGAGAAAAAATTTTTTGAAGAATCCTGGAATTGGGACAACCTGACGAAGGATAAGCAACCGGGGAAAAATGTTGGCCAAAGAAAGGGGTAGGAACCCATGCCCAGAGGAATAGGGACAACTTGCCAAACATCAAAAACGGCGGAAGTTGCCGTCGCAAGGCTTGCAAACGTTATGGGATTGAAAGTTGCACTATGGGGGAGAGGGTGAGGCGGAAAAAAGGTGGTAAAAGCAAAAAAAGTTTTACAAGCTCAACGAAAGAAAAAAAAGAAAAGTAGTCAGGAAATGAAAGAGGATTTTTCTTGGGGATTCCAATTCGAAAAAAAAGGCCTTTTTGTGCCTGTTTGAAATTGAGGAAAAGGAAAAAGAGATGGACAGAGAGGAAAAAGAAAGGACATCAACAGGACAATCAAAGGGGGGGGGGGGGCCAAAGTTCAAATTAACTCTTGAAATGGT